>Ga0209909_100407_pt1 | contig 29678 bp, 26 predicted proteins | sample FECB22metaG_FD_188302 | JGI IMG/M metagenome (GOLD analysis project Ga0209909, IMG submission 188302) | Cyanobacterial communities from the Joint Genome Institute, California, USA - FECB-22 (SPAdes) (version 3) | ecosystem: Environmental > Aquatic > Thermal springs > Hot (42-90C) > Microbial mats... | reverse complement strand
TCCAGAAGCAGTCGCAGGCACGGCTTCTCAGTCGTCTCCACCAGCATGGCAGCGGTCTCCGAATCAACGCCGCCAATGGAATCACAACCCCAACACCCCAGAAACCGCCGTTAACCCGAGTTCATCGCCGTGATCCCGCCCGACAGCCGATTGCCGAGGACCGGCTGGCGTCCTATAAGCCGCCGATCCCCGCCACGCCAAAGAGGACAGACATGGCCGACGTCAAGAAGGTGGTGCTCGCCTATTCGGGCGGCCTCGACACCTCGATCATCCTGAAATGGCTGAAGGAGACCTACGCGTGCGAGGTCGTCACCTTCACCGCCGATCTCGGCCAGGGCGAGGAACTTGAGCCGGCGCGCCGCAAGGCCGAGATGCTGGGGATCAAGGAGATCTACATCGAGGATCTGCGCGAGGAGTTCGTGCGCGACTTCGTGTTCCCGATGTTCCGCATGAATGCGCTCTACGAGGGCGTATACCTGCTCGGCACGTCGATCGCCCGGCCGCTGATCGCCAAGCGGCTGATCGAGATCGCCCACGAGACCGGCGCCGACGCCATCGCCCACGGGGCGACCGGCAAGGGCAACGATCAGGTGCGGTTCGAACTGACCGCCTATGCACTCGACCCGGACATCAAGATCATCGCGCCGTGGCGCGAGTGGGAATTCAAGTCGCGCTCCGAGCTGATCGCCTTCGCCGAGCGCCACCAGATCCCCGTGCCGAAGGACAAGCGCGGCGAGGCGCCGTTCTCGGTGGATGCCAACCTCCTGCATTCCTCCTCCGAGGGCAAGGTGCTGGAGGACCCGAACCAGGAGCCGCCGGCCTATGTCTTCCAGCGCACGGTCAGTCCGGAGGCGGCGCCCGACAAGGCGACGATCATCGAGATCGGATTCGAGAAGGGCGATCCGGTCAGCCTCGACGGCAAACCGATGAGCCCGGCCACCCTGCTCGCGGCGCTAAACGATCTCGGCCGCGACAATGGCATCGGCCGGGTCGACCTGGTCGAGAACCGCTTCGTCGGCATGAAGAGCCGGGGCATCTACGAGACGCCGGGCGGCACCATTCTCCACATCGCGCACCGGGCGATCGAATCGATCACGCTCGACCGCGAGGCGGCACATCTGAAGGATTCGCTGATGCCGCGCTATGCCGAACTCGTCTATTACGGGTTCTGGTTCGCTCCGGAGCGCGAGATGATCCAGGCGCTCGCCGACCGGAGCCAGGAAATGGTCACCGGCACGGTCCGGCTGAAGCTCTACAAGGGCAATGTCATCGTGATCGGACGGGCAAGCCCGTATTCGCTCTATTCCGATGCACTGGTCACCTTCGAGGATGATCGCGGCGCCTACGACCAGAAGGACGCGGAGGGCTTCATCCGCCTCAACGCGCTGCGCTTGCGGACGCTGGCGGCACGCAAGCGGCGGAGCTAGGCGCGGCGGCGTCTGCCTCGGGAGTTGCGCTGGCGCATTGGCAAGGCTCCGGCATCTGCCTAAATCAGCTTCGGCGGTATCCGGCCGTCCGGCACCGAACGGGAGCGCGCAGCCATGTCCTGGTCCATCAATATCGGCCGCATCGCCGGCATCGAGCTCAAGATCCACCTGACCTTCCTGCTGCTGCTCGCCTGGATCGCGGTCGCCTACTACATTTCGGGCGGTGCGCAGGCGGCGGTGGAGGGGGTGCTGTTCATCTGCGCGGTGTTCGCCTGCGTGGTGCTGCACGAGTTCGGTCATGCGATGGCAGCGCGGATGTACGGTATCGGAACGCGCGACATCACGCTGCTGCCGATCGGCGGCCTCGCCCGGCTCGAGCGCTTTCCCGAGAAGCCCGGTCAGGAGATCGTCGTCGCCGCCGCTGGCCCTGTGGTCAACGTGGTCATCGCGATCCTGTTGATCCTCATCCTCGGCACCTCGGTGCAGCCGGATGTGCTCGCCGAGGTGGAGAACCCGCAGATCGGCTTCTTCACGAAGCTCGCCGCCGTGAACATCTTTCTCGTGCTGTTCAACCTGATCCCGGCCTTCCCGATGGACGGCGGCCGGGTGCTGAGGGCGCTGCTGTCCTACCGGATGGACCGGGCGGCGGCGACGCGGGTGGCCGCCTCGATCGGCCAGGGCCTGGCCTTCGCCTTCGGCTTCGCCGGGCTGATCTATGGCAACGCGATCCTGGTCTTCATCGCCATCTTCGTCTATCTGGCCGCGGGCGCGGAGGCCGCCAGCGAAGGGCTGATGGCGCTCAGCCGCGGCCTCAAGGTCGACGACGCAATGATCCGCGACTATCAGACCCTGCGTCCCGACCAGACCGTGGACGACGCGGCGGAGGCGTTGATCCGCACCACCCAGCGGGAGTTTCCGATCATCGACGGCGCCGGCCGGCTGCGCGCCTTCCTGCTGCGCGAGCAGATGGTACAGGCGCTGGCGCGCAGCGGCCCGCGCACGCCGGTGCTGGAGGCGGCCACCGATACCCCGGTGACTGTGCCGTCCGGCACGCGGCTCGATCTGGCGCTGAAGCGGATGCAGGAGGCCGGCCAGCAGACGATCGGTGTCGTCGACGGCAGCGGCCGGCTGATCGGCTACGTCAGCCAGGAGAACATCGCCGAACTGATGATGCTGGGCGAGGCCAACTGGCACGTGCGCCGTTCGGCTGCCGGCACCGGCCTGGTGCCACGCGTGCCGCCTGCGGCCTGACCCGCCCGGTTCCAACCGCCGCACCAACCGCGGCGCAGCATGTCAGTCCCCGCCGCGCAGCGCCTTGGCATCGCTGGCGGACGCCCGTATCGGCGCGGTGACCCGACCCCGGCCAGAGAGCCGCGCCCGGCCGATCAGACATAGGGCAAGCTGGCCGTCAAGGCCGGCCCGGGGCGGCACGGCCGCCCCGGGCTGTCTCCGTCAGATCTCGTTCTTCGCCATCTGGTCGGCGATGTAATCGGCCTGGCGCATGGCCAGCGCGACGATGGTGAGCGTCGGGTTCTCGGCCGCGCCGGTGGTGAACTGACTGCCATCGGAGATGAACAGGTTCTTGATGTCGTGCGTCTGGCCCCACTTGTTAACGACGCCGTCGCGCGGATTCGCGCTCATCCGGTTGGTTCCGAGATTGTGGGTCGAAGGATAGGGCGGCGTGGGAAAGGTGCGCACGGCGCCCACCGCCTCGTAGAGCGCCTGGCCCTGCTTCCAGGCGTGATTGCGCATGGCGACGTCGTTGGGGTGGTCGTCGAAATGGACGTTCGGGATGGGCATCCCGTAGCGGTCCTTCAGCTCCGGATGCAGGCTGACCCGGTTGGTCTCCTGCGGCATGTCCTCGCCGACGATCCACATGCCGGCCATGTTCTCGTAGCCGTCCAAGGCACTGGTGAACTCGCGGCCCCAGGCGCCGGGATTGAGGAAGGCTGCCATGAACGGCAGGCCGAGCGACAGTGTTTCCATCTCATAGCCGCCGACGAATCCGCGCGCCGGGTCGTTGCGGGCCTCGTCCGAGATGATCCCGGCCATGGTCGTGCCCCGATACATGCGCACGGGCCTCTCGAACACCGCATAGACCGAGGCGGTGGTGTGGCGCATGTAGTTGCGGCCGACCTGGCCCGACGAATTGGCGAGGCCGTCGGGGAACATGCTGGAGGCCGAGTTGAGCAGCAGGCGAGGGCTTTCGATCGAATTGCCGGCGACCGCGACGATCCGAGCCGCCTGACGCTGTTCGTTGCCGTCGGCATCGGCGTAGATGACGCCGTTGACCTTGCCCGAGGCATCGTGTTCGATGCGCAGGACCTGTGAATTGGGTCGAACCTCGAGGTAGCCGGTCGCCTCACCCTTGGGGATTTCCGCATAGAGCGTCGACCACTTGGCGCCGGACTTGCAGCCCTGGAAGCAGAAGCCGATCTGCTGGCAGCTGCCGCGGCCGTCGCGCGGCGCCGAGTTGATGGCCATCCGACCGGTGTGGCACTCCTTGTAGCCGAGCTTGTCGGCACCGGCCTTGAACACCTTGAAGTTGTTGTTGCCGGGCAGGCCGGGGATGCCATGGGTACGGGTCACCCCCATGCGATGCTCGGCCCTCTCGTAATAGGGCTCGAGGTCGGTGAGTGTGATCGGCCAGTCGAGCAGGTTGGCGCCGGCCACATCGCCGTAGACCGACTTCGCGCGGAACTCGTGCTCCTGGAAACGGAGGCTGGCCCCGGCCCAGTGGATGGTCGAGCCGCCGACCGCCTTGACGATCCAAGCGGGCAGGTTCGGGAAATCCCTGGCCACCCGCCAGGAGCCGGAGGTGGTGCGGTTGTCGAGCCAGGAAATGGCGACGAAGTTCGCCCATTCGTCATTCTCGAAATCCTCGATCTCGACCCGCGGGCCCGCCTCCAGGATCACCGTGCTGATCCCCTTCAGCGCGAGATCGGTGCCGAGCGTTCCGCCGCCCGCACCCGAGCCGATGATGACGACGACGGAGTCGTCGTCGAGTGCAAATGGCGCTGCCATGTCGGTTGTCTCCCTTCGCGGTCCGGTCTGCCTAGAGCCACTCGATGTCATCGAACCCGCGGGTGATGTAGCCGCCCTTGGATGCGGATTCGCCCTCGTAGCCGAACAGCGGCCATACCTCCTGGTTGTTGTAGATGCCGGTGACGAGATCGCCACGCAGCTTCCGGAACAGCGGCCCGTCCTGCGAGGCGCGCAGGAGGGCGACGCGGTCCTCTTCCCAGGCGACCTCGGCATAGGGCACGCCGTGGGCGGCGCGCGCTGCCGCATCGAGGGCGGCGACCCCCTCCTCCAGCATCTGCCGGACGCTCGCATCCTCGCTCGCTGCCGCGTCGTAAACCTTCAGGGCGACCGCGTAAAAGCGATCGGCGAGCCGGTCGTGCGGATAGATGTCGCGCGCCATCACCACGAGGGTGCGCATCGTCTCCGGCGCAAGCGCCTTGACCTCCAGTCCCCATGCCTCGAGCGGGTTGATGATCGCGCCGGCCGACAGGGTGATCGCCGTCGCGCCGGCGGCCTTGATGAATCCGCGCCGCGACAGGGCGGCGCGGCCGGTTGAGACTGTCATCATGTCACTCCTCCTTGTGCTCCCCAACCTTTTGTTTTCTGTTTGTTCGCACCCCGCCGACAATGGATGACCGTCATGGGATCGACGGGTCAGCGATAACGTCCGTGTTTCTGCAGGACCTCGATCTTGTAGCCGTCGGGATCCTCCACGAAGAAGAACTTGGCGAGCAGCACGCCGTCCCGGTGGAACTCCTTGACCGGCTTCGGACCGAATCCTTCGCGCTCAAAGCGGGCATGTTCAGCGTCGATGTCGTCGACGCAGAACGCGAGATGTCCATAGCCGTCGCCGGGCTGGTAGGGCTCGGTGCGACCATGGTTGACTGTCAGCTCCACCTCGAAATCCGCCTCTCGGTTGCGCAGATACACCAGCGTGAAACCGTCGAACTCGAACCGGTCGGCGACCTCGAGGGCGAAGGCGCGCCGGTAGAAGTCAACCGAGCGCGCCTCGTCGAGCACCCGGATCATCATGTGAATGGCCTTGGCCACGCTGCGTCTCCCCGTCCCTGTGATCAGCCGCCGAGCGATTTCAGATAGGCGATGATGAGCTGGCGCCGCTCAGGTTTCGCCTGCCGGTACATCATGGTGGTTCCGGGCACATAGGCCTGGGCGTTCTCGATCCAGCGATCGAGTGTCTCCTCGGTCCAGACGATACCGGACCGCTTCAGCGCGTCGGAATAGGCGTAGCCGGCACGACTGCCGGCGGCGCGTCCGAGGATTCCGGCGAGCGGCGGGCCCTGCCGCGCCGGGGCGTCCGGATCGACCACATGGCAGACGCCGCAGCTCGACACGAACTGCCGCTCGGCGGCGGCGAGGTCGACCTCCTCGGCGACGGCCGTCCTGGCGATCGCCCCTGCCAGGACGAGGCCGGCCAACCCGATTCCCCGTCCGAACCCCATGGAACCGCAGCCTCCCTGTCCCAGAACCTGAGACGACTCTAGCGCCACGGAGACGGCGGCGGGTGGTAGGTCGCTACTACAGGCGCACGAGCGTCACTCGGCCGCGATCTGGCGCATCCCCGGTGCGTAGCCCCCCGACTCGCGCATCTCGCTCGCATAGATCAGGCAGCAGCAGCGCAGCAGCGAGGCAAAGTTGCGGACCTCGCCCTGCAGCTCCAGCACTTCGTCGTGCAGCTTGGCGATGAACTTTGCCAGCGTCATGTGCTGGCTCTCGGCGATTTCCTCGAGCATCGCCCAGAAGGCGGTCTCCAGCCTGAGCGAGGTGGAATGCCCGTTGATGCGGATCGACCGGGTCTGGCTTTCGTACGAGGCCGGGGGCTGCCCGGCGAAAATCCGGCACATGGCGTCTCCTCCGTCGGTATCGTTTCTCTAGGAATTCGAGACCGATCGGCCCGGTTTGTAAAGCACCGGGCCTGCCGCGACGTTGCATCGGAGCCACGAATGCGTATATTGCGGCGCAACAGAGGATGCGGGCGCGGCCAGGGGCCGCCGCCCGTTTTTTGGTTTGGATCCCCATGCAGCTTCGCAACATCGCCATCATTGCCCATGTCGATCACGGCAAGACCACGCTGGTCGATCGCCTGCTCCAGCAATCGGGTGCGTTCCGGGAGAACCAGCGTGTCGCCGAGCGGGTGATGGATTCCAACGATCTGGAGCGCGAACGCGGAATCACCATCCTCGCCAAGGCGACCTCGGTCGTCTGGAAGGACACCCGCATCAACATCGTCGACACGCCGGGCCACGCCGATTTCGGCGGCGAGGTCGAGCGCATCCTAAACATGGTCGACGGCGCCATCGTGCTGGTCGATGCCGCCGAGGGACCGATGCCGCAGACCAAGTTCGTGGTCGGCAAGGCGCTCAAGATCGGCCTGAGGCCGATCGTCGCCATCAACAAGGTGGACAAGCCGGACGCCCGCCCGGACGAGGTGGTCAACGAGGTGTTCGACCTGTTCGCCGCGCTCGACGCCACCGACGAACAGCTCGACTTCCCGATCCTCTATGGCTCGGCCAAGGAGGGCTGGATGGCGACGAGTCCGGTCGCGCCGGCCGCACAGTCCGACCGCTCGATGGCGCCGCTGTTCGACCTGGTGCTGTCGCATGTCGCGCCGCCGGCGGTGGAGGACGGACCGTTCCGTCTCCTCGGGACGATACTCGAGGCCAACCCCTATCTCGGCCGCATCATCACCGGCCGCATCACGTCGGGCACGCTGAGGCCCAACCAGGCAATCAAGGTGCTTGCCCGCGACGGCTCGCTGGTCGAGCACGGCCGCGTCTCCAGGATCCTCGCCTTCCGGGGCATCGAACGCACCGCGATCGACCTCGCCGAGGCAGGCGACATCGTCGCCATCGCCGGACTGTCCAGGGGCACGGTCGCGGATACCTTCTGCGATCCGGCTGTCGAGACGCCGCTGATCGCCCAGCCGATCGACCCGCCGACCGTGTCGATGACTTTCCGCGTCAACGATTCCCCGCTCGCCGGCACCGAGGGCGACAAGGTGACCAGTCGCGTCATCCGAGACCGCCTGTTCAAGGAGGCGGAGGGAAATGTCGCGCTGAAGGTCGAGGAGACGCCCGATGCCGACGCCTTCGTGGTGTCCGGCCGCGGCGAACTGCAGCTTGCCATCCTGATCGAGACCATGCGCCGCGAGGGCTTCGAGCTCGGCGTGTCGCGTCCGCGCGTCGTGGTCAAGCGCGACGAGGCGACCGGCCAGCTGCTCGAGCCGATCGAGGAAGTGGTGATCGACGTCGACGAGGAATTCGCCGGCGTCGTCGTCCAGAAGCTGTCGGAGCGCAAGGCCGACATGGTCGACATGCGGCCCTCCGGCGGCAGCCGCCAGCGCATCGTTTTCCACGCCCCGACGCGCGGCCTGATCGGCTATCAGGGCGAACTGCTGACCGACACGCGCGGCACCGCGATCATGAACCGCCTGTTCTACTCCTACGCGCCCTACAGGGGCGAGATCCCCGGCCGACGCAATGGCGTGCTGATCTCGACGGAAGCGGGCGAGGCAGTCGCTTATGCGCTGTGGAACCTCGAGGACCGCGGGCCGATGATGATCGAACCGGGCTGCAAGGTCTATCCGGGCATGATCGTCGGCGAGCACACGCGCGACAACGACCTCGAGGTCAACGTGCTGAAGGGCAAGAAGCTCACCAACATCCGCACCACCTCGAAGGACGAGGCGGTGCGCCTGACCCCGCCGATCCGCATGACGCTCGAGCGCTCGCTCGCCTGGATCGACGATGACGAGCTGGTCGAGGTGACGCCGAAGTCGATCCGGCTCAGGAAGGCCGTGCTCGACCCCAACGAGCGCAAGAAGGCCGAACGGGCGCGCGCTGCCGGCACGGCAGCCTGAGACATCATCCCGTGGCGACGCGCCAGATGTAGTACACGGCCGTCGCGATCGCCACCAAGGCCAGGGTGACGAGCAAGGTGGTTTCCCACCCCGGGAAGTAGGTCACGCCCTCGTCCCACGAATATCCGAACCGGTAGCCGTCATGGTGCAGCGGCGCGAATTCCCAGACGCGCAGGCGGCCGCCGCCGAATTCCGGATCGATGTGGACCCAGCCCTTGCGGAGCTTGTTCAGGAAATGCACGAGCCCGGCCATCGGGATGAAGACGAAGGCGATCAGCAGGAACAGCTTGAAGGCGACCATCTCGGTACTGACGGTCGTCTCCTCCTTCAGCCAGATCGTGGGAATCCGGTCGGTCCAGTGCGCCGCCCGAATGCTGGCCAGGTAGCGGATCCCGGTCAGGCAGACCAAGGTGAGGAGCGGTGCGACCAAGGCGATACCAAAGATCGAAGCCACGCCCGGCCGATCGTCGATCAGCGTGAAGCCGAAAGGACCCTTGCCACCCTGGGTGACGATCCACGTATTCAAGGCATAGGCGACTGCCGCCGCGCCGGTGACGCTCCAGACGATCGCGAGGTTCGATCTTCTCAAAGGTCACCCCCGCCGGCCATGGTCATCGCGGACTCAGCAATCGCTGGAGCTCTTCCAAGTCATTCTGATCGACGGTGACTGCGGCTTCGGCGACCACGCCGAGTCGCCCCTCTGACTGCTCGACGAAGCGCATGGATTTCAGCACCGGCTGGTAGCGAGAGAACTCGTCCGGGATGCTCGCCTGGACCTGCGCCAGGGCCGTCCGCAGGCTTCCGCGGATCTGATCCTTGAACAGGCCTTCGAGCCCCAGCGCATCGGAGATGATGCCGAGCGCCCCCGAGAGGTCGACCTTCTGAACGTCGCCGTCGAGACGAACGGAACGACCGTCGGCCTCAACGACCGGCCAAAGTTCCGTACAGATCCTGCCGCTCTGCGACAGGACCTTGTTCTTGGATGTCTGGCGCTCCTTGAAGGTCACCTTGATCCCCTTGAACTCGGGGACCTTCGCATAGGTGCAGTACCATCGCTCGTAGCGGATCTGTCCGCACAACCTGGCCGAGTTCCCGGCCGGGACCAGCGACACATCGAAGACGTCCAGCCTGTCGCCGCACTCCTCGTTCTTCTTGTCGCCCTGAAGCATCCCCGGCGTCTTGAGCTGCAGATCGCTCAGATCGGCCTCTCCCCAAAGGTCGATCTCGGCAGCTCCTTCCTTGAGCTGGATCTTCATCGCCAGTTCGTGCGGCAGGGTCACGTCCATCCCGTCAAGCTTGGCGGAGAAGGTATCGACCTTGAACGTAATGAACCCTGGTGGCGGCTCCGCACCGGCCGTACCGACAGACCAGCCGATCAAGGCCAGCATGATGATGCACGTCCTGCAACCGCGCATGGCGCTCTCCCTAATTCGGGTTCGAGTCCCAGTTCACGAGGACGAAGACCCGGACGGCAATCTCCGGCCCCTTCCGGTCGCGCCACAGCTGGCTGGCCGAGATCGCGATATCCTCGATAATGAGTTTGTCCGTTTCTTGCTTGCATGAACCGTTGCTGTATTCCCTTTCGATCCAGATGCCATTCGTTTCCCTGGCGCCTTCAACATATCGCGATACATCGATCTCAGAGAAATATAAGGAAATGTACTGCTTCAGTTCATCGCCTTTCATGTCCCGTGCGATCACATCCTCATTCCCATGATTTGCATGCGCATATTTGGTCGGCGTATATCCGAAAATCCTGACGGTGATCTTATCGCCGCACTTTACCAGCAATGGTATCGTTATGCTTTCCGGCTCTGCGTCAACGGGCTCTGCACAAGCTTCCTCGATCTCATCTATTTCGCTTATGTATCTTTCGTATTCCGTATCATTGGATTGCGAAGCGCTTTGCCTGCTGCTTGAGGCCATGGCAATGCCGCGCCGCATGCAGTCCGCATCCACCACAGACTGCCCACGACCGTGAAAATGACCCGCGCTGGCGAACACCAGCCGCGATCGGCCCCGGGATGAGTCGACGGTCCGCTGAATGCGGCTGTCGACGGCATCCCCGAACCGGGTCTGGCCGGAATCCTTGAGAATCTTTTCGAGAGCGAGGTCTGTGCCGAGCGCGGAGTGGACTGCCGCGGCAAGATGGCCGTTATCAAGGATATTGGCCACCGTATAGCCGGCACAGAACAGCAGTACGGCGATGATGCCGCCGAGCACATTGCGCCGCCTGTAAAGGGGTTGCTCGAGCGCATCCAGCCTGGACATGATCGAGTTCAGCCTGTCTTCCGCACGCGCAGGTTCATCGCTGGACCCGTTCGAGAAGCCAGTCGGCTTCTGACCTTCAGGGGTGCTGACCATGGCGGAATCTCACCACAGTTGTATTTGCCCATGAGACACGTACTACGTGCATATCGCAAGGGCAGATGTGACCCGCCCGCGTCTCCGCAGCAACGGCCTGTCACATTCCGGCAGACCGGATCTGCCATGTCTCATGGGCTGTTGCAGGGGGCCGAGACCGGCGTTACGATTCCCGCCATGAGCACCGTCGTCATCGATGTCCGGCCGGCACGCCCGGCAGATGCGCTGGGTCTGTCGGAGGTTCACGACGAAGCGTGGACGACCGCCTATCGCGGCATCATTCCGGCGGTGATGCTGGAGCGTATGATGGCGCGCCGGGGGCCGGACTACTGGCACCGGGTGGCCTCGCGGCGCGGCGCCGGCACGCTCGTGCTCCAGTTCGACGGCAAGGTTGCAGGCTATGCCACGCTCGGCCCGAATCGGGTGCGGCGGCTGCCCTATGGCGGCGAGATCTATGAACTCTATCTCGGTCCGAGCTATCAGGGGGTGGGGCTCGGACGCAGGCTGTTCCGGGAGGCACGGCGGGTGCTGTCCGTGAACGGCCTGCAGGGGCTGGTGGTCTGGGCGCTGGAGGAGAACGCCCAGGCCAGAGCCTTCTACACCCGGCTCGGCGGCATGGAGGTCGCGCGCGCGGTGGAGCCGTTCGGCGACGTCCGTCTGCGCAAGATCGCCTTCGCCTGGCGGTAGGCGCGCGCTGGCGAGAGAGGCCTCGCGTTCACGGCGGCGTTGTCGCGTCCGTTGCCCTTGGCGTCCGGCCGGGCGTCTGGCCGGCGTGCAGCGAGGTGAACGCCGGGACCGCGGCCGCGGCTTTCCACGAACTGCGGTGTCGGCGCGCAGGCCGAGCCCCGCGCCATCATGTCGGCCGCCAGCCGGACGCGCCCGGCGGCGTCGTGGATCGCCAGCCATCGAGATGGGCGACAATGGCAGAGTCCGCCCGCGCCCCCACGGGCAAAGGCAAGTCAGCAACGGCCCCAGCATGCCTCCAGGTTCCGGTTTCCGGGGCCCCCGATTCGTGCAGCCCGCGTCCAAGGACGGATTGCCTTGACCCCCGGCGCAGGCTAGGTGCCTGCGGCGCGTTCAGAAGGAGTGAAGCCATGCGGATCGACGCGATCCCGGTCGGGGAGAACCCGCCCGAGGACATCAACGTCATCGTCGAGGTTCCGGTCGGCGGCGAGCCGATCAAGTACGAGATGGACAAGGCCGCCGGCACGATGTTCGTGGACCGGTTCCTCTATACGCCGATGCGCTATCCGGGAAACTACGGCTTCGTGCCGCACACGCTGTCGGAGGACGGCGATCCGATCGACGTGGTGGTCGCCAACCAGCGGCCGATCGTCCCCGGCGCCTACATGAACTGCCGGCCGATCGGCGTCCTGGTCATGGAGGACGAGAAGGGCGGCGACGAGAAGCTGGTTGCCGTGCCCTCGACGCGGCTGACGCGGCGCTACGAGCGGATCAGGACCTACGAGGATCTTCCCGCGATCACCATCGAGCAGATCCAGCACTTCTTCGAGCACTACAAGGATCTCGAGGCCGGAAAATGGGTCAGGGTGGTGCGCTGGGGCGGCCCGGACGAGGCGCGCCGCATGATCCTCGAGGCGATCGAACGGGCGCGATCCGGCGCCTGATTCCCCTCGCGGATCGTCCTGACCGACGGCGCGGCGCTGCCGCACCGTCCGGGGGCGGGGCGGTTGTCAGGCCGCCTCCCTGCCGTTCAGCAGGCGCCACAGCTTCTCCGGCGTGATCGGCATGTCGACATGGGTGATCCCGACCGCGCGGTGGAGCGCGTCGACGATCGCGTTGACCACGGCCGGGGTCGCGCCGATGGCGCCGGCTTCGCCCGCGCCCTTCAGGCCGAGGATGTTGGTCGCACAGGGAACGTTGCGGGTTTCGAAGGCGAACTCCGGCAGGTCGTCGGCGCGCGGCAGCGCATAGTCCTGCAGACTGGCGGTCAGGAGCTGGCCCGAAGCGTCATAGACGGTGCGCTCCAGTACCGCCTGGCCGAGCCCCTGGGCAATGCCGCCGTGCACCTGGCCGGCCAGCAGCAGCGGATTGACCACCGCGCCGAAGTCGTCGACGACCGTATAGCGGGGAAAGCGGATACGGCCGGTCGCCGGGTCGATCTCCACCTCGACCACGTGGGTGCCGTTCGGGTAGGTCGCCTCCGGGGGCTTCCAGGAGTCACGCTCGCTGAGCGTTTCGCCCGATTCGGCGGCGTTGGCGGCGATCTCGGCGAAGCTGACCTGCCGGTCGGTGCCGGCGATGCGGATCCCTCCGTCGCCGAATTCGAGGTCCTCGCTCGCCGCTTCCAGCATGTCCGCGGCAATCGCCTTCAGCCGCTCGCCGAGCTTGATCGCGGCCTGCGAAACGGCGGCGCCGCCAACGGGGATCGACCGGGAGCCGCCGGTGAAGGAACCGTGCGGGATGAGGTCGGTGTCGCCCTGGATGACACGCACGCGCGCAGGGTCGATGCCGAGCCGCTCGGCGACGATCTGCGCGTAGGCCGTCACGTGGCCCTGGCCGGTCGATTGGGTGCCGGACAGGACGGTGATGCCGCCGTCGGCGTCGAGAGACAGCGTCGCGGCTTCGGGCCCGCCGCCGGAGCACGCCTCGATATAGGTTGCAAGGCCGATGCCGCGCACCATGCCGCGCCTGCGGCTGTCGCGCAGGCGCGACTTGAAGCCGGCCCAGTCGGCCACCTCCATGGCGCGGCGCATGTGGCCGTCGAACTCGCCGGTGTCGTAGGTGCGGTCGGTCGGCGTGGTCCACGGCATCTGCGAGGGCGCGATGAAGTTGCGGCGCCGGATGACGTCCGGCCGCAAGCCGGTCTCGAGCGCCGCCTTGTCCACCAGCCGCTCGATCAGATAGGCCGCCTCGGGCCGTCCGGCGCCGCGATAGGCATCGACCGGGACGGTGTTGGTGTAGGCCCCGCGCACCCGCGCGCAGGCGGCCGGGATCCTGTAGACGCCGGGAATCATCGCCGCGCCGTTGACCGGCACGAACGGACCGACCTGACCGAGATAGGCCCCCATGTTGGCGATGGTGTCGACCTTCAGGGCGAGGAAGCGACCCTTTCCGTCGAGCGCGAGTTCGGCATGGCTGACATTGTCGCGCCCGTGGTAATCGGCCAGGAAGTGCTCGGTGCGGTCGGCGATCCAGGTCACCGGCCGGCCGGTCCTTTCGGCGGCAACCAGCACGAGCGGATACTCGCGGTAGATGAAGATCTTCGTGCCGAAGCCGCCGCCCGTATCGGGCGTTACGACGTGAAAATCCTCCCGCGGCCGGTTGAAGACTGCCTGTGCCAGCAGCCGCTGGATGACGCTCGGACCCTGCGAGCCGCAAATCAGATGGTAGCGCCGGCTCGCGGGCTCGAACCGGCCGATGGCGCCGCGCGTCTCCAGATAGTTGGTGACCAGCCGGTTGTTGACGAGATCGAGCGTCACGATCCTGTCGGCCTTGGCGAAAGCCGTCTCGACCGCCTCGGGATCACCCACCATCGAGTCGAAGGCGACGTTGCCCGGTGCCTCGGGCCAGATCTGCGGGGCGCCGTCGGCCAGCGCGGCGGCGGCGTCGGTCACGGCCGGACGCTCGTCCCAGTCGATGTCGAGCGCCTCGGCAGCGTCGCGGGCAGCGGCGATGCTCGTGGCGACGACCATCGCCACGGGCTCGCCGACATGCCGGACGACGTCCTCGGCGAGAACCGGGTAGCGCGGCACCGGCGAGGTGGTGCCATCGGCGTTGGCCACCATGCCGACGCAGGGCAAGGGTCCGAGATCCGCGACGTCATCGGCGCTCAGGACGAGCTCGACGCCCGGCATGGCACGCACGGCGTCGAGGCCGCCGATCGTGAAACGGGCATGGGCGACGGGACTGCGCACGAAGACCGCCCAGAGCGTGTCAGCAGGGGTATGGTCCGCCAGGTACCGGCCACGGCCGGACACAAAGGCGGGATCTTCCTTGCGCCGGATTGGCGCGCCGATGCCGAATTTCATGGGGTGTGGCCCGTGTCGGGAGAGGGATGGACAGAAGCTAGCGTTCGGGCCGGCGGTTTTCAACATGGCCGACCCGGACGGCGTCCTGCCGCTGGGAGGCTTCGCTCCAGTTTCGAAATCTGCCAAACCGAAACCCGCAAGCACGCATCTTGTTTTCCATTGACCTTCGGCACAATCTGAACCGGCGCACAGCGCCGACAATGGACAACAACAGACCCATGCTGATCCCCCGGCAGAAGAGCATCCTCGAGCTTGCCCGCCAGGTCGGACGCGTCACCGTCGAGGACCTCGCGGCACGTTTCGAGGTCACTCCGCAAACCATCCGCAAGGACCTCAACGACCTGTGCGACAAACGCCTGCTGACGCGGGTGCACGGCGGCGCGATCCTGTCGTCGGGTGTCCAGAACGTCGGCTACGACGCCAGGCGAATGATGGCGATGGAAGCGAAGGCGGCGATCGGCCAGGCCACGGCTGCCCTGATCCCGGATTCGGCCTCGCTGTTCATCAATATCGGCACCACCACCGAGGCGGTTGCCCGCGCCATGTTGCAGCACGACGGCCTGATGGTCATCACCAACAACCTCAATGTCGCCAGCCTGATGCGCGGCTACAGCCAGATCGAGGTGGTGATCGCCGGCGGGGTCGTGCGGCACGCCGACGGGGGCATTGTCGGTGAGGCGGCGGTGGACTTCATCCGCCAGTTCAAGGTGGATTTCGCGGTGATCGGCGTCTCGGCGATCGACGCGGACGGAGCACTGCTCGACTTCGACTACCGCGAGGTGCGGGTTGCCCAGGCGATCATCTCCAATGCGCGGCACGTCATCCTCGTCTCCGACGCGACCAAGTTCGAGCGTTCCGCTCCGGTGCGCATCGGGCACCTGTCCCAGGTGCAGACCTTCGTCACCGATGTCTGCCGGCCCGCCGCGATCCGACGGATATGCGCCGAAGCGAATGTGAGGCTGATCGAAACCGGCGATCCGGCCGCTACCACGTAAGTTTCGCTTGAAGCGCGAATTCTTTCGTTTATCATTCGCTTGAAGGTCAAAAACGAAGAATTTCTGCTGCAGCGCAACATGCGCTGCGGTCCATGGGGAGCGCGGTGGCGGATACGCCCTACGACATCGCCGTCATCGGCGGAGGGATCAATGGCTGCGGCATCGCCCGCGATGCTGCCGGCCGCGGCCTGTCGGTATTCCTCGCCGAGAAGGGCGACCTGGCCGGTGCCACCTCGTCGGCCTCGACCAAGCTGATTCATGGCGGCCTGCGCTATCTCGAATACTTCGAGTTCCGCCTGGTGCGGGAATCGCTGGTGGAGCGCGAGGTGCTGCTGCAGGCCGCACCGCACATCATCTGGCCGCTGCGATTCGTGCTACCGCATCACGCGGGTCTGCGACCCGCCTGGCTGATCCGCCTCGGCCTGTTCCTCTATGATCATCTCGGCGGACGGCGGATCCTGCCGCCGGCGCGCACGCTCGACCTGGCCGCCAGCCCCGCCGGCCAGCCGCTCAAGCCGCACTTCCGGCGCGGATTCGAGTATTCCGACTGCTGGGTTGAGGATTCCCGGCTGGTCGTCCTGAACGCGGTCGACGCGGCCGAACGCGGTGCCGTCATCCGGACCCGCTGCGAGGTGATGCGGGCGGCGCGCGACGGGCAGACATGGCTGATCGACCTGCAGGATCACCTGACGGGGACCACCGACCGCATCCGCGCGCGCGCCCTGGTCAACGCCAGCGGCCCCTGGGTCGCGATCGTCGGCCAGCAGCGGCTCGCCGCACGACCGGATGCCAGGGTGCGACTGGTCAAGGGCAGCCATATCATCACGCGCCGGCTGTTCGACCACGACCGCGCCTACATCTTCCAGAACGCCGACGGGCGAATCGTCTTCGCCATTCCCTACGAGAACGACTTCACGCTGATCGGCACCACCGATCTCGACTATGCAGGCGATCCGGGCGCCGCGCGGATCACGCCCGAGGAAACCCGCTATCTGTGCGCCGCCGCCAGCGAATATTTCCGCGACCCGGTCAGGGAGAGCGACGTCATCGCCTCGTTTGCCGGCGTGCGGCCGCTCTATGACGACGGCGCCAGCGCGGCGCAGGCGGCGACGCGCGACTATGTGCTGAAGCTCGACGGGGCGGATCGGGCGAGGCCGCCCCTGCTCACCGTCTACGGCGGCAAGATCACCACCTACCGACGGCTCGCCGAGGCCGCACTGGCAAAGCTCGGTGGCTGGTTCCCGAAGATGGGCGGAAGCTGGACCCACGATGCGACGCTGCCCGGCGGTGACTTCCCCGTCGATGGCTTCGAGGCCGAGGTGGCGGCCCTGCGGCGACGCTGCCCGAGTTGCAGCGGCGAACAGGCGCGGCGGCTGGTGCGCGCCTACGGGACGCGGGCGGCCTCGATTGTCGAGGGGGTGCGCGAGCCGGCCGACTGGGGCCGGGATTTCGGCGCGGGCCTCACCGAGCGCGAGGTCCGCTACCTCATCGCGCGCGAATGGGCGATGACCGCCGAGGACGTGCTGTGGCGCCGCTCCAAGCTGGCGCTCAGGATCGGTGCGGAGGGCGTCGCCGAACTCGAGGCATTCATGGGCGCCAACGTGCCGCGCGCGGCGGCGACGGCAGCGTGAGGGCGCCGCGATGACGCTCGTGCTCGACAGGGTCAGCAAGCGCGTCGGCGAGGAGACCCATATCTGCGACGTGAGCCTGACATTCGAGCGGGGCAGCCTCAACGTGCTGCTTGGTCCGACGCTGTCCGGCAAGACCTCGCTGATGCGGCTGATGGCCGGTCTCGATGTGCCGACGCAGGGCCGGGTGCTGGTCGACGGCGTCGACGTTACCGGCATGTCGGTGCGCAAGCGTTCGGTGGCGATGGTCTACCAGCAGTTCATCAACTACCCGACCCTCAGTGTGTACGAGAACATCGCCTCGCCGCTGCGCGTGGCGAAGGTTCCCGCAACCGAGCTCGACCGACGGGTACGGGAAGCCGCGCATCTCCTCAAGCTCGACGCCCTGCTCGACCGCAAGCCGCTGGAGCTTTCGGGCGGCCAGCAGCAACGCACCGCGCTGGCACGGGCAATCGTCAAGCATGCCGATCTGCTGTTGCTCGACGAGCCCTTGGCCAATCTCGACTACAAGCTCCGCGAGGAGCTGCGCGAGGAGCTGCCGCGGCTGTTCGCCGAGACCGGCGCGATCCTCGTCTATGCCACCACCGAACCGTCCGAGGCCCTGCTGCTCGGCGGCAACACGGCGACCCTCGATCAGGGACGCGTGGTGCAGTTCGGGCCAACCATCGAGGTCTACCGTCGCCCGGTCAGCCTCGTCTCGGCGCAGCGCTTTTCCGATCCGCCGATGAACACGGCGCCGGTGCACAAGTCGGGCGCGTGGTTCCGCTCCGTCGACGGCCTCACACTGCCCGCCCTCGGCGAGGCGGCGGGGCTGCCGGACGGTGACTACACGATCGGCTTCCGCACCAATCATCTCTATCTGAACCGTCCGGCGCAGGACGCCGTGGCGCTGACCGCAATCGTGGCGATCACCGAGATCACCGGCTCGGAAAGCTTCGTCCACGTCGATTTCGGATCGTTGCGATGGGTGGCGCTTGCCCACGGCGTGCACGAACTCGACATCGGCCAGCCGGTGGAACTGTTCCTCGATCCGCACCGCATCTTCGTGTTCGCCCCCGACGGCAGCCTGGCGGCGGCTGCCGCCATCCGCCAGGCAGCGTGAGGTCGCGATGGCCAGGATTACCCTCGACACTGTCGCCCACGCTTACGGCAACCGGCCGACTGCGCCGGAACACTATGCCCTGAAGCCGCTGACCCATGTCTGGGAGAACGGTGGCGCCTATGCGCTGCTCGGTCCGTCCGGCTGCGGCAAGACCACACTGCTCAACATCATCTCCGGGCTGATCACGCCCTCGCAGGGACGCGTGCTGTTCGACGGCACCGACGTGACCCAACTGCCGACCGAAGCGCGCAATATCGCCCAGGTGTTCCAGTTCCCGGTCATCTACGACACCATGACCGTCCGCGAGAACCTCGCCTTTCCGTTGCGCAACCGCGGCGTGCCGCAACCGGTCATCGACCGGCGCGTCGCCGAGATTGCCGAAATGCTCGGCCTTGCGGAGACGCTGCAGCGGCGTGCCCGCGGCCTGACGGCGGACGCCAAGCAGAAGATCTCGCTCGGCCGCGGCCTGGTGCGTCCCGATGTCAACGCGATCCTGTTCGACGAACCGCTGACGGTCATCGATCCGCACCTGAAATGGCAGTTGCGCTCGCAGCTCAAGCGACTGCACCGCGAGTTCGACTTCACCATGATCTACGTGACGCACGACCAGACCGAGGCGCTGACCTTCGCCGACACGGTGGTCGTCATGTACGAGGGCGAGGTGGTCCAGGTCGGCACGCCGGACGAGCTATTCGACCGGCCGAACCATACCTTCGTCGGCTATTTCATCGGCTCGCCGGGGATGAACGTGCTGCCAGCCGAGGTCGCGGGAACGACCGCACGGGTCGGTGCGCATGAGATCCGCCTTGCCGAAGCCTATCCGGCGCTGGGCAAGGGGCACCGGGTCGAGATCGGCATCCGGCCCGAATTCGTGCGGCTGTCGCGCGACGGCGACGGGATTCCGGTCGGCGTGGCGCGCGTCGATGACATCGGTCGGCTCAAGATCGTCCAGATCACCCTGGACGGCCTGCCGCTGAAGCTCGTCGCCTCGGAGGACACGGAGATACCTGCCGCCGACGCCCGGGTGCGGTTCCAGGAGGACAGGATCGGCGTGTTCGTCGACGGACACCGTGTCAGCGGGAGGCCAGCGTCATGAACAAGATCCACGACAACAGGGCCTGGTTCCTGGTCGTGCCGGTCGTGGCGCTGGTCGCGTTCAATGCGGTCATCCCGCTGATGACCGTGGTGAACTATTCCGTGCAGGAGACGTTCGGCAACAACGTCTTCTTCTTTGAGGGCGTCAAGTGGTTCGAGCAGGTCGTGCATTCCGACCGGTTCCATGCCGCGCTCGGCCGCCAGCTGATCTTCACCTTCACGATCCTGGCGATCGAGATCCCGCTCGGCGTGGCGATCGCGCTCGCCATGCCGCGCAAGGGCCCCTGGGTCTCGGTCTGCCTGGTGCTGATGGCGCTGCCGCTGCTCATTCCGTGGAACGTGGTCGGCGCGATCTGGAACATCTTCGCCTTGCCGGACATCGGCCTGCTTGGCCGCATGCTGAACGGGCTGGGCTTCAACTACAATTTCACCCGTCAGCCGGGTGATGCGTGGTTCACGCTGATCCTGATGGACGTCTGGCACTGGACGTCGCTGGTGGTGCTGCTGGCCTATGCCGGCCTGATCGCGATCCCGGACGCCTACTACCAGGCCGCCCGTATCGACGGGGCCTCGCGCTGGGCGGTGTTCCGCTACATCCAGCTACCCAAGATGCGCCGCGTGCTGACCATCGCGGTGCTGCTCAGGTTCATGGATTCCTTCATGATCTATACCGAGCCGTCGGTCCTGACCGGCGGCGGGCCGGGCAATTCGACGACGCTGTTGTCGATCGATCTCGTCAAGATCGCGCTCGGCCAGTTCGACCTCGGCCCGGCGGCGGCGATGTCGATCATCTACTTCCTGATCGTGCTGCTGCTGAGCTGGATCTTCTACACGGTGATGATGCGCAACGAGGATCGGTCATGACGGCTGCCCCGGAGACGCTCTCTGGAACGGTTCCGCTCGCAGCGGCGCGGCCGCGCGGTCTCATCCGTCTCGCCTGGCTGGTGCCGACCATCTACATCATCTTCCTGATGGTGCCGATCTACTGGCTCCTGAACATGTCGTTCAAGAACACCAACGAGATCCTCGGCGCCTTCACACTGTGGCCGCAGACCTTCACCTTCGCGAACTATCGGGAGATCCTGACAAATCCCACCTGGTACATGGGCTACGTCAACTCGATAATCTACGTGACCATGAACACCGTGATCTCGGTCACGGTGGCGTTGCCCGCCGCCTATGCGTTCTCGCGCTACCGCTTCCTCGGCGACAAGCACCTGTTCTTCTGGCTGCTGACCAACCGCATGGCGCCGCCGGCGGTGTTCGCGCTGCCCTTCTTCCAGCTCTACTCGGCAATCGGTCTGTTCGACACCCATATCGCCGTGGCGCTGGCGCACTGCCTGTTCAACATCCCGCTGGCGGTGTGGATCCTCGAAGGCTTCATGTCGGGGGTTCCGAAGGAGATCGATGAGACCGCCTATATCGACGGCTACTCGTTTCCGAAGTTCTTCGTGAAGATCTTCATGCCGCTGATCGCCTCGGGTATCGGCGTCGCGGCGTTCTTCTGCTTCATGTTCTCCTGGGTCGAGCTGCTGCTGGCCAAGACGCTGACATCGGTCGCCGCCAAGCCGATCGCCGCGGTGATGACACGGACCGCCAGCGCATCCGGCTACGAACTCGGCCTGCTCGCGGCGGCCGGCGCGCTGACCATCATCCCGGGGGCGATCGTCATCTATTTCGTGCGCAACTACATCGCCAAGGGCTTCGCCCTGGGGCGGGTCTGAAGGAGGGACGGATGGGCCTCACCTGGATGGCCTGGACCTGGCAGACCGCGACCTTCTTCGCGGCGATCGCGCTGTTGCTCTGCGCCATGACGATCTGGGAGCTGGTGTCGCCGGGCGGGGCGCCGCGGCGCGGCATTCTCGGTATCGACACGACACGCGGCGACCGGCTGTTCATCTCGCTGCTCGGCGCCGCCTTCATCAATCTCGCATGGCTCGGGCTGGTCGGCCCGGACCTGTGGTGGGCTCTCGGCCTGTCCCTGCTCTACGCCGTCGCGGTGTTCCGCTGGGTTTGAGGCCGTTGGGAAGCAATGCCGGCGGGCAGCCGGCGCAAGGAACCAAGGGAGGACTCTTGATGCGAAGATTGTTGCTGTGCACCGTCGGGGCGCTCGCACTGATGGCTCCGGGCGCGGCGCTGGCCGACATGGCCGCCGCCGAACGCTGGATCGACAGCGAATTCCAGCCCTCCGTGCTGTCCCGCGAGGAGCAGCTCAAGGAGATGGAATGGTTCATCAAGGCCGCCGAGCCGTTCCGCGGCATGGAGATCAACGTCCTGTCGGAGACGATCCCGACTCATACCTACGAGTCGCAGGTGCTGGCCAAGGCCTTCGAGGAGATCACCGGGATCAAGGTGAACCACCAGCTGCTCGGCGAGGGCGAGGTGGTGCAGGCGGTGCAGACGCAGATGCAGACCAACCGCAATCTGTACGACGCCTACATCAACGACTCCGACCTGATCGGCACGCATTCGCGCCTGCAGAGCGCCGTCAACCTCACCGACTGGATGGAGGGCGAGGGCAAGGACGTGACCAACCCGATGCTCGATATCGAGGATTTCATCGGGATCTCGTTCACCACCGGCCCGGACGGCAAGATCTGGCAGTTGCCAGATCAGCAATTCGCCAACCTGTACTGGTTCCGCAAGGACTGGTTCGACCGGCCGGAGATCAAGGAGGCGTTCAAGGCCAAGTACGGATATGAGCTCGGCGTCCCGGTCAATTGGTCGGCCTACGAGGACATCGCCGACTTCTTCACCAACGACGTGAAGGAGATCGACGGTGTCCGCATCTACGGCCACATGGACTACGGCAAGCGCGCGCCCGACCTCGGCTGGCGCATGACCGACGCCTGGCTGTCGATGGCCGGGTCCACCTCGCCGGGCCTGCCGAATGGGCGGCCGATCGACGAGTGGGGCATCCGCATGGAGGAAGGTTCATGCAACCCGTCCGGCGCCTCGGTCTCGCGCGGCGGCGGCACCAATGCGCCAGCGTCGGTCTATGCCATCGCCAAGTGGGACGAATGGCTGCGCAAGTACGCGCCTCCCGGCGCTGCCGACCTCGACTTCTACCAGTCGCTGCCGGCGCTGAGCCAGGGCAATGTCGCCCAGCAGATCTTCTGGTACACGGCCTTCACCGCCGACATGGTGAAGCCGAAGAGCGAGGGCAACAACACTGTCGATGACGAGGGCAATCCGTTGTGGCGGATGGCGCCGTCGCCGCACGGACCGTACTGGAAGGAGGGCATGAAGCTCGGCTACCAGGACGCCGGTTCGTGGACGCTGTTCAAGTCCACCCCGGTCGACCGGCGCAAGGCGGCCTGGCTCTATGCCCAGTTCGTCGTCTCGAAGACGGTCGATACCAAGAAGAGCCATGTCGGCCTGACCATCATCCGCGATTCGACGATCAACCATGAGTCGTTCACCGAGCGCGCGCCGAAGCTCGGTGGCCTGGTCGAGTTCTACCGCTCGCCTGACCGCGTGGCATGGACCCCGACCGGCATCAACGTCCCCGACTATCCGAAGCTCGCGCAGCTGTGGTGGCAGCAGATCGGCGACGTCAATTCGGGCGCGTTCACGCCGCAGCAGGCTATGGATCGCCTCGCCGCCGAGATGGATGACATCATGGCCCGCATGCAGGCCGCCGACGAGCAGGCCAACACCTATGGCGGCTGCGGCCCGCGGCTCAACCCGGTCGTCGATCCGTCCGAATGGCTCGGCAAGCCGGACGGCCCGGCTGCCAAGCTCGAGAACGAGAAGGAACCGGGCCAGACGGTCGCCTACGAGGATCTGATCCGGCGCTGGACCAACCAGTAGCGGCCGCTCGGCGCAGCGGGGGCGGCGTCCTCCCGCTGCGCCATCGCCGGGTCGTCGCGGCCCCTGAGCGGTGCCGCGCCATCGACCCGCGCGTCACCGGCCGGGACGACGTGGTCGACTACCCCGGCCGGGGCTCCGTTCCGCCAGCCTTCCCGCAGGGACCCGACCCATGTCCGATCTCGTCCTCGCCATCGACCAGGGCACCACTTCGTCCCGCGCCATCGCCTTCGACCGCGACTATCGCGCAGTGGCCTCGGCGCAGGAGGAGTTTTCACAGCATTTCCCCGCGTCCGGCTGGGTCGAGCACGATCCGGAGGATCTGTGGCGCACCACGCTGTCAACCGCCCGGCGCGCCGTGGAGCGTGCCGGCGGCGCGCAGCGGTTCGCCGCCATCGGCATCACCAACCAGCGCGAGACGACACTCATTTGGGATCGTGAAACCGGAACGCCGTTGCACAACGCCATCGTCTGGCAGGATCGCCGCACCGCCGAGCTCTGCGCCAGGCTGAAGGCCGACGGCGTCGAGCCGATGGTCGCGGCCAGGACGGGCCTGCTCGTCGATCCCTATTTCTCGGCAACCAAGCTTGCCTGGCTCCTCGACACTGTCGAGGGCGCGCGCGCCGCGGCCGAGGCTGGCCGCCTCGCCTTCGGCACGGTCGACAGCTTTCTCCTGTGGCGGCTAACGGGGGGCCGCGTCCACGCCACCGATGCCACCAATGCGTCGCGGACGATGCTGTTCGACATCCATCGCCAGAGATGGGACGAGGAGCTGCTGCGCCTGTTCCGCGTTCCGGCTTCGGTGCTGCCGGAGGTTCTCGATTCCTCGGTCGAATTCGGCACCACCGAAGCGGACATCCTCGGCGCGCCGCTGCCGATCCTCGGCATGGCCGGTGACCAGCAGGCCGCGACCATCGGCCAGGCCTGCTTCCGGCCCGGGATGCTCAAGTCGACCTACGGGACCGGTTGCTTCGCGGTGCTCAACACCGGCGCCGACGCGGTCGCCTCGCGCAACAAGCTGCTGACGACGGTCGCCTATCGGCTCGACGGAGCCGTCACCTACGCGCTCGAGGGCTCGATCTTCATTGCCGGCGCCGCCGTGCAGTGGCTGCGCGACGGGCTCGGCATCCTCGAGCGGGCCGACCAGTCCGGCACGCTCGCCGCCGAGGCCGACGAGACCCAGACCGTCGTGCTGGTGCCGGCCTTCACCGGGCTCGGCGCGCCCTACTGGGACGCCGAGGCGCGCGGCGCGATCTACGGCCTCACCCGCGCGACCGGACCGCGGGAGCTCGCGCGCGCGGCGCTTGAGGCGGTTTGCCTGCAGACGCTCGACCTCGTCGAGGCGATGCACCGCGACTGGGGCGGGCAGGGCGCCGCGACGGTGCTCAGGGTCGACGGCGGCATGGTCGCGAGCGACTGGACCATGCAACGCCTCGCCGACCTCCTCGACGCCCCCGTCGACAGGCCGGCCGTGCTCGAGACGACGGCCCTGGGGGCGGCATGGCTGGCCGGACGCCATGCCGGCATCTGGCCGGACCACGAGGGTTTCGCGAGCTCCTGGCGCCTCGACCGGCGCTTCGAGCCGGCGATGGCGCCGGCCGAACGCGCAGCCCGCATCGCGGCCTGGCGGGACGCCGTCAGGCGCACGCTGACCTCGACATGAAGCGGGGGGCGCTGTGACAGCAGCGTTAACCCGGAAGCACTACGTATTTCTACGTAATGATTGGGGATATCGCCTGCAGATTTAGACCTTCCCTAGAGTATTCGAACCAATTCGCCAGACATTCGGCAACACGTTTACTTTTGATTCAATAACCAGGGTTAACGTCCGGGAGAAACTTAACCGGCTGGAGACATGCCATGTCAGCCGATCCCGAACGCGGGCAGAAGCTCGCCTATCTGCGCATCGATACCGAGACGAAGCAATTGCTCGCGGAGTTCCTGCCGCGTCTGCGAAGCCGGATGCCGGCGATTCTGGCCGAGTTCTATGACCACATCATGCGCGTGCCGGAGCTTGCCGCCATGTTCGCGGGCCCCGACCGCATCGAACACGCGAAGAAGATGCAGGCCCAGCACTGGGAGCGGATGTTCTCGGGGCGCTTCGACGAGGACTATTTCAGGTCGGTGGAACGGATCGGCAAGACACACTGCCGGCTCGGACTGGCGCCGGGCTGGTACATTGGCGGCTACGCGCTGGTCAAGCAGGCGATCGTCGCCGACGTCCTGGCCGAGGCGGCCTCCGGCAACCCGCTCGGCCGCGGCCGGCGCATCGCCGCCGCCGCGCGCCTGCTGGCCGCCGTCGAGCGGGCCATCACCCTCGACATGGACCTGTCGATCGAAGTGTATCTGGCGGAGAAGGAGGCGGGGTTCGACAAGCGGCTGAACACGCTCGCCGACCAGTTCAGCGAGGCCGTCGGCAGGATCTCGGCCGATCTGTCGAGCGCAGCGGCCACGCTGCAGAGCTCCGCCGGCGGGCTCGAGCGCGCCGTAGACGAGACCAACCGACAGGTGACGACCGCCGCGACGGGTGCGGAGGAGGCATCCGCCAACCTGCAGACGATTGCCTCGGCAGCGGAGGAACTGTCGGGGTCGGTCTCGGAGATCTCGCGCCAGATCGCCGATGGCAGCCGCATCACCGCCGATGCTGTGGACAAGACCCGCGCGATGACTCGCAGCGTCGCCAGCCTGCAGGAGGCGGCCGGCCGGGTCGGCGGGATCGTCCGGCTGATCGAGGAGATCGCCGAGCAGACCAACCTGCTCGCCCTCAATGCCACCATCGAGGCGGCGCGGGCCGGTGAGGCGGGACGCGGCTTCGCCGTCGTGGCCGGCGAGGTGAAGGGCCTCGCCCAGCAGACCGCGCGGGCGACCGGCGAGATCGCTGACCAGATCCGCGGCATCCAGGAGGTGGCCGATGTCGTGGCCGGCCACATCGAGGCGATCGGACGGGCGATCGGGGCGGTCGAGGAGGTGTCGGCGGCCGTCGCGACGGCCATCGAGGAACAGACCGCGGTGACCTCGGAGATCTCGCGCAATGTCGGCGACGCGGCCGGCGGCGCCGCCTCGGTGACCGCCGCCGTTCATGGCGTGTCGCAGGCCTCGGCGCAGTCGCTGGAGGCGGCGATGGCGCTCGCCAGGGTCGCTGAGGCGGTGCGCGACAAGGCGGGCGCTCTGGACCGGCAATCGGCCGCCTTCCTCGAGCGCATCCGCTCGGCCAACGCCCAGCCGGCGTGACCGGACGCCGCGTCTCAGCCGCCGCGGTGCTTGGTACGCAGCAGCGCGGCCCCCGCTGCGAGCGCCTTGAGCTTGCCGACGGCGACGTCGCGCGGCAACGGAGCCATGCCGCAATTGGTGCAGCCCTGAATGCGCTCGGCGTCGGCATGGCGCAGCGCTTCGCCGAGGATCGCGGCGACCTGCTCGGGGGTCTCCACCGTCGTCGTGGCGACATCGATCGCGCCGACCAGGATCTCCTTGTCGGGCAACAGCGAGATCAGCGACATCGGCACATGCGAGCCGGCGCATTCGAGCGACACCTGGCCGATCCGGCTGGCGTTGATCGCAGGAAAGATCGCCTCGTACTGGCGCCATTCCGAGCCGAGCGTCTGCTTCCAGCGGATGTTCGCCTCGATGCCGTAGCCGTAGCAGATGTGAACAGCGGTCTTGCACGAGAGGCCATCGGCAGCCCGCTCGAGCGCTGCGATGCCCCACTCGACGACTTCCTCCGCGAACACGTTGAACGCCGGCTCGTCGAACTGGATGACGTCGACGCCAAGCGCGGCGAGCTCGCGCGCCTCGGCATTCAGGATCTCGGCGAAGGCCATCGCCATGTCGGCGCGTCGGCCGTAATGGGCATCGGCAATGGTGTCGCAGATCGTCATCGGCCCAGGCAGCGTCACCTTCAGCCCGCGCCGGGTGTGGGCGCGGGTGAAGCGGACCTCTTCGGCATGGACCTGCCGCTTCCGCGCGACGGGACCCGTCACGGTCGGCACCTCGACCACGTAGCGATCCTTGCGGATCCCCATCTTGGTCTTGAGGGTCCAGTCGATACCCTCGACGTGCTCGAGGAAGCCGTGGACGAAATGGATGCGGAACTGCTCGCCGTCACTCACGATGTCGATGCCGGCATCCTCCTGCTCCTTGAGCCAGAGCAGCGCCGCGTCGCGCTTGGCCGCCTCCAGCGCCGCGCCCTCGTGGCGCCAGGCGGCCCACAGCTTCTCGGGTTCGGCCAGCCAGAACGGCTTCGGCAGGCTGCCGGCGAGCGTCGTCGGGAACAGATGCGGCAGGCTCATGGGTATCCTCCCCCGGTGTCTCGCCGCATCGTGGCGCGCGGCGCGGTCGAGGACAGCCTAGATCCGGCCGCGATGCTTGGAAACGCGCCGCGTGCGACAATCACGGCCCGGACCGGGCACCCCAGCGATCAACACGCGGCAACGACTGGTGGGCGATACTGGACTCGAACCAGTGACCCCTGCGATGTGAACACAGTGCTCTACCAACTGAGCTAATCGCCCGCCGGGCCGGGATATAAGGGGGCAGTCGAGGCCGAGTCAAGCAAACCGGCCGCGGCCGTCAGGCCGGCGCGAGGCCGAGACGGCGGGCAGCGATCGGATAGAGCGCGTCGAAACCAGAGATGACGTGGTCGGGCCCGAGATCGGCCACCGGCACCGGCGTGTAGCCGAAGTCGACCGCGATCACCGGCACCTTCGCCGCCTTCGCCGCGTCGATGTCGGCGCGGCTGTCGCCGACCATGATCGCCCGGCCCGGATCGCCGCCGGCGCGTGCGATGGTGCCGAGCACATGCCCCGGATCGGGCTTGCGGACGGACAGCGTGTCGGCCCCGACGATCGCGGCGAAGCGGTCGGTCAGGCCGAGCTCCGCCAGCAATTTCAGGGTCAGGCTCTCGTACTTGTTGGTGCAGACTGCGAGCCGCACCCCCTCGGCGGCCAGTCGGTCGAGTGCTGCCTCGACACCGGGGAACGGCCGCGTGCCGACCGCGATGTTGGCCTCGTAATGCGCGAGGAAATGCGCATGCATCGGCTGCACGAGATCAGGCGTCGGCTCAACCGCGATGGCTCTCAGCGCCGCCTCGATCATCGCCCTAGCACCATGCCCGACGGTTGCGAGCGCAAAATCCCTCGGCAACACCGCGAATCCGGCCGCGGTCATGGCCGCGTCGAGCGCCGCCAGCAGGTCGGGCGCACTGTCGACCAGCGTGCCGTCGAGATCGAACACCGCCACCGGTGCCGCCATCGTCTCGCTCCAGTTCGATGGATCGTTCAAGGCCATCCCGGCCCGTGAGGAAACGGCGCTATAGCATATGGAGAGGGAGCGGGCGACTGTGCTAACCCGCTCGAGGGGGATTCGAGAGGGAGATCCGGCCGATGAAGGGGATCGTGCTCGGCTACGACACCCGGTCGCGGCTGACAATCCTGCGCGGTGAGGATGGCCGCCGTTACGGTTTCGCCCCGGCCGACTGGCGCGATCAGCGGGCCCCGCGCAAGCGCGACGTCGTCGATTTCGAGCCGGATGGCCACCGCGCACGCGATGTCTTCATGCTCGAATCGGCCAACGGCACGCCGCCACCGACGGCCGCCGCGCCGGCCGCCGCGCTCTCCGCCTGGCCTGTGACGCGGGTGCTGGTCGAGCGCCCGGCGATGGCCGCGAGCCTTCTGGTGCTGCTGGCGGGCCTGACCGGCGCCTATGCGGTCGGCGACCTGCGGATATCGCTGATCGAGGCGCCCGAACTGATCGCACGCATGTCGGAAGCGCTCGACTCGCTGGTCGCGGTGTCCGGGGCGGATCCCTCGCCAAGGCTCGGTGCGGGGGCAGCGCGGGTGCTGCTGGTCCTGCTGCTCGGGCTCTATCTGGTCCCGTTGCTCGCCGCGATCACGCTGTGGAGGGAGTTCGTCGGTCGGCCCGACATGCGTCTTGCGCGACTGGCCGGGCTTGCCGCGATGATCCTGCCGGTCGGCCTGCCGCTGCTTGTCATCCTTGTCGTCCAGATCTGGGTGCTGCCGGGGCTTCCCGACCTCGCCGCCCGGCTCGGCCGCGCGGGGGTGACGACCCCGCAGCAGGTCTTCGAGGTGCTGCGTGTCTACTCGACGGGCACGGTGCTGGTGTTTGCGGCCGGTGCGCTTCTCTGGTCAGCGGCCAATGGCAGGGCGATGCTGCCGAGATTCCTGCGCCGGCCGGCCGGCGAGGACGAGCCAGCGGCCGCTGCGCCTGCAGACACGGGCACGGCCGAGCTGTTCGCGCCGGTCGGCCCGCGCGCCTACCCGCCGCGGCCATCGCCCGCGCCGGACGTTGCGGCGTCGTGGCCGAACCCTCGCCCCGCAGCCCCGTCTCAGGCGCCGCGCGAACCCGCGCC
>Ga0209909_100404_pt1 | contig 29931 bp, 28 predicted proteins | sample FECB22metaG_FD_188302 | JGI IMG/M metagenome (GOLD analysis project Ga0209909, IMG submission 188302) | Cyanobacterial communities from the Joint Genome Institute, California, USA - FECB-22 (SPAdes) (version 3) | ecosystem: Environmental > Aquatic > Thermal springs > Hot (42-90C) > Microbial mats... | reverse complement strand
GGCAACGACACCCTGATCGGCGGGGCCGGTTTCGATACCTTGAACGGTGGCGACGGCGTCGACACCGCGGCCTACGCCGGCGTTCGGCGCCAATACGGCACCTCCAACAGCAGCGTCCAGGGCGGTCCCGAGGGCGGCACCGACACCCTGGTCTCGGTCGAACAGCTGCAGTTCGTCGACGGCATGCTGAGCTTCGACGTCAACGGCGTCCCGGCCCAGGTGATGCGGCTGTACGACGCCGCCCTGGACCGGCTGCCGGACCAGGCCGGGCTGGAGGTCCAGGTCCAGGCCATCGCGAGCGGGGCCAACACCCTGGCCGGCCTGGCCCAGGCCTTCATCGCCTCGCCCGAGTTCCAGAACCGCTACGGCAATCTGTCGGACCGGGCCTTCGTGGAACAGCTGTACCGCTTCTGCCTGGACCGCGAGGGCGACGAGTCGGGCATCCAGGCCCAGGTTCAGGCCCTGCAGGGCGGCCTCAGCCGCGGCCAGCTCCTGATCAACTTCTCCGAAAGCGCCGAGCACCGCACCCTGACCCAGGCCACGCTGAACGCCGGACTGTGGGTGCCCGACGCCGAGGCGCTGCAGATCGCGCGGCTGTTTGACGCCACCTTCGACCGGCTGCCCGATGCGGCCGGGCTGGCGGGGCAGCTGGCGGCGCTGGAGGCGGGGGTGCCGCTGATCCAGCTGGCGGCGAACTTCGCCGCCTCGGCCGAGTTCCAGGCCCGCTACGGCAATCTGTCGGACCGGGCCTTCGTGGAACAGCTGTACCGCTTCTGCCTGGACCGCGAAGGCGATGAGGCGGGTATCCAGGCCCAGGTCCAGGCCCTGCAGGCCGGCAGCTCGCGGGCCCAGCTGCTGCTGAACTTCTCGGAAAGCGCCGAACACGTGGCCCTGACCGCGCCCCTGTGGTCGGGCGGCATCCGCACCGTCGACGCCCCGTTCTCCGGCAGCCCGGACCCGGCCGGGTCCAAGCCGGGCGAGGACGAACCCCAGACCCTGGTCCTGGCCGAGACCGAGGCCAAGCCGGACCCGACCGAGGTGGCCGAGGTGCTGCCGACCGAACCGACGGACGCCGTATACGACCCGGCCGATCCGGGGCTGAAGCCGGACGAGATGGACGCCTTCGTCCTGCCCGCCCTCAGCGACGATTCCCGGCCGTGGACGCCGGACCAGACCCTGTCCGACCTCCTGCAGGAGGCCCTGCCGACGATCGAGACCGGACGACAGCCCGACGGGGTCCGCGACACCCTGTTCGCCGACATGTTCATCGACCAGCCCGACGCCGCCCTCCTGCGCATCGACCGCGACGACTGGATGTAGGGGAGGCGCTCACGGGTGCTCGGGCAACCCGTCGACGTAGCGCCACTGCAGCATCGGCCGGCCCAGCCAATAGCAGAGCTCGGCCGGACGCCGGATGTCCCACACCGCCAGATCGGCCAGGTTGCCGCCCTCGATCGTGCCCAGCCGGTCGGCCAGGCCCAGGGCCCGGGCGGCATGGCGGGTCGCGCCGGCCAGGGCCTCTTCCGGCGTCAGGCGAAACTGGACGCAGGCCAGGGTCAGCGCCGCGGTCATCGAGGCGAGCGGCGAGGTGCCGGGGTTGCAGTCGGTGGCCACGGCCATGGCCACACCGTGACGACGCATGACCTCGACCTGCGGCGCCGTCGCCTCGCGCAGCATCAGATAGGCCCCGGGCAAGAGCACGGCGACGACACCCGCCTCCCCCATCGCCCGGATGCCGGCAGCGTCGGCGTATTCGACGTGATCGGCGGACAGGGCACTGTACCGCGCCGCCAGGGCCGCCCCTCCGCCGTCCGAGAGCTGATCGGCGTGCAGCTTGACCGGCAGACCCAGAGACCGCGCACGGTCGAACAGGCGTGATACCTCGGCGGGCGAAAAGGCGATCGGCTCGCAATAGGCATCAACCGCATCGACCAGGCCTTCGGCCTGGGCCGCCGGCAGGATCTCGTCGATGGCCAGGTCGACATAGGCTGAGCGGTCGTGGCGAAACTCGGGCGGCACGGCGTGCAGGCCCAGATAGCTGGTGCGGACCCGGACATTGGCCTCGCGCCCGATACGGCGGGCGACGCGCAACATCTTCAGCTCGGTGTCGCGGTCCAGCCCATAGCCGGACTTGATCTCGACCGTGGTGACGCCGGTCGCGGTCAGGCCGTCGAGGCGGGACATCGCCTGGTCAAACAGGTCGTCCTCGGAGGCCGCGCGGGTAGCGGCGACGCTGGAGATGATCCCCCCCCCGGCGCGGGCGATCTGTTCGTAGGTCGCGCCGTTGAGCCGCTGTTCGAACTCGCCGGAACGGTCGCCGGCGAAGACCAGATGGGTATGGCAGTCGATCAGGCCGGGGGTGACCCAGGCGCCGTCCAGCCGATCGGTCTCGGCCGCCGTGCGCGGAGGCAGGTCCGAGGCTGGCCCAACCCAGGCGATGTGGCCGTCACGGATCAGGATGGCGGCGTCCTCAATCGCGCCATACGGCACCTCGCCCTCGACCATGGTGGCGACGTGGCAATCGACGATCAGCCGGTCGAAGGCGCGATCAGCCACGGCCCTGAAACCCCGCCAGCAGTTCGCAGAACCAGCGCCCGACCGTCAGCGAGCCGAGGTCTCCGATGTCCAGCGACGGGTCGTATTCGGTCAGATCGACGGCCCGGACCTTTGGGCAGGCCCCGATCACGCGGGTGGCGTCGAAGAAGACCTGGGCCGGGACGCCGCCGGGCCGGGCTCCGGGCGAGGCCGGCCAGTGCGCCCGGTCGATGACGTCGATGTCGAAATCGACGTAGATGGTCTCAACCAGAGAGGACAGGCGGGCGAGTTCCTCGGCCACGACGGTGGCGAGGCCGTGATCGCGGCAGTCGCGCGCGGTGCGCACCGAGATGCCGGCGGCCGTTGCCTTGTCATGGGCCCGTCGGGTGTTGGCGAAGGGGGCGAGGCCGACCTGGCTGATGTGGTGGCCGGGCAGGCCGTCTTCCAGCAGGGCCTGGATCGGATTGCCGTTGGTCAGGCCCTGGTCGGTGTCGCGCAGGTCGAAGTGGGCGTCGAGGGTCAGCAGGCCGATCCTGCCCAGGCCGTTCGGCCCGGCCAGGCCGTGGACGCCGGGGCGGGTGATGGCGTTGTTGCCGCCCATCAGCACCGCCAGGGACCGCGATGTCTGGGCCGCGACGGCATCGCGGATCGGGACGAAGGCATCGGCGGGCGACACGGCCTTGAGGGCCAGGTCTCCGGCGTCGTGAACCGGGACAGACAGGGTCTGTTGGGTTTCCAGGTCGTAGGTCGAGAAACGCGGCAGGACGGCGCGAAACGCCCTGGGTCCCAGGTCGCATCGCCCGGGCGTCAGCGACCGCTCGTTCAACCCGGCCCCGATCAGGGCGACCAGAGCCTGGGGATGGTCGCCGACCAGGTCGGCTGCGCTGGTCCATGAAAGAGCTTCGGACGGGGTCATGCGTCCTCGAGCATCAGGACACCCGGTGCCGATTTGAGCGCCCCCCGCAAGGCCGCGTCCAGCCGGTAGCGGCCGGGCAGTTTCATCTCCACCTCGCGACGGCCCTCCAGCGAGGCGATCAGCGAAATCTCGCCGCCCTTGCCGGTCGCCTTGGCGCGGTCCAGGCGCGCTTTTAGGGCCTCCGTGTCGGTGCCGCGCGCCGAGACGTGGACGCGCAGAGCCATGCCCGCATCGTCGATCATCGCGTCCAGCCGCGAACAGTCGTCGCCGAAGAAGCGGACCTCGCCGTCCGAGGCCTTGGCGCGCACCTTGACCATCAGATGCGCCCCGACCTCCAGCAGTTCGCAGTTCTTGCGCAGGCTCTCTGGCGGGAACAGGCATTCGAACTCGCCGGTCGGGTCGGAAAAGGTGACGAAGGCGAACTTTTCGCCGGACTTGGCGCTGGCGCGTTCCTGGCGGCGGCGCACCACGCCGGCCATCTGGAAGGCTTCGTGCCCGCCTTCGGCCAAGGCCACGGCCTCGGCCACGAAGGTCACACGCTTGCGCTTCAGGGCCGGAGCCATCTCCTCCAACGGGTGGCCGGACAGATAGAAGCCGACGGCCGACAGTTCGTGGTCCAGGGCCTCCGGGCCGACCCAGGGCTCTATGGGTTTCAGCCGGGGGCGGGCGGCGCTGGCCTGGTCCGCGCCGAACAGCGAGACCTGGCTGGAGGCGCGTTCGGCCGCGACGCTCTGGCAATAGGCCATCAGGGTGTCGGCCTGTTCGAACAGCTGGCGGCGGTTGGGATGCAGGCTGTCGAAGGCACCGGAGCGGGCCAGGCCTTCCAGCGCCCGCTTGTTGACGGCGCGGGGGTCGACCCGTTCCAGGAAGTCGAAGATGTCGGCGAACCGGCCACCGGTCTCGCGCACCTCGACGACGTGTTTCATCGCCTCCAGGCCGACGTTGCGGATGGCGCCCAGGGCATAGAGGACGGCCCCCTGCTCGCCTTCCCAGGTCACGTCGAAATCGGCCGAGGAGGCGTTGATGTCGGGGCTTTTCACCGGCACGCCGAATTTGTGGGCGTCCTGATAGAAGACCGCCAGCTTGTCGGTGTTGGACAGGTCCAGCGACATCGAGGCGGCGAAGAACTCGACCGGGTGGTTCGCCTTGAGCCAGCCCGTCTGATAGCTGATCATCGCATAGGCGGCCGCGTGCGACTTGTTGAAACCGTAGCCCGCGAACTTGGCGACCAGGTCGAAGATGCCGCCGGACTGGGCCTCGGGCACGGACTTTTCGGAGGCGCCCTTGATAAAGCGCGCCCGCTGGAAATCCATCTCCTCCTTCTTCTTCTTGCCCATGGCGCGGCGCAGCAGGTCGGCCTCGCCCAGGCTGTAGCCGGCCAGGACCTGGGCGATCTTCATCACCTGTTCCTGATAGATGATCACGCCGTAGGTCTCGGTCAGGACGTCCTTGAGCGTGTCATGCAGGTAATCGACCTCGGCCCGCCCGAATTTGCGGTCGATGTAGGTGTCGATCATCTCCATCGGGCCGGGGCGATAGAGCGAGATCAGGGCGGTGATCTCCTCGATGGAGCCGCAGCGCATCTTGCGCAGGGTGTCGCGCATCCCCTGGGATTCCAGCTGGAACACCCCGACGGTCTGGCCTGACGCCATCAGCTCATAGGTCGGCTTGTCGTCGAGCGGCAGCTGGTTCCAGATCGGGCCCGCTCCTCGCCGCGACAGATAGCCGAAGGCGCGGTCCAGCACCGTCAGGGTCTTCAGGCCCAGGAAGTCGAACTTGACCAGGCCGGCGGGCTCGACCCATTTCATGTTGAACTGGGTGGCAGGGATGTCCGAGCGGGGGTCCTGATACAGCGGCACCAGTTCGACCAGCGGGCGGTCCCCGATCACGATCCCGGCGGCGTGGGTCGAGGCGTTGCGGTACAGGCCCTCCAGTTCCAGGGCGGTGGCCAGCAGGGTGGCGACCGAGGGCTCGGCATCGCGGGCCTCGCGCAGCCGCGGTTCGATCTCGATGGCCTGGGCCAGGGTGACCGGGTTCGCAGGGTTGGCCGGGACCATTTTGGCCAGGCGGTCGACCTGGCCCAGCGGCATCTGCAGCACGCGGCCGACGTCACGCAGGACGGCGCGGGCCTGCAGGGTGCCGAAGGTGATGATCTGGGCGACCCGATCGGTGCCATAGTGCTGCTGCACATAGGCGATGACCTCCTCGCGCCGCTCCTGGCAGAAGTCGATGTCGAAGTCGGGCATGGAGACCCGTTCCGGGTTCAGGAACCGCTCGAACAGCAGGCCGAACCGCAAGGGGTCCAGATCGGTGATGGTCAGGGCCCAGGCGACCAGCGACCCCGCCCCCGATCCCCGGCCCGGCCCGACCGGGATGTCGTGCGACTTGGCCCATTTGATGAAGTCGGCCACGATCAGGAAATAGCCGGGGAAGCCCATCTGGGCGATGATCCCGACCTCCCATTCCAGCCGGGTCCAGTATTCCTCTTCCGGCGCGGCGGGGGTGACTTCCTTCAACCGCTGTTTCAGACCCTCGCGGGCCTGGTGCATCAGTTCGTCGGGTTCGGAGCGGCCCGCGCCGGTGTCGAACCGGGGCAGGATCGGGGCGTGGGTTTGGACCCGGAAGGCACAGCGGCGGGCGATGTCCAGGGTGTTGTCGCAGGCCTCGGGCAGGTCGGCGAAGGTGGTGCGCATCTGCAGCGCCGACTTGAAGCCGTGCTGGTCGGTGATGCGGCGGCGGTCCTCCTGGCCGGTGAAGGCCCCGTCGGCGATGCACAGCAGGGCGTCATGGGCCTTGGCCTGGCGCTGTTCGGCATAGTGGACGTCGTTGGTCGCGACCAGCGGGACGTCGTGGGCATAGGCCCAGTCGATCAGCCCGCCCTCGGCCTGGGCCTCGCGGGGCAGGCCGTGACGTTGCAGCTCGACATAGAACCGGTCGCCGAAGGCCTCGGCCATCGCGGCTAGGGCGGCCTCGGCGTCGGCCTGCTTGGATTGGACGAACAGCGGGTCGACCGGCCCGTCCGGTCCGCCGGACAGCAGGATCAGCCCCTCGGACCGCTCCACGACCGCCGACCACGGCACATGCGGGTCTTCGTCCCCGGCGTCCAGATAGGCCATGGACGACAGGGCGCACAGATTGCGCCAGCCGGTCTCGTTCTGACAGATCAGCACCACCGTCGGCGTGCGCGCCCAGCGATCCGCGATCCGGCCACCGATGCCGGTGACCGGCAGGGCGCAGGCGATGATCGGCTGGACGCCCAGGGCGCGGGCCGCCTCGGAGAACTCCAGCGCTCCGAACAGATTGACCCGGTCCGCCACCGCGACCGCCGGCATGCCGGCGTCGGCCGCCAGCTTGCCGACCTTGCCCGCCTTGATCGCACCCTCCAGCAGCGAATAGGCCGAGCGGACGCGCAGGTGGATGAAACCGTCCGAGGTCAGGGGGGATTCGGTCTGCGGCACGGGGGACTCCGGTTGAGAACAGGGAGTCAGCCGAGTCCGAAGTCCAAGTCAACGCGCGGACCGATCTATCCCCTGCCCCGCGCGCCGGTCATGAACAGGCGCGGCTGGGAACGGCGGACCAGCCAAAGGTTGGCCGTGGCGAGGCCCAGAACGATCGCCGCCCCGGCCTGGTGGATCACGCCTAGGCCCAAAGGCACCGCATGCATCAGGGTGGCGATGCCCAGGACGGCCTGGAGCCAGATCGCGCCGGCCAGGGCGTAGGCGACCGCGCCCAGACCCTCGGCCAGGCGCCAGCGCCAGGCCTGGACGGCATAGACCGTGGCCAGGATCAGCAGGACATAGCCGCCGATGCGGTGGTTGAACTGGACCAGGGCGCGGTCGTGCAAGAAGGCGATGGCGCCGGTCTCCCAGTCGGCGGGAGGAAACAGCTGGCCGCCCATCAGCGGCCAGTCGGTGTAGATCATCCCGGCCTTGGCCCCGGCGACGAGGCCACCCAGCAGACACTGGACGAAGACCACGGTCATCAGGATGGCTGCGCCGCGGCTCCAGCCGGCGGGGGAGCGCGAGTGTTCGGCCCCGGACCAGGCTTCGAGCCCGGTCCAGATCAGCCCCGCGAAGATCAGGAAGGCCAGGCCCAGGTGGATCGTCAGCCGTTCGGGCGCGACATCGACCCGCTCCGATAGCCCGGACGACACCATCCACCACCCGATCAGGCCTTGCAGGCCGCCGAGGGCCAGCAGGACGGCGCAGCGGGCGATCAGGCGACGCGGAATCCGCTTCAACACCAGCAAGACCACGAACGGCACGGCGAAGGCCACGCCGATCAGGCGGCCGAACAACCGATGCGCCCATTCCCAGAAGAAGATGAACTTGAAATCGCCCAAGCTCATGCCCGCGTTGACCCGTTCGTACTGCGGGATCTGGCGGTATTTCTCGAACGCCTCGTTCCAGTCGGCCGCGTTCAGGGGCGGCAGGGCCCCCATAATCGGCTTCCATTCGGTGATCGACAGCCCCGACCCCGTCAGCCGGGTGATCCCGCCGATCACGACCATGGCGAACACCATGGCCGCCACGGCGAACAGCCAGATCGCCACCGGACGGCTCTGGTCGGAAGGTCCAAAACGGTTCATTCGACGCCTGTCGTCGTGACGGTTACAACAGCGGGCCGGCACGACGACCGACGCGACCGGGGCGGTATGCCCGCCCGGCGCGGCGAGAGCGAGTCGGTTTGAACGGACCCGGCGTCGCAGCCGGGCCCGCCCATCAGCACAGGACGCCCGATTGCAGTACCTCGACACCGTCATCGCCGCCCTGGCGGTCTTCGCCCTTGCCTGGGGCGCGGACATGGCCACGGGCAAGCGCGGCCTGTTCGGCTCGGCCCTGGTGGCCGGTACCGGGGCCGTGTGCGGCTGGTTCATCGCGGTCAGGGTGCTCGCCCGCTACACCAACGAGCAATGGGGCTGGGTCGCCTGGGCCCTGGGCGGAGCGGCGCTGTGCCTGGCGCTCTACACGATGTTCCGGAGCAAACGCTGATGCCGGTGCGCGCCAAACGGGCCGTGGCCGCCTTCGGCATGCTGGTGTTCCTGGCCTTCTACATCTGGGCCGTGATCGAGATCGGCGGCCACGTCCCGGCCCACTGGCTCCCGCAGCTGCTGTTCTATGGCATCGCCGGCACGGCCTGGGGCCTGCCGCTGATCCCGCTGATGAGCTGGGCGGAGAGGGATCGAAACCGGAGCTGAGAGGGGCCGAATGCCCTCAAGTAGCGAGCGACCGCGCCGCGAGCGATAGGGCAACAAAATGGGTCAAGGGAAGATGGTCGGAGCGACAGGATTCGAACCTGCGACCCCTTGACCCCCAGTCAAGTGCGCTACCAGGCTGCGCCACGCTCCGAGAGGCGCTCCCTATAGACGGGGATCGTCCGGGCGCAAACCCAAAAAGCGGGACACGGCCCGGCTTTCCGGTCAGCGGGACAGGACGGCGTCCAGGCGGCGTTTCGCGGCCTCGATCTCGGCCAGCGCGGCGCTCAATGCGGCGGTGGAGGTGCGGCCCGTATCGGCGCCGTTGCTGGGGTCGGCCGCGACCGGCGCGCCGGGCTCGGCGTCCATGGCGAAGGTCTGGCCGGGGTCGCCATAGGCGGCCAGGCGCGGCAGGCCCTGTTCGCGATGCAAACGCTGAACGCCCTTTATCGTCAGGCCCTCGTCGTGGAGCAGACGACGCACGGCCTTCAGCACCGTCACGTCCTGGGGCCGGTAGAAGCGACGGCCGCCGGCGCGCTTGACCGGGGTGACGAAGGCGAATTTCGTCTCCCAGAAACGCAGGACGTGCTGGGGCGCGCCGACTTCCTCGGCGGCTTCCGAGATGGTGCGGAACGCCTGTGCGCCCTTGGCCAAGGCGTCAGGCCTCGGCGGTCGCGCCGTGGACGCGGGCCTTCATGATCTGCGAGGCGCGAAAGCTGATCACGCGGCGCGGATGGATAGCGGCCGGTTCCCCGGTCTTGGGATTGCGGCCCATGCGGGCGCGCTTGTCGCGGACCTGGAACACGCCGAAGCCGGACAGTTTCACGGTCTCGCCGCGCTCCAGCGATTCGACGATCAGTTCCAGGGTGCGTTCGACCAGACCGGAACACTCCTGACGCGACAGGCCGACATCCTCATGCACGGCCTCGCACAGGTCCGCCCGGGTCAGGGTCTGCTGTTCAGCCAAAGTCGTATCTCCCCTCAACGCGACAACCGCCTCATAAGACGGCCAAATCCCGCCCAAGTCAAAGCCGGAAGGCGCACGCTCCCCAGGTCAGGCCGCCGCCCATGGCCTCCAGCAGGACGAGGTCGCCCTTCTTGATGCGGCCGTCGCGGATTCCGGTGTCCAGCGCCAGTGGAATCGAGGCCGCCGAGGTATTGGCATGGTCGGCCACGGTCAGGATGATCTTGTCCTCGTCCAGGCCCAGCCGGTCGCCGACGCCCTTGATGATGCGCGAGTTGGCCTGGTGCGGCACGAACCAGTCGACGTCCGAGACCTCGATGCCCGAGGCCAGGCAGGCGGCGGTGATGGCCTCGGCGATGTTGACGACGGCGTGGCGAAACACCTGATTGCCCTGCATGCGCAGATGGCCGACCGTGCCGGTCGTGGCCGGGCCGCCGTCGACGTACAGCAGGTCGGTCTTGTTGCCGTCGCTGCGCAGGGCGAAACCGAGCAGGCCGGTGTCGGCCTTGGTCCCCTGCCCTTCGCGCGGTTCCAGCACCACCGCCCCCGCCCCGTCGCCGAACAGGACGCAGGTGGACCGGTCGGTCCAGTCCATCAGCCGGGTCATCTCCTCGGCGCCGATCACCAGGGCGCATTTCGCATTGCCGCGCGAGACGAAGCCGTCGGCCACGCTGATCGCATAGACGAAGCCCGAACAGACCGCCTGGACGTCGAAGGCGATACAGGTCGGGGCCCCCAGCTTGCGCTGGACGATCGAGGCCGTGGCCGGAAAGGTCATGTCCGGCGTGGTCGTGGCGACGATAATCAGGTCGACGTCGGCGGCGGTCCTGCCCGCGGTCTCCAGGGCCTTCTTCGCCGCCTCGGTGGCCAGGTCGCTGGTCGGCTCGTCGTGGCGGGCGCGGTGACGCTGGCGGATGCCGGTCCGCTCGACGATCCATTCGTCGGTGGTGTCCACGACCTTGGACAGGTCGGCGTTGGTCACGATGTCTTCGGGCAGGTAGGAGCCCACGCCGGTCACGGCGCTGCGGACGACGCTCACTTTACTCGCTCTCCTTGGCGATCAGGCCGGGGGCGGTTTCCAGCATATGCTCCAGCCGATCCAGATTGGCCCCGACCTTGGTCAGATAGTCGCTACGCGCCAGGTCGACGGCGATGCGGATGGCATTGCCGAACCCCTTGGCGTCGGCCCCGCCGTGGCTCTTGACCACGATGCCGTTCAGACCCAGCAGCGGCCCGCCGTTGATGGCGCTGGGGTCGATCTTGGCCCGCAGGATCTTCAGCGCCGGCATGGCGATGATGGCGCCCAGCTTGGATTGCAGATTGCTGGTCAGGGCGTCCTTCAGGACGGTCGAGATGAAGCGAGCCACGCCCTCGGCGGTCTTCAAGGCGATATTGCCGGTGAAGCCGTCGGTCACGACCACGTCCACCGTGCCCTTGGCGATGTCGTCGCCCTCGACGAAGCCGTGGTAGTTCAGGTCCAGACCGCCGGCGCGCAGAATGCGATGCGCCTCACGGACCTCCTCGTGACCCTTCATGTCCTCCGAACCGACATTCAGCACACCAATGGTCGGCTTGGCGACGCCGTGGACGGCCGAATGGAAGGCCTCGCCCATGATGGCGAATTCGATCAGCTGTTCGGCGTCGCTCTCGACGTTCGCGCCGACGTCCAGGACGGCGGTGACACCGCGCAAAGTCGGCCAGCTTGCCACGATGGCCGGTCGTTCCAGCCCCGGTGCGGACATGCGCAGGATCAGCTTGGAGATCGCCATCAGAGCGCCGGTGTTGCCGCCGGACACGACCGACCCAGCCTCGCCGGTCTTGACCGCCTCGATGGCGTTCCACAGGCTGGAGCCCTTGCCGCGCCGCATGGCGGTGGCGGGCTTTTCGTCGGAGGCGATGGTCTTGTCGGTGTGACGGATTTCGCAGACGCCTTCGGGCAGATGGGCGCGGGTCAGTTCGCGTTGAATCGCCGCCTCGTCGCCATGCAGCAGGAACCGCACCCCCTCCCCGCCATGGCGACGCAGATAGTCCCGAATGCCGCCGACGACGACGGGCGGGCCATGGTCGCCGCCCATGGCGTCCAGCGAAATCGTTACGGTTTTCGGCAAGGGGTCGGCGTCTCCGCAGCGCCGTGGACCGGTCACTGTTCAGGTCGGGTTAGGATAGTGACTCGGGCGGGCGATGCAATGCGGGTGACGCTGGGTCAACCTCGTTTCCTTTCGTCATCCTCGGGGCCGCGCTCGCGCGGAACCCGGGGACCCAGCGGCGCGCGGCAGCGCGAAGCTGTCGCGGACTCGAGCTTCGCCCACCGGGGCTGAACAGGTCGCCTATCGGCGCCGCTGGGTCCCCGGGTCTCCGCTTCGCTCCGCCCGAGGATGACGAGTGGAAGGATGGCCTAGCGGTCTTGGTCGGTCTGCCGCGCCTTCAGCACCGCGAAGGGCGAAATCTCTGCCGGTTCCTCCGGCTGTACAAACACCGCGCCCGGCTTGCGGGGGAAGGGGTCCAGATGCAGCACCAACTGCTCCACCGCGTATTGGCCGAGGTCGATCTTGGCGTCCTCGATCACATCCGGCGCGTCGTCGTCGAGGCTGATCTCGACGTCCTCCTCGGAGGTCGCCTCCGCAGCCTCGACCAGATCGATACCGAATCGCGCGTCGATGCTGACAGACAGCGGCTCCAGCGTGATCCCGCAGGTCTGGACCGCCCCGGCCCGGACCCGGCCCGACAGGTGCCAGCCGGCGCGGTTCGGCTCGACCCGCATCTCGGCCACGAAACTGTCCAGGGACGCCAGCTCCAGGGCGCGGGCGACCCGCATCCGGGCCTCGCCGTCCGGCTCTATACGGCGCTCCAGGCCGGTGCCGATCTCGTTCAGGCGCACGATCTCGCTGATGGGATTGGGGCGGCTCATGACGTAGTCTCCGGCCAGGTCGGTCCGGCCACGACCTGGTCCTGGGATTGGGTGGCGAGCCCGGCCCGGGCGGCCAGGGCATAGCGGGCCAGCGGCAGGGCGATCGCCGCATCGTCCGAACCATAGACGTTGCGCGCCAGGGGCTGGGCCAGCGTCTCGGCGTCCCCGGCGCGGATCGGGGCTTCATAGGCGGTCATGCGCCCATACAGCGACTCCCCCAGCTTGCGCATCTTCTTGGACATGGAGATGTCGCCGACGCCGAGTTCCCGCAAGGTGTTGTCCAGGGCCGAGACATAGACATCGAACAGCGACTGGGCCGCCTCGGCCCCCGCCTCGCCTTCGTCGCGCAGGCGCAGGATCAGCAGCAGGACGTGCAATGTGTAGAGTTCGAACCGCGCGTCGATCCGGTCGTCCACGCCGAAGGTGGTGTAGAAGCCGGGCCGCCGCGCCTGCTCGACCGCATGGGCGTACAGCGGGTCGCCGACGTGGCGGATCGGACGGGATCGGAACAGATTTCTCAGCATGGTGACGGCCCCTTTTCCGCCGCGCCGTTGAACTAGGACGCGGGTCCGTCTAGGTCAAAGACCTTGTTCAAGTCGCAGGCACCGTCATGGCCATCCGTTTCCCGATCCTGATCGCCGCCGGCGTGGCGCTGGGCGCCGTCGCCTGTTCCCCAACCGTGGGCATCCACGGCTTCCAGACCGTGGACGTGGCCCCGACCGACATCGTCGCCGGCACCGACACCAAGGAGACGGTGCTGGCCCGACTGGGCACGCCGTCGACCACCTCGACCTTCGAGGGCGACAATGTCTGGTACTACATCAGCCAGACGACCGAACGGTACACCTACAACACCCCCCAGGTGTCGCAGCGCAGCGTGACCGAGATCACCTTCAACGAGGCCAACCAGGTCGCCGGGGTCAAGACGCTGGGCCTGGACGATGGCCAGGAGGTGGCGATGAATTCCAACGCCACCCCGACCCGCGGCCGTCAGCTGAGCGTGATCGAACAGCTGCTGGGCACCGTCGGCCGCGGCCAGCTGCCGCGCACGGACGAGGACGTGCCGGGCCAAAGGCGTCCGGACTGACGATTCTCCCTCCCCTTCAGGGGAGGGGGCTCGCGCAGCGAGCGGGTGGGGGGAGCCAAAATCAGGGCCGCCCCCACCCGGTCTCCGCTTCGCTCCGACCATCCTCCCCTGAAGGGGAGGGAGAAAGACAAACGCCCCGGAGATCGCTCTTCGGGGCGTCTTTCGTTTCAGCCCGAACCGACCGTCAGACGATCTTCCCGCTCGCCAGCACCGCCAGCAACAGCAGGGCCACGATATTCGTGATCTTGATCATCGGGTTGACCGCCGGTCCTGATGTATCCTTGTAGGGATCGCCGACCGTGTCGCCGGTCACGGCGGCCTTATGGGCCTCGGAGCCCTTGCCGTGGACGACGCCGTTCTTGTCGGTGAAGCCTTCCTCGATCACCTTCTTGGCATTGTCCCAGGCCCCGCCGCCCGAGGTCATCGAGATGGCCACGAACAGGCCGGTCACGATCACCCCCATCAGCATGGCCCCCAGGGCCGCGAACGCATCCGCCTTGCCCGCCATCAAGATGACGGCCACGAACAGCACGATCGGCGACAGCACCGGCAGCAGGCTGGGCACGATCATCTCCTTGATCGCCGCCCGGGTCAGGATGTCGACGGCCCGGCCATACTCCGGTTTGGTCTCATAGGTCATGATGCCGGGGTTCTCGCGGAACTGGCGACGCACCTCGGCGACGACCGATTCGGCCGCCCGCCCGACCGCCATCATCGACATCCCGCCGAACAGGAAGGGCAGCAGCCCCCCGAACAGCAGGCCGACCACGACATAGGGATTGGTCAGGTCGAAGGTGACGGCACTCATCCCGGCGAAAAACGGATAGTCCGCCGGATTGGCCGAGAAATACTGCAGGTCCGAGGTATAGGCCGCGAACAGCACCAGCGCGCCGAGGCCCGCCGAACCGATCGCATAGCCCTTGGTCACCGCCTTGGTGGTGTTGCCCACAGCGTCCAGGGCGTCGGTCGAATGACGGACTTCCGGCGGAAGGCCCGCCATCTCGGCGATTCCGCCGGCGTTGTCGGTCACGGGACCGAAGGCATCCAGCGCCACGATCATCCCCGCCACGCCCAGCATGGTCGTGGTGGCGATGGCGATGCCGAACAGACCCGCCAGCTGATAGCTGGTCACGATGCCGACGATGATGGTCAGGGCCGGAAGCGCGGTGGCCTCCAGCGACACGGCCAGGCCCTGGATCACATTGGTGCCGTGGCCCGAGACCGAGGCGTTGGCCACGGACCGCACGGGCCGGAAGTTCGACCCCGTATAGTATTCCGTGATCACCACGATCGCGGCGGTCACGGCCAGGCCGACCACGCCGGACCAGAACAGGTCCATCGGCCCGAAGGTGGTGCCCGTCGAAGTGGTCATTACCTCCGGCGCGATCGAGGTGATCGTCCACCACACCGCCCCCACCGACAGCACGCCCGTCACGATCAGCCCTTGATACAGGGCCCCCATGATGTTGTTGGACTTGCCCAGCCGCACGAAGAAGGAGCCGATGATCGAGGTCACGATACAGATGCCGCAGATCGCCAGCGGCAGCACCATCATCACGTCCACATAAGGCTGGTCGCGGAAGAAGATGGCCGCCAGCACCATGGTCGCCACCGTCGTCACCGCATAGGTCTCGAACAGGTCGGCGGCCATGCCGGCGCAGTCGCCGACGTTGTCGCCCACATTGTCGGCGATGGTCGCGGCATTGCGGGGATCATCCTCGGGAATCCCCGCCTCGACCTTGCCGACCATGTCGCCGCCGACATCGGCGCCCTTGGTGAAGATGCCCCCGCCCAGACGCGCGAAGATCGAGATCAGCGACGCGCCGAAGCCCAGCGCCACCAGGCCGTCGATGACTTCCCGGCTGGTCGGCTCCAGCCCCATGTGCAGGGTCAGGACGATATAGTAGCCCGACACGCCCAGCAGCGCGCCGCCGGCCACGAACATCCCGGTGATGGCGCCCGACCGGAAGGCCAGGTCCAGCCCCTTGCTCAGGCTCTGCGACGCGGCGTGGGCGGTGCGGACGTTGGCCCGCACCGAGATCAACATCCCGGCATAGCCCGCCGCGCCAGACAGCACGGCCCCAACCACGAAGCCGATCGTAGCATAGACCCCGATCAGCAGCCAGGCCGCGATCAGGATCACCACCCCGACCAGGCCGATGGTCATGTATTGACGTTTTAGATAGGCCGACGCCCCTTCCTGGATGGCGGCCGCGATCTCTTGCATCTTGTCGTTACCGGTGCCGGCCTTCATCAGCACGGCGGTCTGGACGGCGCCATACAGCACCCCCAGAGCACCGGCCATAAAGACCAGTGTAAGCAATTGAGTCATTGGCGTTTCCGTGCCCTTGTCAGATAGGCGCGCGGACCCTTGGCGCGGCGGGCCTTTTCGGCCTCTGTCCGCCTTCCGGTCCCCCCGTGCGCGGCGACCGCGTCAGTGCGGTCAGCGGGAATTGCGGCGGAACGGTGCCAAAGGAAAACGACCGGCGCAACCGGTCTTTGCGAGGATCAGCGGGTGCGGACGCCGGTCCGACGGCGCGGGGCCTGCAGGACGACCTGGGCGGCGGTGATCGCGCCGCGCCCGGCGAGGGTCGGCGCCATCCGCATCAGGGCGGCGGACACGGCGCGGGCATCGATCACGGTCCAGTCGTTCGGCACGACGAACGGGGTGCGGTGCGCGGCCTTGACCAGGGCGTCGCGGAAATACGGCTCCTTGAGGCGCAGGGCCTCGGGCGTGACGTTGCCCAGCGTCAACCGCACGGTCACGAAGATATAGTTTCGCACCCGACCCTCGACGATGATCGGTAGCCCGACTCCGGCGATGTTCAGGCTGGGCGCCTCGGTCGGCGCCGTGTCCGGCCCGGCGATCGCCGGCACGGCAAGCCCGGCGGTGGCCAGGGCGGGGATGGAAGCGATGAGGTCGCGGCGGCGCATGGGCCGTCACTAGCGCAGGCCGATTAGGATTCCGTTGCCGTGACGACCACTCCTCCTTTCGTCATTCCGGGCGGAGGCGCGCAGCGCCGGAGACCCGGAACCCAGCGGCGCGCGCGAGCGCGAAACTGTCGCGCGCACAGGTCTGTGATATCGTGAGTGAACAGATCGCCTATCGGCGCCGCCGGGTTCCGGGTCTCCGCTGCGCTCCGCCCGGAATGACGAAAGAAGAAAATCAGGGAACGCCCCTCCTCTCACGCCCCGTGCGTCCACCCGCCCTTGCCGATCGTGACCGCCCGCCCGCCGTGACTGACTTGCACCCCCTCGCCCGCCACGACCTCCCCGATCCGCGTCAGCCGCAGATGTCGCCGCTCAGCCTGCTTCCGCAAAACCCCCTCCGCCTCAGCCGGCGCCGTGAACGCCACTTCATAATCATCCCCGCCCGTGGCCAGGCTTTCCAGCGCCGCCAGCGGATCGACCCGCCCCTCGAACCAAGCCTGGGCCGGGACCGACAACGGCAACCCGTCCAGCGCCATCTTTAGCCCCACGCCACTGGACCGCGCCAGATGCCCGAGATCGGCGATCAGCCCGTCCGATACGTCGATGGCCGCCGTCGCATACTCCCGGATCACCTCGGCAAAATCGGTGCGCGGCGTCGGCAGGCGATAGTCCTGGATCAGGGCGTCGATCCGCTCGGGTGCCAGCTTCACCCTCCCCTCAACCGCCTGAAGCCCCAGCCAACCGTCGCCGATCGTGCCGGTGACCAGAACCACGTCACCGACCCGCGCCCCCGCCCGCCCGACGATCCGGCCCTTCGGCGTCCAGCCCAGCATCGTCAGGGAAAAACTCGCCGGTCCCGGCGTGACCACGGTATCCCCGCCGATCAGGGCCACGCCGAACTCGGCCTGGTCCTGGGCCAGCCCGACCGCGAAGGCCTCCCGCTCGGGCCAGCCGCAGCGCGACGACCAGTGACAGGCCAGCAGATAGCCGAACGGCTCGGCTCCCTTGGCGGCCAGGTCGGACAGGTTCACCCGCACCAGCTTGCGCGCGACGGTGTCCATCGGATCCTGGGGGCGGAAATGCACGCCCTCGACGATCGCGTCCTTGGTCAGGACCAGGTCATACCCCGTCCGCGTCGGCACCACACCCGCATCGTCCAGCAAACCCCGGCCCCATTCGGGATGGGCGAGAGGCGCGAACAGCCGCCGGATGGTCTCGAACTCGCCGGCGACGTCGATCGAGGCCATGGTCCTAGCTTGCCTGAACCTTCTCCCCTCGGGGGAGAAGGTGGGCGGCGAAGCCGCTCGGATGAGGGGGCTGTGTCATCAGACCGGCTGTCCGACGATCTGTTCCGGGTCTGGCAGCCCCCTCAACCGTCTCGCTGCGCGAGCCGCCTTCTCCCTCGAGGGTAGAAGGGTTCGATTGCGATTGGCGGTTAAACCCGGACATCCCGCGCCACCCCGTCCAGCGCCGCATTGACAAACTTTGCCTCGGCCTCGTCGAAGAAGGCCTTGGCCAGTTCGACGTATTCGTCGATCACGATCTCCTTGGGTACCTCAGGCTTGTGGGTCAGCTCCCAAGCCCCGCTGCGCAGCAGGGCCCGCAGCGTCGCGTCCAGCCGCTCCAGCCGCCAATTCGATGCCAGCCGCGCCTTGATCCGTTCGTCGATCGCCTTCTGATCGGCCACCACGCCACGCACGATCTCGGCGAACCAGGCCTCGTCGGCCTCGGCCAGCGGCGCGCCATCGATATCGGACTCGAAGCGGTGGTTCAGGAATTCCCGCACCACCGTCTCCACGTCCTCGCCGGCCAGTTCCATCTGATACAGGGCCTGCACCGTCGCCAGCCGGGACACCGTCCGCGCCCGGCGCTGGCGCGAGGTCAGCTGTGGCTCGGCCCGGGCCTTGTCGGCCTCGGCCAGCTGCGCGAGGACGGCCTGGATGCTGTTCGGTTCGGTCATGCGCCGAGGCCTAGCCGCAATCGCTTCTTCAAGGCAATCAGGTCCAGACAGGCCCGCGCCGCCCCGCCACCCTTGTCGCCCTCGGACGTCTTCGCACGAGCCCAGGCCTGATCCTCGTCCTCGACGGTCAGGACGCCGTTGCCGATGATCATCCCCTTGACGCCCAGAGCCATGATCCCTGCCGCCGACTGATCCGACACGATCTCGAAATGATAGGTCTCGCCCCGGATCACGCAGCCCAGCGCCACATAGCCGTCGTACCGCGGCGCGGTCGGATACCGCCCGGCCTCTTCGGCCAGGGCGATGACCGGCGGGATTTCCAGCGCGCCTGGCACGGTCACGACATCGAACGCCACGCCCTGCGCCCGCAGTGCATCCTTCGCCCCCTCCAGCAGGGCGTCGGCCAGGTCGTCATAGAAGCGCGCCTCGACGATAAGGACGCGCGGGGCTTCGGTCAGGATTGGTCTGCTCCATCCATGTCGCGCCACCCGACGATGCGCAGGCCATAGCCCTCCAGCGCCGTCGGATTGGGCCGGGTCGAACTCATCACGATCATGTCGCGCACACCGAGGTCCAGCAGGATCTGGGCCCCCACGCCGTAAGCCTTGATCGAGCGGTCCACGGCGGCGGGCTTGTCCGGCCCGGCTAGGCGTTCCGCCAGGCCATGCAGCGCCGGATCACGCAGGAACACCACCACGCCGGGCTCGGCGCTTTGGGTGATCGCCTTCAGGGCCCGGGGAATATAGCTCTGCCGCTCCTCGACATGACCCAGCAGGTCGGCCGCGAAATCCACCTGATGCATCCGCACCAGGGTCGGCTTGTTCGGATCGATCTTGCCGTGGACCAGAGCCACGTGCTCGGCCCCCTCGATCGTGTTCCGATACAGCATCAGGCGGAACGGCCCGCCGTGGACGCTGTCGAACGGTGTGTCCATGATCCGCTCGACGAACCGCTCGGTGCGGCGGCGATAGGCGATCAGATCGGCGATGGTCCCGATCTTCAGCCCGTGCAACTGAGCGAAGGCGATCAGGTCCGGCATCCGGGCCATGGTGCCGTCGTCGTTCATGATCTCGCAGATCACGCCCGCAGGGGTCAGGCCGGCCATGCGGCTGATATCCACCGCCGCCTCGGTATGACCCGTCCGCACCAGCACCCCGCCGTCCCGCGCCACCAGCGGAAACACATGGCCCGGCGAGACGATGTCTTCGGCCCCCTTGGTCGGGTCGGACGCCACCTGCACCGTCCGCGCCCGGTCCGCCGCGCTGATCCCGGTCGTCACGCCCTCCGCCGCCTCGATCGACACGGTGAAGGCGGTGGCCATGCTGGTCCGGTTCTCGGTGGCCATCGGCGGCAACCGCAGCTGCCGGGCCCGGTCCGCCGTGATGGCCAGGCAGATCAGGCCGCGCGCATGCCGGGCCATGAAATTGATCTGGTCCGGGGTGGCGAACTGGGCCGGAATGATGACGTCGCCCTCGTTCTCGCGATCCTCGGCATCGACCAGGATATAGGGCCGGCCGTTGCGGGCATCCTCCAGGATGTCGTCGATCGGACTGATGGGGCTGTCGGTGTTGTTGGCCACGAGGTGCATCACGCCGTCTCCTGCCACCGCGCGAGGTATCGCGCCAGCATGTCGATCTCCAGATTGACCCGGTCGCCGACCCGAAGCGCGCCCAGGGTCGTCACCTCCCAGGTGTGGGGAATGATGTTCAGCCCGAACCGCCGGTCCTCGACCGTGTTCACCGTCAGCGACACCCCGTCCACCGTGATCGACCCCTTGGCGGCGATGAACCGGTGCAGCGCCTGTGGAGCTTCGATCGTCACGCGGTGCGATCCGCCCTCCGGCGTGATCTCCACGACCGTGCCCAGCCCATCAACGTGGCCCGAGACGATATGGCCGCCCAGCTCGTCACCGACCCTCGTGGCCCGCTCCAGATTGACTCGCGTGCCTTCGGCCCAGTCGCCCAGAGTGGTCTTGTCCAGCGTCTCGCCCGACACCTCCACCGCGAACCAGCCGTCATCCTTCTCCACCACCGTCAGACAGCAACCGGCGTGGCTGATCGACGCGCCCAGGTCGATGCCCGACACGTCCCAAGCCGTCTCGATCTCATAGCGCCGGTCGCGCTCGGTCTGCCGGACCGAGCGCACCCGTCCGACGTCCGTGATGATGCCTGTGAACACCGCTCAAACCCTCTCGTAGCGTTCCCACAGGTCGTCACCCAAGGGCTCCACCGCAAGACGTCGATACTTCGGCGCATGCGCCAGCCGTGCCAGGCTCAGCGCCGCCACCCCCGGCCGGCCGTCCCCGCCCAGCAGGATCGGCGCCCGGAACCACTCGATGGCATCCACCACGCCCGCCGCGATGAAACAGGCCGCGACCCGGCCCCCGCCCTCGATCATCAGGGTCTGGACTCCGCGCTCGGCGAGCGTCTCGATCACGGCCTGAACGGTCGGCCGTCCGCCCGTGTCCCCCGCCACCCGCACCACCTCGGCCTCGCCAACCGCCATCGGCTCCCGCGTGGTCAGGATCAGCGTCCCCGCCTTGGCTAGGCGTGCGAACGGCGGTGTTCTCAATTTGCTGTCCAGCACCACCCGCAGTGGCTGTTTTTCATCTCCGCTCATCCCGGCGAAAGCCGGGACCCAGTCCTTTGGGCGATCAGGTGTCGATGACGAGGCCCGCGCTTGATCCAAGGCCGTGCCTCGCGAAAGCACTGGGTCCCGGCTTTCGCCGGGATGAGCGGAATTGGGGAGTCTGGCCGTGAGGCGCGGGTCGTCCTGAAGAACGGTCTCGACCCCAACCAGGATCGCATCGCTCTCCGCCCGCAGCCGATGCCCCTGCAGCCGCGCCTCGGGCCCCGTGATCCACTGGCTTTCGCCCGTCGAGGTGCCGATCCGCCCGTCCAGCGACGTCGCGATCTTCAGGGTGACCCTCATCCGCCCTTTCCGGGCTCGTCGAAGCCTTCGTCGCCGAGGAATTTGGCGAAATCCCCGGTCGCCCGGAAGTCCTTGTAGACCGACGCATACCGCACATAGGCCACCTCATCGACGCCCTTCAGCGCCTTCATGATGAAGTCGCCGACGGTGCTGGACGGGATTTCCGTCTCCCCCAGGCTCTCCAGCTGCCGCACGATCCGCGACACCATCTGTTCGATCTGATCCGGCTGCACCGGCCGCTTGCGCAGGGCGATCCCCAGCGACCGTTCCAGCTTGTCCCGATCGAACGGTGTGCGCCGCCCGTTCCGTTTCAGGATCACCAGTTCGCGCAGCTGCACCCGCTCGAACGTCGTGAACCGCCCGCTGCATTGCGGACACGACCGCCGGCGCCGGATCGCCGCGCCGTCATCCGACGGGCGACTGTCCTTCACCTGGGTGTCCGGATTTCCGCAGAACGGGCATTTCATGGCGTCAGCCGTAGATCGGGAAGCGCGCGGTCAGCCCCCGCACCTCGCCCGCGATCCGGGCCTGCACCTCGGGATCGGCCGCGTCGCCGCCGTTCATGCTGACCACCACATCGGCGATCCAGTGGCCGATCTGCTCGAACTCAGCGGTGCCGAAGCCGCGCGTCGTCCCCGCCGCCGTGCCCAGCCGCACGCCCGACGTCACCGTGAACGGCGCGGTGTCGAACGGCACGCCGTTCTTGTTGCAGGTCATCAGGGCATGCTCCAGCGCCGCCTCCGTCGCCTTGCCCGTCACGCCCTTGGGCCGCAGGTCGACCAGCATCAGATGGCTGTCCGTCCCGCCCGACACGATCGCCAGACCCCGCTCGACCAGCACCGCCGCCATCGCCCGGGCATTGTCCACCACCTGCTGCGCATAGAGCCTGAACTCCGGCTTCAACGCCTCCCCGAACGCCACGGCCTTGGCCGCGATGACATGCTCCAGCGGTCCGCCTTGCAGGCCCGGGAACACGGCCGAATTGATCTTCTTGCCGATCTCGACATCGTTCGACAGCACCATGCCGCCGCGCGGCCCGCGCAGGGTCTTGTGGGTCGTGGTGGTCACGATATGGGCGTGTGGCACCGGGTCGGGATAGACCTTGCCCGCCACCAACCCCGCGTAATGGGCCATATCCACCATCAGATACGCCCCCACGCCGTCGGCGATCTCGCGGAACCGGGCGAAGTCGATGGGACGGCTGTAGGCCGAGGCCCCCGCGATGATCAGCTTGGGCCGTTCCTTGGTCGCCATCTCGGCGACGTGGTCATAGTCGATCAGGTGATCGCTCTCGCGCACCGTATAGGTCACGGGCCGGAACCATTTACCCGACTGGTTCGCCGGCGAGCCATGCGTCAAATGCCCCCCTGCCGCCAGGTCCATGCCCAGGAAGGTATCGCCCGGCTGCAGCAGCGCCTGGAACACCGCCTGGTTCGCCTGCGCCCCAGAGTGCGGCTGGACGTTGGCGAACGCGGCCCCGAACAGCTGCTTGGCCCGGTCACGCGCCAAATCCTCGGTCACATCGACGAATTCGCAGCCGCCGTAATACCGCCGCCCCGGATAGCCCTCGGCGTATTTGTTCGTCAGGACCGACCCCTGCGCCTCCAGCACCGCCCTTGAGACGATGTTCTCGGACGCGATCAGCTCGATCTGTTCCTTCTGCCGCGCCAGCTCGCCCTGGATACCGCCGAACACCTCGGGATCGGCCTCGGCCAGTCCGCGCGAGAAGTAGGCGTCATGCACGAAGGAAGCGGTCACGGGCGATGTCCTGGGAGGCGGTGATAATCCGGCGTGATTGTCTATGCCTGCTTGCGCGAGACCACAACATCTTGTGTCAGCCCGCGTTCAGCCGCCGCCTGAGCTTGGCCACGGCCAGCCGTTCGACCGCCTTGGGCTCATTGGCCGGCCCGACCGCCGACACCTCCGTCCCGGTCGCCACATGGATCGCCGTGACCTTCAGATAGGCCCCGTTGCGGATCGCCTCGACGATGATCTCGCCGATGTCGCTCACGGCAGGACCGTCAAGACCGCCGCCCCGACCCGTACCGCGTCCTCCTCGTGCGCCAGATGACCCAGCCCCGGCATCCGCACCACCCGCGCCCCCGTGACCTCGGCCGCCACGTCGTCGGCCACACCCGGCGGCACCGCCCGATCGTCCTCGCCCACGATCAACGTCAGGGGCACCGCCAGCCGCCCCAGGTCGCGCCGCAACGGTATCAGGTCCCAGTTGGCCATCATCCCCAGCGTCCCCGCCACATGCCCCGGCTTGCGGAACAGCCGCCCGTACAGCTCCAGCCCCCGCGCGTCGATCCGCGACCCCGTGCCCGCGATCATCCGTTCGACCCTCGCCGGGCTGCGCGCCGCATGGGCGAAGGCCCGGATCGCGAACGGATTGACGAACAACCCCATGGCCAGCCCCTGGAACAGCGGCGCGACCGCCCCCGCAAACGGCTTCAGCGCGCCATTGATCGCCACCACACCGCTGTCCCCGATCCGCCCGTCCATCGACAACCGCAAGGCCACCGCCGCGCCCGCCGAATGCCCGACCGCCAGCGTCGGCCGCAGCTTCAACGCCTCGACCAGCCCCCCGACCCGCCGGCTCATTCCCGGCAGGGTCAGCCCGCCCGCCCCCGGATCGCCGCTGAACCCATGCCCCGGCAGGTCCATCGCCACCACATGCGCCCGCTCGGCCAGCACCGGCATCAATGTCCGCCAGCTGTGCGTCGCCGCCCCCGCGCCGTGCAGCAGCAGGATCGTCGCCCCCCGCCCCATCTCCTGAACATGCCAGTCCATGCCGCTGGCCTCGACGAACCGGCTGGCTTCACGATGCGGCCAGTCATGGCCCTCCACGGCCCAGTCAGGTCGGTGGTTCATGCGAAATCGATCGCCTGGACGATGGCCTTCAGTCGCCCCGCCTCCACGCGCGGCAACACCGCGAATCTGGCTCCCATCGCCTCGGCCAGCCGCTCACCGTCGCCGCGGGGCCGCGCCGCCGTGTCGATGAAGATGCCCCGCACCCCCGCCGCCCCGATCCGCCGCGCCGCGTTCATCGCATCCGTCTCGGCCCGCGTGCGGAACGCCGCCCCGTCCAGCGCGATATTCCCCCGCCCGTCGCTCAGGATCACCAGACGGGGCTCCCTGCCCCGCGACCGCTCGCCCAGCGCCAGCGCCCCTGCCGCCTCCAGCGCCAGGGCCAACGGCGTCGCCCCCCCGCCCGCCAGGTCCGACAGACACCGCCGCGCCCGCGCCAGCGACCGTGTCGGCGGCAGCAGGGCCTCCGCCGTCTGCCCCCGAAAGGCGATCAGCGCCACCTGCGTCCGCCGCACATAGGCCTCGGCCAGCAACAGCTCGACCGCTCCCTTGGTCTCCGCCAGCCGTTGCAGCGCCGCCGAGCCCGACGCATCGACCACCATGATGACCGTTGCATCGGATCGCTGCTCATATCGGCGCACCCTCAGGTCGTCCCGGCGCAGCAGGAGGCGTGCGCCATCGCCCCCCGTTTCCGCCCGCCGCATCCGCTGCCACGGTGCCCCGGCCTTCAGCGTCTCCACGACATCCAGCGCCGAGGGCTGACGCGGCATCCCCGCCCGCACCCCGATCCGCCGCCCGCGCACGGCCTGTTTCAGCCTGGCCCCGCCGCGACTGGCCCGGTCCGAGGATCGGTGCGACCCCCGCCCCTGTTTCCACAATCCCTCCAGCCCCTCCGGCAGGGCGGCACGGGCGGCCTCCAGCAGGATGTCGTCCAGTTCCCGATCGGGCGTGGTCTCTGTTTGCGACCCGTCATCGTCGGGGCGATCCTGCGTGGAATCGGTCTCCGGCGACGGTTCCGCCTCGGGCTCGGCCTGCGGCAACCGCGTCGCGCGCGGGGCCAGCACCAGCCGCACCGCCCCGGACAGGTCGTCGGGCTCCAGCTCGGTCCGCCCCTCCATCGCCGCCAGCGCCCGCGCGGTCCTCAGCGCGAACCGCATCGCCCGGGGCGAATCGACCCCCAGCGCCAGACCGGCCCCACACAACGCCTCGACCATGGCGTCCGGTACCGGCCCCGCCTCGGCCAGACACCGCCGCGCCTCGGCGATGTCGTCCGAGTTCGCCGCGATCCCGGTCGCCTCGCGATGCCCGATCGTGTCGAGCGACAGATGGAACGCCAGCGACTCGGCCAACCGGGCCGGACAGGCCTCGTCCGCCTCCACCCCCTCGTCCAGCGCCACCAGCACGAACCGCGCCGCCTGGACCTCGCTCAATCCGTCCCGCTCGACCGTGACCCGCCCGCCGTCCAGCGCCGAGGCCAGCAGGGCCGCCGCGCCCGGCGCGATCCGTTCGGCCATCGGCGCCAGCAACACCCCGCCGTCGCTTTGCGCCAACAGCCCGGCCTGCATCCGCCGCCCCTGCCCGCCCAACGCCGCCGCCAGGTCCAGCCCGCCGATCAGCGCCGCATCGCCCGCCCCCGGCGGCAGTCGTCGCCACGCGCACGGCTCCAGCAACCGTCGAAACTGATCCAGCCAGGCCTCGCGTACCGGCCCCGACCGCGCCCGGACCACCACCCCGCCCAATCCCGGATCGATGGCCAGCAAGGCCGCCACCCGCGTCGCATCGGCCCATCGGTCGTCTTGCGCGTGGTCTTCACCCAGGCTCATGGCACCCTACAGCGTGATGAACTGATGTTGAGTCACGATCGACAGGTGCTCCCTCTCCCGGCGGGAGAGGGCTTGAGCCTCCGAGAGCGCAGCGATCGGCAAGGCGAAAGGGTGAGGGGTGGAGAAGGGACGCAGCGCGTCCCGACGACGAGTCTTAACGGTGAGGGCACAACCCCTCACCCTTTCGCGCAATAACGACGGCTGCGCCGCCGTGCGCTCAAGCCCTCTCCCGCCGGGAGAGGGATCCATCTGGGCAGCTTCGTCCGAACGCATCGCACTCTAGGCCGCCTTCATCTCTTCCAGCGCCCGCTCAATTCGAACGGTCGAGGCCTGTTCATCCAGTGGCCCCCGACGCAACCGATGCCGCAACGCCATCGGCGCGATCCGCCGCAGATCGGCTTCCGTCACCGCATCCCGTCCCTCCAGCGCCGCCAGCGCCCGCGACGCCCGCAGCAGCGTGAGTTCGCCCCGCAACCCGTCCGCCCCGACCGCCAGGCACAGCCGCGACCCCTGCTCCAGCACCGCATCGGACACCGTCATCGCCGCCAGCCGCCCCTGCGCCGCCAGGATACGCTTGCGCACCGCCGCGTCCTTGGTCTTCCACGCCTTCACGAACGCCGCCGGATCGCGGTCGAAGGCATCGCGCCGCCGCACCACCTCGACCCTGTCCTTCAGCGTATCGGGCGTGCGCACCTCGACCGACAGACCGAACCGGTCCAGCAGCTGGGGTCGCAGTTCGCCCTCCTCGGGGTTGCCGCTGCCGACCAGCACGAACCGCGCCGGGTGCCGCACGCTCAGCCCCTCGCGCTCGACCACATTCTCCCCCGACTGGGCCACGTCCAGCAGCAGGTCGACCAGATGGTCCTCCAGCAGATTGACCTCGTCGATATACAGGAACCCGCGATTGGCCCGCGCCAGTAGCCCCGGCTCGAACGCCTTCTCGCCGCGCGTCAGGGCCCGCTCCAGATCCAGCGCCCCGACCACCCGATCCTCGGTCGCCCCCAGCGGCAGATCGACCACCGGCGTCGGCCGCGTTTCTGTGCCCTCCCCATGTCGGCACACGGTCGCACAGGCCTCGCCCGGCTGATCCGGTTCGCAACCGAACCGGCATCCCGCGATGGCCGTCTGCGGTGGCAGCAAGGCCGCCAGCCCCCGCACCGCCGTGGTCTTGCCCGAGCCCCGGTCCCCGAACACCATGACCCCGCCCAGCGTCCGGTCGACCGCCGCCAGCAACAGCGCCAGCTTCATGTCGTCCTGGCCGACGATGGCCGAAAAGGGAAACACAGCACGCATGTATCGGTTGCTCCCCGCGAGGCCGTGACGGTTTCACGGGGTGGGCGCGGGGTCAATGCGTCGCGAGGAGCAGGATCACCGAGGCCGCCTTTCCTTTCGTCATTCCGGGCGTAGCGCAGCGAAGACCCGGAACCCAGCGGCGCCGCAGCGAAGCGAGGCGATCCGTCCGCCACCTCGTTATGAACGCTCAGGGCGATGTCCGCGACAGGGTCGCGCTCCCGCGCGCCGCTGGGTTCCGGGTCTGCGGCGCTGCGCGCCTCCGCCCGGAATGACGAAAGGAGCGGATCGCCCCTACTTCTCGACACTCAACCCCAATCTTCATCTGCCCATCCGTCCGCTTCTGAACGCACAGCAAACCCAATCGACCGAGCCCCCATCGCCCATCCCCCATACTCCTGAGCGTCCCCGTCGCGGGGGAGGCGCCTCTTGGTACCAGGCCTGAAGCGGCGGCGGGGATCGGTCGTGCGGGACTTGCCGCGGGGGTAGCAACCCGCGGGTCCGGGGGTCTGGTAGCCTCCGCCCGCCGTGGGCTGAGGGAGTCGGACAGGGGGCGAACCGGGTGCAACCCGAGCCGTGGGGGATAGGGTCTCCCGCGGTCCCGGCGGAAGAGCCCGCAACCCCGATCCGCTCACGTCAAGCGACCGGACGGAGCGCAGGCTGACGTCGAAAACTCATAGCGCCTCCCACGATCGGTTCCGGGCGAAAGCCCGCGCTCCGTCCCTTCCCAACTCGCGCCCGCCGGGCGACGAGGGTTTGCGCATGGGCGCAAGGCAGTAGGGACCTGGGGCTTCGGGCTTAGGGCTTGGGGCTTGGGTGCTCCTCCTACTGCCTACTGCCTACTGCCCACCACCAAGCCATAACCCAAACCCCAAACCCCAAACCCTAAGCCCTAAGCCCTAAGCCCCAACCCCAAGCCCCAAGCCCCAACCCCCAACCCCCAACCCCCACGACATTTGATGAACCATCGATTTCCCGCTAGCGTCACCCTGCGCAATCCCGGAGAGCGCCGATGGCCGTAGGCGTGTCCGACGACTGGCGCTTCCATCCTCAGCGGGACACCCTGCTGGCCGAGGCCCATGCGCGGCCCTACACACCCCTGACCGGCCCCATGCTGGTCACCCGCATCGCCACCCTTTCGGGTCAGGCGGGCGAGGCCGACGACCGGGCCCACATGGCCAGCCTGTGCCGCCGCCTGGGCCAACCGGAGCCGGGCCCGGACGCGCGCTGGTGCACGCTGGACGCCGGCCGCTGGCGTCTGCGCTGGGAGCGGCACACCGAGGTCAGCAGTTGGACCTTCTTCCAGGTGCCAGAAGGCGGCACACCCTTCGTCGACAACGCCCTGGACCGCGTCCCGCGCGACTGGATCGCCGCCTGGCCCGGCGAGGTGCTGGTCGCCGCCCGGCTGGAGGTCCGCGACGACCTGACCCCCGGTGCCGGTCGCGCCGCCTTCGGCACCGAGGCGGTCGGCTCGGCCGTCATGGGCGGCCACGCCCTGGCCATGACCGACTTCCGCGCCGACGCGGGCGGCATGACCCGGTTCCTGCTGATCGACGAGGGCGGCGACGCCACCCGCACCGGCCGCCTTGTCCAGGCCCTGCTGGAAATCGAGACCTATCGCCTGCTGGCGCTGCTGGCCTTTCCCGTCGCCGGCAAGGTCGGCCGTGCCCTGACCTCGATCGAGGCCCGCGCCGCCGATCTGGCCCAGGACCTGTCCCAGGCCGGCACCCCCGACGGCGACAAGGCCATGCTGGACGCCCTGGCCGCCCTGGCCGGAGAGACCGAGGCCCTGATCGGCCGTCACGGCTTCCGCTTCGATGCGGGCGCGGCCTATCACCGCCTGGTCTCCGAGCGGATCGACAGTCTGCGCGAACAGCGCGTCGACGGCCTGACCACCATCGCGGAATTCATGCAGCGGCGGCTGGAGCCGGCCATGCGCACCTGCGACGCCGTCGCCGCCCGCCAACAGGCGGCCATCGCCCGCATCGCCCGCATGACCCAGATGCTGAACACCCGCGTCCAGGTCGCGTCCGAGGCCACCAGCGCCGCCTTGTTGGCCTCCATGGACCGCCGCTCGCATCAGCAGTTGCGCCTGCAACAGACGGTGGAGGGCCTGTCCACCGTCGCCATCGCCTATTACGCCGTCGCCCTGCTGCTGTTCCCGCTCAAGGCGCTGGAGACCGCCTGGTCCCGGTTCGACGCCGTCATCGCCGCCGGGGTTCTGGCTCCGGTGATCGTCGCCATCGTCTGGATCGGCATCCGCCGCTGGCGCCGCAAACTCGACACCGAACACCCGGTGGACGGGAACCCAAATGCCCGCTGAACGCTGTCCAGAATGCGACCGATCATCACTGTTGACACTCTTTCGACAGGCTGGATTGACAGCGGGATGGAGCGGTCTCAGTGTCCATCGTCCCATCACGGAACCGAGAGGCTGCCTCCTATGCGTAAATCCGGTCTGATTGGTGTTGTTGCCGTAACCGCCGTTCTCGGTCTCGCCGCCTGCGGTGGTGGCGAGGAGAGTGCCCCCGCCACCGAGGCGCCCGCCGAAACCGCCGCCGCGCCTGCGCCGGCCGCGACC
>Ga0209909_100403_pt1 | contig 30111 bp, 24 predicted proteins | sample FECB22metaG_FD_188302 | JGI IMG/M metagenome (GOLD analysis project Ga0209909, IMG submission 188302) | Cyanobacterial communities from the Joint Genome Institute, California, USA - FECB-22 (SPAdes) (version 3) | ecosystem: Environmental > Aquatic > Thermal springs > Hot (42-90C) > Microbial mats... | reverse complement strand
CAGCCACGACCTTCGCCTGCTGGACACCAACCTGGCCATCGAGCCTGCCGCGACGGTCCGATGGATCCACGATCCGTTCGGCAATTCGATCGCCATCGCGTCATTCGAAGGGACGACTGAAAGGCTGGAGCTCACCAGCACCATCCGGCTGGAGCATTTCGCGCTGCCGGTCGAGCTCCCGCCGATCGAGGAATACGCACGCACCTTGCCGTTCAGCTATCTCGCCGAGGAGGCGCCCGATCTCGCACGCTATGTCGAGCGGCACTACCCCGATCCCAACGCCATGGTCAGTAACTGGACAAGGCAGTTCCTCGAGGGCGACGGCGGCCCCGAGACGTTCGCCACGCTGACGCGCATGTGCAAAGGGATCCAGGAAGGCCTGACCTACGCCATGCGTTTCGAGCTGGGGACGCAGGCGCCCGCCGTCACCCTGGAGACCGGCGGCGGCACCTGCCGCGACTATGCGCTGCTGATGATGGAGGGGGCGCGCGCGCTCGGCCTTGCGGCGCGCTTCGTCACCGGGTACTTGTACGATCCAGCACTCGACAGGGCGGACGGAGCCGCCACTTCCGAGCAACCCCATGCCTGGATGGAAGTCTATCTGCCTGGCGCCGGCTGGGTGGAGTTCGACCCGACCAACGGCATCATCGGAACCGAGCGGTTGATCCGGGTTGCCGTCGGTCGCGATCCCGAACAGGCGATGCCAATCAAAGGCACGTTCACTGGCGCGGCCGACGTCACGGTCAGGGCGATGGTTGAGGTGCATGTGCGCGCGCTTGACGGCTCGAACGATGGCCCTTCGCCTCAAGCTGCACCCCAGCAACCGGCCAATCCGGCGCCAACCGAGGCCGGCTGACCTGACGCGCACCTTTGACGCGCATTCAGCGATAATTTCAGGTAGGATGCGATAAATCTGGGTGGTATTCGGGCTCGCCACGAGTGCCCAAGAGGAAAGACCGACTGCTTTGAACGCAATGACCTGGATGCTGCGCGGGCTTCTCGGCATCGGCGGGGCAGTGCTCGCCTTCGCGGCGTGGCCCGTGGCCAACGGCGCCTTGCAGGCGCAGAAGGCCGATGCGGCTTTTTTTGAGTTTCGCACCGGCCAACCTCCCGACCTTGGTGGGACCGAGGCGGCGTTGCAGGCATTGGACCAAGGCGTCGCGGCCGACCCGGTGGCCGGCCGGCGGTTGGGCAGGGCGGAGATGCTTCTGGCCGCCGCGCTGACGCCGAGCCTCGGCGCGAGCGCCGATGAGCGTTCCAAGTGGCTGAACCAGGCGCAGGCCGATCTCGATTTTGGGTTGGGCAATGCGCCGGCGCGCGGCGTTGCGTGGGCTCAGCTGGCTGCGGCCCGGCAGGCCATCGGCGGACCGTCGGCCAAGGCGGTGGCGGCGCTGATGATGTCGATCGACACCGCGCCGATGATGGACGCCCTGTGGCCCAGTCGACTGCGTCTGATCCTCGACAACTGGCAGTTCTTCACACCCAAGCAGCGCGAACAGGTCGGCAGCTACGTCGTGAAGACTTGGCGGCATAGTGCGGAAAGGCTCTGGTTTGCCAGGGTCATCCGGTCGCCCCTCGACGAACTCTTCGTCCGCTATTTCTTGCGCGACGTGCCCGACGCCCAACAGGAACTCACGAAATGGCTAACGCACCTGAAGAATTAGTCTTCGGAAGCAAGGCTGTTCCGCTGCATCGCCGGCCACTGGTGTTGATTCGCGGATTGGTCGACTGGCTGTTGGCGACGGCCTTCTTCGCCGTCGTGTCGCTGGCCGCGCTGCCGATGGGCGCCAATCGCGACTGGGCATGGTCGCCGATCGCGCTGCTGATCGGCGTGATGGCCGTCGTCGTCGCGGCCGGCGTTGGAGTGCGCGGCGGTTTCGAGGTGATCGAGCGCGAGCGCATGCCGTTGCTGGCGCTGATTGGCTGCTTCGTGGTGTTCGTCCTGTTCGGGCTCTTCCAGATGGCCAGCTGGGCGCCCCTGTCGGGCAGCGCCTGGTTCTACGAGAGTGCCGCCCGCCTGCTCGGCAGCGCCCACGCTCCAGTTCCTGATCTCGCGATCGATGCCTCGCGCAACACGCTGCTCAAATGCCTGACTTGCGGCGCGATTTTCGTCATGGCGCGCGCGCTCTGCCGCGACCGCAATCGCGCCCGCCTCTTGCTGCTGATGTTCATCGCCGGCGCTGTTCTGGTCGTTGCCTACGGGTTCCTCATGCAGCTCCAGACCAATTCCTGCTACGTCGGCACCTTTCTCAAGAAGGTCGGCGCCTACAGTTCGGCCGACCACTGCGTGATGTCGGGTACGTTCGTCAGCAGCAATTCATTCGGATCCTATTGCGGCATGGCGCTGGTCGCGACGATGGCGATGATCTTTGCGGGGCGACGGCGCCAGGGCGACATGCCCTATGGCTACGACGAGGATGACGAGGAAAGTTTCCTCGCGTCTCTGACCGGCTTTCGCCTCACGATGCTGGCGGTGTGCCTTCTGCTCTTGGGCGGCCTGCTCTATTCGTCCTCACGCGCTGGCCTCGCGGCAACGCTGGCCAGCGGGGGTGTCCTCGCCGTGCTGATGCTGCGCGGCCGTTGGCATTCGCGGCCTGGTCTCGTGCGTCTTTTCGTGGCGATCGGCATCGCACTGGGTGTGGTGGTCGTGATCATTGCCGGCAACAGCATTTTCCAGAAGATGGCGCAGAACTCGGATCTGGTCGGCCGCGTCAGCATCTGGTTGGCAGCGTTGCAAGCGATCAGGATGTCACCCTGGCTGGGCTGGGGGCTGGGGAGCTTTGCCGATATCTACGCCGTCCTGCAGCCCATGAGCCTGCCGCTCGCCAACGATCTGGCGCACTCCACGCCCCTGGAGACGATGGTCGAGGTTGGCGTGCCAATGGCTCTGGTTGGCTACGCTATCGTCCTCATTCCATGCGCGGTGGCTTTCTATGGTGCCCTGACCCGGCGGCGCGCCCACCGCTATCTGCCGGGCGCGGCATTTGCCGTGGCGGCCGTGCCCATTCTGCACTCCATGGTCGATTTCAGCCTGCAAATGCCGGCCATCGGCTTCGTTGTCAGCGCTCTCCTGGGCATGGGCTGGACCCAGGCATTCGGCCGCAGGGAGCGTACGCCGCGAGACTTTACGCCCTGGGAGTGAATCAACTATACTCATCGCGGGTGCAAAGATAACGCTTGGGGCGTACAGCTTGGGGCTGATGTTTGCCTGACCGACGTTCGGCCGCCGCCAACGCGGCTGAAAGCGTCAGGGCGTATGGCAAACTAGAGGTTGGGAGGGCGCAGGCGTGCGCAGAGCGGTTCCGGTCGGGCCGGATGCCTCGTCGGTCGGGGCGCCGGCCAATGGTTCGCGGGCGATGCGGTCGGCGCCGCAGCGCTTCCTCGAGACGTGGGTCGATGCGGCCGTCGGCTTCCTGTTCTGTGTCGTCCTGCCGATCCCGATCTACGCCACGGGCGAGCCGTTCGCCGGTGCCTGGGGCGGCACGGAATTTACCATCATCTCGACCGCCGCCGGCTATTCGGTGGTCTGGTATTGCGGCCGAAGGCTCGATACCTTTCCGCGCGCCACCCTGCAGGGCAACATCGGCTATGTCGCGCCTGTCGCCGTCCTGACCTACGCCCTGATCGCCGTCATCCTGTTGCTGCTGCGCATCGACTATTCGCGCGTGCAGTTCTTTGGCTCGGGCATCCTGACCCTGCTCTGGATGGCGAGCGTGGCGCAGCTGCGCTCGCGCTACCTGGTGCGCACCTACGCCGTGATGCCACGCTCCTCCATCGCGGACATGCCGACGCTCGGGACCTGCCGGTGGCTCGACTTCGACGACGTGCAGCGGCGGGACATCCGGGTGGATGCCATCGTCGCCGACCTGGGCGCCGACCTCGGCGAGGGACGGCTGGCGGCGCTGGCCGATGCCGCGATTGCGGGCGTACCGGTGCTCGACCGTCGCTATATCGTCGAGACACTGACCGGCCGTACGCCGCTCGGAGGCCTCACGCCCAACGAGTTCGGCGCCCTGTTGCCGTCGCGCCAGTATCTCGTGGTCCGCCGCGTGGTCGAGCTTGGCCTCACCGTGCTGGTGCTGCCGATCCTGCTGCCGATTCTGGCGGGCGTGGCGCTGGCAGTCCGCCTCGACAGTCCGGGACCGGTGTTCTTCATCCAGACACGCGTCGGCCGGCGCGGCCGGGCGTTTCGCATGGTCAAGTTCCGCACCATGTTCCATGGCGCCGGCGGGCCGAGCTTCACTGCCGCCATCGACCCCCGCGTCACGCGCGTCGGCGCCTTCCTGCGCCGATGCCGGCTCGACGAGCTGCCGCAGCTCTTCAACATCCTGCGCGGCGACATGAGTTGGGTCGGGCCACGCCCGGAGGCGGCGTCGCTCGAGCAGGGATATGTGCGCGACATCGAGCACTTCGCGCTGCGCGGCATCGTGCGGCCCGGAGTGACGGGCTGGGCGCAGATCAACCAGGGCTATGCCCACGCCCCCGACGAGATGCGCTCCAAGCTCGAGTACGATCTCTACTACCTCAAGCATTGCTCGCTGTGGCTTGATCTTGTGATCGTGCTGCGTACCTTTGCCGTGGTGTTCCGCGGCACCGGTGCACGCTGACCGTCGCCGCCTTCTTGCGAACCGGATCATGTGCGGAATAGCTGGCATCCACGCCTATCTTGCTGTCGCGCCTGCGGTCGATCGCGCCGAGCTGGCGCGCATCAACGACCGCATGGCGGCGCGCGGTCCCGACGGCAACGGGCTGTGGATCTCGGCCGACGGGCGGACTGGCTTCGGCCACCAGCGATTGGCCATCATTGACCTGAGCGAGGCGGGGGCGCAGCCGATGCACAGCGCCTGCGGCCGCTACAGCATTACGTTCAACGGCGAGATCTACAACTACCGCGAACTGCGCGATGAGTTGACGGCGCGCGGCTACACGTTCCGCAGCGGCTCCGACACCGAGGTGCTGCTGCAGCTCTACGCCGATTGCGGCGCTGACATGGTGCGCAAGCTGCGCGGCATGTTCGCTTTCGGCTTGTGGGACGCAAACAAGCGCACCCTGCTGCTGGCGCGCGACGCGCTCGGCATAAAGCCGCTGTATTGGAGCGACGACGGTTGGACGGTGCGCTTCGCCTCGCAGGCCAAGGCGCTGCTGGCGGGCGGCGCGGTGGCGTGCGACCCCGACTCGGCCGGCATCGTCGGCTTCCACCTGTTCGGCAGCGTGCCCGAGCCGTTCACGGTGTGGCGAGACATCCATTGCCTGCCGGCTGGAACGACGCTCACCGTCGATGCCAGCGGCCCGCGCATACCGCAACGCTACTACGATCTCGCCGAGGCACTGGCGGTGCGCGCACAGACCGCCAGCCATGACGTGAGCGATGCACGCCGACGCCTTGCCGACGCGGTGCGCGATTCGGTGCGCCACCACGTGGTGGCCGACGTGCCGGTGGCGGTATTCTTGTCGGCCGGACTCGATTCCGGGGCGTTGCTCGGCACGATGGCCGGATTGGGGGCCGGACCGGGTGCGCAATCGGTCTCTGCCGTCACGCTTGCTTTCGCGGAGTTCAAGGGGTTGCCGGTCGACGAGGCGCCGCTCGCCGGCGAGGTCGCCCGCCGCTACGGCGCCCGCCACATCGTGCGCGCCGTCGATCGCGCCGAGTTCGAGGCGGATCTGCCGGCCATCCTCGATGCCATGGACCTGCCTACGATCGACGGCATCAACACATGGTTTGTCGCCAAGGCAGCTCACGAGGCGGGCATCAAGGTGGCGCTGAGCGGGCTGGGCGCGGACGAGTGCTTCGGCGGCTACCCGTCCTTCGTTGACGTGCCGAAGAGCGTGCATTGGCTGCGGCCGCTGTCGTGGCTCCCCGGCGTCGGCGCTCTTGCACGGCGCGGGTTGTCGATGGCGATCAGCGCGGGACTTGGCCTGCATCCTAAGGCGGCCGGAGTGCTGCAGTACGGCGGCAACTGGGCCGGCGCCTATCTCCTGCGCCGCAGCGTCTACATGCCATGGGAACTCAGCGAGTTGCTCGATCCCGCATTGGTCGAGGATGGCTTGCGCCGTCTTGCGCCGCTCAGCCGTATCGCCGCATCGCTGCAGGCCGCCCGTCCGCTCGGCGACTTCGATCGCGTCGCGGCCATGGAGACCGCGCTCTACATGCGCACCCAGCTGCTGCGCGATGCCGATTGGGCGGGCATGTCGCACGGCGTCGAGATCCGCGTGCCCTACGTCGATCCGTTCTTCCTGGCCGCCTTGCCGCCGGGCGACGTCCTGGCGCGCATCCACGCAAAGGATGCGGTGGCCGACGTTCCGCAGCCGCCGCTGCCGGAAGCGGTGCGCACCCGACGCAAGACGGGCTTCGTCACCCCGGTCGGCCGCTGGCTGCGTGAGACGGCCGGCGAACCGATGCCGAGTGCGGTGGATTTCTCCGCCGCCTCGCGCAGCTGGGCAAGGCGCGTCTGGCAAAACGGTTGGACCGCGACCGAGGCGGCCTGACGAGGCGATGGCAGTCCGCATTCTGGCCCTGGTCGGCGACGCCTACGGCGCGCGCGGCGGCATTGCCCGTTACAATCGCGACCTGTTCGGCGCGCTGGCCGCAACCGGGGCGAAGATCGTCGTGGTGCCGCGGTTGGGCGACGCCGCTGGGGTGGCGCTGCCCGAGGGCGTGCGGCAGCGGCCGGCGATCTACGGGCGTCTCGGCTACGCGCTCGCTTCGCTATGGATCGCATGGCGCTTTCGTCCGGTCGATGTCGTGTTCTGTGGCCATGTCTACATGGCGCCGCTTGCCGCACTGCTGGCCCGGTTGACCGGTGCCCGCTATTGGCTGCAGGCGCACGGCGCGGAGATTTGGCGCGACCGCCGGACTGTCACACGCCGCGCTGTCGAGGCGGCGGACCAGGTCACCACCGTAAGCCGGGGCACGCGCAAGCAGTTGTTGGGCTGGGTCGATCTGCTGCCCGAGCGGGTGCGGGTGCTGCCCAACACGGTCGACGAGCGCTTTGCGCCGGGGCCGGCGTCGCCGGCCTTGCGCGAACGCCTGCTACTCGGCGCGGGTCCCGTCCTGCTTGCCGTGGGGCGCCTGTCGGCGGGCGAGCGCTACAAGGGCCATGAGCTCGTGTTCGCAGCATTGCCGCGGCTGCGGGCACGCTTTCCCGAGCTCACCTACGCCGTGGCCGGCGAAGGCGACGACCGGGCGCGGCTGGAAGCGCGTGCCCTTGAACTCGCGCGTGATCCCGCGGCGGTGCGCTTTCTCGGCTATGTCGCCGATGAAGACCTGCCGGATCTTTACCGTTCGGCCGATCTCTTCGTCATGCCGAGCTCCGAGGAAGGCTTCGGCATTGTCTATCTCGAGGCGGCGGCTTGCGGGCTGCGCGTGATCGGCGCCGCAGGTGGCGGCAGCGGGGACGCGATTCCCGACGATCGCGTGGGGACGATCGTCGATCCGAACGACAGTGAGCGCCTGATCGATGCGGTCACGCGGCTGCTCGGGCAGGGACGGGCCGACCCGGCCGCCATCGAACCCTACCGTCGGACCCACTTTTCCGCCGCCGCCCGGTTACTCCTTGCTCGCCTTCTGGCCCAGCCGCGTCGTATGAGTGACGCGGCATGACTGCTCCCGACCGCCACCACCATCGCATTGTCGCCCCGGCCGTAGCGCCGAGTTCGGGGCGGTCGTAATCGCTCGGGCGATGCGCGGCACCATCTGCATCGTGAGCCCCGGCAACCTCGCCTCCAACCCGCGCCTGCTGAAGGAAGTCGACGCGCTCCATGAGGCGGGCTACGGCGTGACCGTGGTGGCGTGCGACTACACCGAGCGGCTTGGTCGAGAACGCCACAACTGGGATATCGAGACGCGGTCACCGTTAGGCTCGGTTGACAGTGCCTTCACCCGCCGGCGGGTAGCGGCATGACGACCCCGAGGGTGAACCGTATCCTGATCACCGCCGATCCGGAGATCGAGGTGCCGCCGAGGCTCTACGGTGGCATCGAGCGCATTGTCGACGGCCTGGTGCGCCGTCTGCGCGCTCGCGGCCACAAGGTCTGCCTCGTCGCCAGGGGCGGCTCGCAATGCCCTGCTGACGCCTTCCATCCGTGGCCGGGAGCGAGCTCGCTGTCGCGGACCGACACCGTGCGCAACGGCCTCACGCTGTGGAGAGCTGTGCGCGCCTTCAAGCCGGACCTCATTCACAGCTTCTCGCGGCTTGCCTATCTGACGCCGCTCCTGCGCGGCTCGATCCCGATCATCATGTCGTTTCAGCGCGATCCGACCATGCGTACGGTCGGCATGGCGTTGAAGCTCGCGGCGCCGGAAGTGCTCCGCTTCACCGGGTGCAGCGACTACATCGCGGCCTGCGGCCGTCGCGCCGGCGGCGACTGGCGCGGCATCCCCAACTTCTTCGAGATCGATGCGCTCAACTTCAGCCCTGCCGTGGCGCCCGACGCGCCGCTCTGCTTCCTGAGCCGAGTCGAGAGCATCAAGGGCGCACACTGGGCGATCGAGATCGCACGCCGGACCGGCCACCGGCTGGTCATCGCCGGCAATCATGCCGAGTCCGGCCCCGAGGGCGACTACTGGCGCACCAAGATCCAGCCGTGGATCGGCCGCGATGGCGTCGAATATGTCGGCCCGGTCGATGACGTCCAGAAGAACAAGGTGCTGGGCGAGGCCAAGGCCATGGTCGTCCCCATCCAATGGGACGAGCCGTTCGGCATCGTGTTCGCCGAGGCGCTGGGCTGCGGCACGCCGGTGATTTCCTGTCCGCGCGGCTCGCTGCCGGAGATCGTGCGTCAGGGGGTCGACGGCTTCCTTATCAAGTCGATCGAGGAAGGATGCGCGGCCGTCGCCAAGCTTGGCACCATCGACCGCGCGGGCTGCCGGCGCCGCGCCGAGCAGGAGTATTCTCCCGACGTCGTGGTCTCGCGCTATGTCGATCTCTACGAGTGCGCCCGTTCGGCCCTGGCGTCACGGGGATGAAGCGACTGGCCCTGGTGAGCGGTCATTTCCCGCCGAGCAACCTGGTCGGCGCCCAGCGCGCGCGGCTGTGGTCGCGGTATCTGCCGGAGTTCGGCTGGCAGCCGATCGTCGTTACCGGCGATCCGGCGCAGTACGAGGAACGGCCCGATCCAGACCTCGAGCGCCTGGTGGCACCCGGCCTCAGGGTGATCCATGCCCCGACCCTGTCCACGCGGCCGATCCGGTTGGTCGGCGACATCGGGGTGCGCGCCTTCCGCGGCTGCTATCGGGTGCTGGCCGATCTTGCAAAGCGAGGCGAGATCGACTTTGTGCTGATCACCATCCCGTCGAACTTCTTGGCGCCTGTCGGTCGGCTGATCCATCGCCGCTACGGCGTGCCGTTCGGCATCGACTATCAGGACCCGTGGATCAACCGGTGGCCCGGCATTGACGTGCCGTTCAGTCGTGCTTGGGGCTCGTATCGCTTGGCCTCCATCCTCGAGCCGTGGGCGGTACGGGGCGCGAGCCTGATCACCGGCATGGCGCCCGGTTATGTCGCGGGCATGCTCCAGCGTAATCCCGAGGTCGCCAAGAGAGCCGTCGTTGCCTGCATGCCAATGGGTATTGCGACCGAGGATTACAGTCTGGTGCGCGGTCTTGACCGCCCGCCGTTCCTCTTCCAGCCCGGTGATGGGAGTTTTCACATGATCTATGCCGGTGCGCTGCTGCCGGCCGGCATTGCCGTGCTCGATTCATTCCTGGAAGGCCTCGCCGCTCTCAAGGCGCGGTGGCCCGACGCGGCCGCCCGACTGAAGGTGCATTTCGTCGGGACTGGCCGATCGCCGGACGATCCGGCCGGGCATCAGGTGCGGCCGCGTGCCGAGCAAGCCGGTGTCGGCGACATTGTCGAGGAGCATCCGCAGCGCATCGGCTACATCGATGCCCTGAACCACCTGGCGCGGAGCGACGCCGTGTTGGTGCTGGGCTCGACCGAAGCCCACTACACACCGTCCAAAGTGTTCCAGGCTATGCTGTCGCGGCGGCCCGTCTTCGCCATGCTCCATCGCGACAGCACCGCTGTGGACATGGTCCGCTCGACGCATGCCGGCCGGGTGTTGACGCTCAGCGAGGTGGCGTTGCCGGCGGCAGGCGATGTGGCGGACGGCTTGCGGTCCTTCATGGACGACAAGACATACAGTGCCGATGCTGTGGATCGCGCGGTCATCGACGCGTATTCCGCGCGTGCCTCGACGCGAGCACTGGCGGAGGCGCTCGATCTCGCCTGCGAGCGGGCCGCGGCGCGGCGGGGATAGAGATGGCGCGCATTGGTTTTCTCGTCAGCCATCCGATCCAGTATTACACGCCGATCTTTCGTGCGTTGGCGAAGCAATGCGATCTCACGGTGTTCTTTGCCCATCGGCAAACCGCCGAGCAGCAGGCCCGGGCCGGCTTCGGTGTGGCGTTCGAGTGGGATATCGATCTGCTGTCGGGCTACGAAAGCCGCTTTCTCGTCAACGTCGCTCGCCACCCGTCGACCGATCGCTTCGCCGGCTGCGACACACCTGGAATCGCCGACGAGATCGCGCGCGGCAAGTTCGACGCCTTCGTCGTCCCGGGTTGGGCGTTACGGTCCTATTGGCAGGCCGTTCGTGCCTGTCGGCGTCACGGCGTCCCGATCCTGGTGCGCGGCGATTCGCACCTCGGCACCCACCGTAATAGTCTCATCCGTGCCGCCAAATCGTTGACGTTCTCCCACCTGCTGCGCCGCTTCGACGGCTTCCTGTATGTCGGCCAGAAGAACCGCGACTATCTCCTGCACTACGGCGCCCCGGCAGACCGCCTGTTCTTCTCGCCCCACTGCGTGGACAACGACGCCTTCGCCGCGGCCAGCGCTGCCGCGCACGTGTCGCGCGATCCTGGGCGGCGCCGCATTCTGTTCGTCGGCAAGCTGATTGCTCGCAAGCACCCTGCCGACCTGCTGCACGCTGTTGCCCGACTGGGCGGAACGTCCCTGGAAGCCGCCTTTGCAGGCTCCGGTGACCTCGAAACCGAGCTCCGTCAGATCGCAAGTGATGCATCCGTGCGTGCCGAGTTCCTCGGGTTTGTGAACCAGAGGGAACTGCCGGCGGTGTATGCGGCTGCGGACTTGCTGGTCTTGCCGTCCGACGGCCGGGAGACGTGGGGACTGGTGGTCAACGAGGCCATGGCATGCGGCGTTCCTGCCGTGGTGTCGGATGCCGTGGGATGCGGGCCCGATCTCATCGACGCGGGCGCGACGGGCGCGATCTTCCCGTTCGGCGACACCGTGGCTCTCGCGGCTGCGATCGAAGGCGTTCTCTCCCTTGATCGGGCCTTTGTCCGTCGTCACCTCGCAGACAAGATGGCGCTGTATTCACCTCGGCAGGCTGCGGCAGCCATCGTCGAGGCGACCTCGTTCCTCAAGCGCTAGTCGCTCTGCACGGGGGGTTGGCCGGCTGAATTGCAAACGGGATCGCGTTCGCCGCGATTCTCAGTAAGCGCCCGCAAGTCTTTGCTGCCGCTGCTTCTTCTTGAGGCGCATTGGCTGCGCCGAGTCCGCTAAATCGGGACTCGAACGACATTGCGCGCGGCTCGGCAGCAACGAAGATGCCAGCACTGCTGTCAGCGATGGGGATTTAGCGGCATTTGCGGCATTTCCGACGGAGGCCGTAGTGGCTCGTCAGACGCCGCCCCCTATCGATTGGGCCGCCGCCGAGTTTAGATAGTTACGATAGTTTAGATGTTGGTTTTGCGGTTCGGGAGGGCGGCGGCCTCGTCGACCGGGAAGACAGCCAGGCCTGTCCGGCCGGCATCCGCAGGGATGCCGCGCGAGGGTATCGGATGAACGATGCATAGAACGGACGCCTGAAGCGTGGCGGCAAACGTCATATAACTTATGTTTTTGATCATGTCAATAACCAGTGTCTGTCCGACCATTTCGTTTTCGCGAGTTTTTTCGCACCGTAGAGAGGGCGCCGGAGCTCGTGTGGCCGTCATTGCTGCCAGCAATGCCGTCAGCCGCTCCAATCAAACTGTCATGATCAGTGTGACGAGCCACTAGCCGGTTGCCACATCCCGTCGGGTTGAAGGCAAAAGCCTCTTCACGCCGACCACCTGCATTTCCAGCTTGTCCAGCAGGCCGTTGTGATACGCATTGGTATTGAACACCCACCTGTTGGCCAACAGGCGGCCAATGCCGAGCAAGCGTCCGTGGGCACGCACGGTCAAGTAGCGGAACATGCTTCCACGACTGTACTGCGGCAGAAAATATAGCGGGGCAGCGAGATTGTCGGCCCGGTGCTCTCCGGCGCGCGAGGCGCCGAAAACCGCATGCTCGGGATTGGGAAAACCTCCGTGCTCGCCATAGTTCCTCATCGGAATGAAGGCATGACCGCGTTCGCCCATGACGAACCACTGCAGATGAGCGTCGAAGGGGAAATACGCCTGCGTGCCGTGGCGGTCGATCTCGGCTCGGAAGAAGTCGAGCAGGATGCGAGCGATGGCGGCATTGAGCACGTAGCTGACCAAGGGCGAGCAGTGCGCCCGCAAATACTTGCTCTCGCCCACCAGTGCGAGAAGCCGGGGGCTGCCTGCATAGAGGTAGCCCCAGCCCATAGGATCCGACAGCGGCCAGAAACTTGGGAGCGAACCCACGCCGCGGCAGGGCACATAGTCGGCTTCGCAGATCAGCGTGTAGCCTTCCTGCTCCGTCGCCCGCTGCCATGCCGCGCGATGGCTCAGGAAGGTTCGGATCGCGCGTGGATAAGTCAGCTCCGCTTCCGAATAGGAGGCACGCAGGATCTCGGGATTCAACTTCTCCTCAGCAAGGGCGTTGAACAGGGGTCCGACGTCTTCGGTGTGGGCGAGGATGTAGGAACGCCGGACCAGTTCGTTCAGCGGCCTGTTGGGCGGGGAATCCGGCGCCGCGGCATCCATTTCTGGCAATGACGACATTGAAACCTTGGTCAATCGTGGCCGCTTCCGTGCGCCGTTGGACGGCAAAGCGATCATCCCAAGCCGAGCTGTGGGGCGCTATTGGAAAACTTGTCTGAGCGCCGCCACGTCGCCGTGAAAGCACTTCGTCAGGTTGCCCGTCATAAGGCCCGTAGGAAACAGGATGTTTGCACTGCGGTATTTGAAGGACGCGGGCTAGTCCTTGCTTCGCGACATTGGCGGCCGCCGTTCATAGGCGTTCGCCGACCGTGGAGTCGGTCGCGGCACATATGAGCCGCTTCCTCACGGGACTTTAGCTCCGAATCACTCACTGCGGCCCGGAGCGATCACGATTTATGTTCCTTTGTGAGCGCGTGGAAAAAGCGAGCCAACGTCTTTCCATTTCCAACGATGCAGCATTCCGGAAGTGTGAAAGAGAGCGTGAAGGCCATGGCCGCGGCCAGCATGATCGACGCCGATCGTCGAGAAACGACGACAACCGATGTGAACGGATTTATGAGGGGCACGGGGAGCGGCTGCCGGTATTCTCCGGCGCAGATCAGGATTGCCACGGCAACATTGACCGCGGCAATCCAGCGCCCCCAGTCGCCTCCGAGACACAGCAGCGGAACCGATGCCGCGAAGCAGAGAGCATAGACGGTAAAGACCCACGGAATGCGGTGCCTGACCTCACTGTCCCGGGGCTGCTGACCAAGAGACAAGACGATGAGATAGGCGCAGGAAGCAACAATAGTGAACACCCAGTACCAAACGCTGCCGCTGCTCACGATGCCGAGGGGCATCCTGAGCAGCGCCGTCACGCTGTAGCCGAGCATTTCGATGGCGCCGCTCACTTGTCCATCGAGGCTCAATACGGCCTTGTCGCCGGCATGGAGGCTCGCCCAGATCATGTCTCGTGTGGCCTCGGTGCCCTTGAAGACGACAAGGGCGAGAAACTCCAGCGAAACAAAAGCAAGATAGGCAAGGACGGCGATCTGCCCGGCTTTCAACGATCGGCGACATGCCATCCAAAAAACGATGACAGCGGTCGGGACTGCGACCGTGAACAGGAAACTCTCGTGGACGAGCGGCAAGGCGGCCGAGCCGCCGATGATCAGGGCGGCAGCAAAATATTCGAACAGACGCGACAGTGCCGGGGCGGAGATGCGCTGCGCGGAAATGAATGCGACCGCCACGGCACAAAGATAGGCCTCGAAGAGGATCTCTTTCCGGAAAAAGAACTCGTTGCCCACCATCATCGTGTAAACGCTCCCCGGAAGAAGCAGCAGCATCACGGCCTTCAGCCAGCCGATGGGGCGCGACAGCACGACAAGGCACAGCAACAGGCCGCAGAGGGCCGTGAAGTTCCAGAAGACGAGGGCGTTGACGAGGCCCACGGCCGCCCCGCCTTGCGTCCGGATCTTAATCCACTGCCCGACAAGACCGCGCCTGACGAAGCCGCCTTCGTAGTTGATCAGCCACTCCGACAGGCCATACGCGTTCCACTTCAGGAGCGCCGGAGTCTCGAGAGTTGCCTTCCAACAAACGTAGATCAGGACGGCGAGGATCAGGCCGCCGGCCAGCAATTTGGCGAGTGGAGAGGGGATGGGATCGACCTGGTCGCTTTCGGTCGGCGTTTCCCGGCCTATAGTCGCCATAGGGTAACACCTGTCGGCGCGGTCCCGCGATCGAGCAAGGCCGGGACGTCCGCCACGAACCCGCCGCCGGGCTTCAGATGCCTTTTCAAAAGGGCCCAGCCGCCGTCGCAATGGACTTGGTGGGAGACGGCCAGGACCACCGCGTCAGCGGGCTTGAGAGCCTCGAGCGGGGCTTGCACATCGTGGTTACGCTCGTACCGTCCAGCGCGAAGATACAGCGCTTGCTGGTAGTGCAGGGATTTCCTCCATCGCTATATACCCAGCAGCTCGCGCAGCAGCTTTGCTACGTCGCCGATTGAGGGCGAGCTGCCCGCAACGCGTACAACGTCAGCCCTAGCGGCTTCCGCTGAACTTCGGTCCATTATTCCCCGGCACAGCTGCGCAAAGCGAGAGGCATCGATTGCTTCCAGAACGGCGCCATCCGTCCAGACAAAGCCGCGACGCCCATGCGGTGTCGTGATGATGGGAATCTGCCAAGCAATGGCACCCGCCAACTTCGTACTGCAGCCACGCGGCAGGCAGAAGATGGGATGAACAAACGCGTTCCAGGTCGATGCTTCGTTGTCCAGCGCCGTATCGTCAATTGTTCCGAGGAACGCCACGATTGGGTACTTGTGTGCCAGCCATTGGCCGATGGAGTGCGGGCTTCCAACGATGCGCACTTGCACAGTAGGCGCTTCATCCTTCGATAGGATCTCAAGGATCTCCACTAAGCCTTCGAGGTTGGGCCCATGGTCGAGTGTACCCACGAAACCTATTCTCTGACCGGTCGGCCGCCAGTCCAGTGGAGTGCCTCTTATAGTTCTCGGCAGCCAGCCGACACGCTTGGTGCCGAGCCACTTTTCAAGTTCCGCGTCGAACGGCGAGATCGCGCAGACGACATCGATGTCTTTGCGGAGTTCCTGCTCATCGATCAGGATCCGGCCCAACAACGTCGCGGGGCTAGGCAGGAAGCGTTGGGACAAGGGAAGCTGTCGACGCAAACGAATCGCGTGCAGCATATCCGTGCTCTCTAAGCCGTGGGATAGGACAACGATCTTACATTCTGGCGCAAGCGAACGACGAATAAGAGGAGCCAAGGGAGCCAAGAATTCCTGATTTAGAAACACGAAGTCGAAGTGCGTCGTTGCGGCAAGACGCTCGACCTCTCTCGGTAAGCCGGAGCTAAACGGCCGGACGAACTGCGACGACTCGGTTAATCGCAACAAGCGGGCGCCCCAAGATTGATCACCATCCGACGCAAGCATGGTGAGTGATATCTCTGCGGCACGAATGACCTCGATAAACTCACGGGTACATACCTGCACCCCACCCTTGCCAGCTCCAAGGAAGCCCCGATTACTGATGAAGAGACCATTCATTCCGCTTGGCTTGGTCACATGCCCACTTTCTAGATGTTCGGTACCAAGACTGTAGCAGATTTGAGACAGGCGGACCGCGAGACCTGATCTCCATCGGTGAAGTCCTTGGCACCGAGTGCTTCTAGGCTAAGTCCAAGACCACGGCACTCGCAGAGGGCAATGCAGAAAGATGGCCCATTTCCCAATCTCTCTCCTTTGGTGGCTGGAGAAAGCTGCGATCGTTGTTGTGCGATAGTCGTCTTTCAGAACTGCCGAACGTAACCGAGGGAGACGACGGAGCGTGATCCTGCAGGGGCGGGCAAGCTCTCCAGTCGCGGCTTACCGACGAAGACCTGAGGTTAGGGGGCGGGCCAGCGCAGCAACCAGTCGCGATGCTTGTGTGACGCGAAAAGAACCGGAGCTTGCTCGAGGCCCGAGTCCGCGACGAGGTATCGACCATAGCCCGCGAGGGCGGGACTCTTCTCCAACTCGTCCGCGGTAAAAGATACGACCTCGATCAACACATCCGGTCTGTAGCGCTCAAGCAGCGGTTTGAGGGCCATCACCAGGTCCGGCTCAAAACCTTCCACGTCGATCTTGATCAAGGCACGGCGTGCCGGCTTCAGCCATCGCTCGAGTTCAATCGCCGAGACCATGACGGCGACGTTCTCTTCGATCTTGTCCGAAAAGATCTCTGAGAACTCCCGCAGGAATGAACCATTGGTCAGGTGTCCCGTCGGTTCGAAGAAGGTCTCCAGCTTCGAGCTGGGGCCAATCGCGGCTTGAAAAACGGACGAGAAGCGCAGGTCATTTGCTGCGACGTTTTCGAGCAATCGCGAGAACGCCCTCTGCGATGGCTCGAAGGCGACGATGCGTGGCCCAGAGCCGGGCTGTGCGTTCGCGCTCCGGCACAACCCATCGAGAAAAATCGTAAAGATCCCCACATTGGCGCCGATCTCGATGACGAGGTCATAGGTGGCCGGCACGTTGTCGGCCAACCATGCGAACACCGGCCTTTCGTAGGTCAGGTTGTGGAAAAACAGGGCCTCGGCATCAAATTCCTCGAGATGGGGGGTGAGCATCATTTCGACTTTGCCGCCGAGGCGCACCCGCCGGGGACCAAAGCGCATTTCGGGCCAAACAATGCCCTGCATGCAGACCGAATTGTACACGCGCTGGGCCAGCGGGAAGGGCAGCAGCGCACGGCTGATGGCGGAGAGAACACACAAATAGCTGAAGGCAAGCCACGCCGGCCCGCGTGCGAGAGCGGCGTGAACCCGCTGCGCGCATTGTCTGATCAGGTCGTTGCCTTTGGGCCGCCGTGGAATGCTAGACGACGGCAGGACTGGAGTTGTCGGACGTGTCACCGGAACGTGACCTCGCGCGATCCGCTCTTTCGTTGCATCCTTGCGATCTGAGCGCCCAGGCGCCTTGCGCTGCCGCGAGTCATCTTCATCCCGGCGAGCGCGCCGTCATCATTGGCATTTGCGTTGGCACCCATTGCGAACCAGTGCCAGAGAGACTGCACTCTCACTGCTTACGCTGCCCTTACAGCCCATATATCATTGGCTATGCAAGTAGCTCATAAGCTATGATGATCCGCCAAAATTGGGTAGAACTAGATCCTGCGCACAGAGTATCAGAATGACGCCAGTCTTCGGTTGGCTGGAACGCCTAGGTGCGCCAGTACCATTGCATTGAGCCTGCTATGAGCGAGCCGACCCGCGAATCGCTTGTCCTCGAGGCCGGGCGCGCTGACCGGCGCTATTGGGGCGACCTATGGCGTTATCGCGAGCTCTTTTTCATCCTTGCGTGGCGTGACGTCGCATTACGCTACAAGCAGACCGTAATCGGCTTGGCGTGGGCGTTCGTACGCCCATTCACGACCATGGTCGTCTTTACCGTCATCTTCGGGCACATCGCCAGACTGCCGACCGAAGGCACGGCGCCCTACGCGGTGCTGGTTCTCGCCGGCCTTCTGCCGTGGACCCTGGTTTCCTCGATCTTCAACGATGGTGCGAACAGCGTTCTCGGCAATTCCCAACTGGTCAGCAAGGTGTATTTCCCGCGCCTCATCATCCCACTCGCGCCGGTCATCGTCGGCCTGATCGATTTTACCGTGGGCCTCGTCATCCTTTTCGGCGTGATGGCCTGGTATGGCATGGTTCCGGGCTGGCACATCCTGCTCATGCCCGCGTTCATCGCTCTCGCCGTGCTGGTTGCGGTCGGCCCCGCCATGTGGGCTGCGGCGACGATCGTGAAGTACCGTGACTTCCGCTTCGTCATTCCCTTTGTCATCCAGGTCGGCCTCTACGTCTCGCCGGTCGGCTTCTCCGCCAAGATTGTCCCGCCGGGCTGGCAGTTGCTTTACAGCCTCAATCCTCTGGTAGGGGTGATCGACGGCTTTCGATGGGCGATCCTCGGCGGCGAAAGCCCGCTCTTCCTGCCAGGCTTCGCCCTGAGCCTCGTCGTGACCGCCGGCATGTTGTGGCTCGGCATCCACACTTTCCGCCATACCGAGCGCGGCTTCGCGGACGTGATCTAGGCATGCCGGACATCGTCATCCGGGCCTCAGGGCTCGGCAAGAAGTTCCTCATCGGCCACAACGTCGAGTACAGCGGCATGCTGGGCGAGGCACTGACGCGTCGCGCGCGGAAACTCGCGCGCAAGGGCGCCGACTTGCTGCGCGGCCGGCCGCTCATCGAGGCGGACGAGATCGAGGAATATTGGGCGCTGCGCGACATCGATTTCGAAGTTCATCGCGGCGAGGTCGTCAGCATCATCGGGCACAACGGTGCCGGCAAGAGGACGCTCCTGAAGATCCTGTCGCGCATTCTCGAGCCCACCGCGGGACGGGTCGAGCTCAACGGCCGCGTCGCGAGCCTGCTGGAGATCGGGACCGGCTTCCATCCGGAACTGACCGGCCGCGAGAATATCTTCCTGAATGGCGCCATTCTCGGCATGCGCCGTCACGAGGTTCTCGCGAGATTCGACCAGATCGTCGAGTTCTCCGGGGTCGAGAAGTTCATCGACACGCCGATCAAGCGATATTCGGTGGGGATGTATGCGCGCTTGGCATTTTCCGTCGCCGCTCATCTAGAGACCGAGATCCTGTTCGTCGACGAGGTCCTGGCCGTCGGCGATTCGGAATTCCAGAAGCGTTGCCTCGATCGCATGTCGGAGGTCGCGAACGCCGGCCGGTCTGTCTTGTTCGTCAGCCATAACCTGGCCGCGGCCGCGGCGCTGACGCGTCGCGGCATGGTCTTGAAAGGCGGCCGGCTCATCTTCGACGGTCCGATCGACGGCGCGCTCGCCAAGTACACCGCGTCCCTCGAGAAAGGTAAGGTCGATCGCAGTTGGGGGCGCGGCGAAAATTCGGCGATCGTTTCGGCCGATTTGCTGGATGCCAAGGGATTGCCCACGGGCACCTACATACCAGGCACTCCCTTCAATCTCCGGGTCGAAGTCGAAACCTCGACGTTGCCCGGCCTTTCTCTGGAATTCCTGCTGCGCGATGCGAACAGCCTGCCGGTAGGCTTCTATTCGTCGAACACGTTTTCGCAGGTACCGTTGCCGACAACGCCAGGGCGATATTCATGCACGCTTTCCTTGCAGCCGCTCTTCCTCGCGTCTGGCGACTATAGCTTCGATCTGTCGACCAACTCGCTGACAATCCTCGTTGACCACAAAGTCGCCAGTGCAATCTCGTTCCACATGGCCGCGTCCAATCCAAGTACGATCGCCTACGACTTCAAGCAGAGCCTCGGCAACGGCGTCATTGCGTTGCAGCTTGCCGCGCCCTTGGTCATTGAACCCAGCCGACAAGGGCCGGGCACATGAGGTCCACGATCCCAATGATGGCGTGCGCCCGTTTATGATCGACCTGTCGATCATAATTCCGACCTACAATCGGCTCTGGTCGCTGCCGCAAGCCATCGACTCGTGTCGAACCACCGGCTGCACCGTCGAGATCATCGTCGTCGACGACGGCAGCACAGATGGCACGTGGAGCTGGCTGGAACAACAGAGCGACATCGTGGCGATCCGTACCGAAAACTGGGGAAAGGATTGGGCCGTTCAGACAGCAATGGCGGCGGCACGCGGCGAGTATATCCGTTTCCTCGACTCCGACGATTGGCTGACGCCTGACGCCAATCTTGAGCAGCTCGAGCTCGCCCGGCAAACGGGTGCCGACGTCGTCGTCGCCGGTTACGAGGACTGCGACGAAAGCACGGCTACGCGACATGTGCACGCCTGGGTCGATTGCGACGATTTTATCGCCCAGCAACTGGGCGAGGTGTGGTCATCGCACTACTCGGCGTTCCTCTTCCGGCATGACCTGATCCGCGACATTCCACATCGGCAAGACTTCGCGTTGCGCGACGACCGCTTGTTCATTCTCGAGGTGGCGATGCGCAATCCCCGCCTGACGGTCTATCGCAAACCGGGTTTCGTACACCGTCGGCATGACGGCGTACGGCTGCAGCGGACTGCAGGTTTCACCCGAGATCTCGCCCATTGGACTTTCATCGCTATTTTCCGCAAGGTGCTGGCCATGCTCGAGGCGCGCGGCGAGCTCACGCTGCGCCGGAAGCGCGCTGCCATCAAGACGATGTGGGCGATCGTGCGCACCTTCGCCAAAGCATACCCCGATGAAGCGGCGGAGATGGTCGAGTGGATCTATCGGCTTGATCCCGAGTTTCGGCCTCCCGTCCGGCCCATCCTGTCGCTTGCCTACAAGCTTCTCGGATTTGCGACCACCGAGCGCTTGCTTCGCTTGAGGGCTGCACTCCGATGCTAGGCGGCAGCCCCTATCGCGGCTCTGCCGTACAATCGCGATGTCTCCGCGTCGTCCATTGCGTTGGTTTCTACTTTCCGGATTCGACCGGCGGCACCGAGGTCTATGTCCGTGATCTGACAAAGGCGCTGCTGTCCCATTCCATCGATGGGACCATCATTGCGGCGACCGATGGCGCGGCCGATCGCTACCGGTGGCAGGGCTTCGACGTCATTCGCTATCGCCCTGATGCAACGGACAATATGGCCGACTCTCCCGGCAGCCCGTCGCCGGCGATGACGACTTTCCAGAAGATCGTGGAAGAGACGAGACCCGATGTCTTTCACCTGCACTCGTGGACGACGGGCGCCGGGCTCGAACATCTGCGGCAAGTGGAACGGCTGGGGATCCCGGCTGTTGTCACGGTTCACGTACCGGCTGCGTTGTGCATGCGAGGCACGATGCTCTTGGAGGGAGCCGGGGCGTGCGACGGCCGCATCGACGACAGGAGATGTGCACGATGCTTCGCCTTGTATCGCGGGTTGCCTAGGCCCGCTGCCTGGCTGGTCTCGCAACTGCCGAAGTGGGACCTCCACGACGGCGAGATATCGCGAATCGCAAGCCGAGCCACCGGTCTTCTGTCGATTCGGGCCAGTGCCGCCCGCAAGGCCCGCCAGCTGCATGCCATGTCCGATCTTTCGAAGCGTATTGTCGCGCCCAGCGAATGGGTGCGTGCGGCCCTGATCGCCAATGCGGTCCCCCAGGATAAGATCGTGGTCTCGGCTCAGGCTGCCAGCGACGTCTTTTCGCGGTGCACCCCGAGATCGCGAAAGGGCGACGATGGCAAGGAGATCGTCATCGGGTTTCTCGGCCGCCTTGTTATCGAAAAGGCACCGGACCTGATCATCAGGGCAATGGCGCATGTCAGCAAGGACCTGCCCGTGCGTTTGCGCGTGGCCGGCACTGGAGACGAATCGACCTACCAGCAGCGAATTCGGCGCCTGGCTGCGCGTGACCCGCGCATCGAGCTGGTCGGCCTCGTCGAACATGAGCAGGTCCTGCAATTCCTAAAGTCGATCGACGTTCTCGCGGTGCCGTCGCGCTATATGGAGACGGGGCCGCTCGTGGTCCAGGAAGCCCAGGCACTCGGGATTCCGGTGATGGGTGCAAACCTCGGAGGCATCGCCGAACGCGTTCGCGACGGCGTCGACGGTTGGCTGCTGCCGTTCGATGATCCGCGTGCCTGGGCCCAGGCGATCGAGGAGGCTGTCAGCGACCGTGACAAGCTCGCCAGGCTGTCGCAGAACATGCAGCGAAATCGCACTGTCGCCGACGTCGCGTCCGACATGGCCTCGCTCTATCGAGGCGTCATGGCTGAGGAGGCAGTAGCGGAGCCGGGGTCTCGGCCGACTTGAGGCCTGCTGCCTTCCTGCGCGGGCCGGCACTCCTGATGGCGGCTATCGCCATCGTGACATCGGCGTACATCGCAGCCAGTGCTGCGATACGTCCGGCCATGTATTCGGACAGCGCGTGGGGCTTCGCCGGCTGGAATGCGAGAAGTCCCACCGCGCCGTTCAATCATGGGGCGGGGCTCGATGCGTCGGATATCTCGCGAGACGCCGAAGGCTTTATGACCATGTGGAGTCCCGGCCAGCACACGCTCCCCGGGTTGCTCGAAGAGGCTGGCATCAGCCTCGGCGCCGCTCTCGTCGTTGTTTCAGCCATCTTCTCGATCATGGGCCTTGCCGGCTGGCTCACCCTCTACCGATCTTTGGGCTTCCCGCTGCGCACGGCCATGATTGCCCTCGCGATCATCGCAGGCAGCCGCTTCTTCAGCTTGCCCTTCTCGACTTACAATGGCGGCGAAGTCTTGCAGTTCGGCGTCGCGCCGTGGTTTCTCCTGCTCGTGTGGGCTTTGCGGGATCTGCGTTGGTTCGCGATACCGCCGCTGATCGCCGGAGCGGCGATCCTGGTCTTCATGAAGCTGACGGGAATCGTCGTGGCGGGGGCTGCCGTCGGCGCCGCGATGGTCAGCCATGACCGTCCATTGACCAGCTGGCGCAATACCGCACGCAAACTGCTAGTCGGTAGCGCAACGATCGGCCTGATGGGCGTGATCTTCTACGTAGCCTGGTACCGGCGTGGGCCGACGGCAGCTACCATCGTGAGCGTTCCGCACCCTGATGGACTGCTGTTCTACGCAGCGCTTACCGTCAGCTCGATCGGGAGCGCTGCGCTCTCGCTGGGCGATCTTTTGAGCTACGCATTCCTCAATCCCGCGCGGCCCATCCTGCGCTCCGTCGACAGCATGGTCTACGTATTGTTGCCGATATCGTTGGCGACCTTCGGCTTCATCTATGCGAGCTTGCGCAGGGAACACGGCGAATATGTGCGCTTCGCGTTTCTGTTTGCAGCCGCGATGGCGGTGTTCTTGACCGCGAGTTTATCGGCGGGCATGTCGGCTACCTTCGAAGAGCGGCATATGAGGATTGCCTCCTTGCTCTTGCTCGTGGGCGGCGTGCACGCCGTCCTCGAATGCCGTTCGCGGCTTGTTCAAGGCATGTTCGCCGCCGTTGCCGCGTTGAGCATGGCCTATGGTCTCTCGTCTTTCGTGCAACGCATGCAATACAACCTTCACGAGCCACTCGGCGTCAGAGGCGTCAGGGTGAGGATTGCCACGCAGCAGCTGCTTGACTTCATTCGCAAGATCGACGTCAGCGGTCCGGATGCGCGGCGCACCTTGATTTTCATGCCCTCGCCCGACCTGATCCTCGAAGTGAGGAACGCCCGCAGCTGGTCGAATCATGCGGACTTCGAGTCGATCGCGGACCTGCGCAAGCAGGTCTGGCACGGAAGGGTCGATCGCCTATACGTCATTGTCCAGCGGAAGCTGGTCGACAACGGCAAGGCCGACGAAATTCTGCGATCCTTCGTTGACTATCCCACCGAAGGCTGGGTCAAGATACCCTTGGGTGACTTTGTTTGCTTCTATCAAGTGAGTTCCTGACCGAGGCCCGGATTTCTTCAACGGGACGCCGCTGCATTGATCAAGATTTCAATCTTGCTGCCTTTTTACAACCGACACGAACTCGTGCGGAAAACCGTGGCATCCGTGCTGGCGCAAACCTACCCGAATTTCGAGCTCATCATCGTCGATGACGGATCGGTCCCCGCACTGAGCATGGATGACCTCGGCGCGGCGGCGGGCGATTCGCGGATCCAGCTCGTTCGACAAGCCAACGCCGGGTCCAGCGTCGCCCGCAACAAGGCACTCAGCTTGGCGTCGGGCGACTATATCTTGTTCCTAGACTCCGACGATCTCCTGGCGAACGAAGCGCTGGAGGTGTTGGCGACGGGGACGCGCGGTGGCGAGGTCGACGCCGTCGTTGGCAACTGGACAAATTTTACGGCAGGGACGGAAACGGCCCCATTGCGGTCCCGCATGCCTTACCGCGATGCCTTGGCCAATGCGATCGAAGGAGACTGGGTCACCGGCGGTGTTCTGCTGCGGCGCGGACTCAATCCAGAGATGTCTTCCGTCTGGATTCCCTGGGAGGTCGCCGAGTTCTATCAAAGGGCCATGCAGTCGCCCTCTGCGACGATCGCCCATGTCGATCGCCTCGTCGTACGAGTACGACAGGATGCGCCCGGGCGGTTGACCAACCTTCACGATCACTTCGAGCCTTCCCAGGCTGGCGCCTTCTGGCGTGCAATGAAACGAACGTTTCCGCTGAATGACGAACGCCGGTCTGCCTTCGATCACAAGCTTTTTCGCTTCGCCTTCTCGGCGCACCACAGCGGGCAGCACCGTGAGGCCGAGGAGATATTGGCTGCGATCGACATCGACCGGCTCGATCGCTACCCTTGGTACACTCGCTTCTCACCGGCCTGGTTTGTGCGATGGGGAGGGCGACGGTTCGGGTTGCACCTGCAGGAGTTGGCGCACAACGTAAAGAATCGGCTGGTGGGCGTGCGGAGTTGAAAGAGCCAACGGTGATCGGCCGGAATTCCGAACGATGAGTCGACTGCAGCTCGCGATTCTGATCGCCGTCGTCACCATCATGAGCGCCGCGCGCTTTGTTGGAATGGAGTTTTCGCCGCCGGGCTTTTATGTCGACGAGTCAGCGGGCGCCGCGAACGTTCTTTGCCTCAAGCAGACGGGCAGGGGAGAACTTGGCGCTGCCTGGCCGTTGTTCTTCCCGGCCTATGACCCGTACATGGGGGCGTACTTTAGCGCGCCGTACATCTATCCGCTGGCAGGCTGGACCATCCTGTTCGGTGAATCGATCGGCAGCTTCCGCCTGTTCTCCGCGTTCTTGTCGGCGCTGTCGCTGATCGGCATCTTCTTCGTTGGCTCAGTGGTCGGCGATCGCAAGACGGGGTGGTTGTGCATTCTCGCCGGCGCAGTGTCGCCCTGGATCTTTCAGTTTGCCCGCATCGCCTGGGATCCGGCGATCCTGCCCTGTCTGATCGTCTGGGCACTCTATTTTACGTTACGGTCTCGCCATTGGTGGGATGGCGCTGCAGCCGGATTACTGTTTGCCGCGGCCGCCTATGCCTATCCTCCCGCCCGGGCCCAGCTCGCATTCTTCTTGCCCGTCCTGGCGTGGTTCAGGTACGCGCGATCCGGCCTGGACAGGCCGTTTGCCACGGCTTTCGTCCTCACGATCTCGCTGGTCAGCGTGCCCCTGGTGTACGCGACTTTGACGGGGGAGATTCAAGGTCGGTGGCGCCTTTTGAGTGTCTTCTCGCACGACCATCTGCAGGGCCGCTACGGCTCGACCAGTGCATTCTACGGCTGGCTGACGTTCGCCAAGAATGTCGTGAAGCATTTCTCGCCCGACTTCCTTTTCTATCGCGGCGATTTCAGCGCCCGCAGCTCGACCAAGTATGTCGGGCTTCTGAGCGGCCTCGATATGCTGACTCTTCTCGCGCTGCTTGCCGGTTCGGTGCGCATCAACAGCAAGTGCCTCGGCTTCCTCTTGCTTTGCGTCAGCGGCTACCTTTCCGCCGTGGCCGCCGCTTCCTTTACCTGGGATTGGATTCCCCAAGCGATGCGGTCGATAGGGGGCGCACCGTTCCTGGTCCTTTTCACCGGCACCGTGCTGCGCGAAGCGATCGACCGGTTCAAGCCGGCCGCATCGGTCATTCTGGCCGTCTCGATCGCCTTCTCGACCTATTTTCTCTGGGCGTTCTTTGCCAAGTATCCCCACATCGACCCGATTTGGTTCGACAACGCGGTGGTTGAAAGTGCCAAGGCCAACCTGCCAGCCGGCCGGTGGGAACGCTTTCTGGCCGAAAACCACCTCTACCTGCCGAGCGGCCTTCACTACTACTTGATGGCCTATGGCAACCAGACCTGCACGGAAAGCGCCGCAAGGTTGCGGGACGCCTATCTCATCAGCAACTGACTGCGCGCGGGGCTGCAGGCGGCACGGACGCCCTTGGCTGCAAATTGCGGCTGGCCAGAATTGTCATTGGCCGCAAAGTCGAGTACAGGCACGGCCTTGGAGACCCTTCGTGGCCTTGCATGAACGTGCTTGAGAGAGTTGGCAGTTCATCTTCAACCGCAGGATTGACGCCCGCCTTGTCGGCGCCGCCTGAAGCGGCGTTGCCGCCATGGCAGCACCGCATGCGCGCGACCAGCCCATGACAACTACCGTCGCGATGGGGACCACCCCGACGGCGAGGCTCGACGTCGCGATGGTGCGTCGCGGCTGCCTCTACGTTGCGATCGCCAATGTCCTGGTCGCTCCGTTTGCCCCGGATCCCATGGCTTATGGTGTAGGGGCGTTCGGTCCATTCGTCCTGGTGTCGATCATCGGTCAGCCGGCGATGCCCAAGGCGCTCACGTACTTCCTGCTTTGGCAGTGGGGCCAGGTTTTCGCCCGCGCCATTCAGTCGGTGCTGGACGGCGAGTCGATGGGTGCCGGGATCGACGGCGCCGATCTGCTGCATGCCTATTGGTATTCCCTGGCGTCGTTGATCACCCTCGCCCTTGCCTTTCGGTTCGTTCTGGGAAACCTCCCGCCGCCTACGCCTTTGGAATATCACGGCCATGAGCGATGGCGGCCACCCGATCTCGTGGGGGTGTACCTCGCTGCGATCGTTGCATCGGTAATCTTCATCTTCTTGAGCCGCTCGGTCCCGGGCGCAGACCAGCCCTTGCAGGCTGCGGCACAGATCAAAGTCGTCGCGCTCTTCCTGCTATGCACCTACGTCTTCACGACCGGTCAGGGACGCGGTGCCCTGATTGCCGTCGTCGTGGTCGAGATCCTGGTCGGCTTCACCGGCTTCCTTGCGGATTTCCGCGCGGTCTTCATCTACATCGCCGTCGCCGCCCTGGCCGCGCGCATCAAATGGACCGGTGGGACCACGGCTGCAGCGCTCGTTTGGCTGGCAGTGTTGCTCACGCTTGCCCTGTTTTGGACGTCGGTCAAGTTCGAGTACCGCGACTACGTGACCGGCAGCGACGAGACCACTCAAGCGATCAAGGTGCCGCTCGAGGAGCGGGCGGCGTATCTCGGCGACAAGGCGCTGAATATCGGTGACACGAAGTGGGGCGAGACGGGCTATCTGCTGCTCACGCGCCTCGCCTATATCGACATATTCGGTCAGGTCATCGGCGTCGACAGGGGCACCCGCGAACCCACCTCGATGAGACAGTGGAAGGACGCCCTCGCCCACGTTTTCCAGCCCCGGTTTCTCTTTCCCGACAAACCTGCGCTTTCCGACAGCGAGGTGTACCTGCGGCTTGCCCGCGCCGATCCGATGGAGGCCCTTCGCCTCGGCACATCGATCAGTGTCGGCTACATGGCGGAGAACTACGTCGACCTCGGCTTTCCCGGCATGTTGGCAGGCGTCTTTGTCTTGGGCCTGCTGTTGGCGCTGGTCGTCCGCTATTTCATGACGAGGTCGCTTCCCTGGATGCTGCGGGAGGCAATCGTCATGGGCCTTGTCTACAACGTGGCCGCCACCGGAATCGAGATGTCGCTGCCCAAGCTCCTGGGAGCGACGATCATGTTCTTCCTGGTATGGTCCCTGGTCGCCAGGTTTGCGTTGCCGATCGCCATGCGGTGGCTCGACCAGCGCGCCGCCGCGCGGCGCTAGAGCGGAATGGGATGAGATGGAACCTCATGCAGTTCCATCTCATCCCATTCGCGCGCACCGGATATCGCGTTGCAGGAGGCATGATGGGTCCAGCTGATTCCAGCTGGACCCATCATGCTCTAGCGGTGCACCACGGCGGCAACCGCGGTGGATGAGCCCTTGCGCCTTCTCCACGTCGTGCCGACCTACCTTCCCGCAGTCCGGTATGGCGGGCCGATCCGGTCGGTCCATGCGCTGTGCCGGGCGCTGGTGTCCGAGGGGCACGACGTCCACGTGTTCACGACCAGCGTCGACGGCCCCGGCGACAGCGACGTGCCGTTGCTGCAGCCGGTTGAGCTTGAAGGCGTCAAGGTGACGTACTTCCCCAGCAAGTGGCTGCGCCGCCTCTACTGGTCGCCTTCAATGCGCCGGGCGTTGGCCGCGGCCGTCGGCGGCTTCGACATCGTGCATCTGCATGCCGTCTATCTCTGGCCGACCTGGGCGGGCGCGCGAGCAGCTCGTGCGCACCGCGTGCCCTACGTGATCTCGCCGCGCGGCATGCTCGTGCCCGACCTGATCCGCCGCAGGAGCCGCTGGATAAAGTCAGCATGGATCGCCCTGATCGAGCGCGGCAATCTCGAGGACGCGGCCGCGATCCATACGACGTCGGCGGTCGAGGCCAGGCATCTCACGGGCTTCGGCTGGCGGCTGCCGCCGATCGTCACGATCCCGCACGGTGTCGACGACCCGCCGGCATCCGCGCCGGCGTCGCTGTCTGCCGATGTCGCCGCGGCCATCGCGAAGCCGCCGGTGGTGCTGGCGCTGGGACGCATCAGCTGGGAGAAGGGCCTCGATCGCCTGGTCGCTGCCCTGCCGCTCGCGCCGGCCGCGCGCCTGGTCATCGCCGGCAACGACGCCGAGGGCGGCGCCACCACTTTGGGCGACCAAGCACGGAGGCTGGGCGTCGCCGACCGGGTGACGATCGTGGCGCGTCACGTCGAGGGGGCCGACAAGGAAGCGCTGTTTGCGGCGGCCCAGGTATTCGCCATGACATCGCTCTCGGAGAATTTCGGTCTCGCTGCCTTCGAGGCAATGCGCCGTGGCCTGCCAGTGCTGGCCACGCCCGATGTCGGCATGTCGGAGATCGTGCGCGAGATCGGCGCGGGCTGCGTTGTCGATCCGGCGCCTGCGTCGATTGCGGGCGCATTGGCCGCCATGTTGTCGGATCCGGCGGGCAGCCGTGCCATGGGGGATGCCGGCCGTGCCCACGTCTCGGCGCACTACGGTTGGCGGAGCATTGCCCGCCGGATGGCCCGGCTCTACGCCGCGGCCCGTGAAGGGAAGGGCGTCGTTCATTGATGATGGACCTGCTGACCCAGAGCCCATTCGACGCGGCGCGCGAGCAACGGATCGTCATTATCGCCGACTGGCTGCCGCCCGACTTCGGTGCAGTTGGTCAGTACATGCAGCTTCGCGCGCAGGCGCTGGCCGAGCGCGGCCATGACGTGACGTTGATTGGATTGACCTCGGGTGGGACATCGCTCCACCGAGAGGCGCGGGGCAAGGGCACGCTGACGGAGCTGAGGCTGTCCGCCAAGCCTGTGCCGCGGACGTCTTTAATGGCTCGCCTGGGATGGACGATTTGGACCGACCTTCGGTTGGTCTCGGCTGGATTCCGGTTCTTGAGGCAGGCCGATGGCATCCTGTTCACCGGCTCGCCGCCTTTCATGATCCACGTGCTGGCGCCGCTGCGCTGGTTGTGGCGTGGACGTCTCGTCTATCGCATCACCGATTTCCATCCCGAGTGCCTGATCGCGGCACAGCCGCGTCCCTCCCTCGCTCTCTCGTTGCTGCTTGCCCTCACCAATTTCTGGCGTCGACGCATCGATGGGTTCGAGGTCCTGGGCCTCGATCAGAAGCGTCGACTTGCCGCCACCGGGGTTTCCGGGCAACGCATCGTCCTGGTGCGCGACGGCTCGCCGGTCGCCTTCTCCGCCGATGATGCGACCGAGCCGTTGCCGCCGGCATTGGCCGACGCCTGCGTCCTGCTCTATGCCGGCAACTACGGCATCGCGCACGAAGTCGATACCGTGGCCGAGGGCTACGCGCGGCATCACCGCGAAGGCAGCGGCCGCGTCCGGCTGTGGCTGAGCGCCACCGGCGCGGGCGCGGAGGAACTCGAGAGGCGCCTGTCCGCCCAGGGGTTGCCCTTCCATCGCTCGCCGCCGGTACCGCTTGACCGCCTGGCGGGCCTTCTGCGTGCGCCTGCTGCACATCTCGTAACCCTGAAGGATGCCTTCGTGGGCTACGTCATGCCCTCGAAGATCTATGCGTGCGTGGATTCCGGCCGGC
>Ga0209909_100402_pt1 | contig 30223 bp, 38 predicted proteins | sample FECB22metaG_FD_188302 | JGI IMG/M metagenome (GOLD analysis project Ga0209909, IMG submission 188302) | Cyanobacterial communities from the Joint Genome Institute, California, USA - FECB-22 (SPAdes) (version 3) | ecosystem: Environmental > Aquatic > Thermal springs > Hot (42-90C) > Microbial mats... | reverse complement strand
AGAACGGGCTGGGGCGGCGATCATCCTGGAAGACGAGATCGTACAGCGTGATCATCGGCCTACTTCCCTTCGAGCATTTTTATGATGCCCGAGAAGTCCTTCGGGCCGCCGCCTGAGTTGACGAACATGTTGAAGAGCTGGGCCGCCTCCGCCCCCATCGGCGTGCTGGCGCCCGAGGCCTGCGCTGCCTGCTGGGCGAGCTTCAGATCCTTCAGCATGTTGTCGGCGGTGAAGCCCGCCTGATAGTCACGGTTGGCGGGCGAGGTCGGCACCGGGCCGGGCAGCGGCAGGTAGTTGTTCACCGCCCAGCAGCTGCCCGACGACGTCGATACGATGTCGAACAGCTTCTGAACATCGAGGCCGAGCCGCTTGCCCAGCAGGAAGCCTTCGGCGACGCCGACCATGGTGATGCCGAGGATCATGTTGTTGCAGATCTTCGCCGCCTGCCCGGCGCCCGGCGCGCCGGTATGGACGATGTTCTTGCCCATCTTCTCCAGGATGGGCCGCGCCTTGGCGAACGCGCCCTCGCTGCCGCCCACCATGAAGGTGAGCGTGCCGGCCGTGGCACCGCCGACGCCGCCCGACACCGGCGCATCGACCATCTCCAGCCCGGCCTTGGCCGCGAGGTCGCCGACGTGGCGGGCGCTGTCGACGTCGATGGTCGAGCAGTCGATCAGCAGCGCGCCCTTGGCCGCGTTGGGCAGCACGTCGGTCTCGTAGACGGCGCGCACATGCTTGCCGGCCGGGAGCATGGTGACCACGACCTCGGCCCCCTTCACCGCCTCGGCGGCCGTCGCCACCTTCTTGGCGCCGTGGCCGACCGCGGCATCGAGCGCCGCCGCCGAGAGGTCGAAGGCCGTGACCTGATGCTGGCCCTTCACGAGGTTGGCGGCCATCGGCCCACCCATGTTGCCGAGACCAATGAAGGCGATCTTCGCCATGTCGTCCTCCCTAAAAGCCCTCAGTCGAAGAACAGGTCGTTCGCGACCGGCTTGAAATGCGCATCGACCATTTCGCGCGTGACACCCTCGATGGTCGCGGGATTCCACTTCGGCTTCTGGTCCTTGTCGACCAGGAGGGCGCGCACCCCCTCGAAGAAATCGTGATCGGGCCGCATGCAGTTCTGCGCCATGCGGTACTCGATGGTCATCGTGTCCTCGAACGAGCGGTTGGCGCAGCGCCTCATCTGCTCCAGCGTGATCGCCATGGAGAGCGGCGAGAGCTTGAGCAGCGCCGCCAACTGCTTCTGCGCCCAATCGCCGGGATGCTTCCTCAGCCGGGCCACGATCTCGCCCACAGATTCCGCTGAGAAGCAGCGGTCGATGTCCAGCATCAAGGCCGGCAGGCCGGGCAGGCCAGGATCGGTCGCGAAGCGGGCGATCACAGCGTCGACCTTGCGGTTGGCATCGGGCCCCGTGAGATCGGCGGCGGCCAACGCGGCCTGCAATTCGTTCATCTTGGCGCTGGGCACATGCGCATCGACGATACCGGCCCAAAGGGCATCGGCAGCCTTCAGGCGATGACTGGTGAGCGCCAGGTACGTGCCGAGCGCGCCTTGCAGCCGGGTGAGGAAGTAGCCCCCGCCGACATCAGGAAAGAGGCCGATCGTGGTCTCCGGCATGGCGAACAGGAACTTCTCGCTCGCCACCGAGTGCGAGCCGTGAGCCGACAGCCCGACGCCGCCGCCCATGTCGATGCCGTCGATCAGGGAGATCCACGGCTTGGCGTAGCGATAGATGCGGCGGTTCACGATGTACTCGTCGCGAAAGAAGTCGCGGCGCAGCGTGCCCGTCGGATTGTCCTTCATCTCGCGATAGAGGCCGATCACATCGCCGCCGGCACAGAAGGCGCGGTCGCCGGCGCCGCGCAGGATCACCGCCTTGATCGCCGGATCCTTCTCCCAGCCGGGAATCACCTTCTCCAGCTCGAGGATCATGCCATGGGTCAGCGCGTTCAGCGCCTTGGGCCGGTTGAGCGTGATCAGGCCCAGCCCGTCCTTCACGTCGAACAGAATCTCGGACTCGGACATCAACTCATCCCATCAACAGACGCCGCGAAATGATCACGCGCATGATCTCGTTGGTGCCTTCGAGGATCTGGTGCACGCGCAGGTCGCGCAGATAGCGCTCGATGGGAAAGTCCTTCAAGTAGCCGTAGCCGCCATGCAATTGCAGCGCCTCGTTGACGACGCGGAAGCCCACGTCGGTGGCGAAGCGCTTGCCCATGGCGGCCGCCTGCGTCGCCTCGGGCGACTTGGCATCGAGCAACGCGGCGGCGCGCCAGATCATCAGCCGCGCCGCGTCGAGCTCGGTCGCCATGTCGGCGAGCTTGAACTGCGTCGCCTGGAAGTCGGCGATCGCCTGGCCGAACTGCTTGCGCTCGACGACGTAGCGCGACGCCGTCTCCAGGCAGGCCCGCGCGCCGCCCAGCGAGCAGGCGCCGATATTGATGCGGCCGCCGTCGAGCCCGCCCATGGCGATCTTGAAGCCATGTCCTTCGGGTCCCAGCCGGTTGGCGACCGGCACCTTGCAGTTCTCGAAGATCACCGCCGCGGTCGGCTGGCTGTTCCAGCCGAGTTTCTGCTCCTGCTTGCCGAAGGACAGTCCCGGCGTTCCGGCCTCGACAACAAGCGTGGAGATGCCGCCCGCCCCCTTGCCGCCGGTCCGCAACATGACGACGTAGATGTCGCTGCGGCCGCCGCCGGAGATGAAGGCTTTCGTGCCGTTCACGATGTAGTGGTCGCCCGAGAGCTCGGCGCGCGTCGCAAGGCCGGCGGCATCCGAGCCGGCGCCGGGCTCGGTCAGGCAGTAACTCGCGAAGTGTTCCATCGAGCAGAGCTTGGGCAGAAAGCGATGGCGCTGCTCGTCGTCGCCGAAGCCGTCGATCATCCAGGCCGACATGTTGTGGATCGAGATGTAGGCCGCCGTGCTGGGACAGGCCGTCGCCAGCTCCTCCATGATCAGGGCCGCGTCGAGGCGCGAAAGCGCGCTGCCGCCGACATCGTCCCTCACGTAGATGCCGCCGAAGCCCAGCGCCGCGGCTTCACGCAGCACCTCTTCAGGGAAGATCTTCTCAGCGTCCCATTTGGCAGCATGAGGCAGCATGCGCTCGGTCGCGAACTGGCGTGCCGTGTCGCGGAAGGCCTGCTGGTCTTCGGTCAGATTGAAATCCATGCGGGCGGGATCATATCGGGGGGTCCGCGGCCGTCAATGAAACGGCTATGATGGCAAGATGCGCTGGCGCGATATGACCGAGCCGGAGGCCACCACCTTGCCGGAAGCACGGCTGGGCGGCGCCTTGCTGGGCGCCGTCGCGGCGGCCGCCCTGCTCTTCGTGATTGCCGCGGCCGGCGCGCTGATCGCCTTCGACCAGCTTCGCGCCGTCGGCCTGCGCTACATGATCGCCGTGGGCTTCGTTGCCCTGTGGTCGGCGACCTTTGTCGTCATGACCCTGCTGCGCCTGCGCACGACGCCGACGATCGCCAACCTCGGCCTCGCCGTGTGGATCGGCTGGCGCCTCGCCGCCTTCCTGCTGAGCCACGCCGGCTGGCCACTGGCCGTCGATCTGCTGGGCGAGATCGTCCTGGTTGCGGGATTTTGCGGCTATATGACCGCGGGGGTGCGACCCAATGCCTATTATCGCCGTCGCCTTCCTGCGGCTTGAGCCGCTATAAATCGGCGCTATGGGGAAACGCTTTTCGACCTTGGGTCGCTATCCGACGACACGGCTGCGCCGCAACCGCCGCGAGGACTGGTCGCGCCGGCTGGTGGCCGAGACCAAGCTTTCGGTCGACGACCTGATCTGGCCGGTGTTCGTGCAGGAAGGCACCAACGCGCGCACACCTGTCGAGTCGATGCCGGGTGTCGATCGCCTCACCGTCGACCTCTTCGTCGAGGCCGCCAAGCAGGCGCGCGACCTCGGCATTCCCGCCATTGCCATCTTCCCCGAGACCGACCCCGCCAAGAAGACGCCCGACGCGCGTGAGGCCTACAACCCCGACGGCCTGGTCTGCCGCGCCATCACCGCGGTGAAGAAGCACGTGTCGGGGATCGGCGTCGTCTGCGACGTGGCGCTCGACCCGTTCAACAGCGATGGCCACGACGGCATCGTGCGCGACGGCTACGTCCAGAACGACGAATCTCTCGAGGCCCTGGTCAAGCAGGCGATCGTGCAGACCGAAGCCGGCGCCGACATCCAGGCGCCGTCCGACATGATGGACGGCCGCATCGGCGCGATCCGACAGGCGCTCGACGCCAAGGGCTACATCCACGCCCAGATCATGAGCTACGCCGCCAAGTACGCCTCGGCCTTCTACAACCCGTTCCGCGACGCCATCGGCAGCTCGGGCGCACTCAAGGGCGACAAGAAGACCTACCAGATGGACTACGCCAACTCGGACGAGGCGCTGCGCGAAGTCGGCCTGGACATCGAGGAAGGCGCCGACATGGTCATGGTGAAGCCGGGCCTCCCCTATCTCGATATCGTGCGACGCGTGAAGGACGCCTTCGGCGTGCCGACCTACGCCTACCAGGTGAGCGGCGAGTACTCGATGTTGCGGGGTGCCGCGGACCGCGGCTGGCTCGACTGGAACAAGGTGCTGATCGAGACGCTCACCGGCTTCAAGCGCGCGGGCTGCGACGGCATCCTGACCTACGGCGCGGTGGACGCGGCGAAGCTGCTGAAGGCCAAGTGATCGCGTATGATTGAGCGTCCTTCGGCGCGGCTGATCCTGCTCGATCCCGCCGACCGCCTGTTCCTGTTCAACGTGCACGATCCCGGGGTGTTCGATCCAGCGAACCCGCACTTCGATCCGTTCTGGGTGATGATCGGCGGCTTCGTCGATCCCGGCGAGGAGTTCGCCGACGCCGCCGTGCGCGAGGCACGCGAGGAGACGGCGATCGTCGTCGACGGTCCCGTTCACTGGGTCTGGCAGCGCCAGCGGCGCATGAGCTGGCGCGGCAAGGATGTGCTGCACAAGGAGCGGTTCTTCCTCGCCCGCACGCACACCACCGAGATCGACACGTCGGGGCTCGACGAACGCGAGCGTAGCTGGACCCGCGGCCATCGCTGGTGGCGTGCCGAGGAAATCGCCGCGTCAGGCGAGCGCTTCGAGCCGATGGATCTCGGCACGCGGTTGCAGGCGCTCCTGAAGGACGGCCCGCCGAAGGAGCCGATCACGCTGTCTTAGTCTCGCCGGACCGCGGGCCTCCAGGCCCGCTCATGGTCTTTGCCGGGAGCGCGCCACTCCAGTGGCGCATCATACCTCCGTTTTAACACCGCATGAGCGGCACTGGAGTGCCGCGCTCCCGGCAATGAGCGGACCTGGAGGTGCGCGCTCCAACTATGAGCGGCCGTTCCGGTCCCTGTCGTTCTTGCGACGCTCGTGCTCCTCGGAAGCGCTGCGGTAGACGCGCCAGGCGAGGATCAGGGCGACCAGCGAGCAGGCAACTCCCACGATCATGGCGACGGACATGGCCTCATCCCTGTTCGAGGAAACGCGCGACGGCGAGATCGCTCCACGGCTGGCGGCTGCCGGTGCCGTGAAAACCGACATGGCCGCCCTGGCCGCTCAGCAGCGGCATGAGCGACCGGTTCGCCCGCCAATCATACGCCTGGTAGAGCGCGCCCGGTATCCAGGGATCGTCAAGGGCCGCCATCACCAGTGTAGGCACGCGGATGTCGGCCATGAAGCGCGAGGGCCGGCAGCGCTCGTAATAGTCCTCGGCGCTGGCAAAGCCGTAGCGCGGCGCGATGAAGCGGTCGTCGTACTCCCACACCGTGGTCGAACCCATGATCGCCGCCCGCTCAGCCGCCGATACGACGGCGCCTTGGCCGGTCGCCTCGATCTTCATCTGGCCGAGGATGTAGCCGTGATAGAGCCGGTTGCGCAGGCGCATCATATGCCGGCAGGTGATCGCCAGATCGATCGGCGCGCACACCGTCGCCGCGGCACGCAACGGTGAGGCCGTCCCCTCCTCGCCCAGGTACTTCAGCAGCATGGCGCCACCCAGCGAGTAACCCACCGCCACCAGGCCGTCCCTTGTCAACTCGTCCGGCAGCAAGGCGAGCAGAGCGCGGAAATCCTGGCTGCGGCCGGCATAGTAGTGGTCGCCGCACAGAGCCCGCGATTGGCCCGCGCCGCGCAGGTTGAGCCGCAGCACGCTCCGGCCGCGCTCCAGCAGCAGGCGCGCCATGGAGTAGATGTAGAGGCTCTCGGCCGAGCCCGTCAGGCCATGCACCAGGATGACCAGCGGGCTGCCGGGCCAGGGCGACGCCGGCCGGTCGAGGCTCGCCAGCAGCGTGTCGCCCGTGCCGTCGCGCAAGGCGAAGGACAGAGATTCGGTGCGGTGCGGCGCAAGCGACGTCGAGACCGCCAGGAAGCGGTTGGCCACGGTCTGCAGATCGCCGCCCCACCACGGGAAGCGCGGTCGAAACGGCGGAAAATCAGGGGAGCGGGCGTCGGTCACGGGCTTTGCCGAATTGATACAACTCAACGTATGCGCGCTAAAGATCTGCTCTCGCAGCGTCAATGGCGTTTGTGTATGCTCGCGAAAGTTGAAGCTCAGCGCCGCACATGAAAGGTAGTTGAAGATGGATCGAGTTGTCGCGTCAATCGCCGCCGCTGCCGTTCTTATCGCGGCGACTCCCCTCATGGCCCAGTCGGATCAGACCCTGAAGCGGACCGTCAAGAAAGATACCGAAACGATGGTCAACGTGCACGCCAACTCGTTCAAGCCCCGGCCCAGCATGCTCAACTGTGAGCAAGGCGGCACCGTGGTCATCGAGATCACCTCGCCACCGAAGAACGGCACGGTGACGACCCGTCCCACCAAGACGAAGGACAAGGACTGCTCGAACGAGCTGATGGGGACGGGCATATACTACAAGCCGAAGCCCGGCTTCACCGGTTCCGACACCTTCACGTACGTCCGCACCGAGGAGAACATGCGCGCCGTCTCCAAGGCGGGCGGCCCTCAGGGCAGTCGGGTCATCAATATCACGGTCCAGCCCTGATTCGACGCGTCAGACCCGCTCGAGGAACTTCTCCAGCACCGTATCGCACCACGGCCGGTCGCTGTCGGCAGAGTGGAAGCCGAGATGGCCACCGCCCTCGGCCATCAGCGACAGCAGGAACGGATTGTCGGACCATTTGAAGTCGCGATAGTACGCGGCCGGTATCCAGGGGTCGTCGCATGCCGCCAGCACCAGGGTCGGCACGCGGATCTCGGGCATATAGGCCAGCGGCGTGCAGAGCTCGTAGTAGTCGTCGGCGTCGCGATAGCCGTAGCGCGGCGCGATGAAGCGCTCGTCGTACTCGCGCACGGTGCGCGCCGCCGTCACTATCTCGCGCTCCTCGTCCGACAAAAGACCGCCCGGCGCCAGCGTCTCCTGCTTGAGGTCGGCCAGGATGTAGTTGTGATAGAAGAAGTTGCGCGGCTTCAGCATGTGCTCGCAGGTCTGCTGGAGATCGAGCGGCGCACAGATCGTGGCGGCGGCGCGCAGGCGCGAGAACGCCCCCTCCTCGCCGAGATACTTCAGCAGCATCGCCCCGCCCATCGAGTAGCCCACTACCACGATGCCGTCCGCGGTTAGATCGTCGGGCAGCTGCTGCAGCACCTGCCTGAGGTCGGCCGTGCGGCCGATGTGATAATGCTCGCGGCAATGCGGCCGCGACGCGCCGCAGCCGCGCAGGTTCAGCCGCAGCACGCGATATCCCAGCCCGAGCAGATGCCGTGCGGCATTCAGGATGTGCGAGCTGTTCTCGCATCCGGTGAGCCCATGCACGAGGACGACAAGCGGGCGGCCCGGCGTCGGCTGCACCGGCCGATCGAGCATGCCCACGAGAATGTCACCGCTCTTGTCGGCCATGCAGAAGCACACGCGCTCGCTGGTGTGGGGAGACATGTCCGGTTCGTAAGTGCCCAGCAGCACCGCGATCGTCTGCAGATCTGCATTCCACCAAGGGAAGCGTGGCCGGAAGGGCGGCACGTCGAGGGAATCGATGGACGGGGGCACGTCGGTTCCGTATTCACATTTTGCTTGCGATGAAAACGTCCATCCCTTCCCGGAGTTCCGCTGCCGCGGTCGGTGTCGTGTGTGCCGTGATGGCGGCGACGTTGTTCAGCACGGCGGGCGTCATCGTGCGCCACATCGAGCTGCCGGCGTGGGACGTGTCCTTTTGGCGCTCTGCTCTTCTTGTCGTCACGATGTTGCCACTGCTCGCCTGGCAGCGCCGTGGCGTGCTGATCGATGTCCGCAATGCGGGCCTCGCGCTCATTGCCAGCGCCGCGCTGCTGGCTGGCGCCTTCGTGAGCTTCATCCTGGCGCTTGGCCTCGCACCGGTCGCCAACGTGCTGTTGATGTTCGGCGCCACGCCGTTCATCACCGCATTGCTGGCACGGTTCTGCCTCGGCGAGGCCTTGCACAGCCACACCATCCTCACCATGGGCGTCGCCGTGCTCGGACTTTCGCTCAGCGTCGCAGGCTCGCTGCAGGCGGGAGCGCTCGCCGGCATGGCCGTCGCGTTCATCGTGGTGCTGTGCATGAGCGGCAACTATGTCGTTGTGCGATACCGCCGCGACGTCGGCATGGCGCCGGCGATCTGGCTGGCCGGGGTGATCTCGGGGGTCGTCGCCTTGCCGTTCGCCCATCCCGAAAACGTCACCTGGGCCAAGCTGCCCTGGCTGCTGGCGCTGAGCCCGGGCCAGCTGGTCGGCGGGCTGCTGCTTTATATGGCGAGCCTCAAGCGCATTCCCGCCGGGCGGGCCGCCCTGCTCGGCCTGCTCGAATTGGTGCTGGGTCCCGTCTGGGTGTGGCTGTTCGATGGCGAAAAGCCGGACGATCTGACGCTCATCGGCGGCGTCATCGTGATCGGTGCAGCCGCGGCAAACGTGTGGCTGGATTCGCGCCGGACGGCTGGCTAAGAACCCTGCATGACCCAAGCTCATAAGGGCCCGCTGTCGGGCGTCGTCGTCGTCGATCTGTCGCGCATCCTGGCAGGCCCCTATTGCACCCTTCTCATGGCCGAGATGGGCGCCCGGGTGATCAAGGTCGAACCGCCCAAGGGCGGCGACGATGCCCGCGCCTATGGCCCGTTCGTCAACGGCAAGTCGACCTACTTCGCGTCGGTCAATCGCGGCAAGGAGAGCATCGCGCTCGACCTCAAGGCCGACGCCGACCGCGCGATCTTCGAGAAGCTGCTCGCCAAGGCCGACGTCATCGTCGAGAACTTTCGTCCCGGCACGATGGAGAAGCTGGGCTACGGCTGGGACACGCTGCACAAGATGTATCCCAAACTGATCTACGCCTCGGCGTCGGGCTTCGGCCATACCGGCCCCAACTCCAAGGACCCGGCCTACGACATGGTCGTCCAGGGCATGGGCGGCATCATGAGCATCACCGGCAACGAGGGCCAGCCGCCGGCGCGCGTCGGCATGTCGATCGGCGATGTCGGCGCGGGCCTGTTCACCGCCGTCGCCGTCAACGCGGCGCTGGTCCATCGCCTGAAGACCGGCGAGAGCACCAAGGTCGACATCGCGATGTTCGACTGCCAGCTGGCGCTGCTGGAAAACGCGATCATGCGCTACACGGTCGAGGGCGAGGTTCCGGGACCGCTGGGTGCGCGTCATCCGACGATCACGCCGTTCCAGGCGTTCACGACGTCGGATGGCGCCATCATCATCGCCGCGGGCAACGACGGACTATTCGTCAAGACCTGCGAGGCGCTCGGCCTGCCCGACCTCGCCACCCAGCCCGACTACAAGACCAACGCGCTGCGGCTGAAGCACCATCACAAGCTCGAGCAGAAGCTCGAAGCGGTCCTGAAGACCAACACCACGGCGCACTGGCTGGGCGTCATCGGCAAGGCGGGCGTGCCCTGCGGGCCGATCAACAACATCAAGCAGGCGCTGGAGCATCCCCAGGTGGCGGCGCGCAACATGCTGATCGAGGCCCCGGACGGCAGCGGCGGCACGCTGAAGCTTGCCGGCAATCCGCTCAAGATGTCGGCCTTTGAGGATCCAAAGACGCGCAAGCCCGCGCCCGATCTAGACAGCGACCGTCAGGCGATCCTCTCCTATCTCGGCGGCTGAGTGGCAGCGCTGCGGCACCCCTCACCTCACCCTGAGGAGCGGTCCGTAGGACCGCGTCTCGAAGGGTGGGCGACATCACGACTGGCTCCCACCCTTCGAGACGGACGCTGCGCGTCCTCCTCAGGGTGAGGATTCTCATGCGCATCCTTCTCCGTATCGCAAAGGGCCTGGCGAAGTTCCTCGCCGGCACCGCGCTTGCGATCCTGGTGTTCCTGGTCGGCGCGTTCTTCCAGGTGCGCGGGGCGCTGCCGCCGTACAGCGGGCACATCGAGGCCGCAGGCCTCAAGGCGCCGGTCGAGATCGTGCGTGACAAGAACGCCGTGCCGCACATCATCGCGGGCTCGATCGAGGACGCAGCCTTCGGCCTGGGCTACGTCCACGCCCAGGACCGCTTCTGGCAAATGGAGTTGCTGCGCCGCCTGGGCCAGGGCCGGCTATCCGAGATCATCCCGCCGCGCCTGGTCGGCAACGGCCTGGTCGAGACTGATCGCACCATGCGCGGGCTTGGCGTCTATCGCCGCGCCGGCGAGAGCGTGAACGCGCTGGCGCCGGCCATGCGCAGCGCGCTCGAGTCCTACGCCGCCGGCGTGAATGCCTGGCTGGCCGACGACGACCAGCAGTTCGGCCTCGAGCTCACGCTGATCAAGCTGCTGTCGGGGGGCTCCTACAAGCCCGAGCCGTGGCGCCTGGCCGATTCGCTGGTATGGGCCAAGCTGATGGCGCTCGGGCTCGACGGCAACTGGCGTGCCGAGCTGCTGCGCGCCCGGCTGGCGCGGCGCATCGGTCCGGACGGCGTGAAGTTCCTGATCGACGCGCCGAGCGACAATCGCGACTCCACGCTCACCATGGCGACCGAGGCGTTGAAGGACATCGACCTCGACCGGCTTTATCGCGAGACCGACAACATCGCCACGCGCAAGCGCCAGGCCTCCAATGAATGGGTCGTGTCGGGGGCGCATTCGGTGTCGGGCAAGCCGCTGCTGGCCAACGACCCGCATCTCGGCCTCGCCTTCCCCGGGGTGTGGTACCTGGCGCGCCTGGTCGGGCCGGGCTTCGATATCCGCGGCGCGACCTCGCCCGGCTCGCCGGCCGTCGTGCTGGGCCACAACGGCACGATCGGGTGGGGCTTCACCACCACCAACCTCGACAGCCAGGACCTGTTCATCGAGCGAGTCGATCCGACCGATCCCAACCGCTACCTGACGCCCGATGGCGCGCGGCCGTTCGGCGTGCGCGACGAGACGATCAACGTCCGCTGGGGCAATCCCGTCACCATGCGTGTGCGCGAGACGCGGCACGGTCCGGTGATCGACGATTTCCTGGGGCGCGGCGCCGAGGAGCTGGTGCCACAGGGCCACGTGCTCGCGTTGCAGGCGACCGCGCTCGACAGCGCCGACACTTCGGCCGAGGGCTTCGGCCGGTTTGCGCTGGCGCAGAACTGGGAGGACTTCCTGGGGGCGGCGCGCAAGATCGTCTCGCCCATGCAGAATATGGTCTATGCCGACACCGCCGGGAACATCGGGCTGATCGCGCCGGCGCGCGTGCCGATCCGGCGCAAGGGGGACGGGTCGATGCCGGTGCCGGGCTGGACCTCGGAGTTCGACTGGGCAGGCTTCGTGCCGTTCGACGAGTTGCCGAAGGTCTACAATCCGCCCGGTGGTATCATCGTCAACGCCAATGGCCGCCTGGTGCCCGACGACTATCGCCACTTCATCACCCGCGACTGGGACCAGGGTTACCGCCAGCGCCGCGCCAACCAGCTGCTACGCGAGGTCGAGCGCCACCCGGTCTACGGCATGATCGTGATGCAGGCCGACAACCGCACGCTCGATGCCGACGACATGCTGCCGGTGCTGCTGAAAGGGACGCCGCGCAATCAGCGCGCCGCCAAGGCGCATGCCCTGCTGAAGAGCTGGAACCGCTTCATGCTGGCAAACCGGCCCGAGCCGCTGATCTACACGGCGTGGATCTGGGAGCTGCAGCGCGGGCTCTTGGCCGACGAGCTAGGCGATGAGCTGTTTCCCTACATGGCCTCACCGAACGTGCCGCTGATGCTGCGCATCATCAACGAGAAGCCGGGCTGGTGCGACGACGGCGGCACGCGCGAAACCGAAACCTGCGAGGACGCGATCGCGCTGGCACTCGATCGCGCCCTGGCCGGGATCGCCCGCCACCAGGGCCCCGACATCGACAGCTGGCAGTGGGGCCGCGAGCACGACGCGGTGCATCGCCATCCCATGTTCGATGGCGTGCCGCTGCTGCGCGACCTCGCGTCGGTGCGCTTCGTCTCCGACGGCGGCGCTCAGACTCTGAACCGCGCCCAGCCGGCCCATCGCGGCGAACGGCCGTTCGATGCCGTCCACGGCGCGGGCTACAAGGGCATCTACGACTTCAGCGACCTCGACAACAGCCGCTTCGCGCTGCCGCTCGGCCAGTCGGGCAACATGCTGTCGCCGTGGGCCCGCAATTTCCTCGCGGGCTGGCAGAGCCTGACCTATATAGAGATCGCCGGCACCCGCGCCGAGCTCGCCCGCGGCGCCGCCGGCACGATCACGCTCACCCCGCCACCGACGAAGTGATGTGCTGAGGGCGTGCCACTTCAGTGGCGCGCCCCGCCTACCTCGGCTTGTCGCCGCCCAGCGTGATGCGGTGCATCACCCGCCGATGGCCGTGGTAGTCGTTGATGGCGTTGTGCATGGCGCAGCGGTTGTCCCAGAACGCCAGCGAGCCCGCGTCCCAGCGGAAGCGGCAGGTGAATTCGGCTCGGACCTGGTGCCGCCAGAGGAACTCCAACAAGGGCGCGCTCTCGCGCTCGGTCCAGCCCTTGATGTGCGAGGTGTGGGCGCTCGACGTGTAGAGCGCCTTGCGGCCGGTCTCCGGATGCGTGCGCACGATCGGATGCTCGGCGACCAGCGCCTTGTGCTCCTTGCCCGCGGCCTTCATGCGGTCCTCGCGCGTCTTGCTGACTTCGGCCTTGCTCGAGGAACTGATGCCGATCAGGCCCTCGAGCGTCGCCTTGAGTCCGTCCGACAGGGCCTCGTAGGCGAGATACTGGTTGGCGAACTCGGTGTCGCCGCCATAGGGCGGCACTTCGCGCGCCAGCAGCATGCTGCCCATCGGCGGGATCTCGAGGTAGGTCGTGTCGGAATGCCAGAGCCCTCCGAAGTTGTTGCGCTCGTTCTCGAGCTTGACCACGGCGGTGATGAACGGCGCCTCGGGCAGGCCGTCGAGCTGCGGATACTTGATCGGCTCACCGAACTTGCGCGCGAAAGCCAGGTGCTGCTGTGGCGTCGCCTTCTGGTCGCGCAGGAAGATCACGAGATGATCGAGGAAGGCCTGACGGACCTCGCCGACGACGTCGGCGGCGAGATCGCGCGACATGTCGATGCCATGGACCTCCGCACCCAGCGCGCCGGCGACCGGCCTGACTTCGATGTGACGGTAGTTGCGCATGTCCCGGTCCTTTTGCCCTTATTCCTTTGCCCAAGACGGCGATGTCTTGGCCATGAAATGGCGGATGCCCTCGGCTGCCTGCGGCCGGCGCAGCAGGCCGACCAGGGTTTCGGCGGCGTCGTCCAGCACCGCCCGATCGTCCTCGGTGGCGCAGGCTAGCACCAACCGCTTGACGGCCGCCACGGCGTCGGGCTCGAGCTTCAGCACGTCGTCGAGCACGGCCCTCAGCGTGCGATTGATCTCGGCGGTGCTGGCGCAGAAGTGCCGGCCGATTCCCAATCGGTGCGCTTCCCGGGCGTCGATCACGCGACCGGTGACGGCGAGGTCGCGCGTCGCACCTTCGCCGATGCGGCGGGCGACGAACGGGATGATCTGCGAGGGGATGAATCCCACCTTGGGCTCGGGCATGCCGAAACGCGCGCTGTCATGCAGGATCACGACATCCGAGCAGCAGGCCATGCCGAAGCCGCCGCCGACAGCCGAGCCCTCGACGATGGCGATCGTCGCCTGTGGTAGCTCGTTGAGCACCAGCAGGGCATCGCCAAACTGTCGATAGGCCGGCAGCAGGGGATCGACTGTGCCGTTCGCGGGCGGCATGTCGGCCATCGCCTCGAGGTCGCCGCCGGCAGAGAAATGTCCCCCGGCGCCGCGCAGAACCAACGCGCGGCAGGTTTTGTCATCGCGCACTGTCGCGAAGGCATCCTCCAGCTCCAGCATCATGGCGTGGGTGAGCGCGTTGCGCCGGTCCGGCCGGTTCAGCACCAGCCGCGCCACGGCGCCGTCGCGCTCCAGCTGGATATTGGCGTAGTCGGCCATGGGCAAAGTCTTAGCGGCCGAGTATCGTGCCAACAAGATGACGCGTTTCGCGGTTTCGCTGCTCGCGGCCATGGTCGGTTGCCTCGGCGCAATGGCGCAGGACTGGAGCCAGGTGTCGACTCCGGCGCCGGGGCCTGCGCAATCGATCGGCGCCTACACCGCGGGATGCCTGCAGGGCGCAGAGGCCCTGCCCCTCGACGGGCCGGGATATGAAGCGATCCGCATCAGCCGCAATCGCTACTGGGGCCAGCCGGTCACCATCGACTTCGTGAAGCGCCTTGCCGAGCAGGTGCGCAACGCCGGCCAGGCGCCGCTCTATATCGGCGATATCGGCCAGCCGCGCGGCGGACCCGCGCCGACCGGACACGCCAGCCATCAGACCGGCCTCGACGTCGACATCTGGTTCGAGCGCCAGCCCGGGCCGCCCCGCGCCCCGGCCGAGCGCGAGAACCCGCGATTGCGCTCGTTGGTGCGTGAGGCCGACGATGGCATCGACGACACCGTGTTCACCGAGCAGCATGTGGCGCTGCTGCGCATGGCCGCCACGGCGCCGGGCGTCGACCGCATCTTCGCCAACAAGTGGATCAAGCAGCGGCTCTGCCAGACCGTCGGCGGCAACCGCGCCTGGCTGAACAAGGTCGTGGTCTGGGCGGGCCACGACGAGCATTTCCACGTGCGCCTGTATTGCCCGCCCGGCAATCCGCAATGCCAGCGGCAGGGCGGCTACTACGCCGACGAGGGCTGCGGCGAGCCGCTCGACATCTGGTTCACCCACCCGCCGGTCCGCCTGCCGCCGCCCGGCACGGTGTTGCCGCCCTATCGGCCCAAGCTGCCGGCGGCGTGCCAGGCGGTGCTGAAGGCGCCTTAGCTTTCTTGTCGGACCGCGGGCCTCCACGCCCGCTCATGCTCTTCCGGACCGCGAGCCTCCGGCTCGCTCAGACTCATGAGCGGGCCTGGAGGCCCGCGGTCCGGCAAGACTCACATCTGGCCGCAGGCATCGGCGCGCTTGCGCGCCTCGTTGTCGATCCAGTCGAGGCCGCCGCTGATGTTGCCGAAGCGCTTCCAGCGCACCTGGCTGACGTTGCCGACCATCTGCACGACAATGTACTCCGACCGCGCCTGCGGCGTGTTGGCCGGGATGTAGACGATGCGCGCCATGCCGGCCTCGGGATAGCCGGGCGCGTAGACCTGAAAACCGCTTTGCGGCGGCGCAGCCAGACACGCCACCATCACGTCGAACGCCACGTTGTAGCTCGTTACCCAGACGTCGCGCTGCAATTGCTGCTTGTCCGCCTGATCCTGGCAGGCGGCGGCAGCCAGGACGATCGCAGCGGACACGAGAACTTGCTTCATCATCGAACTCCCCCGAACTCAGACATCGATATCGACCACGACCGGTACGTGGTCGCTCAGCCCTGCGCCGCACCAGGTTTCGAAGGTGCCGATGCTGAGATGGCGCACTTTGCCGATCCAGTCCGTCGGGAGGAAGACATAATCGATATGGTAGGTCGGGCCGTCCCGGGCGCGGTCGCGCCAGTAGAGGGTGGGCTCGCTCTCCTGGCCGTGCGCCTCGCCGCGGATGGCGTGATAGGCGCTGACCAGGCCGAAGCTCTCCTCGAGAATGCGCACCTTGGTCGAATGATTGATGCGCCAGCCCGGCTTGTCCCAGATCGTGTTGCTGTTGAGGTCACCCGCGATCAGCGCCGGACGCTCGCCGAGGAAGGCCTTGTAGCGCACGAGGCCGCGGCGCAGCGGCCCGAGCTGGTGCTTGCGCGTGACGCCGCCGCTGGCGTTCTGCGCCCACACCGCCAGAAGGTTGCACGGCGCGGGCCCATCGACATGGACCGGTGCGATGTAGCGCAGCGACGGCTGATAGGCCGGCGCGAGCCGGACCGCGTAGCCGTTGAAGGCGAACACCGCCAACCCCTTGTGTGGATTGCGGCCGATCCACACCGGATCGCCCAGCATCCACGGCGACGTCGAGCGACGCCGCAGGCGTTCCGGCTCGGCGCATTCAGAGATCACCGCGATGTCGGGAGCAAGCGTCAGCAGCGCCTCGACCTTGCGCTCGAGCGCCATGTTGCAATTCCAGGCGACGACTCTCATGGCGTGCGAGTGTAGCCTCAACCAAGGCCGAAAATGGCAGTGGCCGAAGGGAAAGGCGGGTCTTGAAGAAGCTGGCACTTGCCCTGATCGGCAGCCTGGTGATCGCGGGAGCACTCGCGGTGGCATGGCCGGTCGTCGGCCTGTTCTTGCATGTCGCGTTCGGCTCGCTCATGCGCTCGACCGTCGGCTGGGAAGCCAAGAACGCCTGGGTCAAATGCGAGGGCGCGATCGCGGGAAAGGTCGACTGGCCATCGGCACCGGACGCGGCCTGCGCCGCCCTGCATCTCTGCGCCAACGAGGCGACCCTTGGGTCCGACCAGCTGGTCGCGCTCAAGGCGGCGGCGGGCCGCCTGCCCGACTGCGGTGAACCGTGATCTACTCCCCCTGCCCCAACAACGTACCGGCGCGGCGCGACAGACGGTAGAACCACTGGAAGACTTGGAAGCCCACGACCAGGTAGACGACCGAGAGCGCAAAGGCGATGCCGAGCATGTCCCAATGCACGGTGTTCTCGTTCAGGATCGCGCGCATGCCTTCAAAGACATAGGTCGGCGGCAGGGCGAGCGAGATCACCTGCATCCAGTGCGGCAGCACCGACACCGGGTAGTAGACTCCGCTGAACGGCAGCAGGATGAACACCGCGGCCCAGGCGAAGCTCTCCGCGCTCTGGCCGACGCGCATGATCATCCCCGACATGGCAAGCCCGATCGACCAGGAGAACATCTGCAGGATGGCGAAGAAGGCGATCAACGGCAGACCGAGCGAATAGATCGAGTAGCCGAAGAACGCCCAGGCCAGCAGCGATACCGGGACCAGGCCCAGCAGCGTGCGCAGCAGGGCGGCAATGATGATACCCGTCGCCATCTCCCAGGAGCGAATCGGGCTCACGAACAGATGGCCGAGATTGCGCGACCACATCTCCTCGAGGAAGGCAATGCTGAGCGAGAGGTTGCCGCGAACGACCACCTCCCACAGCAGCAACCCCGCCAGCAGCACGCCGGCCGCCTGGGCGGCGAACGAGGGCTGCGTCCAGAGGTACTTGGTCATGAAGCCCCACATCACCATCTGCACGGCCGGCCAATAGATCGAATCGATCAGCCGCATAACCGAGCTTTTCCAGATGTAGATGTGGCGCATGACGAGCGCCCAGATGCGTAGCGCCGATCCGCTCACGACGCAGCCTCCTTGCGGCTCAGCGCATCGAGGCCGCGGCCGCGGCCGCGGGCCATGTCGAGGAACACTTCCTCCATGTCCTCGCGGCCGAAGCGCTCGATCAGATCCCGCGGGCTGCCACGGTCGAAGACGCGGCCGGCCTGCAGCAGGATGACGTCGTCACACAGCCGCTCGACCTCGCCCATGTTGTGCGAGGCGAGCAGGATCGTGGCATGGGTCTCGTGCTGGTAATCCTTGAGATAGGTCCTCACCCAGTCGGCGGTGTCGGGATCGAGCGACGCCGTCGGCTCGTCGAGCAGCAGCACGTCGGGACTGTTGATCAGCGCCTTGGCCAGAGCTACGCGAGTCTTCTGGCCGGCCGACAGCTTGCCTGCCTGGCGGTCGAGGAACGGTTGCATCTGCATATGGTCGGCGAGCTCGTCGATGCGCCGCGCCACATCGCGCACGCCGTAGAGCCGACCGTAGAACAGCAGGTTCTGACGCACTGTCAGACGATGCGGCAGATTGACGTAGGGCGAGGCGAAGTTCATGCGCGGCAAGGCCGCGTAGCGCCGCTTCTTCATGTCGATGCCCAGCACATGGATGTCGCCGGCAGTGGGCTCGAGCAGGCCGAGCAGCATGGCGATGGTCGTGGTCTTGCCCGCGCCGTTCCCGCCCAGCAGCCCGAGCACCGCGCCGCGCGGCACGGTGAAGCTCAGATCGTCGACCGCGACGATCTCGCCGTACACCTTGCGCAGATGCCGGACGTCGATGGAGGGGACATCGACCATGGCGGCATCATAGCGCCTTTATGGCCGCTTCGATGCGGTCGAGGCCCTTGCTCAGCCGCTCTGCGCCTGATGCAAAGCACAACCGGACATTGCCCTGCCCGCCTGGACCGAAGGCCTCGCCCGGCGCCAGGCCGACCTTGTATTCCTTCGCAAGCTTCTTGCAGAAGGCCATGGTGTCGGTGACGCCGTCGACCTCGAAGAAGGCATAGAACGCCGCCTCCGGCCGCGCGATCTTCACGCGCGGCTGTGCCGACAGGCGCTGGAACACCAGCTCGCCGCCGGCGCGGCAGCGCTCGACCATGCCGTTGACGAAATCGTCGCCTTTCTCCAGCGCGGCGACGGCGCCGCGCTGCAGGAAGTGCGGCACACCTGAGGTGTTGATCTGCACCAGCTTGGCGAATTGATCGCCCAGTGCCGCCGGATGGGTCAGCCAGCCGATGCGCCAGCCCGTCATCGCCCACGGCTTGGAGAAGGAGTTCAGCACCAGAACGGGATCGTCGGGCTGGGCCAGCTCGAGGAACGACGGCGCGACGGGCCGGGTATAGATCAGCCGGGCATAGACCTCGTCGGCCATGATCCACAGCCCGCGCTTGCGCGCGAAGTCGAGCAGCGCCCGCTGCTCGTCAGAAGTCATGGTCCAGCCCGTGGGGTTGCCCGGCGAGTTGACGAAGATCGCGCGCGTGCGCTCGTCGACCGTGTCGAAAACCTTCTGCAAGTCGAGCTTCCAGCCGCCGTCGGCCTTGCGGTCGAGCGCCACGTAGCGTGGCTCGCCGCGCATCAGCTTGGTGGCCGAGGTTATATTCGGCCAGATCGGCGAGACGATCACGATGTTGTCACCTGGGTCGAGCAGGATCTGGCAAGCCAACAGGATTGCCTGCATGCCGCCGGTCGTCACCGAGATCCGGCCGACCGGGCATTTGATGCCGTAGAGGCGCTCGGTATAGGCCGAGAGAGCGGCCCGCAGATCGGGGATGCCGCGCTGCCAGGTATAGAACGTCTCGCCGGCCTGCAGCCCCTTGGCGGCCGCGTCGCTCACGAAGTCCGGCGTCACGAGGTCACCCTCGCCGAACCACAGCGGCACGACGTCGGGGTCGCCGAACACGCTCATCGCCACTTCGCTGATGGGAGTCTCGGGGAGACCGGCGATCGGACCGCTGAGGGATGCGCCGAGGCCAGGAACTTTCAGACGCGGGATTTGTTGCATGCTCTGGAGGTAGCGCATCGGTCGGGCTTTCGCCAGACGCCAAACTGCCTGACAATTGTTGCCGGCGAGGCCAAGCCTGACTTATTCCGGAGCCTGACGATGAAGCCTTCAATCCTCGCGTTGGCGGCCATAATGCTTACCGGCTGCGCCACCACGCCCGACACCTCCATCCAGCGCGTCCATGCCGGCATGGATCGCGAGCAGGTACAGTCAATCATGGGACCGCCCGAGACCGCGGCCTATGCGCCGGGCAAGGACTGCGCCTACTACAGCCTTCTCAAGGATTTCTGGCTGCGCACGCCATGGTCGCTCTCGAACCGCTATTACGTCTGCTACGACGACGGCAAGGTGGAATCATTCGGCCGGGTCGATGCGGTTCGCACCGGCTAACAGGCTTCGGATGACAGCGACCCTGAACGCGCGATACGGTGCGCTCAGGGAGAGATAATGTCGGGCGACGCGCAAGGACTGATGCTGCCGGGCTGGCTGGCCGAGCGCTATGACGGCGCCTACGCCGACGGCAAGCGCTTCGACCCGATTCAATACCTGCAGTGCAAGCTGATTCTGAAGCCGGATCGCTTCACCTCGACCCACGTCTTCAAGGAATTCGCGCGCCTGGTCCGTCACGCGGCCGAGGCCACGGGGGTGTCCTACCAGCACACGCCCAAGCTCCAGGAACGCCCCGAGGTGCGCGAGGTGCTGTTCCTCGATACCGGCGCTTTCCACCTCTATAACCACGCCTTCATCCTGCGGCGGCGCATCACCTACGTCGACGGCTTTCCGGTCGACGATCCGGAGATCGTGTTCAAATTCCGCACCACCGACATGAAGCTGGCGCAGGCAACCGACGTGCGCCCGCGCATCTCAGGCGACTACAAGATCAAGTTCAAGATCGAGATGCTGCCGCTCAAGGAGCATATCGGCGGCGTGCGCCGGCTGCTCGCCCATAATGTCGAGTTCGGGCTGAGCCAGGCGCCCGAAGCCGATCGGCTCGCCATGCAGTCGCTTGGGCATATGACCTTGGAGGAGCTCCAGCACCTCTTCCCGCCGCTCGAGCTGATCTCGTGCGACGGGCCTGACGACGTAGCCCTGGTCAATCAGTGCATCGTCGAGGAGCTGATGCAGGACATCTGCAAGCTCGACTTCGGCCATCACCGGCACGCCACGGCCAATCTGGCGCTGTGGCGCTCGCGCGGCGACCACCATCCGTTCGTCGGCGAATTCGCCTATCAGCTGCGCTTCGACGGGCCCGACGACTTCAATCCCATGGCGATGGAGCTCTGCGAGCGTTTCTTCATCGAACTGCAGCAGACCGCGGCTGACTGGCTGTCGCTCACCACCACCAAGACCGGCGCGGTCTACCGATTGAAAGGCAATCCCCCGCAGGCGCACGAATGAGCGACGACGAAAGGACATGGGAGGGCGAGCCGCGGCCGTCGCTCCGCCGGATCTTCTGGGTCTTCCTGGTGATGGGCGCCACCAGTCTGGGCGGCGGCGTGGTGGGCTACCTGCGCACCGGGCTGGTGACCCGCAACCGCTGGCTCGACGACGTCACCTTCGTCGAGCTGCTGTCGATCAGCCAGACCCTGCCAGGCCTCAACGCCACCAACATGTCGATCCTGGTGGGCGACCGGCTGCGCGGCGGCTGGGGCGCGCTGCTGGCGACGCTCGGCATGTGCCTGCCGGGCGCCACGCTGATGACGGCCGCCGCCTTCGCCTACGGCGTCGGCGGCGATTCCCCGGCCTCCAAGGCCTTCCTGCACGGCATCGCCGCCGGCGCTGTCGGCCTGATCGTGGTGGTCATGGTGCAGCTGGGCTCGCGCGTGCTGAAGAGCATCGCCGATTACGTCTTCGTGCTGGCGACGGCCGCGGCGGTGGCGGGCTTTGGCGTGCAGGTGCCCTACGCCCTGATCGTCGCCGGCATCGTCGCGATCTGGTGGCATCGCCCGCGCGAGGGCAAGGTCTACCATCCGACGACGGACAAGCCTCAGATCGGTGAAAGGCACCACGAATGAAGCAGCTCGGCGACATCGCGGGCGTGTTTGCCTATCTGTCGCTGCTGACGGTCGGCGGCGGCATGGCGGCGTTCCCCGAGCTCAAGACCCTGACGGTTGACACCTATCATTGGGTGACCTTCCCCGAGATGCTGCACTTCTACAGCCTGGGGCAGCTTGCGCCCGGCCCCAACATGATGATGGTGGCCTCGATCGGAGCCGTCGTCGCCGGCATCCCCGGTGCGTTGGTTGCGCTGATCGCGTTCTTCCTGCCGACCGGCATCCTCACTTTCGTGATCGGCCGCGTCTGGACGCATCTCGCGACCTGGCGCTGGCGCCCTGCCATCCAGGCGGGTCTGGGTTCGGTCTCGGTTGGCCTGGTGCTGGCCGGCGCCATCATCATGGGCCGCGGCGCCCTCACCACCGTGCTCTACGCGGCGCTGGCGATCGTGGTGTTCCTGCTGCTGTGGAAGACCAAGATCAACCCCGCCTATCCGATCGTGGCCTCTGGTGTCATCGGGCTGGTGGCGCACTACCTGTAGAAGACGCTGCTACCGGTCCGCCGTCTTTGGCTTCGGCTGGGTCGCCGCGGCACATGATGTGCGCGGAACGCCGATGGCGACGGTCTTGCCGGCTTGGCTGAGACAGCCGTTCGCCCATTCACCGGTCAACACCACCTCGCCGATGCGCACTGTGCCGGAGCCATTCGGCACGTCGTTGGCGTAGGTGCCGCTGAAGCTCACCGTGTCGTTCCAGCGATACTCGCCCGCGCCCTCGCGCTTGCCGTTGCGGTAGGTGCCGACGAATCGGTCGATGGGATGGCCGTGCTCGAACCACTGCGCCTGACCCTGGCCGTCCGCCTGGCCGGCGCGGCAGGATCCCTTCCAGACGACCTGATCCTCCGGCTCGGGATGCCAATCCCACATGCGACAGCCGGTTTGGGTGTCGAGCAGCCACTCGCCGCTATCGCAAGGCTTGGTCCAGCTGATCTGAAGGGAATCAGGCTCGCCGGGCGGGCAATCAGGCTTGGCCGGCGTCAGCGCCAGCTGTTGCGCGCAGGCCGGACCGGCCAACAGGACCAGAGCGAAAACGAGACGGATGAGTCGCATAACAGTCCCCCAACCCCACCTCCGGTCGTACCAGGGAAACGCGGCCGCCAACGTGGTGGTTGCCACAATCACACGCCCAAATCGCGCCCGCGCCACGTCCCAATAGGGGCATTGGCGGGGCATCCCCAATCGTCCACAGGTGCAGCCGTGCTACTTTGAGGTATGAGCGTCTTGATCCTCGGCCTGGTGCTGTTTCTCGGCATCCACGTCTTCACCACCCTGCGGGCGCCGCGCGCCGCATTGATTGGTCGAATTGGCGAAGGCCCTTACAAGGGATTGTATTCCCTGGTCGCCGCCGTGGGCCTGGTGCTGATCATCTGGGGCTTCAGCCGCTACCGCAGTGCCGGCTACATCCAGGTGTGGAATCCGCCCTTCTCGATCTTCCATCCCATCGCGCTCGTCCTGCTGTGGTTCGCCCTGGTGGCGTTGACGGCGACCTACGCTCCGCCGAGCCGCATCAAATCGATCCTGCGCCATCCCATGCTAGTCGCGGTCAAGGCGTGGGCGCTGTCGCACCTGCTGGTGAACGGCGACCTCGGCTCGCTGCTTCTGTTCGGCAGCCTGCTGGCCTGGGCGGTCTACGATCGCATTTCTGTGAAGCGGCGTGACGATCCCGGTGCACCCCTCGTGGCGTCGTTCGGCCGCAACGACGTGATTGTCGTCGTAATTGGCACGATCGCGTACCTCGCCATCATTTGGCTGCACGAATCGTTGATCGGCGTCGCCGCGGTGTGAGGCCTCGCACGGTCGATGCGCGTTTGCATCACGAAGTCGCCGCAATCATGGCCAGTATTGCGCGCTCCTCAGCTCAAATAAGGAGTACGCGTAAAATGAAACTTCCCCTCATCGCTTTCGTCCTCGTTCTCGGCGCCGCTGTCACGCAGGCCGAGGCGCGCTCGCCCATCGGCGGCGCCACCACTCCGCGTGATGTGGTCCAGAGCGACGCTCTCGGCCCCCGCAGCGATCCGACGCCGACGGTCGCCGAGGCCGTGGCGCGTACCCAGATCGAGAAGAGCGGCTACACCAGCGTGCGCGGCCTGCAGCGCGTCTCCGACGGCACCTGGCGTGCGATGGCCCGCGACAGCCGCAACGCGCCGGTCGCGGTTGCCCTCGACAACGACGGCAAGGTCACCCAGACCCGCTAGGCTGTTTCGCCAGCTGGCTAAAGACCAGAGCCCACCCCGTCTCCACGGGGTGGGCTTTTTCTTTGCCTGCGTGGGCAAATGCTATGGTGTCGCGACGTTGACGGACAGGAGTACCGCATGACCGATGACTACCAGCGCCGCAGCTATGGCGAGATCTCCGTGGGCACCGGCGAGAAGCCCGGCATCGTCGTGGTCGATTTTCAGCTGGGCTTCACCGATCCGCAGTACCCGCTGGGCGGCGCGCCGCTGGTGATGCGCGCGGTCGAGAACACCGCCAGGCTGCTCAAGGTCGCGCGCCGCGTCGGCGTGCCGGTGGCGGTCTGCAACACCGCCTACATGAACGAGCGAGAGATGCCCTACTGGAAGATCACGGCAGTGAAGCAGACCTTCCTGCACGACCATCCCAGCACGGCGCTCGATCCGCGCATCTACGAGCCCTCGTACGATCTCAAGGTCACCAAGAAGGGCCCGTCGATCTTCTTCGAGACCGGCGTCGCCAACTACTTCATGAAGGAGCGGGTCGACACCATGATCGTGACCGGCTGCAACACCTCCGGCTGCATCCGCGCCAGCGCCCTCGACAGCTTCAGCCACCGCTTCCGCACCCTGGTGCCCGAGGACTGCGTCGGCGACATCGAGGAAGGCCCGCATCGCGACAACCTGCGCGACATTGGCCGGCGCTACGTCGACGTCACCGACCTCGCCTTCTGCGTCGAGTACCTGGAGCGCTGGGGCAAGCGTAACAGCGCCTAAAGCATAATCCGCCCAGCTGGAATCAGCTGGGCGGATTGTGCCTCTCGCAACAAGCATCACCGGTGCGCGCGAATCCGATCAGATGGAACTGCGCGCGGTTCCATCTGATCGGATTCCGCTCTAGCCCCCGTTGCCGCAGACATCGACCCACTCCGCCGCGACCAGCTCGGCCATGCGCAGCGGGTTGATGCGCAGCGCGCTGTGCGTCGAGCCCGCGGCAGGCACGACTTCGTCGAAGGCTTTCAGTGAGATGTCGCAATAGACCTGCAGCGGTGTCGCCAGTCCGAACGGGCAGACGCCGCCCACCGGATGACCGGTGATCGACACCACCTCCTCCGCGCTCAACATGCGCGGCTTGCCGCCGAGCACGGCCTTGACCTTCTTGTTGTCCAGCCGCGCCTCGCCGCTGGTCACGACCAGCAGGTTGCGGTCGCGTACGCGCAGCGACAGCGTCTTGGCGATCTGTGCCGGCAGCACGCCGTGACCGGCGGCCGCCTGCGCCACGGTGGCGGTGCTGCCGTCGAGTTCGACGATGGTGATGTCGGGAGCGTGGGCTGCGAGGAAGGCGCGGACCGATTCGATACTCATGCCCGTTTGATAGCAACGCTTCGTGCGAATCGCACGTTCAATGACGATTGCAGCATCGTTGGAGAAACCATGCGAACAATCTTTCTCGCCACCGCGCTTGTCGCGGTTGCATCGATCGCCGAAGCGCAAAGTCCGGCAGCGAAATTGCCCGGCCAATCCGACCCGTCGTCATCGGCCACGACGTCGCCGACGCCCAATGCCGGCAACGATGAGGTCGCGGCGCGCCGCAAGCTCGAGGAGCAAGGCTACAAGGACGTGCGCGGCCTCACCGCCAACGGCGACGGGACCGTCTCCGGTCGCGCGGTTCGCGACGACCCGATGGGCCGCTGGCCGGGAAGCAATGCGGAGGTCAACGTCGACATCGACGCGTCCGGCAAGGTCCGCGAACGCTGACCGATGGACAAACGCGGCCAACACGGGCAGCGTCGACGCCATGATCTACCGATTGAGCGCCGCATGCCTGTTGCTGACCAGCGGAGCGGCCGTTGCCCAGGCGCCGGTTGCCACCGTCGACTACGGCTGCGCCGACGGGAAGTCGCTCAGCGCCACGTACTTCGACGGGCCGACACGCACGGCGCCTGACGGCCGGCCGATCCCGGGCGGCCGCGTCGTGCTCACGCTCGCCGACGGCAAGAAGCTCGATCTCCCGCAGACCCTGTCGGGCTCGGGCATCCGCTACGCCAACCAGGGCGAGACCTTCGTGTTCTGGAGCAAAGGCGACACGGCCTTCGTCGAGGAAGGCCCGAACCAGACCGTGACCTACAAGGACTGCGTCGGCAAAAAGAAGTGATCCAGCCTAGAGCTGGAACATCAGGAAGCCGCCGAAGCCCGCCACCGTCAGGGCGATGCCGAGATACTTGAAGAAGCGGGTCGATTGCCGCGCGATCGACTGCTTGCCGCGCGCCGCCGCCCGCTCCTCGCGCGACATCTCGGAGCGCGCCTTGAGCTGGTTTGCCAGCAAGCTCGGCGAGAAGCCCGCGCCCACGACGCCGCCTTCTTCCTCCATGTCGACGCGGGTGCAGACGAACCAGATCATCAGGCCGATCACGCCGACCCCGAAGAAGCTCGTATAGGCGACGATCATGAAGGCGGCGACGGAGGCAAGCAGCCAGCCGCTCCAGACGAAGGCCATGACGATCGACTTGCCGGGCATGGACGCGTCTCCTGTCCACGAAATCCGCCCGAAATCGTGACCTTTCACTTGCCCCGACGCAACCGGGAATGGCTGCGGCCGTAGGCGAAATAGATCACCAGACCGACCATCAACCAGGCCACCAGCCGCACCCAGGTATAGACGCCGAGCCCCAACAGCAGGCCGAGGCAAGCGAGGATCCCAAGGAGCGGCAGAAGCGGCACGTGCGGGACTTGGAATGGTCGCGGCGTGTCAGGCTCGGTGCGGCGAAGATAGATTACGGCGATGCAAACCAGGATGAAGGCGAAGAGCGTGCCCGCGCCCACGAGGCGGCCCAGTACGTCGATCGGCATGGTCGCGGCGACGACAGCGACGCCGGCGCCGATGACGATCTGGCTGATCCATGGCGTGCCGAGCCTGGGATGCACGGCGCTGAACATCCTGGGCAGCAGGCCATCGCCCGCCATGGTCGCAAAGATGCGGCTCTGGCCGTAGAGCAGGACCAGGATCACAGTGGTGAGCCCGACCAGCGCGCCGATCTCGACCAGCGCCGACAACCAGCCCCAACCGATGGCCCGCACGCCCTCGACGACGGGATCGGCGACGTTGAGCTTGGGATAGGGCACCAGCCCCGTCAGCACGGCGGCGACGGCGATATAGAGCAGGGTCGAGAGGCTGAGCGAGCCCAGGATGCCGATCGGCATGTCGCGCTGCGGCCGGCGCGCTTCCTGGGCGCAGTTGGAGACGGCGTCGAAACCGATATAGGCGAAGAACACCACCGAGGCGCCGCGCAGGATGCCGCTCCAGCCAAAATGGCCAAAATGCCCGGTGTTGGGCGGGATGTACGGATGCCAATTGGCCGGATTGACGTAGGCGGCGCCGACCACCACGAAGGCCAATACGACGGTAAGCTTCACCGCCACCATGACGTTGTTCAGCCGCGCCGATTCGCGCGTGCCCAGCACAAGCAGCGCCGTGATGACGATGACGATGGCCGCTGCCGGCAGGTTGGCGATGGCGACGCCGGCCGATCCGTCGGGGCGCATGATCGCCTGGCCGGTCGGCGCACCGAACTGCGGCGGTACGCCGAGACCCACGAGATGCAGCACGCTGTCGAGATAGGCCGACCAGCCGCTCGCCACGGCCGCCACGCCGACGCCGTACTCCAGGATCAGGTCCCAGCCGATGATCCAGGCCACCAATTCGCCCAGGGTCGCGTAGGTATAGGTGTAGGTCGAGCCCTGCACTGGCAGGAGCGTCGAGAGCTCGGCGTAGCAGAGCCCGACCAGCGCGCAGGCGATGGCGGCCAGCACGAAAGAGAGGGTGAGCGCAGGACCGGTGTAGAGGGCGGCGGCGGTTCCCGTCAGCACGAAGATGCCGGCGCCGATGATGGCGCCGATGCCCATGGCGGTGATGCTGAACGGCCCCAGGCACTTTGCCGGTTCCCGCGGTCCGCCTTCGGCGGCCACGATGTCGGCAACCGGCTTGCGCGCAAAAAGACTGTGTCCCATCGCCCTCCCCCGGCGCCATCTTTAGCCGATTCCGAATATGGCCGTCATGAGGCGGGCGCATCGGGGCATGGCATTTGTCATGCAACACCTCCGGTGGCGCTGCGTTCAGTCGGCGTTCCACCAGCTAAGCAAGGAGGAAGACCATGTTCCGCACGACCCTGGCGGCCCTCACCTTCATCGCCGCGGCCGGCGTGGCCCACGCTCAGATGCAGGCCCCCAGCACACCGGAAGGCCGCGACATGCGCTCTCAGCCGGGTGCCACCAGCAATCCCAATACCGCCTATCCCAAGAGCCCCATGAATCCGTCGGCCGCCGAGGCTGCCGCCAAGTCGGCGATCGAGGCACGCGGTTATACGGGCGTGAAAAGCCTGACGCGCGATCCCGCGGGCAACTGGGCGGCCAAAGCGATGCGCAACAACGTCGAAGTCGCCGTGATCCTGGAGCCCAGCGGCGTAATCAGGGAGCAGTAGACCCCGCATCGAGCAGTAGGGGTCTCTGCCACCGGCCTAGCGGGACGGTTTTCTCCTCGTTTGCGTCCCGCCAGCGCTGCCGGTTCATAACTCTGTGAATGGACTTTCGGGCGCCTCCGGGTTGACCATATCTTGATCATGCGCCCGTTCCTCTTCGCCCTCGCCCTCCTTGCCAGCAGCGTTCCAGCCTTCGCCCAAATGGCGCCGGGTTCGATCGGTAATGGCGGGCGCATGCCCGAGACGATGTCGCCCGGCGCGCTGCCGCCGCCCCCCTCGAGCATCACGCGTTCGACGACGTCACCGCCCGCGACATCGCTCGGCAACCAGTATCCCAATACCCAGTCGATGACGCGCGATCGCATCGAATCCCAGGGCTACACCGTGCGGCGACTGACGCCGCAGAACGATGGCTCGTGGCGGGCGAATGTGACGCGTGACCCGGTGCCGACGCGGCCCAAGGGCGTGCCGAGCAAGGTCACGATCTATCCCGACGGGCGGATGGTCGAGGAGCCTTAAGGCCCGGCCGCAATGCGATCGAGCACCGGCAGCAGGTAGCGCCGGAACTCGGCCGGGCTTTCCGACATCGGGAAGTGGCCCATGCCTTTCATCACCTCGAAGTGGCGCGCGCCGGTGAGCCTCGCCAGCTCGGCGGTGAGCTCGGGCGTCGCCGAGAGATCGTATTCCCCGGTCAGCAGGTAGAGCGGGCATTTGTCGTCGAGGCCCGCAAGGTCAGCATTCCTGAGATCGCCGTCGGTGAAATAGTAGTGCAGGTCGCCCAGGAACACCGAGGGGCCGCCTTGCATATAGTGCCACAGCGTCTCCCAGCGGTCGGCCGTCGGCGCCGTCGGAGCGATCAGGCAGGCGACCGAGCCCGCCGCGGCCTCCTGGCCGTGCACGTCGGGACGGAACATCACGCCCATGTCGCGCAAGCGCGTATCGGCCCCCGCCTCGGCATGGGTCGCCGACTGCAGGCCGATGGCGGCGCGGAACGAGGCGCCATGGCGCAGCGCCAGATGCAGCACGGCGCGTCCGCCGATGGAGCAGCCGATGACCGCCGGCCTCTCGAGCCCCAGCGCGCGCGACACCGCCATCACGGTGTCGACGTAGAGATCGGTGCTCAACCGATAGGCCTCGGTCTCGAACCCAGCGGGCGGCGAGGACTTGCCATGCCACGGCAGGTCGAAGGCGATGACACGGAAGCGCCTCGTGATCGCCTCGTCATTCAACAGGGCGCGGTATTGACGGCCGTCGGAGCCCGCGGTGTGCAGGCAGAGCAGCGGGATGCCCTGCCCCGCCTCCTCGAAATAGAGGCGATGCGGCCGGCCGTTGAAGTCCAGCCGCAGATAGCGGCCGATCACGGGCTCGATGATCGCGGCGCCAACGCCAACGGGCGCGGCTGTCTCGATGGGCGGACGCAACGATGCAAAAAGCTGCTCCAGGAACAGCATGTTGCGACCCCAGGCCAGGACATCGCCGTCGACCCGAAGATGGCCGACACGCTGCATGCCGACCAGGCTTTGGAAGCCAACGGCCGGCACCGGCTTGGCGAATTCGGACCATGTCGCGGCCGCGGCAATGAGGCTGAAGGCGGCATCCGCTGCGGCGCCCTTCTCGACCGCGATGCGCTCGCCGACACGCACGGTGTTGGCCTCCTCGCCGCTTCGCACGACGATGGCGAGCGCCGCCAACCTGGCGCGCCGCTGAAGGGCCGCGTTGCCGTCGAGCGCCGCGGAGAGTCGTGGCAGGTCCATATCAATTGCCTGGCTTGATGTTGGCATCCTTGATCACCTTGGCCCACTTCGGGATGTCGGCAGCGATGGCGGCGTGAGTCTCCTCGGGCGTGCTGCCGACCGTGTCGAGGCCCAGGGTCGCGAACTTCTGCTTCATCTCGGGATCGGCCAGCACCTT
>Ga0209909_100401_pt1 | contig 30227 bp, 33 predicted proteins | sample FECB22metaG_FD_188302 | JGI IMG/M metagenome (GOLD analysis project Ga0209909, IMG submission 188302) | Cyanobacterial communities from the Joint Genome Institute, California, USA - FECB-22 (SPAdes) (version 3) | ecosystem: Environmental > Aquatic > Thermal springs > Hot (42-90C) > Microbial mats... | reverse complement strand
ACGACATTGACCTGGCCCTGCACGACTTCCGCCAGGAGCCGCTGCAGGGCCGGCCGCTCCATGCTGCCGCCAGAATAGCCGCCGTCGTCGTAGGGGGTCTTTACTAGCCGCCAGCCTTCGTGTGCCTGGCTCTTGATGTAGGCCTCGCAGGCTTCGCGTTGTGCGTGCAGGGAATTGAAGGCCTGTTCCAGGCCTTCCTCGCTCGACTTGCGGGTATAGACCGCACACCGGAGGGGCCGGCTCATGATTTGGTCTGGCGCAGGCCAAAGAAGCGCGGTCCCGACCAGCGCGTGCCGGTGATGCGCAGGGCGATCTCCGAAAGCGAGGAGTATCGTTCGGCGTTCCAGGAGAAGCCCTCGTCCAGCACCAGGATCCGGTGGGTCACGCCATTCCACTCTCGCATCAGCACGCTGCCTGGAGCGGGGCTGGGGCGACTAGGCGGTTCGATCGCAGGATTGCTTCGCAGGGACTTGCCCAGCTGCCTAAGACGTCGACCCGTGGCGGCATCAAGGCCGCCTCGCACCCGCGCCTGAAGCTCCCAGGACAGCCAGCGCCGGGTCAGTTCGGTGCTGGTAAGCTGGGGTGGTGTGCCGATGCGCTGCTGCCAGATCTCGCGAAGTTCAGGCAGGCCGAGACCGTCAAGTCGGGCGATCTCGGCCTGCAGTATGCTCTTGGGGACTCGGCGCATGGTCCGGATTGTCAGGCTGCAATCCGGTAGATACGCCTGCCGTCCTGCGTCTTCTCGCTGGCAATGGTCAGACCCTGTTTCTTCTTCAGGGCCCCTGACATCGCGCCTCTCACGCTGTGCTTCTGCCAATGTAAGGCCTTGCCGATCTGATCGACCGTCGCTCCATCCGGCCGCCGCAGCATGGCCTCGAGCTGCGCAAGCTTGGACTTTGCTTTGCGCGGCTGCTGTTCGGGTCGCTTCGTCCCCGCCCCAGCTGGTTGCACCTTTGGCGAAACGCTCTTCTTCTTGGTCATTGTCGCTCCTGTGGATCGCATCTGCCAGGCTGCATTGCCGGTGACCATGCATTCGCTCCAGGTGCCCAAGACCTCCAGTGCAAAGGCGGATCATGCCATTGCTTTGTTCGCGATCACGCAGCCATTCCATGGCAGCGACCGTGTCGGCCGCATCGTCAACGCCCTCTACAGGTGCCCGGCCTCGACAATGGGGCCATCGACAAGACCGCGCTGTTTGCCCGGCTGCGGGCGACCGCCGATGCCGTGGTGCGCGCCGACGACGACGACAACAACGAGGTGTCGCTCTCCGATCTCGTTCATCTGTTGGGCAAGGTGTCCGACCGCCTCGACAGCTTGGAGCGCAAGGACGACGACGACGATGAGGAGGAGGACAAAACCACGATGGTTCACGCACAATCATCGCCCGCGCGAGTTCAAGACTTTCAGTCGAAGGGTGGCGTTGTTCGCGCCAGCAAAGTCATTCGTGGCTGGCGCTGAAGCGGCCCGACTGAGCCGGCTCTCAATCACCCAGTGTAAAAGACGGATTTTGTACTGAGTCGCTCGTCACCTCGAAGTCGCCACATAAGCGGTTGGAACCTTCGGCGAGCCGACCGCTCGTGCGACAACATGGGGGAGTAGGCGTGCCTATCCACAGCGACGAGCGCGGCCCGGCGAATTGACACTCAAATTGGACAACCTGGAGCAGGCGACCATAAGTCGAACCAATGTGCAGCCCATAATGCGAGTCGAGCTTCCTCAGACGACTAACAGGACGCCGTGGACGCGAGCGATCGTCGCCCCGGCAACCGCCCGTGAATAGGCGCGCACCTGCGCGATGTAGCGGTCCGACGTTTCGTCGAATTCCTGATCGGTCTTGAAGTCCACGACAGTCCAGCCGGCGAACTCAGGCGTATCGTCTCGGAACGCGAGATCGATTACACCCTCGACGAGACTGCCGTCCTCAAGGGTGAGCATGACTGGTGTTTCGCGACGCAGGCTCCCGTTTGGAGCCCTTGCCGCTCTGCGCAGGATTGGATGCTCGAGCACGCGGCCGACGGTGGCGATAGCGGCCGAAACTTCCTCCGGGCCGGCACCCACGATCCTGCCGTGCACGGACGCCGCTGCCGCAACTGCGGGCGCGTCGGCCTTAAGATTTATCGATGCCAGAAGCGCGTGCACGAGCGTTCCGAAGCGCCGTCCTCCAGGCCGCTTCAAGTCGCCGCGTTCGATTCGCTCAACGTCAACACGAGGCTCCGCACCCAAAGCGGATCCTTCTGTCGCAGCTCTCCCGGCCGCTGAGCGGACAAGTGATGTAACCGTTTGGACGAGCAGCGACGGCTCGGAGGCCCTTGCCAGCAGCTCCGCGCGCTCCGCCACCCATGCGGCGTAATTGCGCTCGCTCTTCGCGGCGGCGGCGCCAGCTGCACCTACCTCGAGAATGCGCTGGTGGCGCAGCGGGGCGAGCTCCTCCACCGTGAGAGCAAGGATAGCCGGGTCCCACCATACGACCGGTGCGCTACCCTGCGCTGGCAAATGCAGACCGGGCCGGACCGAGCCGCCGGCGGGCGGCTTGCCCTTCGGTCCTCGCTCGAGCACGCTCTCCTCGCCGAAGACGGGGCAACCGGGCGCAGGCTGATGACGCCGGCGCGTGTCCTCAGGTGGGTAGAGCATGGGATTGAGGACCTCGAACCAGCCCTCGATTGGCTCATCGCCGCACGCCGGCACGACCATTAAATCGCGGGCGCGCGTCGCTGCAACGTAGGCGACCCGAATTGCTTCGGCGCGATCGCGATCCATCTCCAGGTCGCTCGCCTCCCGGAGCTCGATCGGAACGGCACCGCAGAGCGGCTCCAGCCACAGCGAGCGGGCCATGTCGATGTGGCGGTTGGGCGGTTCGCGGGCAGCGGGGCATGTCGGGTCGGCGAGGATCACCACGGGAAATTCCAATCCCTTCGCCTTGTAGACGGTCATCACCCGCACGCCTTCAGTCCCCTCCTCGACGATCGGCGCCTCATCGACCTCTCCGTGCTCCGCTTCCTCCTCAACACTTTCGACGAATGCCCGGAACGAGGACGCGCCTCGTTCAAAATGACGCGCCATGTCGATGAATCGCTGACAGTTCCCGAGCGCTTGCTCGCCATTCTGCCAGAGGGCGATGCCGGCATGTGCCCGCACAGCATGCAATAACGTCGTGACGGTTTCCGCGATAGGCCGGCTGTTGCGACCCAGGTGTAGCCGGCGCAATAGTTCCAGCGCGTCGGCGACCTCGATGGCCATCGGGTCAAGAATCGCGCGATCGATTGGGCGCACCGGGTTCAGGTGTCGGACCGTCAGCGTGGCGTCGCTATTGATCTGCTGCCGGAACACAAGCAGCGCTTCGTCACTTAGAGCGAAGAACGGACCGCGCAACGTAGCAAAGACCTTGAGTTCATCATCGGGCCACTCGATCGCGGTGATAGCGTTGCGCAGTGCAATCACCTCCTCGCGATCATGGAACGAGCGACCGCCGACCAGAACGTGCGGTATACGCCGCGCTTCGAGCGCACGAACGTATGGCCTTGTAACGTCGGTGCGGAAATTCCGGAAGCGACGGAAGAGAATGGCGATGTGCCGCGGCCGGATTGGCACAGGGCAGCCATTCTCTTCAACCGTCCAGCCACTCTTGTAGATCAGCCAGTCGATGAAGGCGCCGACGGTATCGGGCAAAGATTCGTTGATGCGCAAATTGATAACCTTGCCGTAGTCGCCATATGGTTTAGGGACAGGGAGCGCGATGATCGTCGGCCGGCCCTCGCTCTCCGGTCGACACGGCTCGAGAGCCACATATCCGCTCGCCTCGGCATCGGCCGTGATGGCGGGGGCAAAGGCGCCATTGACGAAGCGCTGTATCGAAGGCGGCGCCCGAAAGCTGGTCGTGAGATGGACCACTTCAGCGCCGACGGCAAGCAGGCGTCTCTTGATGTCCTCATACAGCACTACGTCGGCACGGCGGAAACGATAGATCGACTGCTTCGGGTCACCGACGAGGAAGAGCTTGCCGGGCACGGGGCGAACCGCACGCCAATCCGCCACGTTCGGATCGTTCGCCGCGAGGAGAAGCAGGATCTCGGCCTGCAAAGGATCGGTGTCCTGGAACTCGTCGACGAAGAAATGTGAAAAGCGGATTTGCAGATCCAGTCGGACTCCGCCGTGATCGCGCACAAGATCACGCGCCTTGATGAGCAGATCGAGGAAATCGAGGCAACCCGACTTCGACTTGAGGAGCTCATAGTCGGCAATTGCGTCTTGGAGTGCCTCATGGAGAAGAGGGGCGAGATCGGCATCGCTGGCCGCTATGAATGCCTCAAGGTCAGCACGCACGCCATCGCGGCGGGCCAGTACTTCGTCCCGTGTCAGCTCGCCGAACGTGGTCTTCGGCGATCCTTTGTAATCCCAGCTTCGTCTTCTGTTCGGTGCAAGTTCGCGCAGCTCTGCCTCAAGGCCGTCGTAGTCGCGGCCACGCACCGCTTCGAGACGGGTCGACTCGCGAACGAACCGCGCGATCTGAGCCAGACTGCGCGCGAGTGGGTCGTCCGGCCAGGAACTCTCGCGTCTCAGCTCTCCGACTTCGGCGAGCGTTCGCATCAAATTGTCGATCGCGCTATTACGGTCGAATGGATCGCGCCGCCAGGGTCGTGGAAAATCGCGATGCTTGCAGAGCGTTTGCATCGCAGTTCGCAACAGCTCTTGCGGAGGAGCGAAGCCCGATCGGCGTCGCAAGATGCGCCGCGGACCCTCGGGCGGATTTGCCAGGATGCGTTGCAGCCAGCGGTCGAACGCCTGATCCGCCAGCGCCGCGGCGTCGTCCTCGTCAAGCATCGTGAAGATCGGATCGATACCCGCCTCGATAGGTCGCTCACTGAGAAGATCCCCGCAGAAGGCATGGATCGTGCCGATGCGGGCCAGTTCTAATTCTTCGAGCGCGCGATCAAGGCGGATGCGCTCTTCAGATGTTGCGTCGGGCCGCGCCTTCTCGATCTCGAGGCGCAGCCGCAACTTCATCTCGCCGGCCGCTTTCTCGGTGAACGTGACCGCGACGGTGCGTGCAAGCGTGCCACGGCCGCTTCGGATCAACCCGACAATGCGGCCGACTAGTGCTGTCGTCTTGCCGGTCCCGGCAGCCGCTTCAACGAAGAAGGTTGTGCCGAACTCGTTCTGGATCCGCGATCGGGCGTTCGGATCAGCGAGGTCAGTCATGGCAATTCCCGCACCGCGTTAAGCGGATCGAGATCCCCTTGTGGCTTGCGTCCCGAGCGGTACTCCTCGTACGGCCCGCAGACCATCCGATAGTCACAGCGCCCACATTGCTTCTCGGCGGGCGCAGCCGGTAGGAATGGACGCGTGATCGCATCGCCGACGGTGTCGGCGACATGACCGGCCGCGTTTCGGGCCCGCGCATTCAGGGGGACGGTCTGCTCCACAAAACCGCCGGCCGATGTGCAGAAATAGAGGCGACCCTCGGTGACCCTGCCATCTCCGGCGAACAGTTTTTCCGCCGCCAGCGCGTAAAGGACTGGTTGCAGCGTTCTACCGCCATCGACGACCTGCCTGGGAGCGCCATCGGACTTGCCGCTCTTGTGATCAGTGACCCGGAGAAGCCCGCTTGGGTGCCGTTCGACAAGGTCGATCGACCCGCGAAGTCTGATTCCGCAGTCAAGTTCGACGGCATCCGCCACGGACCGCGGGTCGGCTTGGCGGCGCTCGAAGCGATGTGCCAACCCAAAGGACAACTCGAAATGCCACGGCACGTAACCGGAGTCGTCCTCACTTGCTCTGCGCAGCCATTCCCGCAAGTCGGCTCGAATCGCAGCGACGCCATTCTCCCACACGCGATCAATGGCGGGAGCAAGGTTATCCTTGTACCGGCCAGCGACCTCGGTCACGACTTCCTCCAGGAGATACCGCGCCCGATCGAGATCGCTTGCCCGAACAGGCAAGAGGCTTTCGTTGTGCAGGCGCGCGAACAATTCGAACTGGACATCGTGGATGAGCGAGCCGCGCTGCAGCGGGTCAAGCTCATCGATCATGGCCGGCATTTCACGCGGTGCGAGGCCATGCACGGCCTGTAGGAAAAAGCGGTAAGGACAGCGAGCGAAGTTTTGGAGCGCGGTCGGCGAGTAGCTGCGGGCAGAGAGCGCATGCCGGCCCATGATTGTCCGGACAGCGTCCGATCGACTGAGGAGACCGTCGGCGGCTGTCCAGTTGGAGCTCCAACGTTGGTATCGGCTCCGCAGCGCCCGGCCAAGGTACGCGTTGGCGGTCAGGAGATATCGCGCCCGGCCGGCACCCCCATCGGAAAGTGCCATGAGGTCGGAGAGAATGGCGAGATCGTGTTCCGCATCATCAATCGCGGTCGTGGGGTCGAGTGGCGCCGGCCATCCGAGGCGAGTGGTCACTGCCGTCTCGGCGCGGCGCGCAAGCTCGGCAAAATCCGGAAGCCGGCCTTCGGCCGACCGCACCGCCTCGAGGGCGTAGAAGGAGGGCACCCGTGGCCGCGCCTGGTCGAGATCAATTCTCGGGTATGAGAAGAATATGCGGCGCTCTGCTGCACCTGCCGTCAGCGCTAACGCAAGACGTTCGCGCTCGAGGCGCGTCTGGTTCGTCGCAAGGCCACCCTCGATCCGCGCGCGGATCCCATCCAGCAGGATTGGCTCTTCCACAATCTTACACGGGAACATTTTCTCAGCGAGACCCGGCACGAACACAGCGTCGAAGCTGAGGCCCCGCGCGGCGTCGATCGGACCGACGAAAACCTTTCCATACCGCTGCGCGGGAGGCGGCACTGCGGTCTCCAAAAGGAGCCCGCGAAGAACATTCAAGACCTCGCTAAGGTCGACCGGACCGACCGGGGCCATGGGCGCCAGCTCCGAGAGGATCGCGAGCACGCGGTCGGGCTGCTTGAGGGTCCGGGTCGCAAGTGTGCCCAGGTGGTCGAGCCACTCACCCCATCGTGCCTCATTCGGCAGGCTGTCGAGCTCGTCGATCAGGGGGAGGGCATAGCCGGCGAATGCGATGAGATCGTCCAGCGTTCGCTCAAGAGCCGCCGTCTGCGTATCGTCTTCTCCGCCAAGCTCGACGAGCTTGCGGTGCAGCTCCTTCGTAAGGCCGTCGACGCGCCGCCGCCAGCGATCGCGCCCGCCGATCACCGCGGCCTCAACAAGCAGGCGCTCCCAACGCCGGGGTGCCCTCAATTGTCCATCGCGAACGGGCGCGTCAGGTACAAGCGGCGCCGCGTTCATTGCCGGGGATGTGGCCGACTCGTTTGCATCATCGGGCGTGAGTGTCGGGACCAGCTCGGAGTCTGGCGCGACCCATTGATCGCCCCGCAGCTTGGCCTCGGGAGCCATGCCTGAGGGCGCAGCGTCCGGCACCTGACCAAGCGAGAGGTACTCGGCGAACTTCAACGCCGACAATCCCTCAGCAGCGCACTCGAGCAAGGCGACGAAGGCGCGTCCAGCCCGATCAGGGCGCACGGCTCCACGAGCGAAATGGACTGGAATGTCGGCGCGCGCGAACGCCTCCGTCAGGTGTGCGCGATAAACCTCAGGGGAACGCAAGAGAACGCCAATGCGGTCGAACGCCATGCCGTCACGTGCAAGCGCGATCACGTGTCGAACGATCTCGACGCTTTCGCGACCTTCGCCGGGTGCGGAGAACACCTTGATCTCGTTACTCGACTCCGTCTCTGGAGGCTTGTCGCCTTCATTGAAGAGATATCGCTGGAGCCGTGCGAGAGCGCGGTTTGATGCGCAGCCCGGGCCGGCAGTGACAGGCACATCATCCGGACGCTCGACCTCGAAGCCCAGCCGATCGCGGAGCCGTTCAACGGTCGCGGCATCGGCGGCCGGTACCGTCGCCAGAACGGCTGGAGCGGCGGCGACGAGCGCAGACACGAATGCGAGCTCAGCTTCGGTCGCGATCGGCACATCCAAGAGCGCGATCGGCAGGCCGACCAGCCGATGCCGATCGGCGCTCCCGATCGCGTCCACCGCGAGCTGAAGCATACCAGACCAATCGCTGAAGCTGCCGTCCGCAAGCTCGCGCTCATATGCCTCAATGAGCGTCACTAGTTCCGGCGTTACGTCCTTGAGGGCGTCCGATCGCACCCGTGCCAAGCGCAATTCGGCGATGACGCCAGTGATGGCGCGTGGAAACCCTGGCGCATCTGCGACGATCTCATACTGTTTGAGCTGGCCGTCGCTCTTCAATCGATGGACGAGCCTAGCGACGACGGCTTCCGTGCCGAGCCGACTGAGCGGGGCGAGCCTGCGAGCCGCGAGCGCGGGTGACGCGATCGCAAAGGCCAGCTGAGAAATGCTGAGCCGATGCCATCCGAAGACAGCGCCCTTATTTTTGGCGATGGCGCGAGCGAGTTCGTTAGGACCATCAAGGGTTGCCCCAACGATCAGCAGCTCCTCGCTTCGGCCTCGACCCTCCAACCACGTTCGGGCTCGTTCGAGCCGACGGTTGTTTGCAGCAGAGATGACGGCGGTCGCGCTCACAGTGCGGATCTTGAGGTGGGTCGCCATGGTTACTTAGCATAGCATACTGAAAGTTGCGTTTCGGGGACCTGATGAACCAGAGCGCTTACGTGATCTTGCCGCGGTCAGCGTGCCGATCGCCACCGGCCGCGCGGTGCGCGGACGCGCCGTTTCCAGGGCGTTTGGCGGTCGTCCATGGGCGAGACGGCGTCCTAGCGGACTGAAATGGCGGAGCAAGCTGCGCTCGAACTGGCAGTGACTATTTGGCCAAGTCGGTGCAAGTGGCCGCTTTGCTGTGAAGCGAGGAGAGGCTGAGCGCGTAGGTTGAGGGGCAGGCTGGTCGGGGCCTTCAAACTTGCATTTCCTCGACAAGCTGCCGTAGGCTTAAGAAGCTCGGTAAGCGAAAAAATCACAGCCCTTTGCTACCGAGATGGCATTGAGGCGGAGCGCGGCGAGATGACTGAACGTTCTCGGGAGAGTCGGTTCGGGGCAATGAAAGATGAGCGCTAACGCGGGCCCTGATGCGCCTGAAGAACTAGACGACCTTATTCGCTCACGGATCGAGAACCTTCGCCCGAAGTTGCTCGATCTTACTCGCCGCAATCTCCGCGGCCTCACCGACAACCATGCGATGGAAGGTAAGAAGGCAAGTCGCCTTTGGAATTTTTCCGTCTGCGCGTATGGCGATGTACCAGGATCTCGATACGAAGAGGACCAACTTCGGACGGAGCAAAATACTTTCTCGGTTGTTCGGCGGCGGTCAACCAAGTGACGCCACTCCGTTTGCGGACGAATATGAAATCGATGAACCGAAGATCGAGAAGAAGGTTCCTTGTCTGGTCCTCGATGCCGACTCGTCTCAATTCAGCACGCTCGTAGATATTTCCGACGGCAAGAACCTATCGGTAGAGGGGCCGCCTGGGACCGGTAAATCGCAAACAATCGTAAACGTCATTGCGGCGGCAATCGCCGCCGGTCAAAAAGTCCTGTTTGTCGCTGAAAAAATGGCAGCCCTTGAGGTTGTTAAATCCCGCCTCGAGGCTATTGGTGTGGGCGAATTCCTGCTGCCGCTACAAGCTGGACGCTCTACACGCGAAGCCGTCATACACTCACTACGAGACCGGCTCACCATGGATCCCGGGAAGGAGCCGCGTGACTTTGAGGCACGAATTCATAAGTACAAGCAGATTAGGTCAGAACTTGCTGCCCACATCAGCGTCGTGTCGTCGGCGTTCGCTAGAACGGGCCTCACCGTTTACGATGTCCTTGGGAAATGTATAGCGACCAATAGCGTGCTCGATACGGCTCCACGAGCGCTTCAGGCACCGCTAATCCCAGACATAGCGGATTGGGGTGCGGTCAAGCGGGAGACCACCAAGGCAATCGGCAAGTCGATCCGTAACGCCCGGCGGGAAATTGCCCAAAGCGCGTCCTACTGCCATTTCAAAGCTGCTCAAAAGATTTTGAGGAGCCAATTCCCCGATGTGCGTATCACAGGTCTCTTCTTGGCCCGGCGCGTTGCGGAGGCTGCCGACCCCTCTGCCTTCTTTGATGAAATTCAGGAGTAAGGAGCTATCGCCGGGTGGACGGACAACAGCTCAGGTGCAGGCCGGCACGTAGGAGTTGCAGAGGTTGGCGCGGGAACTCAGGTCAAAAGTTAGATTTCCCACTGGGTAGCCGCCTGGGTTGCAATTCTCCTTTGCTCGCGCAAAGCTAGCCAGTCATTGTGGCGCAGACAGCGAGCAAGACGCCTTGGTTGACAGCTACAGCTATGGGTGGACAGTTCGGGCAGCTGCCAATTGCGTGGCAATCGACCGACGTGGCACTCTCTCGCGCCCGCCGGCGCCGCCAGCCCCATGAGCTACCGGGATATTGTTCTGCAACGAGACGGCTATCGTTGCCGCGAGGCGTGCCTGTCCCAGGTGATCCTGTTCGGCGAGCGCTCCTTGCGGCGGGCGCTGAGCGAGTATGTCGACCATTTCCATGCCGAGCGGAATCACCAGGGGAAGGGCAACGTCCTGCTGTTTCCTCCGGCGACGGTCTGGCAGCGTGAAGGGCCTGTGCGGTGTCGCGAGCGACTGGGTGGACTTCTGCGCTATTACCATCGAGAGGCGGCGTGATGGCGCTCCGGCCGGACCAGTTTTTTGACCATACGCTACATGGACTGGCTCGCAAGCCTACCGCCTGGACCGCACGTGACGTTGTACGGGGGCGTCTTTCTGCCCTGCACTTTCTAGCTCGCGCCCACCTGGGCCAAGGCAGGATATGCGGACAAGGTGGACGCGATCCTGGACCGGGCGGAGAGCGCCGCGAGCAACCTCGGCTTGCTGCCCGAGGAGATGGACCCGCGCGACGGATCGCTTTTAAGGATGGCCATCACCTACGGCGAGGTTCGTAAGAGAAGCTTCACTACGCTCCTACAAGTGCGGGAAGCTCAGCAAGCGAAGCGATCTCGCAGTCGGGTTTGCCTGGTAGGCGCTCGTGGCGCTGACCATAGCGGTTGCACCAGACGACCCGCATGCCGAAGGCGGACGCGGCAAAGGCATCCCATGCATTGGATGACTGGAACGAAATCGCGCGGGGCTCGATCCCTAAGCGATCGACAGCAAGCTGATAGACTTTGGGATGCGGCTTGTAGACACCAACGGATTCGACGGAGAGCACAGCATCCAGCAGATGGCCAATATTCGCGTTCTTCACCGCGGCCTCCAGCATTTGGGGAGATCCGTTCGACAGAACGGCGGTCTTCAACCCTGCCGTTCTCACACGCTCCAACATGTGCGGCACCTCAGGGAATGCGTCGAGCGTCAAGTAGAGGTTGATCAAGCGCCGGCGCAACGCCGTGTCATCTATGCGGAGCGTCTCCATAGCAAAGTCGAGGGCGTCGCCCGTAACCTGCCAGAAGTCCGCGTGTCGTCCCTGCAGTGCTCGAAGCCAAGTGTATTGAAGCTGCTTTTCCCGCCAGAGGGCATTGAGCTGATCAAGCTTGTCTCCAAGCACGTCGCGACACCGCGCGGCTGCCGAGGCATAGTCGAAGAGCGTCCCGTAAGCGTCGAACACACAGGCGCCAATTCCGCACAGGCGATCGTGATTCATCTTCTCATCTCCTTCGTTGCTCGAGTGGTGAGGAATCTCGCTTTACCGGAGCGATGCATAGCCCTTCTCAGCAACAAAAGGCACTGCTTGAAGGACGTCACGGAAGACAGCTGTGCCAACGGCATGGCCTGGATCGAGGCCGATGTCGTTCAGCCGCTTGACCGCCGGCCCTCGTAGACGCGCAGCAGCACCACGATGTCAGCAGCATTGGCCCGACCGATCGGGCCGGAGCTGTAGAGGAAATGACTTTGCCGTCTTCGCCGACGAGGAATTCCGCGGGTTGGATGAACTTGTGCGATCGTTCTCCCGCCACGCGCCGACACTGTACGCCATTTCTCGCGTCGCTCCCCAAGCCAGAGGAAAGGACAACGATAACGATGAAGCGAGCTCACGCGACCTTTCCTCGGTATCGACGCTGGCAGCGAGACGCTCGCCCCCTAGGCTCTTGAGATCCTCAAGATGGCTTTGCAGGCCGGCCAACTGCCGACGGCAGAAGGGTCAGTGGTACCCACAATAGAGGAAGAGAATGCGATAGCGGCTCTCAACTTCTGCTGGGAAGCGAGCGGAACGGCCGCCGAGCAGGGTGAGGGAAACTCCCGGAAAATGCGTCCCGACATTTAGTCGGTACGATATAGCAGGCCGTTTCATATCGCGCCCTCCATTATGGCGGCCTTGCAGCATGGCAGATTCTCATAGGTTCGGTCGGGAGCATGAAATGGTTACACGCTACCGCGAGCCCAGGTTTCTCTCGCTACGCGACGTCATGCCGATCCGAAAGGAGACAGCCCCGTAGGTCGCGACGCAGTACGGAACGGCAAACGTCAACGCGATCTTTGCCCAGTTCACGGTGCCGCCGCCAACCAGCGTGTCGCCCTGATTTATAAGATTGAGGATCGTGCCTACGACCAGCGCCACAACAAAGGAGCGCCTCGGGATGCCGTCGCTGACGCAGTACCGGCAGATGGTGGCGAGCCGTGACACCGGATGTGCTTCCCCTCAAACGTTGGATCCGGGACCGAGTGTATGATGTTACGCATGGGCCGACCAAGAGCGAGAGGCGACGGACCTACTCACATGGCAGGGGCGGCTTTCCGAGAGGCCTTGCCAAGCAAGCCCTGACGCACCGGCAAGCCAACCAATGCATTGGCCGGACCCATGCGATCAGGATCAGAAGCATGGCCCGCCTTTGGAAGGGGGTCAGCCAGGCCCGCTAGGTGGAGGACGATGAGCAAGCCGACAATCTGCGCGTTGCCGGTGATCAATCTCATCCACGTCCCCCTCGGGGCTGATCAAGTCGCGTCTTCAGCGCGGCCAGCTCGGCTGAGACCTGCCGGCGCTGTCTTAGGAACTCGGCCGCCATGGCGCGATCCCGCTCTGTCGCGATGACCCGGCAAATGGCAGCGGCCAAAGCAAGTGTCAGAGTAGGCGCGAGACCGAGACGAATGCCATCGAGTTTGACAGACCAGCGGCGGGCGAAGTCAGTTGGGAACTGATCACTCGGACCGGTGATCGCGATACCGCGTGCCATGAGATCTGGGATGATCTTCCGACCGAGCTTGAGCGCAATCGCGAGAGGAGCGGTGGATAGCCCAGACCGTCGGGCTTCGTCAAGCACCAGCAACAGTGCCGTCCCCTCGCTTTCACTAATCGCCCAATCTTGTACGGCGCAATTGATCATAGATGCAGCTACATGCCACTGGTCGTCTTCCTCGCATGTTTCCACGTGTGAGGCGAACTCCAGAAGCTGCTCGCTATTCATGGAAGCCTCCTTGCGTAGCACATCCGGCAATAGCGGTGAGTGTTTGCCGACAGGGAGCGTCCCTTCTCCTTATAACAGAGTGATTCCGATGACCACCAGAACGGCCACCGCACAGATTAGGATCTCCCAAAACGTGAAGACCCTATGTCGGTCTGGAAGACTCATTCCCAGCGTGCAGGGAGGATGTAGAAGTCCAGAACGGAGAGCAATGCATTGGTGTTACCCTTACTGGGATCACTGAGCTTACCAATCTCTACTTCTTCTTGGGGGGTAGAATGGCTCCTCTCCAAGATACCGATGATGTTTACGATTCCGTAAACATCTGTTTGGATATTCGTCGAACCCCTCGCAGAGGTTACAGACGAACGGCGGCGGGTGTAGCGGAATATCCGCCTTGGCCCGACACCGCCACACTACGCACCGTCGCCCGGATGCGCTGACGTCTGCTGCTGCGACTCCAGTTATTGAGAATGAATTCCTCCATTGAGTCGCAGACCCTTGAACGCGAAGGCGAAGCTCAGGGGGCGGACGTGCGGGGGAACATCCGCCAACCGGCCATCAGCTCACTGAGGTTTTGCCGCCCTGGATCTTGGCGCATGCGCCAGCGGGGACTAGGACGAGCGACAGAGCAGAGGCGGCTAGCACACGACGCTTCATCATGGGGCCTCTATCGTGATAGCCTCGGACTGAGGCCGATATCTAGAACTTCGCTCTGCGACGGTAGATGGTTACGGAGCGAACAGCGGATGGCTTTGTCGTTTGGCGGCTGGCGCTTTGCCGCCTCGATCACCTTGCCGCGAGATGCTGCCAGCGCACTAGCCGGTGCCCTAACGCCGCGCTGACAGCGGCCAGAGCCGCCACGGTGCCGACCTGCCAGACGAGCACCATCAAGCTTGCATCCTGCGAGTGAAACAGGCGCAGGCCGAAGTCTGCCAGCGCCGCGGCGGCAAGGCCCCCGAGGCCTACCGAGAGGATCGGTGCCAGCGGCGCTCCACGCCGCAGCATAATCGCCATGACAATTCCCGGGACCAGACCCACCCCAACGATACCGGGTACGCAGGCCCAGTCGACGTGGAGCGCCAGGCCCTGTGGACCGGCCAGGCTCCAGTCCCTGAGGCAGCCGGCGCCAAGCAGGCCGACCCAAAGGGACACTGGAGCCAACGGCACGATGCGTTCCCAATGCGGCCGGCCGGGCACGCTGGCGCAGAAGGCAGCCATCGCCGCCGTCACCGCGGTCACCAAGGCAGCCCCTTGCTCGAGCAGCCAGCGCAGTTCCCCGGTTTTGGTGGCGAGGTCGGGCCGCAGACCCATGAACGCGACCACAATGGCAATCCACGGCACGGAGACGCAAAGCCAGAGGCCGACCCGGAAGATGGGCGGCGGTAGCCGTCGCAGCGGCTTTCGGGTGTCGCCGGCAAGCCTGCGTATCAGGTCCTCGGTCTTCATGGTCGTCACTTGGTCAATACCGCACGCAGCGCCTTCATCGCCCGGTGCATCGAGACTTTCAGCGCGGCGACCGACATGCCGCTCGCCGCAGACGCCTCCTTAAGCGACATCTCTTTCAACCGCAGCATCTCGACCACCTGTCGTTGACGGGGCGGCAACGTTGCCAGCGCCCGGCCGAGTTCGTCGGTGTCGGCCATTCGCTCTAGAGGTTCCTTCGCTTCGTCGTCCGAAAAGGTTTCAGGGAAGACCGCGACGGCGATTTCTCCCTTGGTGCGTCGCACCTGGCGGCGCTGTATGTCGGCTAATCGGTTGTATGCGATCGCCATCAACCAGGGCCGAAACGGCCGCGCTTGGTCATAGGTATGGCGAACCTGATGCAGCGACAACAGAACGTCTTGGACGAGGTCGTCAGGGTCTTCCGTCCCGGTCCATCTTCCAGCAGCAACTCGCCGTATCATCGGCGCCACCGCTTTCAGGAGCCGAGCATATGCCGCCACGTCGCCCTCCTGCGCGGCACGCATAAGGGCTGCGAGTTCGGCTTCACCCTGAAGATCGTTGCGCACGTGGGTGAGGTTACCACTGCACGATGGCGATAACTACCGGGCTTCTGTTCAACATGTCTTCGTGAAACGAGCGGATGTCACGAATCCGAGAGATCGGTCGCGTGCAAGTGATGTAACCGCCGTCAAGGGCAGGCCGAAAAACAAGTTGAGGCTCAACGAGCGAGACAATTCCCGTGTGCTGCGTTGGAGAGCCGAGAGAGAGTGGAGGAACTCATGCTTGCCAAGTCAGCTGTGGCAATCGTTGCCACTGGCATCGCCGTCGGACTCGTGAGCGTCACGACAGGATCGGCCCAGACGTCGGATTCCGCATATTGCAAGGCTCTTGCGGACAGGTATGAACGCTACGTCGCCACCAGCAGCGCAGGCTTGGGACAGCTACAGGCTCCGCTCCGGGTCAGTCAGGCGATCAATCAATGCAGAGCGGGTAACGCTGCGGCCTCTACGCCAGTACTCGAAAGGGCATTGCAAGAGGCCAAGATCGGTTTGCCCGAGCGCGCTCAGGCACCGCAGGCATCCAAGGCCACGGCCGACTCCAATTGCGGCCGGGAGGTTTGGTCGACCGAGAAGATGACGTATGTCGGCGTGCCGTGCTGACCCGGCATCAGAGACAAGAGGTAGCCGCATCTTCCGTTTCCTCACGCGCATGCGTGGGATGCCTGCGCAGGCGGGCGGATGGCATATGCTTCCGGACCGCGCGTACCTACCCTGAGCCTTCCCAAGAGCCGGGCATATGCCGCCGCGTCCCCATCCTGCACGGCGCACGTGAGAGCCGCGAGCGCCGCTCGCCCTGAAGATCATCGAGAACGTTGGCGAGGCTAGCACCGCACGATGGCGATAACTACCGCGTTTCCGTTCTGCGCGCCCTCGTCCAACGAGTGGAGGTCCCGAAATTGAGAGCCCCTGTCACGTATAGGTGATGAAACCAGCATCGAGCGTAGACCGAAACACGAGTAGAGGCACAACGCACACGAGAACTCTCATTTTTATGCGCTGCGTTGGAGGCCGAAAGAGTGGAGGAACTCATGTTTGCCAAATCAGCTGTGGCGATTGCTGCCATGGGCATCGCCGTCGGACTCGTGGGCGTCACGACAGGATCGGCGCAGACAGCCGGCGTCGCATATTGCAAAGCTCTGGCGGAGAGGTACGAACGTTACGTCGCCACCAGCAGCGGCGGCTTGGGACAGAACCAGGCTCCTGTCCGGGTCAGTCAGGCGATCAATCAATGCAGGGCGGGTGACGCTGCTACCTCTACGCCCATACTCGAGAACGCATTGAAAGAAGCCAAGATCGCTTTGCCGCAGCGGACCGAGGCGAGTCGGTAGTGCGTCATTTGATTTCTGGCCTTGCCTGGGCCTGATGGCGCCGGCGGCCACGCTCATACTGCACTGGCTTGGGCGTGGCCGAGGTGCGCGGTGCCAGAGTGAGCAGATCTTGCGGGACATCGGCACTCACGACGGCTAACCAGTCGCTAACCGGCGACTGCGCACGATGGTAAGATTTTGCGATATCGTGATCGTCGAGTCGGGCATTGCGGCATCGTGCGCAGTCTGGCAGGCGCAGGGCTGTCGGATGGCGGGTCGCGGTGGGTCGCTATCATCGACCACCTGACGTTTCGGCAGAACCCGGGCCTTGCGCGGATGCGACCTCGAGGAGCTGCTGGTCAAGGCCACGAAGACGAGCGACTAGGACCGTCACATGCGCGCCAAGCGCATGTTGGAGGGTTGCCTGCCGTCGACTACTCGCGCAAATCCGCGTCGTCACCACCTTGAGGCTGCTGCGCGGCGCCTGCGGCGCCACAGCCAAAGAGCGATCAAGACACACGCGGCCACCGTTGCCAGGGCGGCAATCGCCGTATTTTTGGCAAGCACGCTCTCCGTGACGAGCAGGACGACGAGCGTGGCCGGCGCAATCCCAACGGCGGTCGTCCAAATGAACGTCCACCAGGATACGCTCATGAGGCCCGCCCCGAAATTAACGGCGTTGAAGGAAACGAGCGGGATCAATCTGCACAGGAGGAGGGCGGGTACGCTCTGCTGAACAGCCCATCGATCGATCTGCGCGTAGCGTCGCGCAGACAGGATGCGCCGCAGAAACGGTCGGCCGAGGTACCGGCTCAAGCCAAAGGCGACGCTGGCCGCCACCATTGCTCCGATCCAAGTGACCGCGAATCCCCAGTAGGGGCCGAAGACCATGAAGTTGGCGACGGCGACTATTTCGGCAGGGACCGGCACGACGCCGTGCAAGATCATCAATCCGATGGAGGCTGCTGCGGCCATGGGGCCCCAGGATCGGATGTACGCCGTTGCCCGAGTCGTTGCTTCATCGAAGTCGATTGCAGCGAGGTCGACATAGAACCAGAGTCCAGTCGCAACGCCCAGAAGCGCCAACAGCAGGGCGGCGGCCAGCCAGGCGGCATGGGGCGCTCTGACGTCCGGACACTCGGGTTGGTCCGGCGCGGTGACCTCATGGCGTATAGTGGGCGGTATCGCCTTCATGGTTCAATGGATGCGTTGGTCCCAAGGACTGTGATGAGCCGTCGGCCTGGACGGCCTTGCCCAGCGCGCCGCGCCCCTTGCGCCGCTTTGGAGGCAAGGGCGCGAGCGCAGCCCGATGCGCGCTGGCCTGAAGACGGCCCGTCGTCGGGCTCCAGTAGACCGCGCCGGGTCCCTTCTGAACCGGAAGCGGCCGCAGCAGGAAGTCGTCACGGCGGGCGTTGTGCAGACACATCGAGAGCGGGCCCTCGGCTGTCGCTACCATGAAGGCACAGGCGGCAATTCGCTCCCGTTCCAGACGGCACGCATCCATGAAGTTGTGGATGAAGAAGGAGACCTTCGTGACCCTGCCGCGAGCGACGACAAGATCGCGGCGCATTTGCCACGCCTTGCTCAGGACAAGGCGGAGGCCAAGCGGCAGTAGGCGCGGTCTGCGAACGACGGAAAGCAGCAGTGCGGCCACGGCGCGCCATCGATTCTTCCGATCGACCGGGGTATGCGCCGTCGCTGCCAGGAACTTCTCCATTTTCTCAGCTTCATCGTAGGCGTTGTATGCGCGGCCGTTGCAGACCAGCGCCATGGCGTAGCGATTGCATTTGCGGTGACCGGCATGGGGAAAGTCGAAGGAAAGCGCGTCGGTGGTGCCGGCGCGAATCGCGTCGGCCACACTGTCGGGTGTCAGCGTCCGCGGCCGTTCTCGCACGCGACCCCGGCCGGTATCGGCCGCCAGCTGGAACGAGGCCATAGAGACGACGTCGCTGTTGGCGACGAAGAAGGTGGCCAGCGTCGACATCTCGTGGGCGTTCCCGGAGAAGACAGTGGTGTTGAACATCACCGAAAGGCCTAGACCTCGGGCCCTCTCGATGTAGTCGTGCCGCACCTGGTTCAGTTCTAGCTCCGATGAAAAGCCCTTCCGTTCCTGCGTCATGTCGACATGGAAGGCGACATCGACCAGCCCGGCTTCGGCAAGCGCTTTGAGCAGCGGACGGGAGGCGCGAATGCCGTTGGTGAAGAGCGACGGCCGCATCCCTCTTTCGTGGATGCACCGCACGATGGCGACAAGATCTTCGAGTTTGCGCAGGGTAGGATCGCCCCCCGAGACCTGCACGTCGGTGTTCGGCCCGTACATATCGAATATCATGTCGATGCGACGGAAAAGCTCCTCCAGCGGGGTGTCCTTGATCGCCTCTGCCGACTCCGAGAGATAACAGAGCGTGCAGTCGAGATTGCACCGCTGCGTGACTTCGAGAGCCACGCAGCCGATCGGCCATCGCCGGCCCATACTTTGCGCGCCATGCCATTGGCCGGTCTCGATCATTCGACGCTTGGCTCGTGTCATGGCCACCGACGGACCGCCGCACGGCGCTTCGGGTCGCCAAGCCCCTATTTCCTCCGGAGACAGATGGGTGGAACGACCGTCAACCATTGTACGCATCGTTGAGCCGCCAATCGTAGTAATCGTCGTCGATCCGTGTGCGGCCAGCCAGTTGGCCGAGAAGTGGCTCGCGCGCATACCGACGCAGATGGGTGAGCACGCCGGCCTGATCGCCTCCGAAGTCCTCGATGAACCAAGAGTACAGGCTGGAAACCTCAAGCTTGCCGTCCTGCACCTTCGTTCCGTGGCCATTGACGAACGAGACTGCGCCCTTCTCCAGGAATGTGCCCGCATTGTCGGCGGCGATCGCGACCGGCGGCAGGCTCGGGCAGCCACGCGACGCACAATTGAGGACGTAATGCAGTCGCGCGTCTTGCCAGATCGGGCGCAGGATGCGGTGCTCGATGTCGTTCAATGTCACGGGCTCGCCCTCTATTTGGATGATCGCCCTGTCCCAGGGGCCGAAGGAAAGCAGTCCGGGTGATATCGCGATGTCCTGGATGCTGGCCACTGGATAGTGGTCGAGCACGAGGTCGACCGTGAGCGAGTTGTAGAGGTTTACCCAGTAGGCCAGCTGCTCGGCCCGGCCGAGAGCCCCAACAACCGTGCCACCCAGTTTGCGAAGGTAGGCCTTCAACGCCTGCCGATCCGCAGGCGACACGTCGCGATAGCGGAAACGGTTGACCTCGCCGGCGACAAGGTAACGCGCGAGAAGAGCACTCCAGGGTGTGTGATCGATGCGGGCGCCTGCCGCTTCGTCGTGCGCGACCCACCTGGGCCAGAGTCTCTTGCCCGGAGCCAACCACCGCTCAATGCCGCCGAACCCTGCGAGCGGCAAGGCAAGCGAAAGGGTCGTCAAAGTCCGGCGAAGCAGGCCGCTCCTGCTCGGGTGGATGACAGATTTAGCTTTCAAGCGTTCGGGTCCTCCAGCCGTGGTGCGATCGTGCCGCCTCTGCAAGCCTACCTATCCAATGGACGGCAACGCACCACGAAATCACTGTCGCGTTATTGTCGACGCAAAGCGAACGGCACACCTCCCGATCCTTCACATACAAGTGAGGCGTCCTGCAGCCGCCACCGGTTTGGGCCACCAATCCGTTGGACATGATATGCTGTTCGCTTCGGCACGGGAGCTTTGCCGAAGGATCCCTACGCGTTTGCAACTCGAACGGGAGGACGTTGGTGACATTTCAGAAGGGTGAGCCGCCGATCGGCGATAAGCTTCGCTCCGACCTGTCCGGGGCATTGGACGCCGCTTGGCGGCAGATCGGTGTACCTGGAACCTGGTGGACAGGCGAAGAACGCGTCGCCATCGCGGCCGAAACGCGACAGGCTGCCCGCTGTGCCCTCTGTTGCGCGCGTCGCGAGGCGGCTTCTGCCGCCATGGTGTCGGGCCAACACGATAAGGCGGTCGATTTGCCGCCATCGACCATCGAGGCCATCCACCGTATTCGTACGGACTCCGGGCGGCTGGGCCGGAGCTGGTACCGCTCCTTGCACGCGGGTGGCTTGTCGGACGAGCGCTATATAGAGCTTTTGTCGGTCGTCGCGATCGTTGTTGCAGTCGATACATTCCGGCGGGCGGCGGGTCTGCCGGTTCTTCCCCTTCCCATCGCGGAAGTCGGTGAACCCTCTCGTCGCCGCCCCCACGGTGCCAAGCCCGGACTCGCCTGGATGCCGACTCTGGCCCCTGAAGACAGAGCCCCCGAAGATCCAGATCTCTATCGCGAGCACCCCGGTCCGCGCCAGCGGGGCGGCGGCAACGTGCATCGCGCACTCAGCCTCGTGCCGCAGTCCACGATCCATTGGTGGGACATGTTTGAGACCATGTACCTGCCGGCGCCCGCGATGCGGGACTTCGGCCGCGAATATCGCGCGATTTCCCATGCTCAGATCGAGATGCTAGCCGCCCGCGTCGCCGCCCTGAACCAGTGTGTGTATTGAACGGCCAGCCATGCGGCCCTGCTCCGTGCGAGCGGTCAACATAACGACGAGCAATATGACTTTGCAGGGGTCACGGACGGAACGACGAACACGGGCGTTCCGCAGGTGCGTGAGCTTGTCGCCTTCGCAGACGCCGCAATCGGCGCGGCGGCGGAGCCGCTCGACCAGGCCAGGGAGGCACTCATTCGTGCCCTTGGAGCGGACGCCATGATCGACGCTGCGGCCGTGATTGGCGGATTCGATGGAATCACCAGGATTGCCGATGCGACCGGCATCCCTCTCGAAACGCCCAAGATCGAGCAAACTGCCGATCTGCGGGGCGTGCTGCAGCTCGACGAGTTCTCCGCTGCGAAGTTTTAGCGGTTGCTGTGGTGAGCGCTTGTAACCTTCAGCCCTCCGCGAACGAAACACATTGAAGACTGTTTTGGCGGGTGAAGGAGCCGCGGTGCCGATCGCTCCAGCGGCTTGACCGCGTGCCCGAGCCACAGGAGATATTGATGCGCAAGTTCCTCCTTCTTCCGATGCTGCTGCTGGGCTGGATTTCGGTCGCATGGGCCGGCGAGGCACAGCCCTTCTCGGCGGCCGATTTTGCTACGGCGCAATCTGCCGGAAAGCCCATCATTGTTGAGATTCATGCCTCCTGGTGCCCGATCTGCGCCAAGCAGAAGCCGATCCTGTCACAGTTGCGTGACACCAGGTTCAAGGATCTTGTGGCCTTTGCCATCGACTTCGACTCCCAGAAAGACCTGGTCGCGAAGTTCAGAGCGAACAAGCAGAGCACGCTGATCGTTTTCAAGGGCGATGCTGAGAAGGGACGAATGGTCGGGGTCTCGGATGACAATGCCATCACGGCGCTGATCGAAAAGGCATACGCCAACTGAGCCCAGTTGCGGGGTGTTAGCCGGTCATGCCTTACTCGCTGGGAACCTATGGTCTCGGATTGGTCGCAGGCGTTCTGTCGAGCCTGTCGCCGTGTGTCCTGCCCCTAATACCGCTGGTGGTGGGACCGGCGGTGAGCGCCCATCCGCTGGGCTTGCTGGCGCTGAGCGGCGGTCTCGCGCTTTCATTCACTGTGATCGGTTTGGCGGTGGCGACCGTCGGGCTGGCGGCAGGCCTAGATGCCGACTTTTTCAGGCTTGCGGCTGCAGTGCTCATGGTCGGATTCGGCCTGGTGCTCCTGTCGAAGCCGTTTCACGATCGCTTTGCTGCTCTTGCGGCCGGCTTCGGCAACTTCGGCAGCGGTCTCATGCAGAAAGTGACGGGGAATGGTGTGGCAAGCCAGTTCACGGTCGGCCTACTGCTCGGAGCCGTCTGGAGTCCCTGCGTCGGCCCTACGCTCGGAGCCGCCTCGCTCTTCGCCAGCCAGCAGCAGCACTTGGCCGGTGTCGCCCTGACCATGGCTTTGTTCGGCATCGGCGCGTCATTGCCGCTGCTGCTCATGGGATGGCTCGGCCGGGCTGCCGTCGCGCGATGGCGCGGGTATCTTCTGACCGCCAATCGGTATGGCAATGCCGCTCTCGGCGTTGTTTTGATCGGAACGGGCGCCCTGGTGGGAGTGGGCTTCGACAAGCAACTGGAGACAATCTTGGTGAATGCATCACCTGCCTGGTTGACGGACCTGACGACACGGTTCTGACTCAGAACCGTGTCCGGCATCGGGTCAGCACGCGGAGGATCCTATGATCCGGCAATTTGTCGCCTTAATTCTTCTCCTGATTCCACTTCAGGCGTTCGCTGCGGATGACGGCGTTGAGAGACGTGAAAGCCGCTATTCCGTTCCGCAGACGCTGGACCGGCTGGAGAGCCTTCTCAAGGATCGGGGAATCACCGTCTTTGCAAGGATCGACCACGCGGGTGAAGCCGCGAAGGCGGGCCTCGAGCTCGCGCCAACGCAATTGCTCGTCTTCGGAAATCCCCGTGCGGGAACACCACTGATGGCCGCCCATCCGACAATCGCAATCGACCTGCCGATGAAGGCGCTTGCCTGGCAGGACGCAGCGGGCAAGGTCTGGATTGGATTCATCAGCGCGGACTATCTGCAAAAGCGCTATGGCCTCACCGACGCCGAGACGAAGAGTCTCGCCGTTGTTGGCGCTCTGGTCGAGGCGGCACTGAAATAGCAAGCGCGCCAACTGCGGTGGCCGGCACTGACCCAACGCCCCAAGCAAGGAGATTGGCAAATGTCAGATTCCGCTCATGCACCGAACAGGGAAATCACCGGCACCGCACATTTGGCGCCTCTGGCCGATGACGAGCTGGCGGAGGTGCAGGATATCGTCGATCTTGCCCGCAAGTTCAGTGGCTATGTGCCGACCAGCTTTCGGATCATGGCTCGCAAGCCGGCGCTCCTGCGTGCCTTCAGTGGCCTCATCACCGTCGTCATGCGAGAGCCCGGCGAGATCCCGTCGGAGTTGAAGTGGCTGGTCGCCCACGCGGTCAGCGCAAGCGCGGGCTGCCGCTACTGCCAGGCACATACCGCCGCCAACTCGGCAAAGGCCGGGCTTCCTGCCGCCAAGATCGAGGGCTTGATGGCGTACGATACCAGCGCGCTCTTTTCTCCGGCGGAGCGTGCTGCGATCGCGCTGGCACTTGCGGCGGGCCGGGTGCCCAACGAGTCGACACGGGCGCACTTCGACGCTTTGCGGCCGCATTTCAGCGAGGGCGGCATCGTTGAGATCGTCGCCGTCATTGCCCTGTTCGGTTGGTTGAACCGATGGAACGATACGCTGGCCAGCGACCTGGAGCAGAGCCCGCTGGAATTCGCCAAGGCGCATCTTGGTGCGTCCGGCTGGTCACCCGGCAAGCACGTCGCCTAGCTTCGCTTCCCGCTGCCGGCGGCAGGTGCCGGCAGAGATGCTCGAGGATCGAAGAGGGCGGCAATGATCGGGCAGTGCGGTATTTTGCCGCCGCTGCACTGGGAGATCATCTTCTCGAGCACCTTCTTGAGCCGCCGGAGATCGGAAATCTTCTGCTCGATGTCGCGGACGTGATCGACGGCGAGGCTCTCGACCTGGCCGCAGGTGTACTTGCCACCGTCGACGAGGCGCAGCAGCTCGCGGACCTCCTCGAGTGTGAAGCCGAGGTCCCGGCTGCGGCGAACGAAGCTCAGCCGCCTCAGGAGGTCGGGCCCGTAAAGCCGATGGCCGCCTTGGCTACGCAGCGGCGGGGGCAACACGCCAATCTGTTCGTAGTAGCGGATCGTCTCGATGTTGCAGCCGGTCCGCGCTGCGAGCGCGCCTCGCGTCAGGAGCTCTCCGCTGCCCTTGACCATGCTGCTTGGCATCGTTGCGTCTCCACTCTCAGCCATTACAGCACATAGGATGGCAAAGCACCGGGCTCCTCAGGGCTAGGGTGGAATCGTTCACTTCCTTCGCCTCTTGAATTTGGTCCAAGTCATAGTTCCGCAACACGAATGGATAAGTGTGCGTGAGCTTGCGCGAAAGGCACTGACATTCAAAGCCCCTTCCTATCGGGATTGGCTGTATGACACCCTGGAAGTCCGCACGATCTCAAGGCAATTTGTTAGGGCCTTGATGGCTTACGCCAGCAAGGGTCTCGCCCCGGCTGGCTGGAATGCAGGCAAGCATGGCGCTTGAGGCGCACAAGGGTTGACGCTCGCTCAGTAAGCGAACGCAGCAATCATTCCGGCTTCGACCCAGCCGCGTAACAGCCCGGCCGCGCGGGTCGGCGCTTCAGCCTCGCCGACATGCGGCAGCAGAGCCGCGCACAAGTCGGGGAAGGCCCGGCCCCCGACCATGGCCTCGAGCATGGCTGCCTCGTCCAGCTCCATCGAGCGGAACTGGGTGCTGCGTTCGGGCCGCCAGATCACCCATGATACCAGGCCAGCGGCGGCCGCGACTTCAAGCTCGCCTGGCTCGACCTCCTCGCGCTTCTGCCAAGCCTGCGGTACTTCGAACGAAAGCGGCAGAAGATGCAACGAGGGCAGAGGCGTGAAGGCGAGCGTTTCCCAAGCCTCGGGGGGCAGCGCCATCAGGTCCTCAGCCGCAACCGGCTCGGCGTCGGGCGCATCGAAGGCGTCGCCGAGAGTCCATTCAAAGCGCGCCATCTCGGCAGCGGCTGGAGTCGTGCTGTAGGGCGTGGTGCTGGCCAAGAAATCAGCCAGATACTGGCCGAACCAACGTACCGAACGAAAGCGCGAGGGATGGGCGGCGATGTAGCCGCGCGCCATGAGGTCGAAATCGGCTGGCCCGGCCATTGCCATGAGGCCGGGATAATCGTTGGTCAGCACCTCGATCAGGCGCCAGGAGTAGGCGTCGCGGTAGACGCCGAGCAGCGTCTGCCGGTCGGCTTTGCGCGTGTCTCGCACCGCGCTAGAGAAGGAATCGCTGGTGACGAGCAGGTAGTCCTGAAAGGCGCGCTGCAGGTCACCTAAGGAGCCCGAATTGGGGTTGGCGTTTACGCTCATGCCGCCTGCCTCATTGCCCCCGCCGCGATGCGTCGCGCGATGTCGAGTTCGGCGACCAATTCAAGGTAGGGCGGAATGTCGGCGTCGCGCTCGATCATGGTCGGCACACCGGGAAAGAGCCGCACCGCCTCGGCGTAGAGGTCCCACACGTCGTCGATGATCGGATGATCGTGCGTATCGATGATGTGCGAGCCCTTGTTGAGGTGCCCGGCGAGATGGAATTGTCGCACCCGCGCCCCCGGTATGGCGCGCAGGTAGGTGCGGGCATCAAACTCGTGGTTGAAGGAGCTGACATAGACGTTGTTGACGTCGAGCAGAATCTCGCAGTCGGCGCGACGGGTGAGCTCGGCGATGAAGTCCCACTCGGTGAGCTCGGAAGCGGCGTAACTCACGTAGCTCGACGCGTTCTCCAGAACCAGCCGCCGGCCAAGATAATCCTGTACGCGCATCACCCGCTCGGCGACGTGATCGAGCGCCTCCTCGGTATAGGGCAGTGGCAGCAAATCGTGCATGTTCAGCCCGCCGAGGCCGGTGAAACAGAGATGGTCGGAGACCCACATCGGCTGCACGTGCTCGATCAGCGCCTTGAGTTCGCCAAGATAGTGCATGTCGAGCGGGTCGACCGAGCCGATCGACATCGACACGCCATGCAATGCCATCGGGTAGTCACGCCGAATGCGGTCGAGCCAGTAGAGGGGACTTCCGCCCGGCACCATGTAGTTCTCGCTCAGCGCCTCGAACCAGCTCACCTTGCCGGGATTGGCAATGATGTCCTCGTAATGGTCAGTGCGTAGACCGAGACCGAAATCGACGACGCTCTTCATGGTCAATCATCCACTCTCAGGAGACGGCGGGCGTCGCCGATCGCTCGCGACGCCCGCACGCTACCGTCCTTACATTACCTTGCCGCCTGCGGTGGTGCAGGCCTTGGCGTCAGCCGTTTCGGCCCAGCCCTGGCCCTTGCAGGCGTTCTGGCCCTTGGCGGGCGACTGGCCGCCCTTGCAGGCGCTCTGGCCCTTGCAGGCGTTGGCGCCCACACACTTCACGCCCTCGGCGTGCGCCGCCGTCGCGATCGTGCCGGCGGCGAAGACAGACGCCGCTATCATCAAGAAATTACGCTTGTTCATAAGGATCCTCCTGGTTGTGCGAGCGGGAGCTCGCTTCCTATCCTTCGGACTGGCCCGCCCGAAAGTTACGGCGAGCATGGGAAGTTCCTTCGACCGCTGCCTGGCGACGGCCCCTAAACGGCAAGCGCTTCGGGACGAGCAGAAAGGCGCTCGCCGAGATCGAGGGGTGCCCTGTCCTGTGGCACATTCAGCTTGTCGACACTTCCAAAAGGAGGCGCCGTCGAGACAGCGGGGGCAGCTCGACGGCGCCAGCGGCCCGAGAGTTCGGGGGAGACCTTCCGGGCCGCTCCAAACGCTTCGGCTCTTATGCGCCCTTCTATTCTGGAGGCATCGCTTTCTTGCCTACGCGCATCAGGGGGTCATCGCCCGTTGCAGCCGGTCGATCTGGGCGGGAATGGCCGAAACTTCGGTCACGGGCAGCGAGCAGTAGTTGCGTGTACAGGCAAAGGCCGCCGGTCCGTCAGGGTAGTCAGGGTAGTCGACGTCGGCATTGGTCAGCGCGCCTTCGCGCTTGTCCCACCATTCTGCGCGCTTGAACGCGAGCGGATAGTGGAGTGCCGCCGCATAGAGGGCGGCGCTGCGCGCGTCGTCCTTTGGGCCGACGACCGTCACATGGATCGGCTCGTTGCGCAGCTCTTCCTCGGCCAGAAGCACGTCGGGCAGGAAACCAAAGGCGTCGAGGATAGCGGGCGAGGTGAGATAGCCCATGCCCGCTTCCGCAATCTCACGGTAGCGCTTGTCGCCGCTATAGAACGCCAGCAGCACGTAGAAGCGCGTCGCCGTGACGTTGTCTTCTCGCTGCTTGATCGGCTTCAGAAGGTGCTTGGCATCAGGCGAAGCCGACGCCACGAAAGCACCCGTCTTCTCGTCAATGAAAGTGCGTGCGATGAAGCCGGCGGCCGCGACCGACGCCACAAGCCATTTGCGGTCTCCGGTCGATCGATGCAGCGCCAGCATGGCCGCCGCCATCTCCAGGCTGTCGGCAAGGTATGGGCCGCCGACATCTTGGGCAGCATGGCGAAAGCCCCCTTCCGGCAGGATGCGTTCACGTATCGCCCATTCAGCCGCCGACACCGCCAGCGCGAGGGCTTGCCGCTCGCCGGTGGCGTCGTAGTAGGCGGCAAGCCCCTGAATGGCCTGGCCCGTCTCGCGTGCATATTGCCGCTTGTCGACTCCGGGTCGGCCTTCGGCCATGCCCATGGAGGCATAGAAGCCGCCGCCTGAGCCGGCAAGCCTGTCCCTCAGGAATCCGAAGATGCGGTCGGCAGCCTCACGGTAGGCAGGGTCGCCAAACATGACCCATGCCCGCGCATAGGCCGCGAGAGCGGCGTGCTGCGCGAACATGGGGAACTCGAGTGACGGTTTCGACCAGTCCGGTTTGAGGGAGATCTGACTGATGCCGCCGCTATCGCCATCGATCAAAGCGATCATGGCAGTGAGCGTACGCCGCACGCGCCCCTCGGCTTCCTTGTCGCCAGCTTTCGCCCTATCGAGGAACCAGCCAAGCGTCGGGCCGTCGACCAGCTTGCTCTTGCTCCAGCCGCCATGCTCGCGGTCATAAGCCTCGTCGAGGAAGGCCAGGATCTCGGAACGCTGCGCATCGGTAAGTCCGGTGGCTAGAGTTCGTTCGCGCTCCGGCCCGCCTCCTTTGCCGTAGTCGACCGGCGCTGGATCCTTGATCGTCGCTTCGAGTACCGGAATGAAGAATTGCGGGGAGTAGAACCCGCGCAGCTTTACGATCTCCGTGCCATCCGGCCCGAAGATGACGGTGGCGGGCCAGCCCCAGCGCTCGTAGCGCTGCGAGATGTCGGGCCTGCTGTCCTGGTCGACATAAACAGGGATGAAGTGGTCCTTGAGGACGGCGCGCACGTCTGGATTGGCCCAGGTATCCCGGTTCATGACGTGACACCATGGGCACCACCAGCTTTGCAGAGACACGATCACGAACCTTTTCTCATTCGCTGCGCGCTCGAAGGTTGCATCGGACCAATCGCTCCAGAAGCCATCCCTGTTGTCGATTGGAGTGGCGCTCGCCGGGGCGATTCCAAGAAGCAGGACGACGAACAGGGCGAGGGAACGGCCCACAAATTTCATCTTGAGCTCCAGCCGCTTGACGGGCCAACCATAACTCCACCTTTGCATGACGCTGGCGCCGATCTCCATCGCGCCCCGCTCACCCCTCGCACACTTCCTCGCGAGACTGCAGCAGCGCGATGGCACGTTCAGGCTCCATAGTCCGAGGGCGGGCGATCACTGCGGAATTTCCTCAGGAGCAAGTGATCAAGCGAGATCGGGCCGGGACCAGCGATCCCGAGCCAGGCAAACATCACGAGGTAGGAGACTTCCTCGAAGCCGAGCAGGGTTTCGAGCGAGTCTACGTCGGCCCATTTCGCCGAGATGATGGCCACGACCATGATCACCATCATCGGCACGGACATGAAGCGGGTGAGCAGCCCAACCAGCAGGAACAGGCCGCCCAGGAATTCCATCCCGGAAACGAACGGCGTGAGCACCTCGGGCAGAGGAATGCCCCATTCTCTGAAATTCTCAATCATGCGCGGTAGCACGTGGAGCTTCCCCCAGCCGCTCCACAGGAATACCCAGCCAACCACAATGCGGACCGCAAGGGGAGCCAGCCACGTGAAGTAGCTCGCCACGACTCTCGACCAGTCGTAGAAGATCGTCATGAAAACGTTCATTGGGGCGGGTCCATGCTCAGGCAGGTGGCGATCCCGAAAGGTATCGTTTGCAGCTTGCCGTCCGCTCTCGTTCGCCACGAGTATGCGCTTGTTCATGAAGTCCTCCTGCCCCACGGCGCTTGCAGCTGCCTTTCCCTATTCGTTGGAACCGTTGCCAAAGGTTACATGGCAGAACAGATCTTGCCCGCTCATCCGACTTGTCTCCGCCCGTGCAACAGGCGGTCGCCCCTGCTGCCGACGACGCCAAGGCTCCCCTCCAAGCCTCCATCCTTGATGAGACCCTCGACCAAGAATTGCACTGTCACCGCTTCCTAGGCTGGAGAGGTGACGCATGCAAAGCCGACTTGGGTTCGCCGACGTAACGTGGACCTTGCGGATCACTGGAGAGATGCCGCCAGCGTACGATCCGATGACCAAGGCCGGCGCTAGTAGCCGTCAGCAGGGCCACGGTGCCGAGCTGCCAGACCAAGACCATGAGACTGGCATCCTGGATGTGGAACAGGCGCAGGCCGAAGTTGCCAAGTCCCCCTGCAGCCAGGCCGCCCAAACCGACTGATAGCATCGGGGCCATTGGCGCAGTGCGATAAAGCATCAGTGCCATGGCGATCGCCGGAACGAAGCCCACCATGACGATGGCGGGCAAGCACTCCCAGTCTTGCGCAAGGCTTAGCCCTGCGGGACCAGCTGCCATCCATACGCCCAAGCAGCCGTCCAGGAGAAGTCCCAACCAAACCAGCAACGGAATTGCAGGCAACGCGTGCTCCCATCGGGGCCTCCCCGGCACGCCGGCGCAGAAGGCCGCCATCGCGGCCGTCACGGC
>Ga0209909_100400_pt1 | contig 30247 bp, 35 predicted proteins | sample FECB22metaG_FD_188302 | JGI IMG/M metagenome (GOLD analysis project Ga0209909, IMG submission 188302) | Cyanobacterial communities from the Joint Genome Institute, California, USA - FECB-22 (SPAdes) (version 3) | ecosystem: Environmental > Aquatic > Thermal springs > Hot (42-90C) > Microbial mats... | reverse complement strand
GCCGGCAGACTATTCTGAGGATCAGGGACGCGACCGCACCTGCCTGATCGCATCGGCGTCCCCGGCGCACCGGCGGGTGTGTCACCAAGCTCTGAAGTAAACGCGCCACTTATCGCTGAAGGTCACAACTCGTCGGTGGCTCCGCCTCAGTGTCGGAAATACGATCGTATATCTGACATGACAGCGCTTACGAACTGAGCAATCTTTGCTGTGACTTCAACATGGTGATCGCCCGTTATTTTCGGCACATCAGCAAAATTTTTATGAATTTACCCTGTCAATTCTAGCGACGTTCGCCTATAATAAATGGATCTAAAACTGCAGTTATACATCGTACACTCCGAACAACGTTTCGACGATCGGGCATTCGGGCACTGTCCCGCCATCACATGAAGCTATCATTTCCTTCAGAACACGCTCTAAACGCTTGAGGTCTGAAATTTTCGCGCGAACCGCCCCCAGCTGTCGTTCGGCGACGGTCTGAACCTCGCCGCACGTGACCGCGTGGCGGTCGACGAGCGTCAGCAGCGCCCGGATGTCGTCGATGGTGAAGCCGAGTTCGCGCGCCCTGCGGATGAAGACCAGGCGCTGCCGGTGAGTCGGGTCGTAGATCCGCTGGTTTCCCGTCGTGCGCGGCGGGGCGGGCAGAAGGTGTATCCGCTCGTAGTACCGGATCGTCTCGATGTTGACGCCGGCGCTCTCCGAGAGTGCACCGATGGTCAGGGATGCGCGCCCTCGCGCCGCGGGGGTACCCATAAAATTTCCCCTTGAACCTGTAGTCGCTACAGCTCGTACCACCGCGATGGTTCGAGGAAAAGCCATGTCGGATGTCGGTCTGCCCCTAAGTGTCCTTCAAGCCGCGCGCACGTTCGCCCGCGATGTCGCCCGAGGCGTTCGTCGCCGTGGTGTCCGAACGCTTCGGTTGGCAAGCCTATGGGCCGCCCTGGCCCTGACGGCTCCCGCTGGCGCCACCGGCGCGGAGCTTTTCGCGGTCCCGACCCCGGACAGCTACCCGGAGAGCGTCGCCCTCGGCCCCGACGACGCCGTGTGGTTCACGGAGAAGCAAGGCAACAAGATCGGGCGCCTGGCGCCGGACGGCCGATGGGACGAGTTCCCCGTCCCTACTCAGGACAGCCGGCCCCAGGGCATCGTCGTCGGTCCCGACGGAAATTTCTGGTTCACCGAGAACCGCGGCAATAGGATCGGACGCGTCACGCCATCGGGCGGGATCACAGAATTCCCGCTCCCGACGCCCGGGAGCTATCCCTTCGGCATCACGTCGGGTCCCGACGGTGCCCTGTGGTTCACGCTGTCCGGGACCAATCGCATCGGCCGCATCACCGTCGATGGACAGGTGAGCGAGTTCGCCCTGGCAAGGACGCAGACTCCTTACGGCATCGCGACCGGACCAGACGGCAATCTCTGGTTCACGGGCTTCAACAGCAACACCATCGGTCGGATCACGCCGGAGGGCCGGGTCGCGGAGTTTCCGCTGCCTACCCCAGACAGTGCCCCGCAGGGTATCGCTGCCGGACCCGATGGCGGCCTCTGGTTCACCGAGGTCGCGGCGGATGCCGTCGGCAGGATCACCACGGATGGCAAGGTGACCGAATTCCCGCTGACATCGGACCCGCCCGGTCCCGCCTCCGAGGACGCCCGGCCTTCCCGTTGTCCGAGCACGAAGTCGCCCTACGCCATTGCGGCCGGCAAGGATGCCCTGTGGGTGACGCAGCATTGCGGCGGACGGCTCAGTCGGGTCACGCTGGACGGACACGTCACCGAGATCGGGCTGGATGGGTTGCGAGCCCCGAACGGGACCGTGGTTGCCCCCGATGGGACCGTCTGGTTTGCCCTCGCCCGCTCGAACGGGATCGGCCGTCATCGGCCCGAGGATCGGCAGTGACCCTTCAGCCTGCGCCGGACCTCGGCCCTCCCGCCGACCCCGGGAACCACGCGTGCGAGGAAGGGCTCACGCTCACGCCGCGGTTTGACGGCGTCGGGCTTTTGCCGGCCATCGTCACCGACGCCGTGTCGGGGGTCGTGCTGATGCTGGCCTGGATGAATGCCGAGGCGTTCGACAAGACCCTTGAGACCGGCGAGGCCTGGTTCTGGAGCCGGTCGCGGGAACGACTCTGGCATAAGGGCGCTACGAGCGGACAGATCCAACGCGTCGAGGAGATCCGGGTCGACTGCGACCAGGATGCCGTCTGGCTGAAGGTCCGCATGCCCGGGCGGTCGGGATGCTGCCACACCGGCCGTCCGAGCTGCTTCTACCGCCGCGTCGTCGGCGGCCCTGGCGGCCCGGCGCTCGCCCACGACGTGTTGCGCGGGGACACCGGCTCCCAAGGCGCATGAGGCCCCTCCGAGGCGCGGCGGCGCGGTCGGAAATCAGCGCTTGCACCTGTAGTGGCTACAGGTCCCATACTCCCTGCAATGGAGGAGTTTCCGAATGGATAGGTCGACTGGCACGGCGTCCCGCGAGAGCGCGGACCTGGCGCGGAACGAGACAGGTCAGGGGCAGAAGCTCGCGGTGGTCGGCGGCCTGCTCGCCGCGGTCGGGGCCTCCTCGTGCTGTATCCTGCCCCTCGTTCTCTTCAGCCTGGGCGTGAGCGGGGCCTGGATTTCCAACCTGACAGCGCTGGCGCGGTACCAGCCGCTGTTCATCGCCGCGGCCGTCGCGTTCCTCGGCTTCGGTTTCTGGCGCTCCTACCGCCGGGCCCCGGCCTGTTCGAGCGAGGGTCCGTGCGAGCGTCCGGGGGCCGGGCGGGTCGCCCGGATCGGGCTCTGGGTGGCGACCGTGCTCATCCTCGCGGCCGTGACCTTCCCCTACGCCGCCGACTTGCTGCTCTGACCCTCACCGAACCGCAGAAAGGAATTCCCATGAGAACCATGCTTCGCACCGCCATCGCCGCGTCGGTCCTGATGTCGGCCACGGGTGCCTTCGCCGTCCCGCGCACCGCCACCCTTGAGGTCCAGAACGTGAGCTGCGCCGCCTGCGCGCCCATCGTCAAACGGACGCTGGGACGCTTGCCCGGCGTCACCCAGGTCGCCGTCATCGAGCACGGAGGCGTCGCCACCGCGACCGTCACCTTCGACGATGACAAGGTCACCGCGCAGGCCCTGTCCGAGGCGACCTCCAACGCCGGCTATCCCGCCTCCGTGAGGGAGGTGAGGAGCGCGGCCGCCGACACGACAGGCAGCACTGCCCAGGTCCGCTGAGGAGGCGGGGCCTCGGGACGGGGGATTGCGTTCCCTTCGACCCGGTTCCCCTCGCGGCCGTTCGTTTTCCGGTCCAAGGGTCCGTCCGCCGAGGACGGCCGAACATCGTCGACCATACGGAAGCTGAGACCATGAGCGATTGCTGCAGCACCCAGCGGGAGAACGCCGGCCACGGTCGCCACGACCTCATCGTCGTCGGGGCCGGATCGGCCGGGTTCTCGGCCGCGATCACGGCGGCTGAGCAGGGCGCACAGGTTGCCCTCATCGGACACGGAACGATTGGCGGCAGTTGCGTGAACGTGGGCTGCGTTCCGTCGAAGGCCCTGATCCGCGCGGCCGAGACCATCCATCACGCCAACCGGGCCGCGGGCCGCTTCGACGGAGTCCAGGCTGAGGCGCGGGTGACTGACTGGCGTGCCCAGGTCGCCCAGAAGGACGCTCTGGTCGATAGCCTACGGCAGGCCAAGTACGCAGATCTCCTGCCAGCCTACAACAACGTGGTGTACCACGAGGGCCGGGCGCGCCTCATTCCCGGGGGCGTGGAAGCCGGCGGCAGGCGCTTCGCCGCGGACCGCGTCATCATCGCCACTGGGACGCGCCCGTCCTTCCCCTCCATTCCCGGGCTTGCCGACGTCTCGCCGCTCGACAGCACCGGAGCGCTCGCCCTCACCGAGCTTCCGCGCTCGATGATCGTGCTCGGCGGCGGCTACATCGGTGCGGAACTGGCACAGACATTTGCCAGGGTCGGCGTCGCCGTGACCCTTGTCTTCCGGAGCCGGCTCCTGCCCGAGGCGGAGCCGGAGATCGGGGAGGCGCTCGCCGGCTACCTGGCGGATGAGGGCATCACCGTCCTGGGCGGCTTGTCCTACGAAGCCGCGCACCTGACGAGGGGCGGCGTGAGCCTCACGGTTCGGCGGGGCGGTCGCCAGGAGACTGTCGTGGCCGAGCGCATCATCGTGGCGACCGGGCGCACGGCCAACACCGAGGATCTCGGCCTCGCCGAGGTGGGTGTGGCCCAGACCCCGACGGGCGCCATCGCAGTCGACGACCGCATGCGCACCTCGAAGCGGGGCGTCTACGCGGCCGGCGACGTGACCGGCAAGGACCAGTTCGTCTACATGGCGGCGTACGGCGCGAAGCTGGCCGCCAAGAACGCGCTCAACGGCGACAGCCTTCGTTACGACAACAGCGCGATGCCCGCCGTCGTGTTCACCGACCCACAGGTCGGGAGCGTCGGCCTGACCGAAGCCCGGGCGCGGGCGGCAGGGCATGATGTGCGGACGTCGGTGCTCACGCTCGATAACGTGCCGCGCGCCCTGGCGGCCCGCGACACGCGCGGGTTGATCAAGCTCGTCGCGGACCGAGGGACCCGGAAGCTGCTCGGCGCGCATATTCTCGCCCCCGAAGGTGCGGACAGCATCCAGACGGCAGCGATGGCGATCCGCGGCGGCTTGACCATCGACGAGCTCGCGGACGCGATCTTCCCGTACCTGACGACCGTTGAGGGGCTGAAGCTCGCCGCCCAGACCTTCGACCGGGACGTCTCCAAGCTGTCCTGCTGCGCCGGTTAGTGCAGGCGCGGCCTGCTCAAGGGATGAACGGCATGCCTGCCACGCCAGCGCCCGGACGCAAGCCTGTCGCCGAGATCAGGCCTGGGGTCCTGCGCCCGAACTGGTCAGCCCTGACGACGGATGCGGGGCGCGACGCGCTTGCCGGCCGCATGGCGGCCCGCTCGGGCCTTCTCGACAGGTGGCTACACGCGCTCGACCCTGACGCGGACCGGATGTGGCAGGCCGTCTTGCGGTTCTACGCCGCGCAAGGGCGCCCCCCGGGTACCGACGAGATCGCCGCGACTTTGCGAGTCCCCCCAGAACGAGCCGCCGCGCTCCTGCGCGACTTGCAGCAGCGGGACCTCGTCGGGCTCGATCCCACCTCGGGCACGGTCACGTATGCCTACCCGCTCGCGCCGGATGCGACTGGACATCAGGTTTGGCTTGGCGGACGCGTCCTCAACGCCTTGTGTGCCATCGATGCCCTCGGCATCGCCGAGATGTTCGACGCCGACGCGACGGTCACGGCCCGGTGCCGCTCCTGCGGTGACACGGTCACGGTCTCGACCGCGGAGCGGGGGCGCGTGCTCCGGAGCGTCTCTCCGGCGCTGTCGGTCGTCTGGTACGATTTCGCGTACGCCGGCAGCGCGGCCGCGTCCTGTTGCCCGCACATCGCGTTCTTCTGCTCGGACCAGCATCTCCGGGACTGGCTCGACGGCCAGCGACCCCCCCGCGTCGGAGCGCGCCTCACGATGCCGGAGGCCCTCGAACTCGGTCGCGCGATCTTCGGGCCCGTCATGCGTGCACCCGAGCGCCCGGACCACGATCAACCACTTCCCCGAGAGGAGACGATTGATGGGGTCCCATAACCTCCTTCTGGACATCGCCATCGGTTTGGCGGCCGGGTTCGTCGCGACGAAAGTCACGGAACTGGTCCAGGAAGCTTCGTACGGGCCGATGCCGCGGAGCGTGAAAAGGCGGGAGGAAGAAGTCCGTCCCGGACCGCCGCCGAAGATTGCGGCCCGAAAGTCGGCCGAGGCCCTCGGCCTTGAACTCGACGAGCGGCAGGCCATGCGGGCAGCCATGGCCATTCACTACGGTCTCGGCGTGACCTGGGGGCCGGTCTACAGCCTCCTGCGCCGTCACAGCCGGATGGAGCCGCTCGGTGCCGGCATCGTGACGGGCGCTGCCATGTCGCTCGTCGTGGACGAGGCGCTCGCGCCAGCCCTGGGCTTCAGCGCTCCGAGCCACGACTATCCGACGCTCACCCATGTGCGCGGCTTCGCCAATCACTTGGTGTACGGGGCCGTGGCCGCCCTGACGGCAGAAGCCCTGTATCACCTGACGGACGCGACCCCGGAAGACCTGTGACGGCACGGCTCCCCCGGGTCCGAGTCGGGCTTGGCGCCGCTCCCGACCGCACGGGCTCAGGGTTTTTCGAACGGCGGCATGTCCATGAGATCACGTGATGTCCTGCTGCCGGACAGCGAATGGAAGAGCTGTTTTTCTTCGCGCGTTGAAACCTGAAGCAGGTCCAGGTTTGTTGAGACCATAAATGCCTACGGACGGCAATGTGGTCCCGCCGGGCCGCTATTATCTGGAATTTTGTACAGAGGAGGTTCGATGCACGGCGATTTGGAACCTCCTGGGCCAGACGGAAAAGGCGTTAAGCCTGAGGAGGGCGGCAACCAAGGTGCCACTTTCCTTGTTTTCGCGACGCTGCACTTCGTCTGCTGTGGCCTGCCCCTTCTCCTATTCTCAGGCGTCTCACTCGCCTTCCTGGCGCCTTACTGGCCGGTTGCCGCCGGTATCTTCGCAATGCTCGGAGGAATCGGATTCGTCTGGTATATCCGGCGTGGCTGCGCCACTTGCCCCCGCAACGAGGGCCGCTGCTCCGCACGTCTGAAAACTTAGGCGACCCCGAGAAGGAGACACCTGTGCAGGGCGGATGGGAGCCTACCGCCGGCGCCCGGATTGGGACGGCCGCTCGGTCACGGACTCCACACTCTCGTCGGCTCTGCGGCCCATCCATCAAGATATGCCTCAGGCGGGAGGGACGCTCCCGTTGAGGCCCACAGTGAGCGCGTCGCCTAAGCCATAGGGCATCGGGAGCGTCGGACCTCCCGGAACAAAATCCGATCCGGGTAGCCGGGAGCGACAGCTATCAGAGGCTAGGAGAGCGGCATGAGCAAAAGCTACGATCTGATCGTCATCGGCAGCGGCACGGCGGCCATGGTGGCGACGAGCCGAGCCGCGGCTGCGGGTTGGAAGGTTGGCGTCACCGACTTCCGGCCGTTCGGCGGAACGTGTGCCCTGCGCGGCTGTGATCCCAAGAAGATGCTGGTCACCGGGGCCCAGGTCATGGACGACATCCGGCGCATGGCCACGCGCGGCGTCGTCGCGCCCGATGCGCGGATCGCTTGGCGCGACCTCATGGCCTTTAAGCGCACCTTCACCGGGCCGATCCCGGTGAAGCAGGAGAGGAACTACGCCCAGAAGGGCATCAACGCCTTTCATGGGCCTGCGCGGTTCACGGGACCCAACTCGGTCGAGATCGACGGCGTGGGAGTCTGCGAGGCGCGCCACGTGCTGATCGCCACTGGGGCCCGTCCCATCCCGCTGCGCTTCCCGGGCGCCGAGAACCTCATCACGAACGAGGAGTTTCTGGAGCTGGATGAACTTCCCGCCCGCATCGTCCTGGTGGGTGGCGGGTATATTGCGGCCGAGTTCTCACACATCGCGGCGCGGGCGGGCGCGAAGGTCACTATCCTTCAGCGCGGCGAGCGCATGCTGACCAATTTCGACGGCGATCTCGTCGGCTGGCTGATGGAAAGCTTTAAGGAAGCTGGCATCGACGTGCGCCTCGGCCATTCGGTCAGCGCGGTCGAGAAGACGGACGGGGGCTTCACGGTTCATACCAGAGCGAGGGATGGCGCCACGACGAGCGTCCAGGCCGATATCGTGGTGCACGCGGCTGGCCGTATCCCGGATCTCGAACCGCTCGATCTCGACGTCGCCGGGATCGAGCGCGACGAGCGCGGGCACCTCAAGCTGAACGGCTTTCTGCAAAGCATCTCGAACTCCGCCGTCTATGCGGCCGGTGACGCGGCGGCTGTCGGACCGGCGCTCACGCCCGTGTCGAGCCACGATGCCAAGGTCGCCGTGCGGAACCTGCTGGAGGGAAATCAGCATCGTCCGGATTACCGCGGCATCCCGAGCGTTGCGTTCACGATACCTCCGATTGCGTCGGTAGGCCTGAGCGAGCACGAGGCGCGGGAGCAGGGCCTCAGGTTCCGCATGAAAAGCGAGTCCGTTCCGGGGTGGTACACCGCTCGCCGTCTCGCGGAGACCGTCTACGGGTTCAAGGTTCTGGTCGACGAGGAGACTGACCGCGTGCTGGGCGCCCATCTAGTCGGCCCGCACGCTGATGAGGTGATTAACATTTTCGGTTTGGCAATCCGTCATGAGCTGACGGCCGAAGCCCTAAAATCCACAATGTTCGCCTATCCGACCGGAGCCTCTGATATCGGATATATGCTGTAGAGGCCTATTTTACTGCTTCCGGCAGATCAGCTCGCGACCACTCTCGCAAAATGTAGTACAATCAAAAGGGAGCATGTTTGCGCGGTTCCAACGCGCAGGCGAATTTAGAGTAGATAACAAACTGCTTAGCGCAAAGAAATTATTCGAATGTATTCTGACGGGATATTTATAATCTGGAATTATAGGAGAATATGTTCTATTAAGATCACAATATAATATTGTTATCAATTATATCCAACCGCGTAAGAACGAATTACTTGGCGCGTTCGGCTAGCGGTAGCCAAGGATCCTGCAGTCGCACGAGTTGTGCCCATCCTCCGGTGGTTCCGTAAGCGGCCCTTATGCGAATGCTGCAGTTCTTCGATCCTCGTACTTCGTTGCCCGCCGCATCGCGGGACAGATGGTCGAGCTTCGCGATCACGAGTGTTGCTCCGTGCAGCCGACAGAGCGCGAGGGCCTCGGCGAGCCGGGGCTGTGCATCCCGGGCCCCGCTCTCGACCTCGATCAACTCGGCGACGTGCCGCCACGAGCCGCCCGCGAGGAAATCAGCCACTGCCCAGCGCTGAGCCTCAAGTCCGAGACCGGATGGGCCCTGCCGCTCGGTCGAGACGCGCCGGTACGACGCGAAGGCACCTTAGAACGCGCCGCCTCCCCTCCGTGACATCCGGCCGAACGAGGAGCGCCGTGGTGATTATTCCGCGCCTGATCCAGCGACTGCGCCGGCAGCGGCGGCGCTCAGAGTCGCCGCCAGGATCGCAACAAGGGCGACCTCAATCATGATTAAGCCTGCCCGATCTTGGCGACCAGCCGGCCGAAGCCCTCGCGGTAGGACATGCGCTCGGCTTCGCACCACTCCACGAACTGGTTGATGTCGGCGATAGCCGCCCGGAGGTTGAGCTGGTCCGTCGGCTCGTCGACAGCGACCCGCCGCTTGCGCCGGGTAGGAACCTCGCGGCTCGGAAATCCGAGCTTCTCCGCGACACGATCGACCTCTCGAGCGACGGCCGGAGCCGGCTCAGACGTGGCCGGCTGGATCTCCGCCAGCTTGCCGAAACCGAAGGATGGCTTGGTATTCACGCGGCAGCCTTGCGGTTGAGGCTGGTGACGAGCTCGATGATTTCGCCTGAGAGGCGCTCGGCGTTCTCCAGGGCGGCCGGCACTCCGTTCACGAGGGACGTGTCAAGCTCGGCAAGCGTCTGGCCGTAGGTGAACATGCTCTTGTAGGCGGCGCGTTCGTTGAGGTGCGAGGTCAAAACCGGGATCCCTGCCCCGCGCAACTCGTCGATGATCATCTTCTCGTTCCGAGTTGGGATTGCCGGCGACGTGCGGGTGAACAGGACTCGGAATGGGATCGTCCGGCCAACCACCTGCTCCTCTTCCTGCACGAGGCTGACCGCGCGGGCGGCCTGGGCCGCGTCGACGGCAGAGGCCTGCATCGGGATCAACACCAAGTCGGAGCGCATAATGGCCCGCGAGACCATACGGCTCGCCGTGCCCTCCAGATCGACTAGGACGAACTGCTGGGAAGCCCGCTCCGCATCGATTGCGGAGACGATGCCGCTCTCACCAACATCGCCCATCACTCTCATCGTCGTGGAGCTGCCGCCCTTCGCCCAGGTGGCGATAGGCCGGTTCGGGTCGCAGTCGAGCAGGGTCACGGTGGCGCCGTGAGCTGCCAGCGTCGTTCCCAGCACGAGGGCTGTAGTCGACTTCCCTGCGCCGCCTTTGGGGTTGGCGATCGATATGACGGGCATGTCGCCGCTCTCCTATCGCGTCGTAAAGGCCGTAACCGTAGGGATGGCTTCGTTACCGAAGGGTTAATCCCATAGGAGTGGCGAGCGGCGTGAAGCGGAGCGGAGAGAAGTGGTTGGGCTGAGATCCTATACGCTGCACCTCAATCACACTGGCTGCTCCGCGATCCTAACCGAGTAACGCGTAGAGGCAACGTTTATCCCCACCGATACCATACGCTATGCAATGATAGCTAGCACTAGACCCCGGAAGGAAGCGGGACGTAAGTGGCGGAGGTTACTCGCAGAGCTCGTGGGGCAACCCGGAACAGCAGCGGCGATGGACGGAGGTGCTACGCAGGACCAGCCCCGAGAACGTCCGGGCCCGCCTCTCGCGTATCAATGCCGGCCTGCCTTCGGAGTATGTGGCGCGCACTCAGGTCCGCCGCCTTCGCTCCCAGCTGATCCTCTCGATCAGCTCGCTCTGAAGCCAACCGGTCAGCTCAGATCCTTACCGCGCAAGCGCTGAAATTCTTTTTCGGCAGCTAAGTAGAACGTCGGTGATTCGCAGCTCAGACGAACCACCTGGTGGATCGCCGGATCGATCGTTCCTTCGGCCATTCCTTCCTTGGCCGACTCCGTTCCTTCGCTGAGGTGGCAACGTTGACTTAGCGGTTCGGTCCAGCCGACATGCTGTGTCGGCGCTGCTCGTGAACGCGAGTCGCGAACCGGCATCAGGAGATCACGCCGCCGCAAGTCGACCCCTGAAAAGCCAACGGCCCCCCAGTCGCCAAACTGGAGGGCCGTCGAAATCGAAAGGCCTGTGAGGCCGCAAGCACCCCTCACAAGCCATGAGACGCCCCTGGGCGTCAAGCGAAAGCGCCAACTTTCGCGACGATGAGGCTTTGCCTGTGGACCGGACGCCCTAACCGGCGGTCCGGAACGACCTGTCGTGGCCCGACGAGGGCCGAGTAGGGATGTTTGCAGACGAAATCCGCCGCGCCATTGAGGCGGCAGACCGAATCACTCTGCCGCAGGTGACGGCACTACTCTGGCGCGCCTACGGGGAGGGGACGGTCACCGAGGCCGAAGCCGAGGTGCTGTCCGGGCTGATTGAGGCACGCACGGATGCGTCGGCGGCCCGGCGGTTCTCCCCGGTCGAGCCGACTGTCTTTAATCCAAGCAATCGTCCATCGACGCAGGAGCGGGCAGTAGCACCCAGGAGGGCTGTCGGCGCACGCCCACGCACGGACACATCTCTGGAGCGCCGTCGCCGCTGGGCCGCCTCGGGGCGGCTCCCGCCAGGGCTCGCGGCCCGGTTCACGCTGGCCGAGCAGGCGGTTCTCGCCCTCGTGGCGGCAGAGACCACCAGGCGAAAGGACTGCCGGCTGTCGATCGAGAACCTAGCCGCAGTTGCGGGCGTGTGTCGCTCAACGGTGAAGAACGCCATCCGCGAGGCGCGCCAGCTCGGGCTGCTCACCGTCGAAGAGCGGGCGATCACCGGCTTCCGAAACGACACCAACATCGTCCGCATCGTCTCGGCCGAGTGGCTGGCTTGGCTCCGGCTGGCGCGGCGCAGTGATCTAATCTCGGCTTGGAAGGGACAAGGCGCAGCCTCTCCTCAGCAAGGGGGAGGGGTCAAAAGCGTAACCAGCACGCCTACTGAAGTTCTAATCCTGTCAGAATCGGGGAAAACGGAACCCTCAAAAAGCTGCCGGGGGGCAGCGGGCGACCTCGACCGTGCGACGCCTCCGAGAATCCGAGTGGGTGGTGGGACGGCCAGAGCCATGCGCTGACAGTCTAGCGCCGGCCGGTCTGACGAACGCTGTTGAAGCCGCGGCTCAACGCGCGTAGACGCGCCCGCTCGGATTCTGGGTGCAGGAGCGTGGATGTGCGACGACGTGGCCGCACTCCTCCTCGCTCTCGCCACCGAGAACGCCGAGCTGCGCCAGCAACTCGCCGCCGCTCAGGACGTGCTGATGGAGACGGCCATCGATGCAGGTCACCTGCATGCGCGCATCGAGGCGGTTCAAGCCGAACGCGACGCGTGGCGCGCCGAGGTGAGCGGCTGCAGGCCCGCAGCGCGCGTGTGAGCTGATCAGCGGTAGCCCGGCGCCGACCTGCTCCAAGAGCCGTCTTTCCCGCCAGGTAACGGGGCTGTCGGCGACACCGCATGGTCCCGCGGTCACATCGCTCAACTTGATCGGAATCGCGAGCGGCTTTTCTCAGGAGCTTCGGGCTACGGCGCCCGCATGCATCGCCCAGACCTCCCCCGCCGCATCGGCCTCGTTCTGCTGCTGGCGCTGGTGACCTTCTTCATCGGCTATCCGGCCGCGTACCTCGCGACTCACAGCCTCGACCCGCGGGCCTGGCCCAACATCCCGGGCACGCCCTACGACTGGTTCTCCCTGGCCGGGCCCGGCTTGGCGGGTTGGCTTGGCTGTCTCCTGCAGATGGCCTCGACCTACTGGAACATGCTGCGCGGCCAGACGAACAGCCTGAGCGGTGGCGGTCTCCCCGCCTTCGTGGCGATTTGGGGGGCGGGGATCGTCCTGATGGTCCCTCTCGTCATGGGCGGCCGGCTCGTGCCGCTGCGCCACCGCCTCAAGCGCTACGGCGATGCCCGCTTCGCCGGACGGCGGGAGCTCGCGCGGATGCGCCGGGGCCTCGAGCTCGGGCTCGACCCGGACACCGGCCGCGCCGTCAGGGTCCCCGTCGAAGGCAACCTGATCACCATCGCGCCTCCGCGCACCGGTAAGACCGGTGGCTTGATCCTGCCCAACCTCGCCCTCCTGGAACCCGGCGCCTGGGGCGGCCCGGTCGTCGTCATCGATCCCAAGGGCGACGCCCTGCGCGCCGCACGACGGCGGCGCGAAGCGATCGGCCAAACCGTGCGCGTCCTCGATCCTCTCGGTCTGTCAGGCGGCTCCGACCGCTGGGATCCGCTGCTCGGGCTCGATCCCGAGGACGTGCTCGAACTCCAGAGCATGGCTCGCGCGCTCCTCCCAGATGTCGACCAGACCACTGAGGGAGGAACGTTCTTCCGCGACCGCGCCGTCGTCGTGATCGTGGCCGCGCTGCAGGTCGTGATCCGGGAAGGACAGGGGGTGACCGAAGCCGCAGCCCTGGTGAGCGAAGGCGGTGAGGAGCTACTGGCTGCACTGAAGGGGCGTACGGATCCGGTCGCCAAGGATGCCCGCGGCATCCTCCGCTCGAAGGACGAGAAGAGCCGGGCCAACATCCTCTCGACCGCAGCCCAGGCGTTCGGCTGGCTGCTCGATGCGCGCATGCAGCGGGTCGTGACCGGCCACACCTTCGCGCTCGACGCGGTGTGTGCGGGCGACACCGACCTGTTCATCGTCCTGCCGGCCGACGACCGGCGCACGGAGATCGCCCCCTACGTGCGTTGGCTGTTGGCGAGCCTGTTCAGCACGGTGCGGCGCACGCCGGTGGCCGAGCGGGTGCTCGTGGCCATCGACGAGGCGTTCGTGCTCGGCCGTTTCGACGCGATCCTGCGTGGGGCGGGCGAGCTGCCGGGCTACGGCGTATCGCTTTGGACCTTCTGGCAGTCGGAGGCCCAGATGGTCGAAGCCTACGGCCAAGCTGGGGCTACGATCCTGCGCGATACCGCCGAGGTAATCATGCTGTTCAACCTGTCCATGGCGCAGGGCGAGGAGCGGGAGCGCTGGTCGAAGGCGCTCGGGACGTTCACCGGGGTGCAGACGACCGAGACGGCCGATCCCGCCACCGGGAAGGTGAGCCGGAGCTCGACCGCGGTGGCCGACGCCCTGGTGCCGGCCTCGGACCTGGCCGCGCTGACGCAGCGGCATACGCTGGTGTTCCTCAACAGCCGCGCGCACACCACCGACCCGCTCAAGCTCAAAAAGACGCTCGCCCACGAAGACGCACGCTGCACCGGGCTGCTCGACTTCGTGAAGCCGGTGCAGGCGACCGCCTTTGGCCGGAGCGGACGGGTGCGCGACGGCGTGTGATCCTTGTCCGCACCTCCGGACACGTAGGCGTCCGAGGAGAGGCCATGCTCAGCCAAGTGTCGGCCGATATGTGCCGGGCGATCAGCCCGGCAGCGCCCGGATGAAGGGCCCGCCATAGCCCAGGACTTGCCGCGGCCAGCGGCTGATCTGCTGGCCTCCTGACGCCCGGATTGGTTCCAGATGCGCGCGATGTCCCGCTGACGCTTCGGCCGCAAACGCAGATCCCTGGGCGCGCAGCCGGTTCCGCTCTACGGTCACGCTTCGACGCCCTGACCTCGACCCGCACCATGCCGATCCGGCCCGAGCACCGCTTCTTCTACCCGATCGACTGGCCGCAACTCTCCCGGGTGATCCGGTTCGACCGGGCGGGAGGGCGCTGCGAGCGTTGCGGCCGACCGCATGGGCGGCGTGTGGTCCACCTCGGCGATGGCCGCTGGTGGGACGGGGAGGCTGCGTCCTGGCGGGACGGAAGCGGGCGGCGCGTACGCCTCACGCCCGGATCCGTGGACATCCTCGGGCGCGTGCGCCGGACCTGCGTGGTCCTGGCTGCGGCCCACCGCGACCACGACACGGCCAACAACGCCGGGGCCAACCTCGCCGCGTTCTGTCAGCGGTGCCACATGATCCACGACCGCCCCGAGCATCGCCGACGCCGGTGGGCGACGCTGTTCCGGCGCAAGGCGCTCGGCGACCTGTTCCGGGGGCCTTACGCCTGACCACGGATCCGCAAGGAAGCCCGACCACTGGCGCGCCGTCTGAACCGGGGCAGGGTCGCGAGCTGGCGCCACTCGGTTCAATGCGTGGGCGACAGATCGAGGCCAACGCGCCAGACCGCACCGCACAGGTAGCCTTGCCTTTTATCCCAGACCCGGACCCAGGCGAGGTCGCCGTCCAGGCGTTCGACTGAGACCCAGGAATTCCTCGGGAAGGTGTAGGCCCACACGGAGCCATCCGGCCCCGAGAGGTTGGCGGCCAGCGAATACATTGCGCGTCCGATCTGGGGCGTCGCCCGGCGGACGAGCTCGAACCAGCCCCCAGCGATCACCAGGAGGACGAGGACGGACGGATGCAGAACTCCGCGCAGCAGCGCGATGCTGAGGCGTCGCCCCCGCGCGAGGAGCCGGCCCTGCGGCCACCACCGGCGCTGGGGCTTGGCGAGGGCGACCTGGATCGAGCGGCGCAGGCTGACCCGGTCGGGACCGGTCAGGGCCGGGTCGTCGAGATGGGCCATGCGCTCAACTGCCCCGAGCCGCAACAGCTCGGTCAGCCGCGCCCGGCTCGCCGCGCGGACCCGGCGCGCGGCCGCGCGTTCGGCCTCCTGGGCGGCGCGCACGCGATCCTGCACGGTACCGGGAGCGCGGGCCACGGGCTCAGCCCTCCAGCCACGCCGCGGCCGGGGCGGCGGCTGCCATCGCGCGGGCGCGGAACGCCGTGAGATCCTCGATGATGCGGCCGGCCTCGGCGAAGCCGAACTGTGCGGCGAGGTTGTCCTCGGCCCCGGCGAGGTCCTCGCCGATGAACCGCAACCCGCCCTTCTGCAGCAGCTCGTTGGCGCGCGCGTCAAGGCTGAGCCGCTCCAGACGGCTGAGGGTGACGCCCTTGCCCAGAGCCTTCAGGGCGGCCGGCTCGACCGGGCCCTCGATCTGGTTCTCGACCACGAACCGGGCGGCCGCGAACGGCGCAGCGAGGTCGAGCAGGACTGGGGCGTTGGCCAGGGCACCGGGCTCGCTGGTGAGCACGACCAGCAGGGCGAAGGTGATGCCGCGCCGGCCGTAGCGCCCGCTGGCCTCACGGATCAGCGGTAGGAGCGAGCCGGCGGTGTTGGCCCCGACATCGACGATCACCGGCCCCTCGGCCGCGGCCATGGCGTTGAGCACACCGTCGAACTCGGCCCGCGCGGCCTGGCCACCGGTGCGGTTGATCTCGCCGCGTTCGGCCCGAACCGGGAAGAAGGCGAGGCGGTCGTCGAGCTCGACCAGACGGCGGCCGGCCTCGATCTCGATCAGGCGGGCGGCGGGCAGACACTCGGCGAGCGCGCGCACCAACACGGTCTTGCCGGAGCCGCCCTTGTCCTGGGCGACGAGGAGGATGCGTGGCATCGGATCAGGCCTTCTTCAGGAGCTTGTGCAGGGCGTCGAGGCCCGCGCGCCGGATCGCCTCTTCGCTGGTGTGCGCGGGGCGGCCGGGTGCGGGTGACGGAGTATTCGGGACCGGTGCGACCGGCGCCGGGGTCGCGGTGTCGCCGGCGAGCGGCGGCTTTGGATCGGCGAGGTCGGGCCGCGCGCGGCGGGCGGCGGCCCGCTCGGCCTGCCGGCGCAGCTGCGCCTCGACCTGACCGACGATGGCGGTGAGGCGGGAGGCGGTCAGGGGCTTTCCCGCACCCTGGGTGACACCCTGGGCGCTCATCGCCGCGGCGATGGCCGCCCAGGTAATGCCGCTCGCGCGCAACTGGCGGATCATCGGCAGGCCATCGCGCACGGCGCGGGTCACGCCCGTGGTCTCCCGGCCGATGCCGGCTGTGGGACGCGTGGCCTGCACGCGCTTGGCGTCCCGGGCGAGGCGCTTGGGATCGAGGGTCATTGCCGAGAGCGATGCGAGAACGATTGACCGGTGCTGGCCAGGGCTGCCAGTCTTTGCCGCTGCGTTTGCCATCGACGAACCATCATCGGAATGGATCACACCTCACGCACTGAGTGTGTCTCAGCATCCGAACGGTACGCGACTGCCTACTTGTCCCGGCTCAGAATACGGACGGTGGGCGCTTTGCCCGTAGGGCGCGAAGAAGTGCCAGAGCACCTTCCAGGCGTGGCTGCAGAGTGCCGATCGCCTCCTGGTTCGTCCGATAGGCGGTGCCTTCTTCCGCTTCTATCTGGAATGCTGAACGCAGAACCTCCCTGGCACTCTTGCGGCCTTGCATAGTGTATGGATTAAATATAGCTCGAAGTTCATTGACTAGATCATTGATAGTGAGTGAAAGTTTTTCTTCCGAATATTCCGGGCCGTGCAGCTTATTTGCGCGAGGATTTTCCATAGCTTTTCCTCAATAAATATGTCCATGTATTGCATATCAGGATCAGCTCTTGAGACGCTGTCCCATGGATAGCGTTCATCGATTTTGAAATAAACGCAAGGCTTGAGTGGATGAAATCCTCTAAGCCAAGCGAATTTTTTTGGTCGACTCCAAAATCGGTGGGGCTCGACTACAAAATTTGCACATGCTGTAGTCGACTACGTAGTCGTTTGCGGTGTTTGGTCCTAAGTTTTTCTTGATAAGGAAAGTGTTCCAGTTGACGCGCGGAAAAATTAGCTCCCATTCTGATGGGGTCTCAGCGTGTGGTTGATGAGAACGGGTGGCGGTCGACTTGTTCCTGGCGCTCGCGCCACGGCTGATGATCTGATCCACGTGTAGCAGGTGCGCCGATGGCCCAGGAGATCGAGCTTACCGTGACCCTGGATGCGGCGCTCGCCGCCCGGTTGCGAGCCGCCGCGGCCGAGCGCGGCTGGTCCGCTGAGAGCTTGGCTGCCGCGTGCGTCGCTCAGCACCTGGAGGTGGCGATCCGTCACCGCGTTCTGGTCGAGCGGATGGAGCAGATCGACGGCGCCATCCTCGACATGGCCCAGGCGGTCGGCGAACTCGGCGCGCCGTCGGCCGGCATCGACCTCTCCAAGGTCTGTCGCCTGCACAAGGGCGACGGCGTCGCCGATCCGGCGCCGTGACCGCCTCGCTGCACCGGCTCGGTGCCGGCTCACCGGCGGCGGCCTACTACACGCAGGACAGCCAGCGTGAAGCCAGACCCGATAAGAGGGACAACTACTACCTCTCGGACGGCGGCGGGGTGTGGTGGAGCAGCGGCGGCACGATCGTGCGCCACGGTGCGGCGATCGACGCCGCCTCGTTCCGCGAGCTGTGTGCGGGGCTCCACCCAGGCACGGGTAAGCCGTTGGTCCGCGGTGCGGGCCCGGGGCACTGGGCCGGTGTCGACTGTACGATGACCCCCGGGAAGAGCGTGTCGGTGCTTTGGATGGCCGGCACGCCTGAGCAGCGCGCGGCGATCGAGGCCGCCCATCGCGCTGCCGTCGAGCGGGCGCTGAGTTTTGTCACCGCGGAGGGACTCGTCACCGTCCGGACCGGCGCCGGCGGCACCGAGCAGCATCGCCCGCGCGACCTGATCGTCGGTCGGTTCGATCACTATACAACCAGAGAGGGTGATCCGAATATTCACACGCACTGCGTGTTGATCAACGTCGCCGGTGCGCCCGAGAATGCCGGCGCCGGTCGGTACAAGTCGCGGACGCACCTGACCATCGAGCCTGAGCGGCTGTACGCCGCCCAGCTCGGAGTGGGAGCGGCATACAGGGCGGCCCTGGCCGAGGGGCTGCGCGAGCAGTTCGGTCTGCAGTATCGCGAGGCCGGACGCGGGCAGTGGGAGGTCGCCGGCGTGCCGGAGGCGCTGCTCGCGGCCTTCTCCAAGCGCTCGGAGCAGATCCTGGCTTACGCGGGCGCCGGGGCCAGCAGCGCCCAGCGCGAGATCGCCGCCCTGGCGACTCGCCGGGGAAAGGAGGAATTGCCGACCGGGCCGGAGCTGGAGGCGCGCTGGCGCAAGGAGCTCGCCGCGTGCGCGATCGATCCGTGGCTAGCCGCGCGTCACCCCGAGCGCGACCCCGCCTTCGTGATGGCCGCCGAGCGCGATCGGGAGCGAGAGGCCCCGTTCGACCCGCCCGAGATCCCCGGTGACGGCCCGGTGGCGCGCGCCGCCTCGGCCCTATTCCGGCACGAGAGCGTCGTGGCGCGCAAGGACCTGCTCCAGCGTGCCCTGGAGGTCGCGGGTGTCGCCGGTATCGGGGTCGACGCCGTGGAGGCGGAGCTCGCCCAGCTCGAGCGGGATGGCGCGCTGCTGCTGCTTGCCGACGCCGAGCTGGTACCGGGCGCTAGTGCGTGCTGGACCAGCCCGGGCATCGCCGCGTGCGAGGCCGCGATGCTGCGCGCGGCCGATCGGCCCCTGGAACGGACCTGGATCACGCCCGAGGCGGTCGAGGCTGCGCTGGCGGACGCCCCTCATCTCAGCCCCGAGCAGGGCGAGGCCGTGCGTCACGCCGCTGGTCGGGACGGGGTGGCGCTGCTGCAGGCCGGGGCAGGGACCGGCAAGACTACGACGGCGGCTGCCCTGGTAGCCGCCGCCCGCGGCTCCGGCCTGCGGGTGATCGGCCTCGCGCCGTCGTGGGTGGCCGCCGACGAGCTCGGGCGCTCGACCGGAATCCCGGCGCAGGCGATCGCGCGCTGGCGCCAGGACCAGACGCAGGCTGCAGGTCCGGATGCCATCCATCACCCCGACCGATCGGCCGTGCTCGACGCCGATACCCTGGTGATGGTCGACGAGGCCGGGATGGTCGCGACCCGCGACATGGAAGCCGTGCTGAGCGCGGCCCGGTCAGCCGGGGCGAAGGTGGTTCTGATCGGTGATCGGCGGCAGCTCGCCTCGGTCGGGGGCGCGAGCGCCCTGCGTGCGGTCGCCGACGTGGTCGGGCGCTCGGCGGTGCTCGAACAGGTCCGCCGACAGACGGTGGAGTGGCAGCGCGCCGCCTCGGTGCTGATGGCGCGCGGTGAGGTCGAGGCGGCCCTGCGCGCCTACGCGGCCCGGGACCGGATCGAGCTGATCGCCGGCGCCGAGGCCGCGCAGGTGCGCGCGCTCGCGGTCTGGAGCGAGCAGCGCGCGGCCCACGGCGAGGATGTGCTGATCGTGACCCGGCGTAACGCCGACGCCGCGGCCTTGAACGTCCAGGCGCGGGCTGTGCTGCGGGGGGAGGGGCGCCTCGGCCCCGACCTGATCACCCTGCCGGCGCACGACCGAGACGACAGGCCGGTGGCGCTCGCGCTCGCGGTCGGCGACGCCCTCCGCTTCGGCGAGAGCCTGCCGCATCTCGGGTTGCGCAATGGCAATCGCGCCCGGGTCGAGGCGATCACGGTCGAGCCGGAGGGAGGAGCACGCCTGCGCCTGGCGCTGGAGGATGGTCGCGCGTTGGAGGTGGCGTGGTCGGATCTGGCGCAACAGCCGCGGTTCGGCCGGAAGCGGTCGCAGCCCAGGATCGTGCATGCCTATGCGGGCACGGCCTACGCGGCGCAGGGCCGGACCTCCTCCGCGGCGGTGATGTATGTCGGGGCGGCCACGGACGCGCGGGAGATTTATGTCGGTCTGACCCGGCACCGACACGAGGCCAGGGTAGTGGTCGAGCGCGATCGGCTCGATGCCCTGTGCCGGCAACGGCAAGAAGATGCGCGGATGCCGGCGACCGACGCGATGGTGCTGGAACGCCTGTTCCGAGAGGCGCGGACCTACAGTGAGAAGGTCAACGTGGTCGATCACGCCGCCGACCGGGTCGCGTTCGTGCGGGATGGATCGCTGGGAACGCGTGAGCCCGTCGACCAAGGGATCGATGTGCGGCGCGTGATGCGTGCAACACGGCTTCTGCGTGAGGCCGCAGCGTGGCTCGGCGTCGAGCAACTCATCGTGCCGATGTGGCGGCTGGTGGATGCCTACGGGCGTCGTTTGACGCAAGCACCGGCCCGGGTGACCCGTGCTCTGGTCGGCGAGCTTGCTAGCCGCCTCGGTCGCCCCGATCCGCTGCCCCAGCTTGAGCGGGGTCGCCACATCGAACGGTGAGGGTGATCCTGGATCACGAGCAATCATCCCTGGGCCCAGGCCCGCATGCCCCCAAATGGGCGCGATGGCTCTCAAGGCAGGATCAGCCGCGCGGTCTTGTTGACGTCATCGCGGATGAGGCCCGTTCCTGTCTATCGGAGGCGGGCATTCTGCGTTTTCTGGACCTTATGCGATCATTCAATGACCTGGGCGACAGGTTATATTTGCATTTCGATTTGCATCGCATTTGCATTAGTGCAAATGCTTCGATGCATCTCTAGAGATGTCTGGAGATATATTATCATCAACCGTTGTCTTCAAGGGCCGATCTCGTTATCTGCCGATCGATCTCCGACGAACGCCGGGCCAACCCGATGCCGCCCCCCAACCCGAACGAGTGGCAACAGCTCCGCGCCGCGGTCCACCGCGAAGCCCAGGCGGTGATCCGCGTGCCCGACCTACGTCTCACCGAGATCGACGCCACGGCTCTGCGGGTCGCTGGTGATTGGCGTCTGCAGGTTCGCGCCGTCGACTGGAACTGGCGCGGCCTTACACGTCGTCCGGAGCATCAGATCAACACCGCGATCTGGCACAGAGACCGCCTGTGCGGGCTAATGTGCGGCTCGGCCGGCGCGGCCGCTGTCGTGCTACGCTATCTTGAAGGCGCGCCGGATCCTACCCACCCTCTGAAGGGGCGTGTGGCTGACATCGGCGTGGCAACGGCCGAGGTTTACGCGCGTGCCCTAGGTGCACCGACTGTGCTGCTGAACGACCCGATCTCCGCCCTCGTCGATCGCCTCGGTGCGGGGCCAGGGTACGCCTGGATGACAGAGGCACCGTTCCAAGGGTACTTTGGGCGCAAGGTGATACCATGAGCGCGCAGCGGCCCGGAGCATCCGGGGGAGTCAGGAAGACAGATCGCGGATCTGGCCGTAGCCTGCTGGTACGGTCCGCCGTGACCGGCCGGTTCGTGGCTGTACGGGAGAAGGCTCGCACGGCCGAACCGGTCTCCGATCTTTCGGCTATTCCCAACGGCGGCCTCGCCGCAGCCCTGGAGCGGCTGAACGTGCTGCCGCCGGATGCCTGTGCGTGGGTGCACGAACTAGCGCCGATGTCGGCCGATGTACCCGAGGTCATCGGGCCTCGACTGAAGAATGATCAGAAGCAGGGTAAGCGGTAGATCAACAGAGGTCGTCCCGACACGGGTTAACGTGTACCTAGCGGCCGAAGGCGTCCTCCATTCGCGTCCGCCTGAACGGCCAGAGCAAGCATGCGCTCGACCTCACGCTGGATTGGCCGGTACTCGAACTGCTCGCCAAGTAGGACGCAGACCCCGCGCTCCGGGTCGACCAGCTTGAAGACCTTGTCGAGCGGACCGGCGCTTCTGTGATCGCCGACGCGTGGTCCTGGGAAGAAGAAGCCGGCCGCGTTGACGATCAGATAACGGTCGAGATCCTCATCGAAGTGTTCGAACGCGTTGCGCAACCGCCGCCATTTGAGCGGTGACGCGTCAGTAAGGGCGAAGGCCTCACGCAGCTTCTCTCCACGCGCCGCCGCGAGCAAACTGTCCTTCTTCACCGGCCAGAAGAAGCGCGACAGGGCCCCGGCGTGGGTTAGGGCTTCTTGCACGGTGGCGAAAATCAGCGCGTCGGACATACCGCGTGTGACAGCAGCGTCGAACCGCTCGAAGGCACTGAAGGATCGCTCGGCCGCGTATATGATCGACTGGATGTAGAAAATCTCAAGCGGCGGCTGGATGCCGCCGCACAGATCGATGATCGCTGCCTCAGCTGCCTGCAGCTCACCGGCGTCCATTCTCATGTCATGCCTACTCCGACATCATAGGCGCGGCGGTATCGAGACAAACTAAATGCGACTACGCTTTCCTTCACCGATCCCCCGCGTATAAATCCGAAACAACCGTTTCGGATTTATACGTGGCCTCGTTCGTCGCCTATTACCGTGTCTCGACAGCTCGCCAGGGCTATAGCGGCTTAGGCCTCGATGCCCAGCGGTTGGCCGTTGGGCGCTTCACGGCAGGGCGTGGCGAACTGGTCGCGGAGTTCACGGAGATCGAAAGCGGCCGAAAGGCCGATCGACCTCAACTCGTTGCCGCGATCGAGCTGACCCGGAAACATAAGGCGATCCTGGTGATCGCTAAGCTCGATCGCCTAGCGCGCAACGTCGCTTTCGTCTCAAACCTAATGGAGAGCCGCATCGAGTTCATCGCCGCAGACATGCCGGAGGCGCAACGAGTGACGGTTCACATGATGGCAGCCATAGCGGAGCACGAACGTGGCGTGATTTCGAAGCGCACCAAAGAAGCCCTTGAGGCCGCAAAGGCGAGGGGGGTGCGGCTCGGGAACCCCCGGCCCAACTTGGCAAAGGCTACCGGCCGAGCGGCGGAGCGCGCCGCTCGGTTCCGGGCATCCATGATGCCCCTGATCCAATCGCTTAGAGCAAATGGACGCTCGTTGCGCGCAATCGCTGACGATCTGAACAGTAGGCGCATTCCAACGTTGTCCTCCGCCCCACGGTTGCTTGAGACACCCCGTTAGCGGACGGTCTCCGCCTCAGGGGTGAGAACGATGACGACGAATACAGGAGCGGTTGCCGGTGCGGTCGGACCTGGCCGGGGTGGGCGCATGTCCCGGCAGCGCAAGCGGGACGCGGTGTTGCGGCTTCTGCGTGGTGAGGACCTGGAGAGCGTTTCGCGCGGCCTGGGCGTGACGGCGGCGACCTTGTCGGGCTGGCGCGATGCTTTCCTGACGGCGGGCGAGGCCAGCCTGTCCACCCGGCCCCTCGATGCGGACGCGCTGGAGAGCGGGCGTCTCAAGGCCAAGCTCGGCGAGATGCTGCTGGAGCGCGAGCTGCTGGAGGCCAAGGTCGCCGCCCTGGAGGCGCGTGGCTCCGGCCCTTTGGCCCGCAGGCGGTCGCGGCCATGAGCCGGACCGTCTCGCCGGCCAGCGGCAGCGTCTACGGGCTGGCTCGGGTGTGCCGGATCTGGCGCGTGTCGCGCGCCACAGTCCACCGGCATCTCTCACCGCCCCGCTCGAGGCTCGGATCGGAGGCCGCGTCCGATCCCGCGCGGCGGCCCGGCCCGGTCGGGGCGATGCCGGATGCAGCACTGCTCATCCGGATCCGCGCCATCCTGACCGATAGCCCCTTCCACGGCGAAGGCCATCGCAAGGTTTGGGCACGGCTGCGCATGAAGGGCGTGCGCACCTCCAAGCGCCGGGTTCTGCGCCTGATGCGCGCCCACGACCTGTTGGCCCCCACGCGGGTCGGCACACCGCGCGGTCCGCGCAACCACGACGGCACCATCATCCCGGACAGGGTCGACACGATGTGGGGCACCGACCTGACGACCACCTGGACGGCCGAGGGGCAGGTCGCGGTGTTCGTGGCCATCGATCACTGCTCGGCCGAGTGCGTGGGCATCCATGCGGCGCGCCGGGCCACGCGCTTCGAGGCGCTGGAGCCGATCCGCCAAGGGGTGCGGCAGCGCTTCGGCGGCTTCGCGGCCGAGATCGCCTCTGGCCTGAGCGTCCGGCACGATCACGGAAGCCAGTACATGGCGGACGCCTTCCAAGCGGAGCTCGCGTTCCTGGGCATCGCGAGCTCGCCCGCCTTCGTGCGCGCCCCGGAGGGGAATGGCTGCGCCGAGCGCTTCATCCGCACCCTCAAGGAGAACCTGTTGTGGGTCGAGCACTTCGATACGGTCGAGGATCTGCGCCACGCCCTGCTGGCGTTCCGGGATCTCTACAATGAGACGTGGCTGATCGAGCGACACGGGTTCCGGCCACCGGCCGAAATCCGCGCCGCGCAGCTACCACCCGCGGCCATCGCCGCGTAGGCTTCAGATCGGTGTCTCACAATCCGCAGGCGGTGCAGTTGAACGATCGCTCATGGCATGCAGCCACCGTGCGGGGGATCCTTCTGTATCCTGATCGGGACAAGGCGCTCAGAAATTAGAATTGCCGTTTACCGGCGAAGCTGCCGCCTGATAATCAAAGCGGAGGAAACGTGGTTAGCGACGAAAAATTAGGCCGGCTACGCGAGGTAATCACAGAGAACCTACGTGTCCAGCGCGATGGCGAAGCCATTGATTACATAAATGTTGGCACAGCTCTCCAAGATGCGTGCTCGAAACAAAATCACGCCATTTTTGCCCGCAGGGGATGCGGGAAAACCCTGCTACTTCATCACTCGTCAAGAGTTCTAAAAAGCGATATTAGGTCGGTATATCTCAACTGCGAAGATTTTAAGCGGCACTCTTTCCCAAACGTTCTCATTGAGATAGTATCATCGTTATTTAAGGATATTGAAAAACATCTTCCTGGTTGGTTTGGGAAGAAGAAACGCTCTCGCTTGATTATTGGCCAGATCCTGTCCCGTCTAGATGCTCTCCAAAAATCGGCAGATGTACAAGACGAAGAAATCCGCAAGAAAATATCTGCCGAAACTGGAACAACACTGGAAGGATCTGCGGGCGCAGATATAGAAAAACTAAATCTAAAATTTGGGGCTAAAGATGAAACCAAAAACAAGGAAGAAATTGAGCGCTCGTTCAAAATTCACCGCGAGAAACTTCAGGAGCTGGACCGTTGGTTGCCAGAACTGAAAGATCAAATCAGAAATTTTTTCGCTTTGTCGCAATCTACAAGTGCAATAATAATTCACATCGATGATCTATATCATCTCAAAAGAACTGACCAGGCTTTTGTTGTAGATTATATACATAGGTTGTGTAAAGATGTACCTCTTTACTTTAAGATTGCTACACTTAGACACGCGTCTACACTGTATGCAGATCGGGACGGTCAACCCATCGGGGCCCAAGAGCGGCACGACTATCAGCCAATAAACATCGATTATACGTTCAGTGATTTCAAAAAGACTTCAAATCAGAACTGGCAGATACTTGAGCAATTTGGCGTCAAAGCTGGACTTACAAAAGCAGAAGTGCAGTCCCTTTTCAAGGGTGAGGGATTTGAACGCCTTGTGATGGCCGGCGGAGGTGTTCCCAGGGACGTACTGTCTCTATTTCTGCAGGTGCTGTCAGATGTCGATGCTTCTCGCGGCGGACGCATTGGCAAAGATGAAGTTAGAATTTTGTCACGAGCCAATTTCGAGCGAAAAATCGATGAGTTGAAACAGGACTCGAAGGGCGACGAGCAAGACGATTTGCTGAAAGGTATCTATATTATCCGAGAATTTTGCCTTGACCGGAAAACGAACCTGTTCTTAGTTAGAGAGAGAATGCTTCAGCAGAGCGATGAGTGGCGAGCTCTTTTTAACAGGTTGCTCGACTACAGAATTATTCACAACTGCGCGACCGCTTTGACCCATAAGTCTCAGGAGGGAACCTATCAAGCTTTCGCGATAGACATCGGCTGCTATGCGCACCTCAGAAAATTACAAGACCGCTTTACCGAAATTGATGTAAGTTCTCCCAGTGCAAAAGATCAAATGCGATCGGCGCCGTTGTTAGATCAGGCCAAGTTAATGGCGTTATTTGAGAGTGTGCCCAAAAATGTTGAAGCAGCTCTCCTGGAAGCGGAAGAGGCAGTCTAGTTCCCATTTCGAGTTAATCAGTCAGTTGCCATCTAATCCACGTGGATGGCGCGTGTTAAAACGCGCCATCCACGTGTTTTTCAAACGAATAACCTCAGCGTTCTCGCAGCTGTTAAATTTGCTATCAGCGATGAAATATATCCGCACCAGTCAATATCGCAGCCCACGCTAAATCCTCTTCTTGCTCCTCAGGCGTGTTGGATATTAGATGCCATAGGGTACTAAGGCTGTCTTTCTTATTCTGAGTAACAATTTGCCCAACCCATGATGTCATCGCGCTCACCCCGCGCCATTTTACAACAAGCGAAATAATATCATCATCAACAAACCCGACTATGTCACCGATTGCTTCTCTGGCGTCTTTTTTTAGGCTCTTCTTGCTTGTATAAATACCAGTGACATTTGCGCCGTCAATTTTTAGATCCATACTGGATCCCAGTTGATTTTTCCAGACTCCATCGAAGCCGCTCGGAGCTGCTGCTTGTTTCTTCTCGTTTTGGGTAGAAAGAGCCTTCGAGAGTGCCACTTCGTGCTTCATGTGTCTCGCCCTCCCTGATCTGCGAGATCCAGCATGCGATGAATTTACATGGCTTGGAAGCCAGTTATGGCGCCACCGCATCACGCAACGACGCTGGTTTTGAGGGCGCGGGATTGGCCTGCGATCCCGAAACGGCGATTGGCTCCGCTCGTCCCTGATAGCGTCATCATCATGACGCTTATCTCTGGCCTCCGATACCGTTCGCTTATCAGAAGCCAAAGGCGCCATAGTGGGGCCGGTATGGGGTCAAGACCGGAGAGCGTTAGACCCCGTTTCATAACGGGCTAAACAGCTTAGCGGTTGGGTGAGCGGCGAGCATCGCGGGCGTTGGGAGAGTGTCTGACGCTCACCCAGGAACCTTGATGTGGACACCCGCCGCCCGCGCGGAGCTTGCGCGCGAGAGCCTGCCCTATGCAACCTGCCTGAGCGATGCCGAATGGACGGTGCTCGCGCCGCTGCTCCCTGCACCGTCCAGCACCGGCCGCCCATGGCGCTGGCCCGTGCGGGCGATCCTCGGCGGCATCCTATACGTACTGCGCACCGGCTGCGCGTGGCGGCACCTGCCGCTGGACTTCCCGCCTTGGAGCACGGTGCATCGCTGGTTCTTGCGCCTGTCGCAGGCAGGCGTGTTCGAGCGCCTCGCTCACGCCCTCACGATGGCCGACCGGGAGCGGGTCGGACGCGAGGCCAGCCCGACCGGCTGTGTCGTGGATGCGCAAGCCGCGCGCGCGGGTGGCGTGGGGATGGCAGGCGAGCGCGGTTACGATCCAGCCCGGCGGGTCGTCGGGCGCAAACGCCACGCGCTGACCGACACAGACGGCCGCCTGCTCGTGGCTGGGATCTCCACCGCCGACCTTCACGACAGTCACGGCGGCATCGCCCTGTTGCGAGCCTCACGCGGGCTATTCCCGTTCTTGGCCCACTGCTTCGCTGACCGCGCCTACAGAGGTGAGCGCGTCGGCACGGCCACAGCCATCGTGGTCGAGATCGTCGCGGCGGAAGCCGGGCAGAAGGGCTTTGCCGTTCAGCCCAGGCGATGGGTGATCGAGCGGACATTCAGTTGGATCAGCCGCTGCCGCAGGCTCGCACGCGACCACGAAGCGACCCCGTCCTCCGCGCTTGCCTTCTTCGTGCTCGCTGCGGCCATGATCCTCGTCAGGCGGCTCGCCAGAGCCTTATGAAACGGGGTCTTAGCGTGCCTTAAGGCCAGACCGGACGGCTGGCACCGCGACGGATGAAGGTCGGTGGCAAGACGGCGAAAACTGTCCAACACCTTGACTTTCAAGTAAAAATATGATATTTGCGAACCGTTAGGGCACGCGTAGGCCGAAGGCCGGCCCGCAAAGCGGGTACGCGTGCCCTAACGGTGGCAAATGACCTGTATTGTCGCCTGAAAAGCAAGTATATCCGAGCAATACCCTCGGAAATATACTTGGCGTTATTTTTAAACATCCTGGCGGGGTTCATTTGGGATCTCTTAAAGTGGGCCTTTTGGGCCGTGGTGAACATGCTTTTATAGCATAAAACGCCATAAAAATCAAAGTCTTATACCGAATTTTGGCGACAAGTAACACCCGCAACAGACACAGACCCACCACCCCCGGCCGGCGTTCACTGGACGTCGGAAGGATCGGGGGCGGCTATTGACGGGCCCGACCTGGTGCCAGGGCGGAGAGCCGGACAGGCTGCGCGGGAGCGCAGACTAGGACCGGCGGGGTTCAGGATCGAGCGCAGGCAGGACGGCGGAGCCGCCCCGGCCGGGGGCCGGGGTGTGGGGCCGGCAGCCCCGCCAGCCGCCGGCAGGCGGCTATCGCGCGGCGGCTGCCATTCGCCACTGCCTGTAAGAATGAAACACCCGGCGCGACCGCAGTGCTGTCACTGGCAGGCTCACTGACCGTGACAGCACGGGCCGCAGGGCGCTGCCCTAGACCCGTGCGGCACCGCAGGCCACGGCCAGAGTCACCAGCGGGCATCGTGGCGGGGAGAGGTCAGACGCGGCCGGAACGTGCCCGCATAAATGCCTGACGAGTGCCACGCGGGCATTCGTCAGATCTGACAGGCGACACCTCCGGGCCACACCCGCTACCGAGTACTCACCTACGCGAACAGGTCGAGTTGGCCAGGCATGCCAAGGGCCCCTGAGCGCGGCGCCGGGCCGAGACGCTTAGTCCGCGGTATCGGCAGAACTGGCAGGGCGACACCAGGCTTGCCGTAGAGCACAGCCCCGACGATCCGGCATCCGTCGCCACGGTGGAACACGTTCACCGTATGCGGTCCAGCCCGCAGGATCTCCTGCATCAGCCGCTCGTCGAGGCTGAGGCCGGACAAGGTCGCGAGCAGGCAGGTAAGGCCTGCCGCCTCCACGGCAAACGACTGGAACTCCGCGGCTCGCTGCCGCCACACCTGAGAGACGGCGCCGACGCTTGTTTCCGGAAACGGGTTCGGCGCAGGCTGCGTCGCGGTCTGAGCGAGGAAGGCGGCGATCACATGCCGCTCGGCGATATGGTCAGCGGCGAGCAGGGAAGCGGTGAGCTGACGGGGGCTGATCGGCATGGGGCTCCAGCTATCCGGCTCGGGCTCGGGATCGGGCAGGGGTGCCTGCGGGCTGCCAGCTGACCATGTCAGCAGCGGCAGGTTGGCGGGCTCCAACCGGTCGGGTGCTCAGCCCTTTGCGGCCACGCTGTTGGCACGGGCACGGGGGAAGTAGCTGTAGAAGGTGTCGCGGTTAACGCCGAGCCGCTTGGCAATCTCGGCGACGCTGATCGTGCCGACCGCCAGCATGGCCCGAGCCGCCTCAAGGTCGGCCTCCTTCAGCTTCTTAGGACGGCCGCCCTTGCGTCCACGGGCGAGCGCGGCCTTCAGGCCCTCCATCGTGCGCTCGCGATTGAGGTCGAGGAAGTACTCGGCCATGGCGCCGTGCATCTGCAGGGCGAAGCGGCCGTGGGCGGTGGCGCTGTCGAACTGCTCGGTGAGCGAGCGGAAGTGCACCTCCTTCACGCGCAGGCCGTCGATGGTGCGCATCATCTCGACGAGGGAACGGCCGAGGCGATCGAGCTTCCAGACCACGAGCACGTCCTCAGGTCTGAGGAAGGCCAGCGCCGCCTCAAAGGCGGGGCGCTTGGTACCGGCCTTGCCGGACTTCTTCTCCTCGAACAGGCGCTCGCACCCCGCCCTATTCAGCGCGTCGCGCTGCAGGTCGAGGTTCTGATCCTGGGTGGAGACACGGGCATATCCGACAAGCATGTCGGGACAGTGCCAAAAGCGCGTTTCTCCGGCAATAGAAAAGCCGACATATTTCTCCGACAAAAACGGGGCCGTTTAAGGCGACTCGTCTGTGACCTTCAGCGATAAATGGCAGTGTTTTTGGAGCACTATGTGGCACCGATGACGAGGGTGCTCCTCGCGGCCTCGACAACATCGTCCGTGATCACCTTGAGCTCATTGATCTTGAGAATGCGTG
>Ga0209909_100398_pt1 | contig 30329 bp, 26 predicted proteins | sample FECB22metaG_FD_188302 | JGI IMG/M metagenome (GOLD analysis project Ga0209909, IMG submission 188302) | Cyanobacterial communities from the Joint Genome Institute, California, USA - FECB-22 (SPAdes) (version 3) | ecosystem: Environmental > Aquatic > Thermal springs > Hot (42-90C) > Microbial mats... | reverse complement strand
GGCATCCATGGCGCATTGCCCAACCAGCACGACGAGATCGACAACGCCAATCGGCTCGCCTTCGAGGAGAACTTCCGCATCGTCAAGAAGTGCTGGACCGAGGAGATGCTGACCTTCGACGGCAAATTCTGGAAGGTCCCGGCCGGCCCGACGCCGTGGACGCTCGACACCACGGCGAAGTGGGGCAAGGGCGTCGAGAACGGCATCCTGACGGCGGTGGGCGTCGTGCCGAAGCCGCTGCAGAAGCCGCATCCGCCGCTGTTCCAGCCCTTCGCCAGCTCGGAGAACACCGTGCGGTTCTGTGCGCAGGAGGGCATCACGCCGATCCTGCCGCCGATGCTGCCGGTCTACGAGGAGAAGCTCTACAGCGTCTATGCCGAGGTCTCGGGCAAGCCCAAGGGCCAGGGCGTCGGCGTGCTGCGCGACGTCATCATCACCGATACCGACGAGGAGGCGATGGCGCTGTGGCGCGATTCCGGCCAGTTCTCCGGCCGCGCCTGGTTCGAGCCCTTCGGTTTCCGCCGCGGCATGCAGGATCCCAAGACCGGCAAGTACCCGACGGCCGAGGAGATCATCGCCATGGGCTATGCCTATGTCGGCACCGTCGACACCGTGCTGCGCGCCATGGAGACCCAGCAAAAACGCCAGCCGGTCGATTGGGTGTTCTGCTACACTTACAATGCCTTGGTTCCACACCCGATCCTGATGAAATCCATCGAGACGTTCTGGACCAAGGTGATGCCGCGTTTCCGCTAGTCCCTGGAGGACCACCATGGGCATGTTGAGCGACGAAGAACGTGCAAGCGTTTCCCCCGCCCGCCTGATCGACAGCGGCACGCCGGTGCCGACGCAGGTCGTGTCGAGCGATGAGTTCATGCCGGCGCCGCAGACCGAGCGGCAGCGCAAGGTCGAGGCGCGCATGAACGCGCTGGCCGACGAGTATGGCAAGAAGAACGGCCTGTCGCGCCGGCGCTTCTTCCAGACCGCGGCCGGCATGACGACGGCCTACGTCGCCATGAACGAGGTCTACGGTCCGCTCTATGGCGCCTCGCCCGCCGAGGCCAAGAGCGTCGATCTCGCCCAGGCGCGCGCCGACGGTCTGAAGGACCAGTTCATCATGGACGTGCACACGCACTTCCTGCGCGACGACACCAGGCTCGCGGCGTTCGTTCGCGGCCGCGAGGCGGTGGGCAAGGCCGGCTGGAATCCCGAGCTCGTCAACAAGCCGCAGACCATCGACGACCTCAAGTACCCGAACTGGTTCAAGGAGGTCTATCTCGACAGCGACACAAAGGTGGCGCTGATCAGCGGCTCGGCCTCGGAGGATCCGCGGGACTGGTTCCTGACCAACGAGATGAAGGCCGAGGCGCGCGAGAAGGTGAACAAGGCCGCCGGCTCCAAGCGGCTCCTGTCGCACGCCATCTTCACGCCGGGCTACGACGGCTGGATGGACGAGGTCGACAAGTGCATCGCCACCCTGAAGCCCGATTCGTGGAAGGGCTACACGGTCGGCGACAACACCAACAAGGACCTGGCGCGCCATCCCTGGCGCATGGACGACGAGAAGCTGGTCTATCCCTTCTACGAGAAGATCGTGAAGGCGGGCTACGACATCGTCTGCGTGCACAAGGGCCTCTATCCGCCGTCGGTCGCCCAGCGCTGGCCGCACCTCACGCCCTACGCCGCGGTCGACGATGTCGGCAAGGCGGCGAAGGACTGGCCGAACATCCGCTTCGTGATCTATCACGCAGCCTTCCGCTGGACCGGCGCGCCCGGGGCCTCGCTGGGCGGCTACGAGCAGTTCGAGAAGACCGGCCGCATCGAATGGACGACCGACCTCGCCGAGATCCCCGGCAAGTACGGCGTCAGCAACGTCTACGCCGATCTCGGCCAGATCTTCGCGCAGACCACGGTGACCGAACCGCGCCTCTCCGCCGCCCTGATGGGCCAGCTGATCAAGGGCATGGGCGTCGATCACATCGTGTGGGGCACCGACGCGGTGTGGACCGGCGCGCCACAATGGCAAATCGAGGGCCTGCGGCGGCTGGAAATCCCCGAGGACATGCGCAAGAAGTTCGGCTTCGCCGAGCTCGGTCCGGCCGACGGCCCGGTGAAGCGCGCCATCTTCGGCGAGAACTCGGCCAAGATGTACCGATACGAGGTCAAGAAGGCGGCGTGGCGCGAGGACCGCTTCGCCGCCATCAAGACCGACTACGAGCGCAAGGGTCGCGATCCCTCCAACCTGCGCTACGGCTTCATCGCGCCGGCGTGATTGAGTTCTTCTGCGCAGCGTCGCCGCCCATCATGCTCCTCTCCCCCTTGGGGGAGAGGCTGGGTGAGGGGGTGTTGCAGGAGACGGCTTTCGCGTTTCACCCCTCACCTAACCTCTCCCCCAAGGGGGAGAGGAATATGAAGGGTGTTGGTTCGAGCAACGACTACCACCAGGCGTCAGAAGTCACCGCCATCGTAATCTGCGGTTGGTGCGACATGATCTCAGTCGGTCCGGGACAAGAGGGCGCCTCGGCGTCAAACTTGCATTCCGCCGGGGACCGATTGGGGGACTGACATGACAAAGACAATGATTCGCCGTCGCAGCCTGCTGAAAGCATCGGCCGCAGCGCCACTTTTGGCTGCCGCACCAGGCTTCGCCCAGGCCCAACCCAAGATCGCGCCGCCCAACATCATCAAGGCGGGCACGCTCGTCATGTCGATCAATCCGACCCTGCCGCCGCTGCAGTACGTCGACGACAAGGGCGAGCTCAAGGGCATGCGCGTCGAGCTCGCCAACGAATGCTGCAAGAAGCTCGGCCTGGCCCCCGAATACATCCGCACCGAGTTCGCCACCATGATCCCGGGGCTGGCGGCCAAGCGCTGGGACATGATCAACACCGGCATCTTCTGGACCGAGGAGCGGTCGAAGCTGATGTACATGATCCCCTACGAGCAGGCGGCGATCTCCTTCCTTGCCGTCAAGGGCAATCCGCTCGGCCTGAAGACCGTCGACGATCTCGCCGGCAAGCGCATCGCCGTCGAGCTGGGCGGCATCGAGGAACGGCGCACGCGCGAAGTGGCCAAGATGGCGACCGACAAGGGCCTGAAGCCGATCACCGTCATGACCTTCAACAACTTCGCCGAGGCCTTCCAGGCGCTGCGCGCCGGCCAGGCCGATGCCGCCACCAGCATCGACGCCACGGCGATGTTCATGCAGAACCGCGGCGACTTCACGCGCGCGATCAGCGGCGTCTTCCCGCAGACCGCCTGCTTCGCCGTCGCCAACAAGCCGCTCGCCGACGCGATCGTGGGCGCGCTGAACGAGCTCAAGAAGGACGGCACTTACGACAAGCTGCTCGATCAGTACGGCGTGCTGAAGATCGACGAGCCCAGCTTCTCGATCAAAGGCCCGGGGCCGGCTTAGGCCCTTGTCGTCCTGAGCGCAGCGAAGGACCTCATGGCATTTCCACCAGCATGCCGATTGCAATCGGCATGGGATCCTTCGCTGCGCTCAGGATGACAGAAAGAGCGGAGAGCCCGCAATGAAAGTCTGGAATTGGGAAGGCTTCTGGAGCTACTTCACCAATCTCTACCTGCTCGAAGGTGCGCTGTGGACCATCGGGCTCACCCTCAGCACGCTGATCCTGGGCGGCCTGCTCGGCCTCTTGCTGGCGGTGATGCGTCTCAGCAAGCACAAGGCCCTGTCGCGCAGCGCCCAGACCTACGTCTGGATCTTCCGCGGCACGCCGCTCCTGGTGCAGCTCATCATCATCTACACCGGCCTGCCGCAGCTCGGCCTGGTGCGCTTCAGCGTGCTGGAGTCGGCGATCCTGGGCCTGGCGCTCAATGAGGCGGCGTACCTCTCCGAGATCCTGCGCGGCGGCATTCTATCCGTCGCGAAGGGCCAGACCGAAGCGGCGCGCGCCCTGGGCCTGCGGCCGTTCCAGATCTTCCGCCTGGTCGTGCTGCCGCAGGCGCTGCGCGTCATCATCCCGCCGCTCGGCAACTCGGTGAACGGCCTCCTCAAGACCACGTCGATCGCCTCGGTGATCTCCATGGAGGAGGTGCTGCGCCGCGGCCAGATCCTGATGCAGCAGAAGTTCCAGGTGCTGGAGGTGTTCATGGTCGTCGCCATCATCTACCTGGTGATGACCACCTGCTGGGACTTCGTTCAGCGCCACATCGAGGCCTATTACGGCCGGGCCTACGGCGCGCAGGCGGACAAGCAGCTGGCGCGCGACGATCACTGAGCTAGGCCCGCTTGCGCTCCTCGCTGAGCACGCCCATCTGCCGCAGCACCTCGCGCAACGCGGGCCGCTGCGCCTCGGGCAGTGGCAGGCGCGGCGCGCGCGGCGGGCCCATGGGCATGCCCATCATCTCGAAGCAGGCCTTGGTGCCCGAGACGTAGCGCGGCCCGCCGACCCACCACAGCAAAGGCGTCATCTTCTTGTAGAGCGCGAGCGCCGCATCCATGTCGCGCTTGTCGGCCACCAGCTCGAACAGCTCGGCCGACCAGCGCGGGATCACGTTGGAGCAGACCGCGACCCAGCCCTCGGCGCCCAGCCAGAAGGATTCGTAGCCCAGCACGCCCGCGAACACCGTCATCCTGTCGCCGGCGAGGCGAATGATGTCGCGCACGCGCGTCGGATCCAGCGTCGATTCCTTGACATACTGGCAGTTGGGGATCTGGGCCAGGCGGGCGATCAGCTCCGGCATCATGTCGACATTGGCCGTCGCCGGATTGTTGTAGACCATGATCGGGATGCCGATCGCGTCCGACACCTTCTTGTAGTGGGTGTAGAGCTCGTCGTCGGTCGGCACGCTGTAGAAGGGCGGGATGATCATGACGCCGTCGGCGCCCATCGATTCGGCCTCGCGGCTCGCGCGCACGACCTCGTCGGTCCATTCCGCGCCCGTGCCGATCAGTACCGGCACACGGCCGGCGGCCTGCTTGACGACAATCTCGACGATCTGGCGCCGCTCGTCGGGCGTCACGCTCAGGAACTCGCCGGTGCTGCCGAGCGGGATCAGGCCGTGAATGCCTTCCTCGATCTGGAAATCGACCAGCCGCCGCAGTGCCGCCTCGTCGACCTTCTTGCCGTCGGCCGTGAAGGGCGTGATCAGGACGGTGTAGGTCCCGCGAAACTTCTTCTTCATGTCGAACTCCTGTTGACCGGCGCCTCAACACCAACCTCATCCTGAGGAGGCGCGTAGCACCGTCTCGAATGCGCGCGGTAAACCGCGCGTGGATGGGCTGCAGGCGAGGTGCTCGATCCACCCTTCGAGACGCGGCCTGAGTTTACCCCGAGGTACTCGAGGGGGCCGCTCCTCAGGGTGAGGATTTCATTGTAAACGTTTTGCCATGCGCCTGAAGCACCCCGACATGCGGCCGACCGGCTCACCGGTGCGGCTCACCTTCGACGGACGCGAGATCGAGGCGCTGGACGGCGAGACCATCGCCGCCGCGCTCGCCGCCTCAGGCATCGTCGCCCTGCGCCAGGCCCGCTCCGGTGCGCCGCGCGGGCCGTTCTGCGGCATGGGCGTGTGCTTCGACTGCCTGGTCACCGTCGATGGCCGGCCGAGCCAGCGCGCCTGCCTCACCAAGGTCTCGGCCGGCATGGACGTGCGGTCGTCGCCGACCGCAGCCGCGGCATCGCCGGAAGCAGCGCAGCCGACCGAGGAGATCGCCTGCGACGTGCTGGTCGTCGGCGCCGGTCCGGCTGGTCTTTCCGCCGCGCGCAGCCTGGCGCTCGCCGGCGCCGACGTCGTGGTCCTCGACGAGCGGCTCTATCCCGGCGGCCAGTTCTTCAAGCCGCTGGCGCCTTCGCACACTGCCGACATCTCGACTCTCGACCGCCAGTTCCGCGACGGTGCGGTGCTGGCGCAATCGACGCTGCGCGCCGGCGCGCGGATCGTCAACGAAGCGACGGTGTGGGCGGCGTTCTCTCCCACCGAAGTCGCTGCCATCGTCGCCGGCCGCTCGCATCTCTATCGGCCGAAGCGGTTGGTGCTGGCGACGGGCGCCTACGAGCAATCGCCGGCGGTGCCCGGATGGACGCTTCCCGGCGCGATGACGGTGGGCGGCCTGCAGACGATGGCGCGCTCCTATCGCGTGTCGCCTGCGGAACGCGTCGTGATCGCAGGCAACGGCCCACTGTGCCTGCAGACCGCCATCGAGCTTCTCGACGGCGGGGTCAATGTCGTGGCCGTGCTCGAGGCCGCGCCGCGTCCCGGCCTCGGCCAATGGCGCGCGCTGGCGAGTGCCGCCATCGCCGATCCCTTTCTCCTGGTCGATGGCCTGTCGCTCGCCCGCCGTTTGGGCAGCAAGCTGCATTGGAATCGTCGCGCGACTCGCGTGCTGGGCGAGGATCGCGTGCGCGGCGTGCAGGCCGATGACCTCACCATCGAGGCCGACATCGTCGCGCTCAACTACGGCTTCGCCTCCTCGTCGGAGCTGGCGCGCTCGCTGGGGTGCGCCCATCGCTTCGTCGGGCGCGGCACCGGTTCGATGGAGACCCTGACCGACGCCAGCGGCCGCACCAGCCTCGCCGAGGTCTTCGCCATCGGCGACGGCGCCCGCTTCGGTGGCGCCCATGCCGCGATGGCGCAGGGCGCGCTGGCCGCCGCTGCCATCGCGGGCGACCTCGGCCTCAAGGTGCGCGAGCCGACCGAAGCCGAGCGCACGCTGGCCCGCGCGACGCGCTTCCAGTCGGCTCTCTGGACGTTGTTCGAGGCGCCGCCGGTCGATCCCGCCGCGATCGACGATGCCGTCGTCGTCTGTCGCTGCGAGGAAGTGACGGCGGGCGAACTGCGTGGGCTGATCGCAGCCGGCCACGATTCACCCGCATCGCTGAAGCGCGCCTGTCGCGTCGGCATGGGTCGCTGCCAGGGCCGCTACTGCGCCTCTTTGGTGGCCCGCATGACGACCACTGATGTCGGCGAGTTCGGCCTGTTCGCGCCGCGGCCGCCGGCCAAGCCGGTGCCGATCCGCGCGCTCACCGTCGAGCGGCCGGAATGGACCGGCCACAAGGATTTCGTACCGCCCGACATGGCGCGGCCCCGCGACGTCGAGCCGTTGCCGCCGGAGACAGTCGACACGCTGGTGATCGGCGGCGGTGTCGCCGGCTCCTGCCTCGCCTACTGGCTGGCGCGCGAGGCCATGGTCGTGGAGCGCGACGACGTCAACCTGCAGGCCTCTGGCGCCAATGCCGGTTCGCTGCACGTCCAGCTGCTGGCCTTCGACTTCTCTCTCGATGCGCCGCCCAACAACCGTGCTGCCGACACCCTGCCGCTCGGCCCGGCGTCGGTGGCGTTGTGGGCCGACATCCAGCGCGACACCGGCCAGGATCTCGAGATGAAGATGTGCGGCGGCCTGATCCTGGCCGAGAACGAGCGCGACGTCGCCTTCCTCAAGGGCAAGATCGCGCTCGAGAAGAGCCGCGGCATCGAGGCCGAGCTTCTGGGCGCGAACGAGCTGCGGGCGCTCGAGCCCTGCATCGGCGATGTCGCCATCGCCGCCGAATGGTGCCCGGGCGAAGGCAAGATCAATCCGCTGAAAGGCACCTATGCCGTGGTCGCCCGGGCCAAGGCGCTGGGCGCACGTTTCAGGCGCGGCAGTAATGTTTTGGCCATCGAGCGCGACGGCACGCGCTGGAAGGTCACCACTAGCCGCGGCGAGATCCGCGCCGGGCGCGTGGTCAACACGGCGGGCCCGTGGGCGGCCGAGGTGGCGCGGATGGTCGGCGTCGACATCCCGGTGCGCGCCGCGCCGCTGCAGATGGTCGTGACCGAGCCGGCGGCGCCGACGCTGTCACGGTTGGTCGCCTATGCCCATCGCCATCTCACCCTGAAGCAGATGGGCTCCGGCGCCTTCATGATCGGCGGCGGCTGGACCGCGGGGCTTGACGAAGCGCAACGACTGTCGCGGCCCTTGCGCGACAGCGTCGAGGGGAACCTCTGGATCGCGAGCCGCGCCGTGCCGGCGCTGGCCGAGCTTCACGCCGTCCGCATCTGGGCCGGCATGAACGTCAATATCGACCGCGCGCCCATTCTGGGCGAGGTGCCGGGCCTGCCGGGCTTCTACAACTGCGTCAGCTCCAACGGCTACACGCTGGCGCCGGTCCTGTCGCGGCTGACGGCCGAGATGCTGGCGGGACGCTCGACCAGCCTGCCGGTTGAGCAATACTCGCTCCGGCGGTTCACTCCGTCGTCCTGACAGAGGCTTCAAAACAGCTGCGTCACGCGGATCGTGAAGACAGCCGAGAGGTCGTTCGTCGGCGCGAGCGCCGGCTGCAGGTAGAGCTGCACGTCCGGCGTCACCATCAAGCCCCTGACCACCGCCCATGACCAGTAGGCCTCCAGCATGGTCTCGCTCGGCCGCACGAACGTGCCGGTGAAGAGCGACATGTTGGTGGCGTTCCAGGCCATGGCGAGGCCGAGCTGGTCGTGCCGGCTGTGCCGCACCGGATCGTTGAGCACGGCGCCGCCCGCAATCGACGACTGGATGGCGAAGCTCGATTGCCAGGCCGTGTTGGCGCGCAGGAACAGGCCAACCCTGTCGCCCATCGGCTGCGAGGCGCTGAACGACAGCCCGCTGCTGGGCAGCGGCTGCAGGGAGACGCCGGGCTGGTTGTAGTAGAGCAGGGCATAGTTGCCCTGGCCCCAGCCCTTGATCGCCGGCGACCAGGCGGCATAGCCGAACCAGGCATACTGGCCCTGGCCCACGGTCGGGAACTGGATGTAGCTGCCGCTCAGGTCGTTGGCATCCTGGAAGCCGGCGGCGAAGGTGATCTCCCGCGTGGGATTGAGCTGGGCATAGGCGCCGAGGCCGGCTTGGGCGTAGTTCTGGCTGCCGTTCTGCGTCAGCGAATAGCCGATGAAGTTCACCTGTTGGTCGTTGGCGTAGGCGTTGCCGTCGAAATTCTGGAAGGCGTACTGGCCCACGGAGATCGCCAGCCACTCGCCCGGCAAGCCGTGCGTGTAGGTGAGCTGCACGAACTGCTGATTGGCCGTCGGCTGGTTGTTGATCGGGCTGATGAGATTGATATTGCTGCCGAGGCTCGTGCCCGAAGCGCCCGACAGGTACTGCGCCGCGAGCAACTGGAACTGCACCGAGCCGTCGCCGACCGTCGGCGAGGAGAAGACGTCCCAGTTCACCGACGGCGTGAACATCGCCTGTACCGCGCCGTAGCCGCCGTTCGGCGTTCCCCACTGGCTCATGAAGGACGATTCCATCGTGAAGGTGAGGCCCGTCGTCTCGCGGATCTCCCTTTTCGCCCTCGCATAGCGCTTGTGCGCGCTGTCGAACTCCTCAGCTAGCGACAGCTCCTGGCGGGCCATGGCGGCGCGATTGGCGTCGTGGATCCTGCCGACCAGCCTCTGGCCTTGCGGATCGTAGGTCTGGGCTTTCACATGAGTCGCCACCACGGCCAAGGCCGCGAGGACGACGCTCCCTGCCATGCGGCGCATCGACCGGCTCTCCCTTGCCGACGTATGCAATACCCGTTCGATGACGGCTAGCGCCACCCTCCCCATCGAAGACGATGGGGAGGGAGCAGGCTCAACTGAAAATCGACGGATCGATCAGCGGCTTGCCGCGCGGCCGCGCCGCCTCCGGCCGGTCGCAGCGCTGGAACAGGCCGCGGCCGGCCGAGCCGTTCATCTTGGCCTCTTCCATCACGACCTCGCCGCGCGACAGGGTCATGATCGGATAGCCCGTGAGCTCGCGCCCCTCGTAGGGCGTGTAGTCGCAATTGTGGTGCAGGATCGAGTTGGTGAGGCTCACCTTGCGCTTGGGGTCCCACAGCACGATGTCGGCATCGGCGCCGACGGCGATCGTGCCTTTGCGCGGATGCAGGCCGTAGATCTTGGCGGCGTTGGTCGAGGACAGCGCCACGAACTGCTGCAAGGTGATGCGGCCTTTGTTGACGCCCTCCGAGAACAACAGCGGCAGGCGCGTCTCCACGCCCGGCACGCCGTTGGGAATCTTGCGGAAGCTCTTGTCGGCGCCCGGCAGCTTCTTGCCGCGCACGTCGTCGTACTTGAAGGCGGCATGGTCCGACGACAGGACGTGGAAGGTGTTGGCCGCGAGGCCGGTCCAGATGTGCTCCTGGTTGTCGGTGCCGCGCGGCGGCGGCGAGCACACGCATTTGCTGCCCTCGTCGCCCGGCTTCTCGAAATCCTCCTCGCTCAGGAACAGGTATTGCGGGCAGGTCTCGCCGTAGACTTTCAGGCCGCGCGCCTGGGCGCGCTGGATCTCGTGCATCGCTTCCTTGGCCGAGACATGCACCAGCAGCATCGGCACGTCCAGAAGCTCGGCCAGCGAGATGGCGCGGTGCGTGGCCTCACGCTCGACCACGAAGGGCCGCGAGGTGGCATGGAACTTGGCCGCCGTCATGCCCTTCAGCTCCAGCCGTTCGGTCAGCCATTCGATGCAGTCGGAATTCTCGGCATGGATCATCAGCATGGCCTGCTCGCGCCGCGCCGCGGCGAGCGCCTCGAGCATCTGGCGGTCGGTCAGCTTGATGTCGTCGTAGGTCATGTAGACCTTGAACGAGGTGTAGCCCTCGGCGACCAGGGCGGGGAAATCCTGGCCCATGATCTTCTCGCTGGGATCGGACAGGATCACATGGAAGGCGTAGTCGATCAGCGATTTGCCGTTGGCGCGCTTGTGATAGCGGTCGACCACGTCGCGCAGTCCCTGGCCGCGGCTCTGGTAGGCGAAGGGGATGATGGTGGTGGTGCCGCCGGCCGCCGCCGCCCGGCTGCCGCTCTCGAAATCGTCGCAGAACACCGAGCCGTCGGCGGTGTCCTGGTCGAAATGGACATGGGCATCGATCCCGCCCGGGACCGCAATCAGGCCGGTGGCGTCGATCTCCTTCTTCCCTTTGTCCAGCCGCTCGCCCAGCGCCACGACCCGGCCACCCGTGACGCCGATATCGCCCTTAACGACGTCGGCGGCGGTGGCGATGGTGGTGTTGCGGATCACGAGATCGTACTCGGCCATGTGCTCCTCCCAGGGCGACGTGCTGAAGCAAACGGCATGCCGCTCAGACTCCAATCTCATAGTCTCATGTTCCTCTCCCCCGCTAGGGGAGAGGTTAGGAGAGGGGGGATCGACGTGCGTGGCCCCCTCACCCAACCTCTCCCCCTAGCGGGGGAGAGGAGACTGAAAACGATGGAAAGCATGATCACCTAGACCCAGCCCGCGCGCGGGTCCACACTCCACACAACGAAAGAGGGAGCCGTCATGAAATCGTGGACCGGTTTGCCAGTCGCCTTGGTCGTCTCGCTGCTTGCTGCTGGGGCTCTGGTCGCTCCCGCCGCCGCCCAGAACGCCGCCAAGCCCGCCATCGTCTACTCGACAGGCGGGAAATTCGACAAATCCTTCAACGAAGGCGTGAGCGACGGCGGCCAGCGCTTCACCAAGGAGACCGGCATCGCGGTCACCGAGTTCGAACCCAGCAACGAGACGCAGTTCGAGCAGGCGCAGCGGCGTTTTGCCCAGAGGGGCATGGATCCGATCGTTGCCGTCGGCTTCTCCCAGGCGGTGGCGCTGGAGAAGGTCGCCAAGGAATTCCCCAACGTCCACTTCACCATCATCGACATGGTGGTGCCGCTCGCCAATGTGCAGTCGGTGACCTTCAAGGAGCAAGAGGGCTCGTTCCTGGTCGGCGTGCTCGCGGCGCTCGCTTCCAAGAGCGGCAAGATCGGCTTCGTCGGCGGCATGGACATCCCGCTGGTCCGCCGCTTCCAGTGCGGCTTCGAGCAGGGCATCAAGTACGCCAATCCCAACGCCGAGCTGATCTCCAACATGACGGGCACGACGCCCGCCGCGTGGAACGACCCCGGCCGCGGCGCCGAGCTCGCCAAGGGCCAGTTCGATCGCGGCGTCGACGTCGTCTATGCCGCGGCCGGCTCGACCGGCATCGGCATCCTCCAGGCCGCCAAGGACCGCGGCAAGCTCGGCATCGGCGTCGATTCCAACCAGAACCACCTGCATCCCGGCACGATGCTGACCTCGATGATCAAGCGCGTCGACCTTGCCGCCTACAACAGCTTCAAGGCGGCCCAGGCCGGCACCTGGAAGAACGGCACGCAGGTCCTGGGCCTCAAGGAAGGCGGCGTCGACTGGGCGCTCGATAAGGACAACGAAAAGCTGATCACGCCGGAGATGAAGGCCAAGGTCGACCAGGCCAAGGCCGACATCATCTCGGGCAAGATCGCCGTCCACGACTACATGAGCAACAACGCCTGCAAGTGACGCGGGCGCTTTCCCCCAAAGACCCGTCATCCCGACCGGAGCCTCGCGCAGCGAGGCGTAGTGGAGGGACCTGTTCTGTTGCTGCGTCGGCAAAACCAGGTCCCTCAACTACGCCGCCCTTCGGACGGCTTCGCTCGGGATGACGGAAGAACGCGATGACAGCACCGCCAGCCATCGAGCTCACCAACATCCAGAAGTCGTTCGGCAGCGTGCACGCCGTGCGAGGCGTGTCGCTGGCCATCGCCAAGGGCGCCATCACCGGCATCGTCGGCGAGAACGGCGCCGGCAAGTCGACCTTGATGAGCATCCTCTACGGCCTCTACCGCGCCGATGCCGGCGAGATCGCGATCGACGGCCAGCCCGTGCGCATGGAGAGCCCGCACGACGCCATCGCCCACGGCATCGGCATGGTCCATCAGCACTTCATGCTGGTCGACACCTTCACCGTGCTGGAGAACCTGGTGCTGGGCGCCGAGCGCGGCCCATTGCTGGCCGGTGGTCTCGCCGCGGCGCGCGCCGAGCTCGAGCGGCTGGCCCGCGAATACGGGCTTGCCGTCAATCCCGACGCCCGCATCGCCGACCTGTCGGTGGGCGAGCAGCAGCGCGTGGAAATCCTCAAGGTTCTCTACCGCGGCGCTAAAATCCTGATCCTGGACGAGCCCAGCGCCGTGCTGACGCCGCAGGAGACCGACCAGCTGTTCCGCATCCTGGCGACCCTGAAGGAGCGCGGCGTCACCATCGTGCTGATCACCCACAAGCTGCGCGAGATCATGGCCGTCACCGACCACGTCTACGTCATGCGCCAGGGCCAGATGGTGGCCGATCGCGTGACGAAGGACACCAATCCGGAGGAGCTGGCCGAGCTGATGGTGGGCCGCAAGGTGCGGCTGCAGCTCGACAAGGCGCCAGCCCAGCCCGGCGCGGTGCTGCTCGAGGCCAAGGGGCTCTCCCTGGTCGATCGCCGCAGCGTGTGCCTGCTCGACAACGTCGACCTGCAGCTGCGCGCCGGCGAGATCGTCGGCATCGCCGGCGTCTCGGGCAACGGCCAGACCGAGCTTTTGCAGATCTTGTCCGGCATCGTGCGGCCGACCGGCGGCACGCTCACCGTCTGCGGCCGCGTCATCGACCATGCCCATCCCAGCGATCCCGCCGAGATGCGGTCGCTCGGTCTCGCCCACGTGCCCGAGGATCGCCTGCGCCAGGGCATGGTGGCGGCCTTCCAGGCCTCGGAGACGTCGATCCTGGGCTACCAGGGCGAGCCGCCCTTCACCCGCCACTACCTGCTCGATCAGCCGGCGGTCGGCCGACACTGCGCCGGGCTGATGGAGCGCTTCGACGTGCGGCCGCGCGCGCCGGCGCTGCGGTCGTCGAGCTTCTCCGGCGGCAACCAGCAGAAGCTGGTGCTGGCGCGCGAGATGGACCGGGTTCCCAAGGTGCTGCTGGTCGGCCAGCCGACGCGCGGCGTCGATATCGGCGCCATCGAGTTCATCCATCGCGAGCTGGTGAAGAGCCGCGACCAGGGCTGCGCCGTGCTGGTGGTCTCCGTCGAGCTCGACGAGATCCTGTCGCTCGCCGACCGCATCCTGGTGATGTTCGCCGGCCGCATCACCGGCGAGGTGCCGGCCGTCCGCGCCGACGAGCGCACGCTCGGCTTGATGATGGCGGGAGCGCACGGGTGAGAGCCCGCAGGCCACTGCCGGCCTGGGCCGAGATCGCGGTGCTGCCGTTGGTCAACATCGCCCTCGCCTTCCTCACCGTCGGCATCATCGTGCGCGTGATCGGCGTCGATCCCCTGCATGCGCTGGAGCTGCTGGTGGTCGGTGCCGTCGGCTCGTCCGAATCGATCGGCTACACGCTCTACTACACGACCAACTTCATCTTCACCGGCCTCGCGGTGGCGGTGGCCTTCCATGCCGGCCTGTTCAACATCGGCGGCGAGGGCCAGGCCTATATCGGCGGCCTGGGCTGCGGGCTGGCGATCCTGGCGCTCGATCGCTGGCTGCCGGCGCCGCTGATGATCCCCATCGCCATCCTGGCCGCGGCCCTGTTCGGCGCGGCGTGGGCGGCGGTGCCGGCCTGGCTGCAGGCCTGGCGTGGCAGCCACATCGTCATCACCACCATCATGTTCAATTTCCTCGCCTCGGCGCTGATGGTCTACCTGATGGTGAACGTGCTGATCGCGCCAGGCTCGATGACGCCGCAGAGCCGCAACTTCGCCGCCTCGGGCAAGCTGCCCTCGATGCAGGACGTGCTGGCCACGGTCGGCATCCAGGTGGCGCCCTCGGCCTGCAATCTCGCGCTGGTGCTGGCGGTGCTGTGCTGCTTCGGCGTCTGGGTGTTCCTGTGGCACACGCCGTGGGGCTATGCGCTGCGCACCATGGGCCACAATCCCGAGGCCGCCGTCTATGCCGGCACCAACCTGCGCCATATGACCATGCTCGCCATGTGCCTGTCGGGCGGGCTGGCGGGCTTCGTCGGCGTCAACGAGCTGATGGGGGTGCACCAGCGCATCGTGCTCGACTTCCCGGCGGGCTACGGCTTCGCCGGCATCGCCGTCGCCCTGATGGGCCGCAGCCATCCGCTGGGCATCGTGCTGGCGGCGCTGCTGTTCGGCGCCCTGCAGCAGGGCGGCGCCGAGCTCGCCTTCGAGATCCCGCTGATCACCCGCGAGATGGTGGTGGTGATCCAGGGCCTGATCATCCTGTTCTCCGGCGCCCTGGTGAACATGCCGCGCCCGTGGCTGCAGTGGCTGTTGGCGTGGAAGGCATAGGCGGATGAGCAGCCACGCCCCGTCATCCCGACCGGAGCCTCGCGCAGCGAGGCGGAGCGGAGGGACCTATTTTGGGGCCGCCGGCGACGAAAATAGGTCCCTCGACTACGCCCCCCTTCGGGTGGCTTCGCTCGGGATGACGTAGGGCATGGAAGACCTCCTCTCCCTCATCTTCCTCACCCTGGCCGCCACCTTGCGCGTGGCGACGCCGCTGATCCTCTGCGCCATGGGCGGGCTGTTCTCCGAGAAGAGCGGCATCATCGATGTCGGCCTCGAAGGCAAGATGCTGATGGCGGCCTTCTTCGCCGCCGCCACCTCCTCGGTCACCGGTTCGGCGTGGCTCGGCGTCGCCGCGGCCATTGTTGCCGCCGAGGTGATGGCCCTGCTGCACGGCTTTGCCTGCATCACCCATCGTGGCAACCAGGTGGTGAGCGGCGTCGCCATCAACATCGTGGCCTCGGGCCTCACCGTGGTGCTCGGCATCGCCTGGTTCAACCGCGGCGGCCAGACGCCGCCGCTGGAGGGCGGCCAGCGATTGTGGCCGCTGTTGCTGCCCGAAGCCGGCGACAACGTCCTGGTCTATGCCGCACTCGCCGCGGTGCCGCTCACCTGGTGGATCGTCGAGCGCACGCGCTTTGGCCTCCGACTGCGCGCCGTCGGCGAGATGCCGCTCGCCGTCGACACCGCCGGCATCTCGGTGCCGTGGCTGCGCTATCGCGCGGTGCTGCTGTGCGGCCTGTTCGCAGGCCTCGCCGGCGCCTATCTTTCGATCGCCCAGAATGCCGGCTTCGTGCGCGACATGACGGCAGGCCAGGGCTTCATCGCGCTCGCCGCCATCATCTTCGGCAAGTGGCGGCCGTTCCCGGCGTTCGGCGCCTGCCTGCTGTTCGGCTTGCTCGATGCCGTGGCGATCCGCCTGCAGGGTGTGCGGGTGCCAGGCATCGGCGAAGTGCCGGTGCAATTGATCCAGGCTTTGCCCTATCTTCTCACGGTCTTCCTGCTGGCGGGCTTCATCGGCCGCGCGATCGCGCCGCGCGCCGCCGGCGTGCCCTACGAGAAGGAGCATTGATGCAGGACCTGATCCACCTGGCGCAGCGCATGATGCTCCATGCCTACGCCCCGTACTCGAAGTTCCATGTCGGCGCCGCCGTGCGCGCCGAGGATGGCTCGATCCATGGCGGCTGCAATGTCGAGAATGCGGCCTACCCTCAAGGCACCTGCGCCGAAGCCGGCGCCATCGCCGCCATGGTCGCCGCCGGCCAGAAGCGGATCCTGGAATGCGTGGTCATGGGCCCAGGGCCCGAGGTCATCACGCCCTGCGGCGGCTGCCGCCAGAAGCTGCGCGAGTTTGCGAGCGACGATGCCAAGATCCATCTCTGCGGCCCCGACGGGCTGCATCGCACGGTGACGCTGGGGCAGCTGTTGCCGATGTCGTTCGGGCCGCATCACCTCGACAAGCCTCTAGATGGGCCATGAGCGAGGTCATCGCGGCGGAGGCACCGGGCTTCAAGCCAAAGGTCGCCGTCATCCTTGGATCCGGCCTCGGCGGCTTCGCCGAGGAAGTGAAGCCGGTCGCCACGATCCCCTACGCCGAGCTGCCGGGCTTCCCGCAGACCACCGTGGGCAGCCACGCCGGCCGCCTGGTGCTGGGCCATGTCGGACCGACGCCGGTAGCGGTCCTGCAGGGCCGCGCCCACTACTACGAGCGCGGCAAGGCCGACGAGATGCGCGGCGCCATCCGCGCCGTGGCCGAGCTCGGCTGCGAGACCCTGCTGCAGACCAATGCCGCGGGCAGCCTCAGGCTCGACATGCCGCCGGGCTCGGTGATGGCGATCAGCGATCACATCAACTTCGCCGGCGTCAATCCCCTGTTCGGCATTGGGCCTGGAGAGAACAAGGGTGAGAACAGCCGCTTCGTCGACATGGTCGATGCCTACGATCCCACCTTGCGCAAGCAGCTGCTCGAGGCGGCGCGCGCCGCCAACGTTCGCTGCCATGAGGGCGTCTACATCTTCTTCAGCGGCCCGAGCTTCGAGACCCCCGCCGAGATCCGCGCCGCGCACACCTTGGGCGCCGACGCCGTCGGCATGTCGACCGCGCCCGAGACCATCCTCGCGCGCCATGCCGGGATGAAGGTGGTGGCGATGTCGCTGATGACGAACTATGCGGCCGGCCTGGTGCCGGGGGCGCTGGGGCACGAGCAGACGCTTGCGGTCGCCAATGCGGCGGCGGGCGATGTGCGGCGCGTGCTGCGCGCGTTCCTCGAGGGTTACACAGCGGACTGAGGGCCCATCGGCACGCGTGTTGCTGATCGGATGCGTTGGCCGTGTTGCTCTTCAACGAGATCACGCAGGATTGTCGGCACTTCGTGTGTACGGGAGCCCGATGCCGTGGCTCGCACAAACTATTTCATAGTGTGGAGGCATGGGCAGTTTGCGGTTTGTCCACTTATCCGCACCGCCTCCTCGATTTGCAAAGCAAGTACGCGAAGCGACGTTTGCTGACGACGATGGGGTGCCGGTATCTGTGACAATAAATCTGGACCAGGACAACGGCCTGTTTGAGCTAGACATCTGGAAGGCCGACAACTCGCCTTTGAGGCGATTTCCGAGGCCGGACGACGTCACCATTCGGTAGCCAAGGGGATCGTTCTCTACGTACCCATAGAGATGCATTCCGCCGCCGTAGCCGATCGGATCCGGCTGGAGGAACCGTCCGAACGCGGTTGAGTAGTGCCGAGCGCGGTAATAGTAGAGGCCGCCAGTCTCCGGATCGATGCGCTGCCCGGTGTAGGCGAACTGCGGCGCCGGGCTGCCGGTGCCGTAGGGCTGATATCCGAACTTGGTAAGCGCCCCGGCGGAGTCGTAGGACCCGACGATCGACCCCAGCAGATTGGGGATCAGCGTGTCGCGCGTTCCGCCGCCGAGATTGATCTGGGCGTCCGGCGGTACGACCTTCGTGCCCAGCACCCTTGGCTCCGCAACAGGTTTCAATCTCTCGCCGCTTGGATTCCAGTTCGGATACAGCGGCGGCTCGATTCCACCAAACGGCACCTACTTCACTCACTATTCCGCCTACGCCGACTTCTGGTAGCGGCTCAGCCGCCACCCGCCGCCGCACGCTCAGCGGGCGGGCGCGACGGCAACCACCGCCGAGAGCTGACAGGCCCCGATGCCAGCACCGACAGCAGAAGTTTGCCGCCGCTCCTGCTGCATGTCTGGGATGACGTGACCGATTCGCAGCGGAGATACTGCTTGTGGCTGGGCGAACTATAGTGCTTGATAGTTCTCTTTTTATATCATACACTATGGTTATTAGCGACCAATTGCGGTTTTGGAGAACGCCGTGGCCCCTCGCAGCACACGCAACATCGACCCCGATGACGACGCCCTCGACGACGATCCGCTGGTGCGCATCGTGCGCTCCGACGCCAGCTCGGAATTCTACGATCCGCGCTACGCCAAGCCGATCTCGTCGCGGCCCGCCGCGGCCGGCTGGGGCGAGATCGACGCCGCCTTCCTTGAGGAAGCGCGTGCGCCGGTGCCCGCTTTTCCTGCCGACGTCCTGCCCGCCTTTTGGTGCGACTGGGTCGAGGCCACAGCCCGGGCGGTCGGCGCGCCGGTCGATTACGTCGCGCAGTCGTTGCTGGCATCGGTCGCTGGCCTGTGCGGCGGCGGCGCCAGTGTGCGTGTCGGACCGCGGTGGTCCGAGCCCCTGGTGCTGTGGCAGGCGCTGGTCGGGCCGCCCTCGAGCGCCAAGTCGCCGGCGATGGCGCCGCTGCGCGAGCTGCTGGCGAGCCTCGAGGCCGAGGACACCGGCGACGACGAGGAACCGCGCAAGACCGTTGTGACCGAAGCCTCGCTCGTCGCCGTCGTCGAGGCGGCCGCGGCCAACCCGCGCGGCGTCATCGTCTGGCGCGACGACCTGCCGGACGGGCTGATGCGTCCGGCGGACGTTGCGCGCCGGCAATGGCTGCAGGGTTGGGCCGCCGGTCCCCTGTCGCTCGGCCCTGGAACGGGTGCCCGCCGCGTCGATCGCTTCGCCGCCAGCCTGTTGCTGGCGCTGGCGCCCGAGCGGCTGTCGGCGATGTTCGCGTCGGGCGAGGAGCTGGCCGCCCGCTTCCTCTATGCCTGGCCGCCTCTGCCCGAGCATGCCTCTCTCGTCGGCTGCAAGCCGCCACCGGACGCCGAAGCGCTGAGCGCGCTGCGCCGTATCGTGCGCAAGGCGCGTCCGCCGGCGGCGCCGCTCGAGCTCATCGTCGACCAGCATGGCCTGAAGGCGTTGGACGGATTCCTGAGTGCCCTTCAGCCCGAGCTGCGCCAGGCCGACGGGCTGGAGATGGCATGGCTGGGCAAGGGTCGCGGCACGGTCGTGCGCCTCGCCGGCATCCTGCAGCTGCTGGCGTGGTCGGAAAGTGGCGCCACCGGCGCGCCCGGCCATCTCGGCAGCGCGGAGATCGAGCGTGGCGTGCGGCTGTGGTCCGGCTACTTCCGTCCGCAGGCGCTCGCCCTGTTCGATCGCACCGCCCCCAGCGAGGGCGAGCGCCGGGCGCGTCGCGTCGTGCGCTGGCTGCGCGAGCGGGGCCTCAGCGAAGTCTCGCGCGAGGAGGTCCGGCGCCAGGCTCTGAACGGCAGCGTCAATGCCAGCGACACCGAGCAGGTGCTCTATCGCCTGCGCGACGCCGGCATCGTTCAGCGCATCGATTACCAGAGCCCGCGATTCGGCGGTCGGCCCCCCAACCGCTGGTGGGTCAATCCGGCGCTGGCCCAAGGCAAGGTCGGCGGAAACCTCGGAAACCTCGGAAACCTCCCGGCTCGGTCGTGAAGCGATGCAATTTGACTGTCGTAGGAGAGCGGCGGAGACTTCCGGCCGGATGCGCTGAAAGGCACCGATGATCGGCAAATCAAAGCTCTTGCTGCTCCTGTCCTTGCTGGCGCTGGCCATGCCCGGCGGCGAGGCGCTGTCGGCGCTCGACCCCGAGGACCAGAAGCTGATCGACCAGGCGAGCTGCGAGGAGATCGTGCGGGAGTTCCGCAACTATTCGGCCGCCGAGCGCCAGGTCGAGGCGGAGATCCGCAAATCCAACGCCGGCAACGCCGCCGCCAACGTCGCGGGTGTCGCCGCCTTCGCCGTGCTGGGCTTCGGCTTCTTCACCTGGAGCGACAACTCGGATGCGCAGGAGACCCTGGCCGAGCTGCGCGAGATCCGGGTCGCGATCGGCGAGGGCGCGAAGAAGAAGGGCTGCCGTCTCCAGTAGCGTCGGGTTCATGCTCCCCCAGGAAATCATCCGCCGAAAGCGCGACGGCCACGAGCTCTCGCCCGAGGAGATCGCCTTCATCGTGCGCGGCGTCCATGACGGCAGCCTGAGCGAGGGCCAGGTCGCGGCCTTCGCCATGGCGGTGTTCTTCCGCGGCATGACGACGGCCGAGAGCGTGGCGCTGACGGTGGCGATGACGGGCTCGGGCGTGACGCTGGAATGGAAGAGCCTGGGCTTGCCCGGCCCGGTGATCGACAAGCATTCGTCGGGCGGCGTCGGCGACAAGGTGAGCCTGATGCTGGCGCCCATCGTCGCCGCCTGCGGCGCTTTCGTGCCCATGATCTCGGGCCGCGGCCTCGGGCACACCGGCGGCACGCTCGACAAGCTTGCGGCGATCTCGGGCTACGAGACCCAGCCCGACATAGAGACCTTTCGCAAGGTCGTGCGCGAGGTCGGCTGCGCCATCATCGGCCAGACCGACGATCTCGCGCCGGCCGACCGCCGGCTCTATGCGACGCGCGACGTGACGGCGACCGTCGAATCGATCCCGCTGATCGTGAGCTCGATCCTGTCCAAGAAAGTCGCCGAGGGCCTCGACGGGCTGGTGATGGACGTGAAGTGCGGCTCCGGCGCCTTCTGCGACACCGAGGAGATGGCGCGCGATCTTGCTGAAAACCTGGTGGCGGTCGCCAACCAGGCCGGCCTGCCGACCATCGCCCTGATCACCGACATGGATTGCGTGCTCGGCCGCAACGTCGGCAATGCGCTGGAGGTCGTCGAGACCGTCGAGTACCTGACGGGCGCCGGCACGCGCGACCCGCGGCTGCACGAGGTCGTCCTGGCGCTCGCCGGCGAGATGGTGGCGCTGGGCGGCCTCGCGCCCACCGCGGCGGCGGGACGTGCCCGCGCCGAGGCGGCGCTGAATGACGGCCGCGCGGCGGTGATGTTCGAGCGCATGGTCGCGGCACTTGGCGGCCCGGACGACATCCTGAAGCACAGCGCGCGCTATCTCGCGCATGCGCCGGTGATCAAGCCGTGCACGGCCGAGCGCTCGGGCCACGTCGCCGGCATGAACGCGCGCGACGTCGGCGTCGCGGTCGTGGCGCTGGGCGGCGGGCGTGCCCATGCCGACGACGCCATCGATCCCTCGGTCGGCCTCAGCGAGGCCATCGATGTCGGCGCCGAGGTGCGCGCCGGCGGCCTGCTGTGCGTCGTCCATGCGGCGAGCGAAGCGGACGCCGACCAGGCGATTGCCGAACTGCGGCGGGCGATCCGCATCGAGGAGGGACCGCCGGCGGAACGGCCGGTCGTCCTGGAGCGCATTGGTCGATGAGTCCCGATCTCGAAGCCTACGCGCGTGACGGCTTCCTGGTGCTGAGGGATTTCCTGCCGGCCGCCGACTGCGATGCCCTGCAAGCGCGCGCGGCCGAGCTCGTGGCCGGCTTCGATCCCGGCCCCGTGCGCACCGTCTTCTCGACGCGCGACCAGGGCCATGCGCGTGACCGCTACTTCCGCGACTCGGGCGGCGCCATCCGCTTCTTCTTCGAGGAGGAGGCGACCGACCAGCCGGTGCCGCTGGCACTGAACAAGATCGGCCATGCCCTGCACGACCTCGATCCGGTGTTCGGCCGCATCTCGCGCCATCCGCGGATGGCCGCGTTGGCGAGCGCGCTGGGCTTCACGCGGCCGCTGCTGCTGCAGTCCATGTACCTCTTCAAGCAGCCCCGGATCGGCGGCGAGGTCGGTTGGCACCAGGACGCCACCTACCTCCACACGCGGCCCTCGACCGTGACCGGCTTGTGGATCGCCCTCGACGACGCCGACCGCGACAACGGCTGCCTGATGGCGCTGCCCGGAGGCCATCGCGGGCCCTTGCGCCAGCGTTTTCACCGCTCCGGCGAGGCCCTGGTAACCGACGCGCTCGACGCCACGCCCTGGCCGGACACCCCGCCGGTGGCGCTGGAGGCGCCGCGCGGCACCCTGGTCGTGCTGCACGGGCTGCTGCCGCACGCCAGCGCCCCCAACCGTTCCAGCCGGCCGAGGCACGCCTATGCCTTGCACCTGATCGACGGGTCGGCCGAGTATGCGGCGGACAACTGGCTGCAAAGGCCGGACCTGCCGTTGCGAGGCTTCGATTGATTCCCAAGGCTGAGCTGCACTGCCATCTCGAGGGCTCGATCCCGCCCGTGCTTGCGCGCGAGCTCGCGACGCGTAATGGGCTCGAATTGCCGGCCGGCCTGTTCGGCGCCGACGGCTTCTACGCCTGGACGGATTTCTGGAGCTTCCTCAAGGCCTACGACCGGGTCTGCACGACCTTGCGCCAGCCGCGCGACTTCGGCGACGTGCTCTATTCCTACCTGGCCGGCGCGGCCGCCGAGGGCGCGGTCTATGTCGAGATGTTCTGCTCGCCCGAGCGGCCGGCGGCGCTCGGCATTCCCTACAGCGCCTGGCTGGACGCGCTGGAGCAGGCGATCGACCGGGCGCGCCGCGATTTCGGCATCGAGGGCCGCATCATCGTGATCTGCATCCGCCATCTCGGGCCCGACAAGGCGCTCAGCATGGTGCAGCAGATGGTGGCCGAGCCGCATCATTACGTCGTGGGCTTCGGCATGGGCGGCGACGAGGCGCAGTTCACGCCGGCCGACTTTGCCCCGGCCTATCGCCTGGCCCACGACAAGGGCTATGGCTGCACCGTCCATGCCGGCGAGGTTTTAGGGCCCGAGAGCGTGTGGGCCGCCATCCGCGACCTGCCGGTGACGCGCATCGGCCATGGCGTGCGCTCGGCCGACGATCCGCGACTGATGGAGGAGTTGGCGCGCCGCGGCATCGTCCTGGAGGTCTGCCCGGGCAGCAATATCGCGCTCGGTCTCTACCCCGATCGGGCCGCCCATCCGCTGCACCGGTTGATCGCCGCGGGGGTTCGCGTCACCCTCAACTCCGACGACCCGCCGTTCTTTCACACCACACTGGGCAATGAATACGACAAGGCGGGACTGGGGGAGCGGAAGCTACGCGGCATCGCGCGGACGGCGATCGAGGCGTCGTTCGCCGACGCTGCGGTCAAGGAGAGGCTGTTGAGGGAGATCGGACCATGAGCCTGAGGAAGATTCTGGCGGCGGGCGTGCTGCTCGCGATGCTGTCGACGGGGACGATGGTTGGTGCGGTGCGGGCGCAGGAAGTGCCGCCCAACGACCTCCTGCTGGCGGCGCTGTGGACGCAGAAGTCGGTCGAGTACAAGGCCAATGCGCTCACGGTGTTCGCGCTGGCCAGGATCCGCCTCGACCAGGCGCTGGCCGACAAGAGCTGGACGGCGGCGCCCAACGAGCAGAAGGGCGACTTCGCCAACCTGGCGCCGGCCGTCGTGCTCGATGTCGACGAGACCATCCTCGACAACTCGCTCTATCAGGTGTGGATGCTGAAGAACAACCAGACCTTCAGCACCAAGACCTGGAACCAGTTCTGCGCCGACCAGGTGTCGCTCGCCATCCCCGGCGCGGTCGAGTTCACCAAGTATGCCGATTCCAAGGGCGTCAAGGTGTTCTACATCTCCAACCGCGACGCCTCGACCGAGAAGGACACGCGCGCCAACATGGAGAAGCTCGGCTTCCCGATGGGCGGCAACGTCGACACCTTCCTGATGCAGGGCGAGCAGAAGGACTGGGGCAGCGCCAAGAGCTCGCGCCGCGCCGTCGTCACCAAGGACTACCGCGTGCTCTTGAACATGGGCGACAATTTCGGCGACTTCGACGACCGCTACCGCAGCAGCCCGGCCGAGCGATTGGCCGCCTTCGAGTCCGACATGGCCTACTGGGGCAAGCAGTGGCTGATGCTGCCCAACCCGACCTACGGCTCGTTCGACAGCGCGACCTACGGACACGACTTCAAGAAGCCGGCGGCCGAGCAGCGCAAGGCCAAGTGGGATGCCATCGAGAGCTGGACGGGGCCGAAGTGATCTTTGCTGGGAGCGCGCCACTCCGTGGCGCTCATACGGTGTTTAAACGGAGCATGATGCGCCACGGAGTGGCGCGCTCCCAGCAATGAGGAAGATCAGATCGCGGCTTCCGTCTGCGCGTCGAACAGGTGCAGGCGGTCGGGGTTGATGGCGAGCTTCAGGCGCTCGTGCACCCGGGTGCGCAGCGTCGGATCGACCGAGGCGACGAAGGTGCTGTTGCCGGCGCGGGTGTCGAGCAGGATCTCCGACCCCAGTTGCTCGATGACCTCGACCTCGACCTCGAAGCAGAGCTCGGCCGGATCGGCGGGGCCGGCGACGCGCAGGTCCTCGGGGCGGATGCCCAGGGTTGCCTTGCTGCCGGCGTGGCCGTTGACGCGGGCCGCGATCGGCTCGGGCACGCCGATCTTGAGGCCGGGCGCCTCGGCCCACAGGCGACCGTTGCCGCCGCTCAGCGTCACGTCGGCGAAGTTCATCGCCGGCGAGCCGATGAAGCCCGCGACGAAGCGGTTGGCCGGAGTGTTGTAGAGCTCGAGCGGCTCGCCGACCTGCTGGACCACGCCGTCCTTCATCACCACGACGCGGTCGCCCAAGGTCATCGCCTCGACCTGGTCGTGGGTGACGTAGATCGAGGTCACGGCCAGCCGCTCGTGCAGCTTCTTCAGCTCGACGCGCATCTGCACGCGCAGCTTGGCGTCGAGGTTGCTGAGCGGCTCGTCGAACAGGAACACCTTGGGGTCGCGCACGATGGCGCGGCCCAGCGCCACGCGCTGGCGCTGGCCGCCCGACAGCTGGCGCGGCTTGCGGTTCAGCAGCTGGCCGATGTCGAGGATCTCGGCGGCGCGCTTGATGCGCTTCTGGATCTCGGCCTTGTCGAACTTCCGCATCTTCAGCCCGAACGCCATGTTGCTGGCGACGCTCATGTGCGGATAGAGCGCGTAGTTCTGGAACACCATGGCGATGTCGCGATCCATCGGCGGCACTTCGTTGACCACCGTGTTGCCGATCAGGATGTCGCCCGACGTGACGGCCTCGAGGCCGGCGATCATGCGCAGCGTCGTTGTCTTGCCGCAGCCCGAGGGGCCGACGAAGACCACGAATTCCTTGTCGCGAATGTGCAGGTCGACATCCTTCACCACATGGTTGGTGTCGAACATCTTGTTGAGCTTGCGGACGATTACCTCGGCCATGACGCTATCCTTTGCCCCTACCCTTTGACCGAGCCGGTGAGGCCCGAGACGTAGTGTTCGACGAAGAACGAATAGACGACCGCCACCGGGATCGAGCCCAGCAGCGCGCCCGCCATCAGCGGACCCCAGAAGAAGACGTCGCCGCGGATCAGCTCGGAGGTGACGCCGACCGGCACGGTCTTCTGGTCGGGCGACGACAGGAAGACCAGGGCATAGATGAACTCGTTCCAAGACAGGGTGAAGGCGATGATGCCGGCCGACAGGATGCCGGGCACCGCGCAGGGGATGATGATGTAGACCATGGCCTTCCAGCGCGAGGCGCCGTCGATGCGCGCGCACTCCTCGAGCTCCTTGGGGATGGCCTTGAAGTAGCCCATCATCAGCCAGGTGCAGAACGGGATCAGGAAGGTCGGATAGGTCAGGATCAGCGACCACGGCGTGTCGCCGAGCTCGAAGTTGCGGATGATCTGGGCCAGCGGGATGAACAGCAGGGTCTGCGGCACCAGGTAGGTGATGAAGATCATGGTGCCGAGGCTGCCGGCCCACGGGAAGTTGAGCCGGGCAAGCGCATAGCCCGCGAGCACGCCGCAGAACAATGAGATCAGCGTCGAGACCACGGCGATGAACATGGTGTTCAGCATCCAGCGCCCGAAGTTGGTCTCCTCGAACAGATACTCGATGTGCTCGAAGGTCGGGTTGTTGGTCCAGAACGGATTGTAGTTGACCGCGTTCCACGGCCGGTAGAGCTCGCCGTCGGGCCGGAACGACGTGATGATCATCCAGTAGAACGGGAAGAGCAGCACGAACACGAACAGGATCAGCGGGATGTTGTAGAACACCCACTTCCGCCAGACTGCACCCTCGATCATCTCAACGAGTCTCCACGCGACGGATGTACAGGAGCTGCACGACCACGATCAGGAACAGGAAGGGGAACATGGCGAGCGATATGGCCGCTCCTTCCGACAGCAACCCGGTGCCGATGCCGAGCTGGTAGGCGTAGGTGGCGAAGAGCTGCGTGGCGTTGGCGGGTCCGCCGCCGGTCATGACGTAGACCAGCTGGAAGTCGGCGAAGGTCTGGATCACCGAGAACAGCATCACCACCATCGTCACCGGCAGCAGCAGCGGCCAGGTGACGTACCAAAAGCGGTTCCACGGGCGGGCGCCATCGATCGCCGCGGCCTCGTTGAGCTCGGGGCTGATGGTCTGCAGGCCGGCCAGCAGGCTGATGGCGAAGAACGGCACGCCGCGCCAGATATTGACGACGATGATCGAGGTCATCGCGAGGTCGGGGTCGCCCAGCCAGTTGATGCGCTGGGTGATGAAGCCCATGTGGAACAGCGCCCAGTTGATGACGCTGAAGGTCGGGTCGAACATCCACTTCCAGGCGAAGGTCGACAGCACCGTCGGGATGATGAAGGGCAGCAGGATGAAGGCGCGGACCAGCGCCTTGCCCTTGAAATGCCGGTTCAGCAGCATCGCCAGCCACAGGCCGAGCCCCAGCTTGAACACCGTGGTGACGGCCGTGTACCAGAAGGTGTTCCACACGGCCGTGCGGAAGATGCTGTCGTTCCAGATCTTGACGAAGTTCTGGAGGCCGACGAAGTCGCCGGGCACGCCGACGCGCTGGCTCGTCAGGGCCAGCAGAACGCCCTCGAAGAACGGATAGGCGATGAACAGGCCGAGCAGGATGGCTGTCGGCATGAGGAGGGCGAGCGCCAGCCAGCGCTCATCCTCCAAGCGCCGCAGTCGCGGGGTTGGACGGGTCACCACGCCCGGGACTGCGGTCACTGTCATGGCTCACTCACTCGCTGGCACCGTTGAGTTACGCGGAACAGGCCTCGCTCAGGCTGCGTAGATCTTCTTCAGCTCGCTCTCGGCCCACTTCACCGACTCCTCGGGCGGCATGCCTTGCACCGCCTTGGCGTACATGTCGGTGATGATGTACTTCGACAGGCCCTCCTGGGCCTTGGCGTCCGGCGGACCGGCAAAGCCGATGGCCTGGCCAAGCCGGGCCGCGACCTTGAACGGCGCCATCACCGGGTCGACGTTCCACAGCGGGTCGCTCTCCCACTTGGCGGTGCACGGCGTGGCGAAGCCCTTCTGCGATTCGAAGAACTTCCGGTAGTTCGCCTCGGTGTGGAGGTACTTCAGGAACTCCTTGGCCGCGTCCTGGTTCTTCGAATACTTCATGAGCATGTTCGACTGCAGCAGATGGAAGCCGAACTGCCCGGCCGGCCCCTTGGGCAGCGGCGCGTGCAGGATGTCCTTGCTCATCGGCTCGCCCTTCTCGGTCTTGTACTGATCGGGCTTGCGCAGCGTCTCGATGTAGATCGAGGCGCCGTTCAGGGTCGCCGAGATGGTCTGCGACAGGAAGGCTCGGTTGTTGTTGGTGTCGTCCCAGGCGAGGCCGCCCTCGTCCATGGCGTCCTTCCAGAGGGCTGTCATGAACTTGACCGATTCGAGCGTCTCCTTGGAGTTGAGGACCACGGTCTTGCCGTCGGCCTCGACCTCCTTGCCGCCCCACGACCACAGGTAGGGATAGGTGAAGCCCGGTGCGTCGCCGAAGGTATGGCCGAGCGTCTGGCCGAACGGATGGCCCTTCGCCTTCAGCTTCTTGCCGACGGCATGATAGTCCTCCCAGTTGTCGGGGAACTTCGTGGCGCCGACTTCATCCAGCCAGGATTTGCGATAGGCGACCATGCCGCCGATCACGGCCCACGGCATGCCCATGTACACGCCCTTGCCGTTGGAGCAGATCGCCTGGGCATACGGGAAGATCCCGCCCTCGCGCTTGCCGACTTCCTCGGCCAGAGGGGCGAGGTCGACCACGCTGTTGGCGTAGAGGTGCGTATAGCTGTTGAACGACATGATGAGATCGGGACCCGCGCCCGACTGGATGCCGGCAGTGATGCGCGGCTGCAGGTCGTTGCCGTTCACGGTCTCGAGGTTGATCTTCAGGCCGAGAGCCTTCTCGGCGGCCGGAACCAACTCCTTGCGGAACATCTGGTCGGTTGCGGGAACGAAATCGACCCATTTCAACCAGTGGACGGTCTTCTGCTGGGCGTATGCCGGCGTGCGGCCGGTCGCCAGGATCCCCGCCATGCCGCCCAGCGCGGTGCCGCCAGCGAGCTTCAGTACGCTACGACGCTTAGCCTTGACCATATTTTATCCTCCCAACACCCACCGCCTCATTGGACGGCTTGCTTATGGGAGTCATCGTAGGCGGGGCCGCCGAGCGGGCGCAAGTCGATTGGCGGAATATTTGCCGGCGTCACGCACGTTTGTTCGCCTGTCGGCCTGTAATTTCAGGCCCAGTTTCAGGCTTGGCGCGGACGCTAAAGGATCGCCGGATCGAGGGTGAAGAGTTGCTTGGCCTGGCCGACACCGCGCAGCGCGAAGCGGCCGACCGAGACCAGATGCGCCCGCTCTTCAGCCGGCAGGGCCTCGGCGAAATTCGAGGAGATCAGGAGCGGCCGGTCCACCGAGCGGCACATCGAGGCGATGCGACTGGTCTCGTTGACCGCCGGCCCCACCACGGTGAAGTCGAGGCGATCGACGCTGCCGATGTTGCCGAAGAAGACCTCGCCGACATGCAGGCCGACATAGATCGAGGTGACCGGCCGTTCTTCGGCACGGCGCTTGTCATTCAGCTCGGCCACGCGCCGGCGCGCGATCGCCTCGGCCTTGAGGGCGCGGCGGCATGCCTCCGATGGATCATCGGCATGGAACATCGCGAGCGTGCCGTCGCCGATCAGCTTCAGGACGTCGCCGCCCGCCTCCTGGATCGACGTGATGACGGCCTCGGCATAGTCGTTCAGCAGCGGGATGATCTCGGTGGGCTTGGCGGTGTCGGTGATGGTCGTGAAGCTGCGCAGGTCGGAGAACCACAGCGCCGCCTCGATGCGGTCGGCGACACCGCGCTGGATGCGTCCCTTGAGCACGCGCCGGCCGGCTTCACGGCCGAGATAGACGTCGACCAGCGTGTCGGCGATGTGGGTCAGCGACGCGCTCTTGATCGCGAGCCCCAGCGTCGGCACCAGGCGGCGAAGAGCTGCGATGTCGGCGTCGCTGAAGCCATGCGGATCGCGCGTCGACCAACCCGAGTAGAAGCAGTCCATCTCGCCGATCGTGCCCTCGTCCGCGAAGCGATGGACGAACACGACGTAGTCGGTATGGCCGAGGTCCTGCATCTCCTTGACGATCGTGAAGTCAGGGTTATCGCCGAAGCCGATGCGCCAGCGCAGCTCCTCGATGCTGTTCTGAAGCATGTGATAGAACGGGCTGCGCTGCCACGATTGCGCCATCTCGCCCTCGTTGCTCGGCCCGTATTGCACGGCGGCCGGCTCCTCGACGTCGTCGTTGCGCCAGCGGAAAACCGTACCTTCGTGGACGGGATGCAGCGTGTCGATGATGGCGAGCGCTCGGCCCACCGGCAGGCCCGCCGTGTTGCACTTCTCGCAGAAGGCCCGCAGCAGGTCGCTCTCCGATATGCCGGCGAGGCCGCGGCGCACCAGCCAGTCGTTCAGGCGTTCGACGTCGGAGGGCTTCACGGCCTTGAATATCGGTCGCGCGGCTGCGATGGCAAGGGGCTGTCAGCCTGCGTCATTGCGGAAATGACAGGCCGCCCGGTGTCCCTCGGCCACGGCCTCCAGCAACGGCACCTCGCTGACACAGCGGTCGGCCTTCATCGGGCAGCGCGGGTTGAAATGGCAGCCGGGTGGCGGATTGAGCGCGCTCGCGATCTCGCCATGCGCCTTGGCGCGCGCCACCCGGGCATCGGCGCGATGGAAGGGGTCGGGGATCGCGGCAATAAGGGCGCGGGTGTAGGGGTGGCGCGGATCCTCGAAGATCTCCTGCCAGCCGCCCTGCTCGACGATGCGGCCGAGATACATGACAGCGACGCGGTC
>Ga0209909_100397_pt1 | contig 30365 bp, 25 predicted proteins | sample FECB22metaG_FD_188302 | JGI IMG/M metagenome (GOLD analysis project Ga0209909, IMG submission 188302) | Cyanobacterial communities from the Joint Genome Institute, California, USA - FECB-22 (SPAdes) (version 3) | ecosystem: Environmental > Aquatic > Thermal springs > Hot (42-90C) > Microbial mats... | reverse complement strand
AGATCGAGAACATGTTCGGCAAGCTCAAAGACTGGCGGCGCATCCACACCCGCTACGACCGATGCGCCCACACCTTCATGTCCGCCATCGCCCTCGCCGCAACCGTCATATGGTGGATATGATCAATGAGTCCTGAGCCTAGCCAGCTTCCATGCGGCGCAGGGCCTCGTGAGGCGGAGCGTGCCAGAGTCGAGGCACAGGCAAGGCGCGGCGCTTCCGTGCTGACGCGTGTGCAGCTTGCCCGCTGGGAGCGGCCAAGGGGCCTTGGCCTGTTGCCCCCTGATCCCCGGCAAGGGGCTCCCCATCGAGGCGCAATTCCGCGTCCGCATGGAAGGAGGCTCTATGAGCTGGATTGAGATCGTTTCGCTGGTTGGCGCTATCGCCGGACTGGTCGCCGCGTTGGCGCGACTGATCGTGGTGCTGGGAGGATCAGGCTGACGGGAGGGGCGCGTTCGCGTCCCTTTCCCTAGGCGATGGCTGCGCCCGTGCGGGCGCTGGTCGCCACCGCGTCTCACGTGCGTTCGACGTTTCGCGCGTGGGTCGACCGGCCGGTTCCGGCCTCTTCGTCGACCCACTTCAAGGTGATGGTGCGGCTAGAGGGACTCGAACCCCCACGGTCACCCGCTTGGACCTAAACCAAGTGCGTCTACCAATTCCGCCATAGCCGCGCGCCCTCGGGTCTACAGGGGCGCAAGGTAAAAGAGCAAGCAAATCGTTGGGTCAGGCGTTTGCGCCTTCCCCTTTACCAGCAACGGCTTGCCTTGAACTATTCGTGCGCTTGCGCGCGCCTTCTTTCTTGTGAGTGGCCTTGCGGCGGGCCGCTTTCGGCCGCTGGACGTTGATGGCGGCGGCATCCAGGCGATCTTTGATGTGGGAGGCGTAATGTTCCTCGATCATCTGCACACTGGTGCGGCAGTTGTTGGCGATCTGGTGGATGTTCGCGCCCTCCATCAGACGCATGGAGATGTAGGTATGGCGCAGGCTGTAGGCGGTCCGCCGCTTGCCGTCGCGGTCGAACCGCAAGCCTTCCTCGTCGAGGATCTTGTTGAAGGCATAGCGATTGAAGCGAGTGATGAGCTTTGTCGTCTGGGCCCGCCGCACGGCGTCTTCATCGGCGGGGTCGATGCCCAGTTCGGCGAGACGCCGGTCGCGCAGTCGTTGGTAGGGCACGACTGCGCCCGGCATGGTTTTGCAGAATCCGATGCCGGTCTTGCCGCGCACGTCGATGACCAGGATGGTCTGGCCGGTGCCGTAGTCATCCTCTACGACCATGTCGCGCAGTTCGAGATTGAGGGCTTCATCGGGGCGTAGGCCGCTGTTGGCGATCAGCAGGACGAAGTCGTGCAGGTCCTCGTACTGTGTCTTCCAGCCGCGACGCGGACACTCCGTCGCGCGCTTACGGGTGGCCTTGTAGAGCTGCTGATACTCCTCGGGCGAGAACCACGCGCGGCGACCCTTCTTCTTCAAAGTGAGGTAGGGAAGCGAGAGGCTCGGCACGGCGGCGAGCCGGCCCGCGCCTTCCTCGTATTTGAGCACCTGCCGCACCGCCACGAGGTCGGAGAGGATGGTGCTGCGCGCGGGCGAGCGGCCGCGCCGCTTCTGCATCTCCTCGGTGCGGTGAACGACGTAGCTCTGCGCCGTGGCGCGATTGATCCCGCTAGGCTCCAACTTGCCAAAGAAGGGAAGGATGGCGGCGTTCAGCCGTATCTCTAGCTCGGCGACGTACAGGGGCGAGCGTGTGCTCGCGGCGATCACGCGGATTTCGCGGAGGTAGTCGGCGGCGGCGTCCGCAAAGGTGCGGTCGGGCTTTTTCGGTTTGTCGGGTGTGCCGAGCGCGACCCCAGCGCGCGTGCGGCCCCGAAGGTCGAGATACCATTCCTCGGCGAAGGCCATCGCCCGGTCGAGGTTCTCCTCGCCCGTCGAGGACCGGAAACGGTGGCCATCGATACGGGTTGAACATTGCCAAGTCAGGCCGGTGCCCCGGCGATAGACCTGAACTCGGTCGTCGAACAGCGAATGCGTCGTCACAAGCCCTCCATCGGCCGGGCGAGCCCGGCCGCGTTATGACTCCTACGGCGCTACGGACCAGTGTGTCCAAGATGTGTCCAGCGTTTGCAACTGGAAAGCGATAGAAAGCCATTGTTTTGATAGACATTTTTGTCTATTGAGGCTTTATAGCACCGCGTTTAGGTTCCAGCGCCGCGAGGCGTGGAGGTTCGAGTCCTCTCATCCGCACCAGCCTGCTTCGCCGTACCGGCTTCGCAGGCCAAGCCCTGCCATAGACGGCGAAGCAGGACCGCCCAACACCTTGTCCACGCTCATGTGCCCTGCGCCCCAGTCGAGGGCCTTATATGTTCTTGCTTTGTTCTGCACTCCTGCTAATCTCTCCCCATGGCCGAGACGAAAGGCAGAGGCGCGAGATCCAATGCGACCGGGCGATACGAAGCCGAGACCGTGCACGACGTCGATGACGGCTGGACCGCTGCCGACGCGGAGGTCGCCCCGCTCCGCACCCAGCTCACGCCCGAGCGGGCCCGCACGATCATCGCGCGCAATCAAAGCCCCGACATCGGCTTCGACCGCTCCATCAACCCCTACAAGGGCTGCGAACATGGCTGCATCTACTGCTACGCCCGTCCGTCCCATGCCTTCATGGGCCTTTCCCCGGGCCTGGATTTCGAGAGCCGGATCTTCTGGAAGCCGGACGCCGCACGTCTCCTGGAACAAGAGCTCTCCCGGCCCCGCTACGTCTGCAAGCGCATCCACATAGGCGGCAACACCGACCCTTATCAGCCGGTGGAGCGCGACCTGAAGTCGACGCGGGCGATCCTGGAGGTGATGCGGCGGTTCAACCATCCGCTGTCCATCATCACCAAGTCGGTGTTGATCGGCAGGGATCTGGACGTCCTGGGACCGATGGGACGCGAGGGGCTGGCTTCGGCTTTCGTGTCCATCACGACCCTGGACCGCGGCCTCGCCCGCGCCATGGAGCCGCGGGCTTCGACGCCCACGAAAAGGCTGGAAGCCATCTCCCGGCTGGCCGACGCCGGGGTGCCGGTCGGCGTCGGCTTCGCGCCCGTCATCCCCGGTCTGAACGATCATGAATTGGAGGCGGTGCTGGAGGCGGCCAAGAAGGCGGGCGCGTCCACCGCCATGTACGTCACCCTGCGCCTGCCGCTGGAGATCAAGGACCTGTTCCGCGAATGGCTGGCCGAGGCCCGACCTGACCGCGCGGCTCGCGTCATGTCCCTTGTGCGCCAGACCCGCGGCGGCCGCGACTACGATCCCGACTGGTCCCAGCGCATGAAGGGTTCCGGCCCCGTCGCCGACCTGATCGCCGCCCGCTTCAAGGCCGCCGTCAAACGTCTGGGCCTGGACGGCCCCCGACACGACCTCGACGTGACCCGCTTCCGCGTTCCGTCCGACCTGCGCCCCCAGATGGATCTGTTCGATGCGGCGTGATGGAAATGATGGAAATTTTTTTTTAGTCTCTCACCGACTGAACGTCGCGACCAGCTCGACGTGGCCCGACCACAGGAACTGATCCACCGGCAGCACGCGCTCCAGGCGAAAGCCGCCGGCCACCAGCGTGGCGGCGTCGCGCGCGAAGGTGGTCGGGTTGCAGCTGACGTAGACCACCCGCGCGATCTTCCGCGCATCCACCAGTTGGCGGGTCTGTTCGATCGCGCCGGCCCGCGGCGGATCCAGAACGGCGACGTCGCAGCCCTTCAGGTCGAAGGGCGACAGAGGGCGGCGGAACAGGTCCCGCGCCTGCGCCTCGATGCCCTTCAGGCCCGTCGTGGTCTTTCGCCCGGCGTTCAGCGCGGCCACCGCGTCGGCGCCCGCGTCCGCCGCCAGCACCGGCGCGATCTCCGCCAGGGGGAAGGTGAAGGTGCCGGCCCCGCAGAACAGGTCGGCGATCCGCTTCGCGCCCTTCGCGGCCGCCGTCACCTCGGCCACCATGATCCGCTCCGCCTCGGGCGAGGCCTGCAGGAAGCCTCCCGGCGGCAGGACCACCTGGGCCCGGCCGAAGGTCACCGTCGGCGGCCGCCGCGCGACCAGCACCTCTCCGGCGAGGCTCAGCCGCGCCAGGTCGGCCCGCGTCGCCGCCCCGATCGCGCTCGCGCGCGCGTCTCCGGACAGGCCGCCGCCGGTCCGCCGCTCCACCCCCGTCACGTCGACGTCCAGCCCCGCCTCGGTCGCGGTCACATGCAGGGTCGGCGCCGACTTCGGATGCTCGAACACCGCGCTCGCGACCTCGGCCAGCGCCGGCAGGGCCGCCACGATGCGCGGGTCGGCGATGACGCAGGTCTGGATGTCCACCAGCCGCCACGACCGCCGCGGCTTGAACCCCAGCGCCACCGAACCGTCCGATCTGCGCCGCGCATGCAGCGCCAAGCGCCGCCGCGACTGCGGAGCCGTCGCCGCCGTCGGCGCCACCTCCGCCTCCAGCCCCTCCCGGGCCAGGGCGTGGACCACCTGGTCCCGCTTCCAGTCCAGATACGGACCCTCGGCCCAGTGTTGCAGCGCGCACCCGCCGCAGTCGCCGAAATGCGGGCACGGAGGCGCGACCCGCTCCGCGCTCGGCTGGATCAGCGAGACCGGTTCGCCCCGCCCCTCCGCCACCTCAGCCTCGACGATCTCACCGGGCAGGGTCAGCGGCACGAACACCGGCCCGTCGGGTCCGCGCGCGACGCCGTCGCCCTGTCCCGCCACGCGCTCGATGTTCAGCCGGATCGCCATCGCGGGCTTCTCGCCGGGTCGAACCCACCGCGCAAGGGCCGAAACCTGAACGAACATGAACGGCCCGCTCAAGGGCCGTTCAGGCCGCCTCTCTCATAAACGGAACACAGGCGATCCCGCCTCGACAGACACGAGACAGTTTCATGGCCCGTCCGAACCGCCCGCTCGTCGCCCTCGCGTCCGCCGCCGCCGCGGCGGGCATGCTGGCGACCGCCGCCGCTCCGGCCCAGGCCCAGAGCTATGATCCGTACGGCCGCGCCTATGGCTACGGCCATGATCCGGACTACGCCCAGCGCAGCGCGCCCGGCTATTGCGACCGTGACCGCGGCCAGCGTCAGGCGGCCGGCGCCACCTTCGGCGCCGCCATCGGCGCGGTCGCAGGATCGCAGATGGCCGCGCGCGGCCGTCGCACCGAAGGCAGCGTCCTGGGCGGCGTGGTCGGCGCCCTGATCGGCGCGGGCGTCGGCTCCAGCTCCTCGGACTGCCGCGCCCACGACGACCGTTACGGCTACGACGACCGCCGCTATGGCTACGGTCAGGACTACGGCTACCAGCAGCCGTACCGCGACGACTATCGCCGCGATCCCTACGCCCGCTCCGGCTATGGCTACGACGCCTATGAGCGCGACGACCGGTGCCGCACCGTCACCGTTCAGGAGCGTGACTGGCGCGGCCGGACCGTGATCTCCAGCCGCGAGGTCTGCGACGGTTACGGTTACGGCTACTGACGAGATCCCGTCGCCGCTCTTTTCCAGCCCCCCTGTCGATCGGCGACGGGCCGGAAGCCCCCGGTGGAGCAATCCGCCGGGGGTTTTTCCTTACGCTCAAGGTTCGGAAAGACCGCGTACGGTCGGCGTCCGATCCAGGGCGTCGCCTGGGATCGGATCGCTGCGCAGGGCCAAATGGGCGAACAGCGTGCGCGCGCCCGCCAGATCCTCGGCGCCCAAGGGCCGAGCGTGAGCGCCGCCGTCCGTCGTCAGCGGAACCAAGGTCAAGGTCACGCCTTGGACGACGTTCCCGCCGATCACGGCCACCCGGTCGTCGAACACCCGCACCACCACGTCGCAGTGCATGGCGGCATAGTCGCCCACGTCCGGCCGCCGGTCCTCGACCGTCGCATAGCGCCACCGCCCCCGGCTGTTGCACAGCAGGTCGCCGGGCAGCAGGGGCCGTTGGCCCGGATCGTGCGCCTCATAGGCGGCCTGCGGCTCCGCGCCGTCCGCTGCACGGATCGCCTGATCGACGTAGACTCGGTGCGAGATGTCCCGCAGGAACAGCGACGGCTGGTCCAGCCCCGACTCGCACATCGTCCAGCTGATGAACGCCGCCGACCACGGCTCGACCCAGTTCAGCTCGCCGTCGCCCTCACGCCACTGGCGGTTTTGCCGCGACAGCACGTCGGGACCGTCGGGCGTGGCCGACCAGTATCCTGCCACCATCGCATAGGTCGCCGGATCGCTCTCCCACCGCCCGATGCGGCTCAGGGGACGGGCCTGGCGCGGCGCGGCCAGCGATGGATTGGCGGCGTCCGCGACCACTCCGTCAGGCAGACGTCGCATCTGAACCTGCGTGGCGTCCACCGTCTGGAAGCCGAACGTGCCCCATTCGCCTGCGGCCACGTCGACGATCCGCTGGCGAACGCCCGGCAAGCCGCCGGGCCGACACCGCGCCTCGACGATCCGCATCCGCCCCGGCTCGCCCTCGACTCGGCTCTCAGGCGGGATGACGTCCAGCACGTCGCGCGGCAAACGCTGCAATTGCGCCTGCGCGGGCGTCGTCGCCAGCGCGAGCAGCAGGATCAGAGCGGCGCGCACTGCCGCTCCAGCCACGAACGCACCTCGCCGTTCAGCAGCGGCCCGACCTTGGCCAGGGTCTCGGCGTGATAGGCGTCGACGTACACGCGCTCTTCGGGCGTCAGCAGATCGAGGTCGATCAGGCGACGGTCCAGCGGGGCGAAAGTCAGTTGCTCGAACCCATGCATCGGCCGCTCGCCGCCGGCGATGGCGGTCGGCTCGGTCACGACCTGCAACGTCTCGATGCGGATGCCCCAGTGGGCTTCGCGGTAGTACCCGGGCTCGTTCGACAGGATCATTCCGGTCAGCAGCGGCTGGCTGTTGACCAGCTTGGCGATCCGCTGCGGCCCCTCGTGCACGCCCAGATAGCTGCCGACGCCATGTCCCGTGCCGTGGTCGTAGTCGAAGCCCCGCATCCACATCGGCAGACGGGCCAAGGCGTCCAGCTGGTGCCCCGTCGTCCCCACCGGGAACCGCACCGTCGCCATGGCGACATGCCCCTTCAGCACCAGGGTGAACATGCGCCGCTGATCCGCCGACGGCTCACCCACCGCCACGGTACGCGTCACGTCCGTGGTGCCGTCCAGATACTGGCCGCCGCCGTCCACAAGCAGTAGGCTGCCCTTCTCCATCCGCCGCAGCGTGCGCGTCACGGGCTTGTAGTGCGGCAGGGCGCCGTTCGGACCGGCGCCGGCGATGGTGTCGAACGACAGGTCCTTCAGGGCGCCCGTCTCCTCGCGGAACCGCTCCAGCGCCTCGGCCACTTCGCGCTCGTCCGGCAGGGTCTGCTGCGCGACCGTGTCCACCCAGTGCAGGAATCGGCTCAGCGCCGCGCCGTCGCGGATGTGCGCCTGTCGGCTGCCCTCGATCTCGACGGGGTTCTTGGCCGCGCGCGGCAGGGCGCAGGGGTCCATGGCCCGCACGATCTCGGCCCCCGCCGCCTCCAGCCGGGCGAACCACCAGGCCGACGACTGCGCGGGATCGATCAGCACGCGCCGGCCCTTCAGATCGTCCAGCGCCGACTCGATCGTGGCCGGGTTCTCCGGCGTGACGTCCTCGCCCAGCCAGCCGGGCAGTGCGTTGGTCACCTTGCGCGGGTCGAGGAACAGCTTGGCCGTCCCGTTGGCGTGCACGATCGCCTGGCCCAGCGGCAGCGGCGTGCGGATCACGTCCCCGCCGCGGATGTTGAACAGCCAGGCGATCGACGCGGGCGCCGTCAGCACGGCGCAGTCCGCCCCCTTCGCCTCGATCGCCGCACCGATGCGCGCGCGCTTGGCGGCCGAGGTTTCGCCGGCGTACCGATCCTCGTGCGGCACGACGGGCGCGCACGGCTGGGCCGGTCGCGCGGCGCCCCAGGCCAGGTCCAGCGGATTCACCTCCACCGGCTTCAACTCGGCTTCTGCCTTGGCCGCCGCGCGCTTCAGCGTCGCCAGCGCGTCCGGGCTGTGCAGCCGCGGATCATAGCCGATCACCGCGCTCTTCGGCGCGCGCTCCAGGTAAGCCGACACCCCGCCTTCGACCAGGTCCAGTATCTCGAACTGCGCGGGATCCACCTGCGCCCGGACCTGCACCGTGTAGCGTCCGTCGGCGAACACCGCGGCGCGGTCCTTCAGCACCACCGCCGCACCGGCCGAACCGCTGAACCCCGTCAGCCAGGCCAGCCGCTCGTTGGCCTCCGGCAAGTACTCGTTCTGATGCTCGTCTTCATGCGGGATCAGGAAGCCGTCCAGCCCCTGCTCCGCCATGCGGGCGCGGACCAGAGGCAGGTGCTTGGCCCCAAAGGACGGATCGGTGGTTTCGTCGAAGGATTGGCGCATGGGGCGGGCTTAACACCAGCTGACGGATCAGCGAAAGGAGCGCGGACCTCCAGGTCCGCGAAACCCCTCCAAACCGCAAGACGCGGACGTGGACGTCCGCGCTCCTTCGTCCCAGGTTATCCCTGCGGCGTCGTCGGCGTGACGACCGCCGTGCCGCCTGTCGAGGGCGGCGGCGCGGGCGTCTGGACCACCACCGGCACTTCGCGCTCGATCACCACCGGCTCGGCGACGCGGGCCTGGGCCGCGAGGGCCTCGGCCTCGGCGCGCGCGGCGTCGGCGCGGGCGACCTCGACGCTGGCCTGGGCCCCGGCGATCTGGCCGGCGGCGGCGGCTTCCAGCGCGCGCGCCTCCGCCTCGGCGGCGGACACTTCGGCAGCCAGGATCTGGTCGTCGGTCTGCGGCGCCTGGCGGGTGAACATGATGAACATCACCGCGATCAGCACCAGCCCGCCCAGGATGCCGGCGATCCACCAGCCGGTGTTGGACTCCCGCACCACGACCGTCTCCGTCGTCTCGGTGTAGACGGGCGCGGGATCGACCACGACGGTCGGACGGTTCGGATCGTTCGGGTCGGTGTAGGTCATCGCGGTCCCTCCAGGTTCGCCCCTGAAACGGCTCCGCTGGCCTCCGCGTTCCTCAACCGTTCAGACGCAGCGACAGCGCGGTCCAGGCGTCGTGGTGGATCGTCCGCTCCACCACGAAGCCCAGCGGCCGATACGCCTCCAGCACCCGCTCCTCCTGAGTGCGCAGCAGGCCCGAAAGGATCGCCACCCCGCCCGGCTTCAGCGCCCCGGCGATCTCCGGCGCCAGGTCCACCAGCGGCGCCGCCAGGATGTTGGCGAACACCAGGTCGTACGGCAGGTGCTGCGCGATGCGCGGATCGCTCAGCTCGTCGGCGAAATAGAAGTCGCACTTCGCCTTGTTGATCTCGGCGTTCTCGTTGGCGATGCGGGCCGACGGCTCGTCGATGTCGGTGCCCACGGCCACCGCCGACCCCGTCTTCGCCGCCGCGATGGCCAGCACGCCGGTGCCGCAGCCGACGTCCAGCACCCTGTCGAACCGCTCGGTCTTCAACAGCTCGTCGAACGCCTCCAAACAGCCCACCGTCGTGCCGTGGTGCCCGGTGCCGAAGGCGGCGCCCGCGTCGATCTTCAGCGTCACCCGGCCCTCGGGAACCTTGCCCTGGTCATGGGCGCCGTAGACGAAGAAGCGGCCCGCCTCGACCGGCGGCAGGCCCGACAGCGACATGGCCAGCCAGTCGGCGTCGGCCAGCGTCTCGACCGTCACCTCCAGCCCGGCGTGACCGCGCAGCGCCGCCTCCATGCCCGCGGCCTCTTCCTGCGTGGTCGGAAATGCGTCGATGCGCCAGACGCCCCGATCCTCGTCCTCCTCCAGGATGGAATAGGTCGCGGCTTCCAGCAGCGGGTCGCCGTCCAGGCCCACGGCGGCGGCCTCGGCGACCCCGCGCGGGCCCCGGGCGACGATCTGAACGGCGGACTCGGACATTTCTCAAACCTCGTTATCATGCCGAATCGAAGGGGCGCGGGGCACAGGGTCTTGCGTCGACCGAACACGCAACCGAGGGGTCGGGGAGTTCATGGCCAAAGCACCGTCCAAGTCCAGCGCAGGGTCGAATCCGGCTGCCGCCGCTTCCAAGCCGAAACCGGCCGCGAAGTCGAGCGCCCCAGCCAGGAAGCCGGCCGCGCCCAAGGCCGTCACGGCGCCGAAGACGGTCGTCGCCAAGGCGCCGGCCAAGCCGAAGCCCACCCCCGCCGCCAAGGCCACTGCCAAGCCCGCCGCCGCAAAGAAGCCGGTCGCCGCCAAGAAGCCCGCCGCGCCCAAGGCCGTCGACAAGCCCAAGGTCGCCGCGCCAAAGCCGGCCGCCAAACCCGCGGTCAAGGCCGCTCCGAAGGCCGCGGCCAAGCCGAGGCCCGCCGTGAAGGCCGCGCCCGCCAAGGCCGCTGCGCCGAAGCCGGCCCCCGCCAACCCCGCCGCGGCCCCGAAGCCCGCTCCCGCCGCCGCCTCGGCTCCTGCGCCCAAGCCGGCCGCAACGGCCGCCTCGCCGGCGCCGACCTCAGCTAAGAAGGATGAGCCCAAGGGTTTCTTCGGCTGGCTTAGCGACACGATTTTCGGCCGGCGCTGACGCCCGGCGGATCGACGACCGAAGGGCCGGAGCTGCGACGCTCCGGCTCTTTTTCGTGGCTCAGCCGCGCCGTCCCCGCGCCACCAGATAGACCTCCGACGAATCCTTGCGGCTGGCCTTCGGCTTGATCGGCCGCACGTCGTCGAACTCGGCCCTCAGCCGTGCCAGCACGCCGCCCGCGTCCCCGCCCTGGAAATTCTTCGTCACGAAGGCCCCGCCCGGCTTCAGCGTGCGGATGGCGAAATCCGCCGCGATCTCGATCAGGGCGATGATCTTCAGGTGGTCGGTCTGGCGATGCCCGACCGTGTTGTGCGCCATGTCCGACAGCACCAGATCCGGCGGCCCGCCCAGCGCCTCGATCAGCCGCCGGTCCACCCCCGCATGGGTGAAGTCGGCCTGGATCAGCTCCGCCCCCGGGATCTCCTCGATCATCAGCAGGTCGACGCCGACCACCGCCTTGGCCCCGCGCTGCAGCGCCACCTGCACCCAGCCGCCCGGCGCCGCGCCCAAGTCGATGACCCGCGACCCCGGCCGGATCAGCCCCAGCCGATCGTCGATCTCCATCAGCTTGAACGCCGCCCGACTGCGCCAGCCCTCGGCCCGCGCCCGCTCGGACCAGGGGTCGGACAGCTGCCGCTTGATCCACTGCTGGCTGGACATCGACTTGGTTTCGGCCGTCTTGATCTTGCCGCCCATGCCGCGCCCGGCCGCGGTCCCGCCCGTGGGCGGGCGCACCATGCGGCGGCGTGCTTGCGGCTTTTCGTCATCCGTCATCGAAGAAGCTTTCAATCCGCTCATCCCGGCGAAAGCCGGGACCCAGTCCTTTGGGCGATCTGATCGGAGCCGAGTCCTGCCGCCCCCAATCCCACACATGGAGTCTCGACGAAAGAACCGGGTCCCGGCTTTCGCCGGGATGAGCGGGGGGATAAGAGCGACCCGAACATAACACTCGGAGCCCAGCCATGGCCGACACCCTGACCCTCACTCTCGACGTCGGCGACGGCGAAGCCCGCGACGTGGTGATCACCCTGCGCCCCGACCTGGCCCCCGGCCACGTCGCGCGCATCACCGAACTGGCCTCCGAAGGCTTCTACGACGGCGTCGTCTTCCACCGCGTGATCCCCGGCTTCATGGCCCAGGGCGGCGACCCGACCGGCACCGGCACGGGCGGCTCCAAGAAGCCGAACCTGAAGCAGGAATTCTCGGCCGAGCCGCATGTCCGCGGAGCCTGCTCCATGGCCCGCACCTCGGACCCGAACAGCGCCAACAGCCAGTTCTTCATCTGCTTCGACGACGCCACCTTCCTGGACCGCCAGTACACAGTGTGGGGCAATGTGACGTCGGGCATGGAGCACATCGACGCCCTGCCGAAGGGCGAGCCGCCGCGCAGCCCGGGCAAGATCGTCAAGGCGACGGTGGGGTGACGATGCTGACCGAGGCGATCCGTCAGGAGCTGATCGCCCGGCATGGCGAGCCGCATCGCCGCTATCACACCCAAGGTCATATTGAAGACTGCCTCGACCAGGTCGCGACATCTCAGGATCTGGATGGGTCAGACCGGCTCGTGCTCGAAACCGCGATCTGGTTTCACGACGCCGTTTACGATCCGACGCGCGCCGACAACGAGGCTTGCAGCGCGGACCTGGCCGGCGTTCGGCTGACAGAGGAGGGGGCGACGCCTGCCTTCGTGGACGAGGTCAGACGGCTAATTCTCCTGACCGCAGGGCATTCCGTCGGTCCTGACGATCGACTCGGCGCGCGCCTGGTGTCGATCGACCTGTCGATCCTCGGGGCCGATCCCGCTCGGTACGACGCCTATGCGGAAGCCATCCGACAGGAGTACGCCCATGTGTCCGAAGCTCTCTATCGGGCGGGGCGCGCCGCCATACTGACGCGCTTCGCCCAGGCGCCGGTTCTTTTTCCCGATCCGGTCTGGGCGGCACGCCTGGATGCGGTGGCGCGCGTCAACCTCAACCGCGAGGTCGCGGCCCTGACTTCCTGATCAGCGGCTCAGCCCCTGATCCAGCGCGCGGAAGCTCTGGATCGACAGGGTGGTGGCCGACTGGAACACGGCCGGCTGCACCCGCTCCACGTCGTCGGTCGGCTGGTGATAATCCGGGTGGAATTCCACGCCCATGTACAGGAACGGCACGTTCGCCCGGAAGAAGGCGCCGTGGTCCGAGGCCTCGACCCAGTTGTTGGCCCCGGTGTCCTGCGGCGTGTCCTTGCCGAAGGCCAGCGAGATGCCGCCCACCGACGCGATGCCCTCCAGCAGGGGCCGGAAGCTCGGGTGCTGATAGGTGCCCGTGACCCACAACTTCGAATCCGTCTCGGCGCGCGCCGTCATGTCGAAGTTCAGGTTCAGCGCGATCGATTCCAGCGGAACCGGCGGCGCCTCGACGAAGTGCTTGGCGCCCAGCAGGCCGCTCTCCTCGGCGTCGAATGCGACGAAGATGACGCTGTGCTCCGGGGCCCGTCGCTTCAGCTCGGCGGCCAGCGCCAGCATCGTCGCCACGCCCGAAGCATTGTCGTCGGCCCCGTTATGGATGACCCCGTCCGGCGCGCCGACGTGATCATAGTGGGCCGTCACGATGATGTAGCGGTCAGCCCGCCGCGTACCGGGAATCACGCCCAGCACGTTGACCCCGTTCACCGTCGCCCCCCGCCGGCTGGTCGCCTGGAACGGCTGCAGCCGCCCCATGGCCGGGGCCGCGACGCCCAACTCCTCGAACCGCGAGACGATGTACGCCCGCGCCTTCTCCCCGCCCGGCGTCGAGGGCCCGCGGCCCTGCATGTCGTCCGCCGCCAGGATCGACAGGTCGGACCACAACTGGGCGTCCACCGCCGGCGCGGCGGGCGCGGGCGGCGCCTCGGCGGCGGTCATGCAGCCGCTCAGGGCGAGCGCGGCGATCAGGGCGGCGGACGAGACGTGCAGACGCATGCGGGCTCCTTCGGAAACTTGGCGCACGCTAGCGCGCACCCGCGGCCGCGTCAGCTTAAGTTCGCGTCATGGACGGACCTGCGCGGTTGCGCGCAGCGCATCAAGAGATCACAGCGGGCACAACGAAGGCACGACGGTCACAACGGCGCCGGGCCCGTCGTGTTCGTTGTGCCTTCGCCGTGGTCGTTGTGAACCCTTGAACCGCCGATCCGCCTCGCCTTGCGGCTCAACGCGGTCTACGGCACTGCTCCCTACCATGAGCCAAATCGCCGTCGATGCCCTGACCCTGGACCAGGCCCGCGAGGAGCTGGCCCGGCTGACCGCCGCCTTGTCTCACCATGATCAGCTGTATCATCAGCAGGATGCGCCGGAAATCTCCGACGCCGACTACGACGTTCTCAAACACCGGGCCTTGGCGATCGAGAACCGCTTCCCGGAACTGACGCAGGAAGACAGCCCGTCCCAGGTCATAGGCAGCCCCGTCTCCAGCCAGTTCGCCGAGGTGCGCCACGGCGTGCCCATGCTGTCGCTGGAGAATGCCTTCGACGCCCAGGAGGTCCGGGATTTCGAGGCCCGCATCCGCCGCTTCCTCAAACTCCTCGCCGACGAGCCCGTCGCCTTCGCCGTCGAACCCAAGATCGACGGCCTGTCCGCCAGCCTGCGTTATGAGGACGGCGCCCTCACCGTCGGCGCCACGCGCGGTGACGGCAAGACGGGCGAGGACGTCACCGCCAACCTGCGCACGCTCAAGGACATACCCCGGAAGCTCCAAGGCTCGGGCTGGCCCGCCGTGATCGAGGTCCGGGGAGAGGTCTACGCCCCCAACGACGGCTTCGACGCCTTCAACCGTGCGGCCGAGGCCGAAGGGCGCCGCACCTACGCCAACCCGCGCAACTTCGCCGCCGGCTCCCTGCGCCAGAAGGATCCGACGATCACCGCGACGCGGCCGCTGAGCTTCTTCGCCTACGCCTGGGGCGAGACCTCCGCGCCTTTCGCCGCCACGCAAAGCGAGGCGCTGAGGCGACTGGAAAGCTGGGGCTTTCAGGTCGACCCCCGCTCGACGCGGGTCGAGGGCGCAGAGGCCTTGCTGGGCCTGTACGACGGGCTTCAGGCCGACCGCGCCGCGCTCGGCTACGACATCGACGGCATCGTCTACAAAATCGACCGCCTGGACTGGCAGCAGCGGCTGGGCTTCGTCTCGCGCACCCCGCGCTGGGCCATCGCGCACAAGTTTCCGGCCCAGCAGGCCCAGACCGTGCTGGAGGGCATCGACATCCAGGTCGGCCGCACGGGCTCCCTGACTCCCGTCGCACGCCTGCATCCCGTCACCGTCGGCGGCGTCGTCGTCCGCAACGCCACCCTGCACAACGAGGATGAGATCGCCCGCAAGGACGTGCGCGTCGGCGACACGGTGATCCTGCAACGCGCCGGGGACGTCATCCCCCAAATCCTGGGCGTCGTCCTCGACCGCCGCCCGGCCGACGCCGCGCCCTACGTCTTCCCCACCCGCTGTCCGGTCTGCGGCTCAGAGGCCGAGCGACCCGAGGGCGAGGTGCGCCGCCGCTGCACCGGCGGCCTGATCTGCGACGCCCAACTGGTGGAACGTCTCAAGCACTTTGTCGGCCGTCGCGCCCTCGACATTGAAGGACTTGGAGAAAAGCAACTGATCGCTTTCCACGAACGTGGCTGGCTGACGGAGCCGGCCGACATCTTCCGCCTGGCCCGCGATGCGGAAAAGCTGGACGCCCTACGGGCCGAGGACGGCTACGGCGAGACCAGCGTCGCCAATCTCGTGGCCGGCATCGAGGCGCGCCGCATGATCGCGCTGGACCGCCTGATCTTCGCCCTGGGCATCCGCGAGATCGGCGGGCAGACCTCCCTGCTGCTGGCCCGCCACTTCGGCTCCTGGACGGCCTTTCACGCCGCCGCTCTTGAAGCCGCCTCCGGCATCCCGTCACCTGAATGGACCCGCCTCGCCGAGGGCCATGGCGTCTCGCCCCGCACCCTGTCGGTCATGGCCGCCGCCGACCTGTCGCTCGACGATCCCTGGCCGGAGGCGCCGATCGAGCAGAAGCTGGCCCTGGCCTTCCCCGGCGTCGCCGCGCCAGCCCGCCGGGCCCTTGTCGCTCTGGCCCCCGACTGGCCCGCGATCGTCGAACTGGCCCGCGTCGCCCGCGAGGACGGGCCCTCCGCCACCCTTGGCGAGATCGCCGGCATCTCCGGCGTCGGCGCGGTCGCGGCCCGCGCGATCGCCGCCTTCTTCCACGAACCGCACAACCGCGCAGTCGTCGACGCCCTGATCGAGCAGCTGGCCCGCGTCGAGGACGCCGAGCGCCCCAAGACCGACACCGCCGTGGCCGGCAAGACCGTGGTCTTCACAGGCAGTCTGGAACGCTTCACCCGCGACGAGGCCAAGGCCCGCGCCGAATCCCTCGGCGCCAAGGTGTCGGGCTCGGTGTCGAAGAAGACCGACATTCTCGTCGCCGGCCCCGGCGCCGGCTCCAAGCTGGCGGAGGCCCAAAAGCACGGCGTCAGGGTGCTGACCGAGGACGAATGGCTGGCCCTGATCGGTTGACCCGTTCGCCGCCCTTGCCCCCTCGCCGCCGCCCCGCTTATACGCGCTGACGGGCGATCTTCGCCGCGCTGATCCCGGACCGTTTCATGATCTCGATGTTCCGCAACTTCGCCAAGTCCAAGTGGGCTATGGGCCTGCTGGTGCTGCTGGCGCTCAGCCTGCTGATCACCGGCGGAACCCAGCTGGACGTCTTCGCCAACCTGGGCCCGCGCCACGTGATCTCGGCCGGCGACCGCAGCGTGGACCAGGCGCAGTTCCGGGCCGATTTCGACCGCGTCCGCCAGAACATCGAACAGCAGCAAGGGCGGCCCGTCACCATGCAGAACCTGGTGGATGAGAACGTCCACGTCCAATACCTGGACAGCCAGACTCAGCGCCTCGGCTTCCTGGCCTGGGCTTGGAAGGCCGGAATCCGGCCGGGCAAGGAGGTGATCGCCAAGCAGATTCGCCAGATCCCCGCCTTCTTCAGCGAGATCACCGGCAAGTTCGACGAGGAGCGCTACGCCCAGGCCTTGGCCCAGGCGAACCTGACGCCCGAGCAGCTCGAGAGCGAGTTCCGGGACGAATACATCCAGCGCCACTACGCCGCGGCGCTCTTCGCCGGCGCCCGCACGCCGCGCATCTACGGCGCCCTGATCGCCACCCAGGCGCTGGAGCAGCGCGACGGTCGCTGGTTCCGCGTCACTCAGGACATGGCGGGCCGCGCCGGCGCCCCGACCGACGCCCAGCTGACGGCCTTCCTGAACGAGAACGGCGAGCAGCTGCGTCGCCCTGAACTGCGCACCCTGTCGATCATCGTCTTCGGCAATGCGCCCGGTCAGGAGGTCGAGGTCACCGACGCCCAGGTCCGCGAGCGCTTCGAGTTCCGCAAGGACGCTTTGTCGCTGCCGGAGCGCCGCACCTTCACCGTCATCACGGCGTCGAACCAGCAGCAGGCCCAGTCGGTCGCCCAGGCCATCCGCGGCGGCCAGTTGCCGGAGGCCGCCGCCCAGGCCGCCGGCCTGCAGCCCATCCCCTATGCCGAAACGCCCCGCGCCGCCGTGACGGATCCCGCCGTCGCCGGGGCCGCCTTCGGCCTGTCCGGCACCGGGGTGTCGAACCCGGTGCAGGCGCGCGTCGGCTTCGCCGTGGTCGCCGTCAGCGCGATCCTGCCGGCCGAACCGGCCACTCTGGAAGGCGTGCGCGAGGCCATCGTCCAGGAGCTGCGCGGCGAGGCCGAGCGCAAGCTGGTGTTCGACCGGGTCCAGCGCTTCGAAACGGCCCGCAACGCCGGACGCACCGTCGATCAGGCCGTCGCAGAGGTGGGCGCCCGCGTCCTGACCGTCGCCGACGTCGGCCGCGACGGCCGCACCGCCGGCGGGGACCAGGTCAATGCGCCCCCGCAGGTCTTCGACACGGCCTGGTCCCTGCCTCAGGGCGGCGTTTCCGACGTGGTCGACGCCGGCAACGGCCAGTACTTCGCCGTGCGCGTCGACGCCATCAAGCCGCCGTCGCTGCCCCGCCTCGACGACGTTCGCGAAAACCTGACCCGCGCCTGGGTCCAGCGCGAGAACAACCGTCTGCTGCGCGCCAAAGCCGACGAACTGGCCGGTCGCGTCCGTGCGGGAGAGGACGTCGCCGCAGTGGCTCAATCGGCCGGCGCGGAGCTGATCGTGCGCACGGGCGTCCAGCAGGACGAGGAAACTCAGACGGCCCTCGGTGCGGGCGCCCTGAACGGCCTGTTCGGCCAGGCCAAGGGGCAGGTGTTCGCCGAAGTCGATTCGGAAACGGCCTTCGTCGTCGGCGTGACCGACGCGATCCGTGCGCCGGCTCCGGCTCTGGTCGCCCCGGTGGCTGAACGCATCCGTCCGCGCATCGGTCAGGATCTGACCAACGGCCTGGGCGACCTGGCCATCGCGGCGGGACGGGCTCGGGTCAAGGCGGAGAACGACGTGGGGGCGGCGCGCGAGGCTCTCGACCTGCCGCGCGAGCCCGCCACCGCGCCCGCCAAATGACGGCAGGCGTTTCGGACGCCCTCGTCGTCCGGCGTCTGATCGACGACCTGGAGACGCCCGTCTCGGCCTTCCTCAAGGTTGGGCACGGGCGCCCCCACGCCATCCTGCTGGAATCGGTCGAAGGCGGCGCGGTCAACGGCCGGTTCTCCATCCTGACTCTGGATCCGGACGTCGTCTGGCGCTGCCGCGACGGCCGGGCCGAGGCGTCACGCGACGGCGGCCCGTTCGTCCCCGACGACCGCCCCGCCCTGACGTCGCTCCGCGCCCTGATCGCCGAGTCCGCGCTGGACCTGCCCGACGACCTGCCGCCCATGGCCGCCGGCCTGTTCGGCGTCTTCGGCTACGACATGGTCCGCCTGCTGGAGCCCTTGGGCGAGGCCAACCCGGATCCGCTGGACCTGCCGGACGCCGTCCTGACGCGGCCCGGCCTGATCGCCGTCTTCGATTCGGTGAAGCACGAGATCGTCGTCGTCGCCCCCGCCCGCGACGGCGACCGCGCCGCCGCCGAGGCCCGGCTGGACGCCTTCGAGGCCGCCCTGCGTGCCCCGCTGCCGCGTCCCGACGCCGCCGAGCCGGCCGAGGTCGACTTCGCCTCCCCGGTCGATCAGGCCGCCTTCGCCGCCATGGTCGCGCGCGCCAAGGACTGGATCGCGGCGGGCGACATCTTCCAGGTCGTGCTCAGCCATCGCTTCAGCGCGCCCTGGTCGGCCGATCCCTTCGCCTTCTATCGCGCGCTGCGCCGCCAGAACCCCTCGCCCTATCTGTTCTTCCTCGACATGGGCGACTTCCAGCTAGCGGGATCGAGCCCGGAGATCCTGGTCCGGCGCAAGGACGGCCGCGTCACCATCCGCCCCCTGGCCGGCACCCGCGCCCGCGGCGACACGCCCGAGGCCGACGCGGCGCTCGAGGCCGAACTTCTGGCCGATCCCAAGGAGCGCGCCGAACACTTGATGCTGCTCGACCTCGGCCGCAACGACGTCGGCCGCGTCGCCGCGCCCGGCACCGTCCGCGTCACCGACAGCTTCACCATAGAGCGCTACAGCCAGGTCATGCACATCGTCTCCAACGTCGAGGGCGACGCGCATCCCGACCTCGACGCCATCGACACCCTGCTGGCCGCCCTGCCCGCCGGCACCCTGTCCGGTGCGCCCAAGGTGCGGGCCATGGAGATCATCGACGCTCTGGAGACCGAGAAGCGCGGCGTCGGCTACGGCGGCGGCGTCGGCTACATCACGTCCGAGGGCGAAGCCGACGTCTGCATCGTGCTGCGGACCGCCCTGTTCGCGCGCGGCCGCATCCACGTCCAGGCCGGCGCCGGCGTCGTCGCCGACAGCGACCCCGTCGCCGAGTACGAGGAAACGCTCGCCAAGGCCCGCGCCCCCATGCGTGCGGCGCAGGAGGCGTGGCGGTTCAGTTGATCGTCGGCCAAGACCCGGTGGTGAGGTGAACAGGCGGGTTCATCACAACGGGCACAACGAAGGCACAAAGGACACGACGGGACCGCGCGCGAGGCGCCGCAGGCATTCTGACTCCGTAGACGTGAAGGCGCTACGCGCAAGAACCGGCACAGGTCCCGTCGTGTCCTTTGTGACTTTCTCTTCGTTTGCCCGTTGTGAAGAACCAACCGGCCAAGAGCCCAGGACTCAAGGCCCGAAGGTCATCCCCGGCCCCAGGATGAAGGCCCCGGCCATCAGCACCGCGCCCACCGCCGCCAGGGCCGAGGCGCCCAGCGCCTTCAAAGGCGCCGCCTTGTCCGGTCGGGCCTCCCCCGTCAGCAGGGCCTTGGCCTGTCCGATGGCGGTGCGGGCGGTCGTGATGCGGGCGTCGCTCATGGCTGGACGATCCGGCGAACACGGTTAACGAAGCGTTGCGGCGCCGGCGCCGCTTCCCCGCGACGCGGGACACCCCTATGACGCCCGCATGATCCTCGTCGTCGACAACTACGACAGCTTCACCTGGAACCTGGTCCACTATCTGGCGGAACTGGGCGCCGAGACGCGCGTGGTGCGCAACGACGAGATCACCCCGGACGAGGCCTGGGCGTCCCGGCCCGACGCGGTGCTCCTGTCGCCCGGCCCCTGCACCCCCAACGAGGCCGGCGTCTGCCTGCCGCTGCTGGTCACCGCTCCGGACGACATGCCCATCTTCGGCGTCTGCCTGGGCCATCAGGCCATGGGCCAGGCGTTCGGCGGCGAGGTGATCCGCGCCAAATCCCTGATGCACGGCAAGACCTCGCCCATGCATCATGAGGGGGCCAGCGTGTTCCGCGACCTGCCCTCGCCCTTCACCGCCACGCGCTATCACTCGCTCGCCGTGCGCCGCGACACCCTGCCGGACGTGCTTCAGATCACCGCCTGGACCGAGGACGGCGAGATCATGGGCCTGGCCCACAAGACCCGCCCGATCCACGGCGTCCAGTTCCACCCCGAATCGATCGCCACCGAACACGGCCACGACCTGCTCGCCAACTTCCTGGACCTGGCGAACGTGACGCGGACGGTGGTGGTGTGAGGGGCCGGCGTCATGCCCTTCTCCCCTTGGGGGAGAAGGTGGCTCGCGGAGCGAGACGGATGAGGGGGCTGACTGGTGCCCCTCATCGGCAGCCGTGGGTGCTGAGACCTACCCCTCATCCGAGCGGCTCCGCCGCCCACCTTCTCCCCCAAGGGGAGAAGGAAAGCTGACATGGCCGACGCCTTCAAACCCCTTCTCGCCAAGCTGGTCGACGGCCGCATCCTGTCGACGGAAGAGGCCCACGCCTTTTTCGCCGCCTGCCTGCGCGGCGAGCCGACCCCGGCCCAGGTCGCCGCCGCCGTCACCGCCCTGCGCGTCCGCGGCGAGACGGTGGACGAGATCGCCGCCTTCGCCACCGCCATGCGCGACGCCGCGCTGACGCTGAACCACCCCTATGACGCCGTCGACACCTGCGGCACCGGCGGCGACGGCCAGCACACCTTCAACATCTCCACCGCCGCGGCTCTGGTGCTGGCCGGCGCGGGGGTGAAGGTGGCAAAGCACGGCAACCGCGCGCTCAGCTCCAAATCCGGCTCGTCCGACGTGCTGGCGGCCCTGGGCGTCAACCTGGCCGCCACGCCGCAACAGCAGCGTCGCGCCCTGGACCACGCCGGCATCGCCTTCCTGTTCGCCCCCCACTACCACGGGGCCATGCGCCACGTCGGGCCGGTGCGGGCCGAGATCGGCTTCCGCACCGTGTTCAACCTGCTGGGGCCGCTGTCCAATCCGGCGGGCGCGCGGCGTCAGGTCATGGGCGTCTATGACCCCCGCCTGCTGGAGCCGCTGGCCCAGGTGCTGGGCCGGCTGGGGGCCACCCGCGCCTGGACCGTCCACGGCCAGGGCCTGGACGAGCTGACCACCACGGGCCCGACCGAGGTCGCGGAGTGGAAGGACGGCGCCGTCCGCCGCTTCACCGTGACCCCCGCCGACGCCGGCCTGCCGACCGCCACCATCGACGACCTGCGCGGCGGCGACGCCGAGGAGAACGCCGCCGCCCTGCGCGCCCTGCTGGACGGCGCGCCCGGCGCCTATCGCGACGTCGTCATGCTGAACGCCGCCGCCGCCCTGATCGTCGCCGACCGCGCCGCTGATCTTAAGGAAGGCGCCGCATTGGCCGCCTCGGTCATCGACGACGGCCTCGCCGCCCAGGCGCTGGCCCGGTTGGTCGAGGCCACAAACACGCCGATCGAGGAGGAAGCATGACCCTTCTAAGGAGCGCGGACCTCCAGGTCCGCCCTTGCGATCGTCGATCCAATGCGGACGTGGACGTCCGCGCTCCGTCGACGAGGCGTTGTCCTTGACCGACGTCCTGGCCCATATCGCCGCCTACAAGCGCGAGGACGTCGCCGCCCGGAAATCCGCCGAATCGCAGGGCGCTGTCGAGGTGCGCGCCGCCCTGGCTTCGCCCCCGCGCGGTTTCGACGCCGCCCTGCGGCGCCGCTTCGCCGAAACCGGCCGCCCCGCCCTGATCGCCGAGATCAAGAAGGCCAGCCCCTCGAAAGGCCTGATCCGTCCCGACTTCGACCCGCCCGAACTGGCGAAGGCGTATGAGCGGGGCGGCGCCACATGCCTGTCGGTCCTGACCGACGGCCCCAGTTTCCAGGGCGACGACGCCTTCCTGGTCCAGGCCCGCGACGCGACCGCCCTGCCGGCCTTGCGCAAGGACTTCCTGGTCGACCCGTGGCAGGTGGCCGAGAGCCGGGCGCTGGGCGCCGACGCCATCCTGATCATCCTGGCCATGATCGACGACGCCCTGGCCGCCGACCTGCTGGCCGAGGCCGACCGCTTCGGCATGGACGCCCTGATCGAGACCCACGACGAGGCCGAAATGGCCCGCGCCTGCCGTCTCGTTCAGGACCGCGAGACGGCCCTGGTCGGCGTCAACGCGCGTTCGCTCCGCACCTTCGACGTCGACCTGGCCCGCGTCGAGGAACTGGCCCTCCTCAGCCCGGCCCACGCCCTGCTGGTCGCGGAGTCAGGCATCTTCACCCCCGACGACGTCGCCCGCGTCTCCACAGCCCACGCCCAGGCCGTGCTGGTGGGGGAGAGCCTGATGCGTCAGTCCGGCGTGGAGGCGGCGACACGGGAGTTGATGGGGCGACGCTGAACGTCTCCCCCCTTCAGAGGAGGGATGTCGGCGCGCAGCGACGACGGGGTGGGAGGAGCAAGGCGATCGGCCCTAAGACGGAGCGTGTCTCGCGGCATCCCTCCCACCCGTCTCGCCTTCGGCTCGCCACCCTCCCCTGAAGGGGAGGGAAAGGCCCGAGCGGACTTCCCGCCGTTAAGTTGACATTAGGCAAGAACACTTACAGAACATCGCCATCGGTTCACGGCTTGTTCCTGAAAGATTCGACGCCATGCTCACCAAGAAGCAGCACGAGCTCCTGATGTTCATCCACGAACGGATCAAGGAGACGGGCGTCTCGCCCTCGTTCGACGAGATGAAGGAGGCGCTGGATCTGGCCTCCAAGTCGGGCATCCACCGCCTGATCACGGCGCTGGAGGAGCGCGGCTTCATCCGCCGCCTGGCGCACCGCGCCCGCGCGCTGGAGGTGACCAAGCTTCCGGATCAGGCCGCGCCGGGTGGGCGGGGCTTCCGGCCGCAGGTGGTGCAGGGCGGCGGCCGCCCGATCGCCGCCGAACCGGCCAACGACACCCGCGAGCTGTCGCTGATGGGCAAGATCGCCGCCGGCACGCCGATCGCCGCCATCGAGCACGAGACCGCCCGCTACCCGGTGCCCGAGGCCATGCTGGGCGCCGGCGAGCACTATCTGCTGGAGATCGAGGGCGACTCCATGATCGAGGCCGGCATCCTGAACGGGGACATGGTCATCATCAAATCCGCCGACACCGCCGTCTCCGGCGACATCGTCGTGGCCCTGGTCGAGGGCGAGGAAGCCACGCTGAAGCGCCTGCGCAAGAAGGGCGCCTCCATCGCCCTGGAGCCCGCCAACCGCGCCTATGAGACCCGCATCTTCGGCCCCGACCAGGTCGAGGTGCAGGGCAAGCTGGTCGGCCTGATCCGCCGCTATCACTAGCTATTTTGATCCGTCATCCTCCGGCGCTCCGAAGGAGCGACCGGGGGATCCAGCGGCGCGCGAGAGCGCGAACCTGTCACGCACACGATCCGGGGACTGATCGCCTTCGCTCCGCTCCGGCGCCGCTGGGTCCCCCGGTCTCACTGCGCTCGCCGGAGGATGACGAAAGCAGGCGTCACTCCCCCTCTCCGTACCGCGCCCACGGCCGGTCGCCGCGCAGGTCCGCGACCCACAGCGCCCGCCAGCCGTCGCCGTCGCGCCACAACTCCACCGCGCCACGCTCGGCGAAGTCGCGCCCGTCCAGCACAAGCCTCGACGCGCACGCCAGCGGCAGCACATCCACCTCCGTCCGCACCGCCACGACCTCCGCCGTGGCACAGGCCTCGGCCAGACGCTCGCCCGGGGGCGCCCGTCGCCCCCAGAACAGCGCCGGTCCCACCGCCTCAGCATCCGGCCGGCAATCGGTCCGCCCGCAGGTCCACCCCTCCGCACCACGCGCCTCCACGACCAGCCCGCGTCGCCGGCTCCAGACCTCGACGCCGAAATCCTCCAATCCGCCGCGCACCACGGTCGCGAGCCCTCCGTCCACCGTCGCCGCCTTGGCCCCGCCGTCCCCGATCCACACGTCGGGCGCCGGCGCCCTCGGCCAGACCAGCACCGCGCACGCCAGCGGCAGGCCGATCCACCGCAACGGCCCCCGCACCAAACAGCAGATCATCACCCCCATGAAGGCCACCGGCAGCGCCGCCCCCGGCGCGCTGGCATAGGTCCGCACCGCGCCCGGCAGACCGGCCGTCCAGCCGCCCATCGCCAGCATCCCCTCGATGCCCAAGCCCGCCAGCCACAGGAAGGGCCCGCCCAGCCCCCAGGGCTCCAGCAGCGCCCCCAGCGCCAGCATCGGCATGATCAGAAAGTCGCTGATCGGCGCCACCGTCATGTTCGAGACGAGCCCGTACATGGCCGCCCGGTTGAAATGCTGCATGGCGAAGGGCGCCGTGGCCGCCCCGGCCACCAGGCTGGCCAGCGCCGCCGCCGCGATCCACTGGCCGGTCCGCTGCACCAGCAGGATCGGCAGCGGCGCCTGGATCTCTCTCGGTCGCCGCGGCCAGGCCTCCACCAGCGCCACCAGCGCCGCGGTGGCCGCGAATGACATCTGGAAGCCCGGCGTGACGATCGCCTCGGGCTGGATCGCCAACACGATCAGCGCCGCGACCGCCAGCCCATGCATGGTGATGGCCGGCCGGTCCATCAGGATGGCGAGGAACGCGATCGACGCCGTCACCGCCGCACGCACCGCCGGAGCCGGCGCCCCCGAGATCACCAGATAGACCCCGATCGCGAGCAGCCCCGTCCACGCCGCCGCCTTCTTGCCGTTGACCCTCAAGGCCAGCGGCGGAATCAGTGCGATCCCCAGCCTGGCGGCGAAGAAGGCGAAGCCGCCCACCACCGCCATATGCAGACCCGAGATCGACAGGATGTGCGCCAGCCCCGAATCGCGCATCCGCTCGACCTCCTCGGGGTCCAGCCAGGCCTCCACCCCCGTCGTCATCGCGGCCGCGATTCCGCCGGTCCGCGGCCCCAGCCGCTCCACGATCCGCCGCGCCAGATCGACCCGCGCGGCGTTGACCGCCATCGTCAGCCGCAGCCGCCACGGCGGCGGCGCCAGCGACGCCGGGCGCGGATCCGTGAGCACGAACGCCACCCCACCCATCCGCTGGAACCACGCTGACCGCCCGAAGTCGTAGGCGCCGGGAGACGCCGGGGCGGGCGGCGGGTTCACCAGGGCGAACAGGCTGACCGGCGTTCCCGGCGCGACCGGCGCGGAGCCCCGCAGCGTCGCCCGCACCCGCAGCGGCGTGTCTTCCGGCGCCAGCCCGGCGACGCGCACCGGCGCGACCATCACCCGGGCCCCGCCGCTCCCGCCCGGCGACTCCACGTCGGTGACCCAGCCCGTGATCCGCACCGGCTCGCCCAGGGCGGGCGCGATCGGCGCGGCGACCCGGTCGCTCCTCAGCTTGGCGTTCGCGGCGCCCAGGGCGAAGAAAGCCAGCAGCATCAGCGGCCAGGTCACCGTCCGCCCCACCTGCAGTCGCCTCCCCCCCAACCACAGCCCCGTCGCCACGACCGCAGCCAGCACCAGGGGCCACGCCGGCGGCTCGGCCTTCAGCACGAAATAGGTCGCGCACCCGCCTCCGAACGCTACGGGCGCCCACAGTCCCCACCTCAGCGCCTGCGCCTGGGCCTGATCGCGCAGGAAGGCGGCGGCCCGCGCCCATGGGCTGGGCTTGGGCGCGTCGGGCGGTATAAGGGCGGCCCTGATGGACCCCGCCCCCATGACCTCCTCCCCCTCTTCGACGCCTCCAGGCCCCGTCGTCACCCGTTTCGCCCCCTCGCCCACCGGCTATCTGCACATAGGCGGCGCAAGAACGGCGCTTTTCAACTGGCTGTTCGCACGACGGCACAACGGAAAGTTCCTGGTCCGCGTCGAGGACACCGACCGCGAGCGCTCGACCGACGATGCGGTCAAGGCCATCTTCGACGGCCTGAACTGGCTGGGCCTGTTCCCGGATGAGGAGCCCGTGTTCCAGTTCAGCCGCGCCGACCGCCACCGTGAAGTCGTTGACCAGCTGTTGGCCACGGGCCACGCCTACCGCGATTTCCTCTCGGCCGAGGAGACCGGCGCCCTGCGCGATCAGGCCAAGGCCGAGGGCCGCGCGTTCGAGAGCCCCTGGCGCGACCGCGAACCCTCCGTCGACGACCTGATGAAGCCGCACACCGTCCGTTTCCGCCGTCCGCACGGCGCCCCCGTCGTCGTCGCCGACGCGGTGCAGGGCGAGGTCCGCTGGGACACGGCCTCGCTGGACGACCTGGTCATCCTGCGATCGGACGGGGCGCCGACCTACAATCTGGCCGTGGTGGCGGACGACCACGACATGGGCGTCACCCACGTGGTCCGTGGCGACGACCATCTGAACAACGCCGCCCGTCAGAGCCTGATCTACGACGCCCTGGGCTGGGACCGGCCGACCTTCGCCCACATCCCGCTGATCCATGGTCCTGACGGGGCCAAGCTGTCCAAGCGGCACGGCGCCCAGGCGGTGCATGAGTACGCGGACATGGGATACTTGCCCGAGGCCATGCGCAACTATCTGGCCCGCCTCGGTTGGGCCCACGGCGACGACGAGCTGTTCTCCGACGCCCAGGCCATCGCCTGGTTCGACCTCGACGGCATCGGCAGGGCGCCGGCCCGGCTGGACTTCGACAAGCTGGCGCACGTCAACGCCCACTGGATCCGCCTCGCCGACGACGACCGTTTGGCCAAAGCGGCGCTGGACGTTCACCTGTCGCGCGGCCACGCCCTGGCCGAGGGCGACGAGGCGCGCCTGACCCGCGCCATCCCCTTCGTGAAGGATCGGGCCAAGACCGTGCTGGAGCTCGCCGACCAGACCGCCTTCGTCCTGCGCCGGCGCCCGCTGACGATCTATGAAAAGGCGTTGCCCCTGCTGGCCGATGAGTCCGGCGCCCGCATCGCCCGCCTGCGCGACCGCCTGCGCCTGTTCGAGAGCTGGGACGTCTTCGCGCTGGAGGCCGAGCTGAAGGCCTTCGTCGAGGAGGAGGCAGTGGGCTTCGGCAAGGTCGGCCCTGCGGTCCGCGCCGCCCTGACCGGAGACGGCGTCTCGCCCGACATCGCCAAAACCCTGGCGGCCCTGGGACGAGAAGAGAGTCTCGGACGCTTGGATGATGCGCTGCAACAGACTAAATGACGTTCACTTCAAGCTTCCCGCTCCCGATCCGCGCCCGCGCGCGGCGGTGACGCGCACAGAACAAGGCCCGACATGACCTCCACCGTGAAGACCGCCGGCACCGCCACCCTGACCCTGGGCGACAAGAGCGTGGAGTTGCCGGTGCTGTCCGGCTCGACCGGTCCCGACGTGGTGGACATCCGCAAGCTCTACGGCGCGACCGGCGCCTTCACCTTCGATCCCGGCTTCACGTCGACGGCCGCCTGCGAAAGCGCCCTGACCTACATCGACGGCGACGCGGGCGTGCTGCTGCACCGCGGCTATCCCATCGACCAGCTGGCCTCCAAGTCGAACTTCGTCGAGGTCTGCCACCTGCTGCTGCACGGCGAACTGCCGACCGCGCCCGAATACGAGAAGTTCGAGCGCTCGATCACCATGCACACCATGCTGCATGCCCAGTTCGACCGATTCTTCGAAGGCTTCCGCCGCGACGCCCACCCCATGGCCATCATGGTCGGGGCCGTCGGGGCGCTTTCGGCCTTCTACCACGACAGCCTGGACATCCACGATCCGGTCCAGCGGAACATCTCGGCCATCCGCCTGATCGCCAAGATGCCGACCATCGCCTCGCGCGCCTACAAATACTCGATCGGCCAGCCCTTCGTGTCGCCGCGCAACGACCTGAACTATTCCGAGAATTTCCTGCGCATGTGCTTCGCCGTGCCGGCGGAGGACTATGTGGTGAACCCTGTCCTGGCGCGCGCCATGGACCGCATCTTCATCCTGCACGCCGATCACGAGCAGAACGCCTCGACCTCGACGGTCCGCCTGGCAGGCTCCTCCGGCGCCAACCCCTTCGCCTGCATCGCCGCGGGCATCGCCTGCCTGTGGGGCCCGTCGCACGGGGGCGCCAATGAGGAGGCGCTGAACATGCTCAAGGAGATCGGCTCGCCCGAGAAGATTCCGGAGTTCATCGCGGGGGTGAAGGACCGCCGCTACAAGCTCATGGGCTTCGGCCACCGGGTCTACAAGAACTACGATCCGCGCGCCAAGGTGATGAAGGAGAGCGCCGACGAGGTGCTGGCCGCCGTCGGCGACCCCAACGATCCCCTGCTGCAGGTCGCCATGGAGCTGGAGAAGGTGGCCCTCAGCGACGAATACTTCATCGAGCGCAAGCTGTTCCCGAACGTCGATTTCTATTCCGGCATCACCCTGTCGGCGATGGGCTTCCCGACCTCCATGTTCACCGTGCTGTTCTCGCTGGCGCGGACCGTGGGCTGGATCGCGCAGTGGCAGGAGATGATGGAGGATCCGTCCCAGAAGATCGGACGCCCGCGTCAGCTCTACACCGGCCCGATCGAGCGCGATTACGTGGCGATCCAGAACCGGGGCTGACGTCCCCGTCACCCCAGCATGGCGTCGTGCGGGCGGACGGGCTCGCGCATGGTCACAAGTTCCTCGGCCACGGTCGGATGGACCGCGCAGGCGGCGTCCCACTGGGCCTTGGTCAGGCCGGCCTTAACCGCGATCGCCGCGACCTGGATGATCTCGGGCGCGTCGGGGCCCACGACATGGACGCCGACGACGCGCTGGCTATCCTTGTCCACGACCAGCTTCATCAGCATGCGTTCGTCGGAGCCGGTGAAGGCGTACTTCATGGGGCGGAAGCGGGTCATGTAGACGTCCACCCCGCCGCCGCACGCCCTGCGCGCCTCGGCCTCGGACAGGCCGACCGTGCCGACCGGCGGCTGACTGAAGACGGCGGTGGCCACGGCCTCGTAGTCGAACTTCATCGGCCGGTCGCGGAACACGGTGGAGTGAAAGGCCACCGCCTCGCGGATGGCGACGGGCGTGAGATTCATCCGGTCGGTGACGTCTCCGATGGCCCAGATGTTCTCCACCGTCGTTCGTGAGAATTCATCGACCTTGACGGCGCCGTCGTCGGTGAGTTCGATGCCGGCCGTCTCCAGTCCCAGGGCCTTGACGTAAGGAATGCGGCCGGTGGCGAACATGACCACGTCGGTCTCGATGGCATGGCCGTTCTCGAGGTGATTGATCAGACCGGTCGCGGTCTTCTCGATGCGGTCGTGCCGGCAGCCCAGGACGACCCTCACGCCGCGCTTCTCGATCTCGGCCGCCAGATGCGCGCGGACGTCGTCGTCGAAACCGCGCAGGATGTTCGGACCGCGATAGATCAGGGTCGTCTCGATGCCCAGACCGGCGAAGATGCCGGCGAATTCCACCGCGATGTAGCCGCCGCCGGCGATCAGGATCCGCTTCGGCAGCTCGGGTAGATGGAAGGCCTCCTCCGAGGTGATCGCGTGCTCGACTCCGGGAAGCTCGGGCGGGACCCACGGCCGGCCGCCGGTGGCGATCAGGATTTTCTCGGCGGTGCAGGTGCGGTCCTTGCCGACGATCTCCACGGTGTGGGCGTCCTTCAGGACGGCGCGGCCGTGGATAAGCTCGGCGCCCGCCTTGCCCAGATTGGCGGCGTAGATGCCGGACAGGCGCGCGATCTCGACGTCCTTGGTCTCGATGAATTTAGGCCAGTCGAAGGTCGGATCGGGGATGGTCCAGCCATAGCCCTGAGCGATTTCGAACTGGTGCGCGAAGTCCGACGCCATGACCATGAACTTCTTGGGCACGCAGCCGCGGATGACGCAGGTGCCCCCGGCGCGATGCTCCTCCGCGACGGCGACGCGTCTGCCGTCCAGCGCCGCCAGCCGCGCGGCGCGGACCCCGCCCGATCCCGCGCCGATGACGAAGAGGTCGTAGTCGTAGGCTGTCATGTCGAACTCCGGCGGCGTGAACGGTCGAGGTAGGCGCGCGGTCCGCGCCGGGCAAGCGGAAGCCGCCTCCGTCTCGGGTCGGCCTCACGTCCCTCGTGGCCCAGGATGACGCGTGGAAGCGGCCTCTGCCCGCAAGCGGACAGAGGGTGGAAAGGGCGGGCGGAGCGCCGGGCGCGGAGCCCGGATGCAGTGATGTGATTACCGTTTCGGCTTCGCGACGACGCTCCGCGCGGTTCGTCTGATCAGGAGCTGTCCGAGGTGGCCGGAACCACCGCATA
>Ga0209909_100396_pt1 | contig 30445 bp, 32 predicted proteins | sample FECB22metaG_FD_188302 | JGI IMG/M metagenome (GOLD analysis project Ga0209909, IMG submission 188302) | Cyanobacterial communities from the Joint Genome Institute, California, USA - FECB-22 (SPAdes) (version 3) | ecosystem: Environmental > Aquatic > Thermal springs > Hot (42-90C) > Microbial mats... | reverse complement strand
GGGCGATCATGAAGTCGAGGTAGTCGTACCAATGCACGTCGACGATGTTGCCTTCCTTGAGCGACGGATAGTTGGTGACGAGGTCGGCGGCCCGCATCTTCACGCGGCCGAGGTCCTCCCACACGATATTGAAGATGCGGCGCTCCGGATGGAGGCTGTTGATCGTGCCCCGCTTGAAGTTCTGGTAGGTGTTGGACACGACCAGATCCTGCTGGGCCGCTGCGGGCAGCGGCAAGGCAGCGAGACCCGGGACCGCCAAGGCGGCGCCTGCGGTCAATTTGAAGGCCGTCCGACGACTGACTAGCGACATGCAATTCCCCCTCATATGGCAAGCTTCGTGTGCTTGAGCCGGCCGCATTGTCCAGCGAATCACGGCCCGCTGCGGTGACTTTCGTCACACTGGGTTTGGTGAGATTGTCAGTGCCGCTCCTTGACGAAGCGCCTGCCCTTCAGCGCTTCGCGGTCGTCGTATCTGGCCTTGTCCGAGCGCTTGGGCAGCTTGGCCTTGGCCTGCCGGACCTTCTCGTACGGGATCTGGGCCAGGATGTGCGAAATGATATTCAGTCGCGCTCGTCGCTTGTCGTCGGAACGCACGATGTGCCAGGGAGCGTGGTCCGAATCGGTATGCTCCAGCATGAGGTCGCGGGCCCGTGAGTACTGGTACCAGCGCTTGTAGGATTCGAGGTCCATCGGGCTCAGCTTCCACTGCCTCAAGGGATCGTCGATGCGCGCCAGGAAGCGTCGCTCCTGCTCCTCCTGCCCGACCTCCAGCCAGATCTTGATCAGCCTTATGCCGGCTTCGACGATGTAGTGCTCGACGGCCGGGCAGTTCTGCAGGAAGCGCTCGTGCTCCTCGGGCGTGCAGAAGCCCATGACGTATTCGACGCCGGCGCGGTTGTACCAGCTGCGGTCGAAGATCACGACCTCGCCCGCCGCCGGGAAACGCTCGATGTAGCGCTGCATGTACAGCTGCGACTTCTCGCGGTCCGAGGGTGCGGGCAGCGCCATGACGCGAAAGACCCGCGGGCTGACGCGCTCGGTGATCGCCTTGATGGTGCCGCCTTTGCCGGCGGCATCGCGGCCCTCGAAAATGACGATGATGCGTTGGCCGCGGTCCTTGACCCAGGCCTGAAGGTGGCAGAGCTCGACCTGCAGCTTGCGCAGTTCCTTCTCGTATTCCTTGCGCTTCATCGGCTCGGTGCCGGCGTCCTTGGGCATGGGTGATCTCCCTCTCTCAACCAGCCCAAGAATACGCTATCGTTTTCGTCCGGGGGAAACATGATGAAGACACTGCGAAGCATTCTTGGCGAGGCGCCGTTGGCGTGGCTGCTGATCGCCGTGCCGGTCGCCGGCTGGCTTCATCAGGCGCGGCCGCAGAATCCCCTTCTCGTCTTCGTCATGGCGTGCATCGCCATCATCCCGCTGGCCGGCCTGCTCGGCCTCGGCACGGAGAAGCTCGCCACCCGGGTCGGCGATGCGGTCGGCGGCTTCCTGAACGCCACTTTGGGCAATGCGGCCGAGCTGATCATCGCCATCGTCGCCCTGCGTGCCGGCCTGCTCGACGTGGTCCAGGCCTCGATCACCGGCTCGATCATCGGCAACCTGCTGCTGGTGCTGGGGGCGGCCTTCCTGGCTGGCGGACTGCGCTATCCCGTGCAGACCTTCGAGACCATCGGCACGCGGGCGCAGGTCGGCATGATGGCCCTGGCCGCCATGGCGATCCTCATCCCGTCGGTCGTGGCAACCATCGGCGGCGGCAAGTTCGTCGCCCAATCGGTCAATTTCAGCATCATCGTCTCGGTGATCCTGCTCGTGGTGTACCTGCTGAGCCTGGTGTTCTCGCTGGGCACGCACGTGCATCTGTTCCGCGGGCAGCCGGCGCCGGCCGAGGCCGAGGAACACGGCGAACCGTGGTCGATGTCGGTTGCTGTCGGCGTCATGGCCGTCGTGACGTTGCTGATCATCTGGATGAGCGAGATCCTGGTTGCCACCGTCGAGCACGCCGGCCAGGCGCTCGGCCTCACCAACCTCTTCATCGGCGTCGTCATCGTCGCCGTGGTGGGCAATGCCGCGGAGCACAGCACGGCGGTGCTGATGGCGATGCGCAACCGCATGGAGATCGCGATCGGTGTCGCCGTCGGCAGCACCACGCAGATCGCCTTGTTCGTGGCGCCGCTGCTCGTCCTGCTCAGCCTGCTGATCGCGCCCGCTCCGCTCAGCTTTGCCTTCCCGGCGGTCGAGGTCTTCCTGGTCGTGGCGGCAACCTTCGTCGCCTCGATCCTGCTGGTCGACGGACGGTCGACCTGGTTCGTCGGCGTCCAGTTGCTCGCGGTCTACCTGGTGATGGCCATCACCGTGTTCGGGGTGCCGGCCAAGCCCTAGACTGGATCAACCAACCGTGCAGGCGAACCGGATCTGCAGGTTCACGCTGTCGACCAAAGTATCGTCCAGGGTCTTGTACGGCTGGCCTCCGCACGTCCGGTCCATGAACTGACGCGCGACGTTCCAGTTGCGCTGGTACTCGCGCTCGGAATCCGGATTGACCACCAGGGTCGCCCGCACCACAAGCATGCGGTACTCGTCCGGCACACCGGTCGGGACAATGCGCACCTCGAACCTCCGGCCCTCTACCGTCACCATCTCGACCCGGGAGCGATCGACGGTGGCCTTTTCCTGGCAGGCGGTCAGGCACAATGCGGCGGCCAAGCTGGTGAAGGCCACCATTGTCTTCATGTCAGCGCCGCACACCTGTCAAGCCGCGCAAGGCGCGAACCTGCATGTGGCTGGCCACGTCTGTCACCCCGTCGATCTTCGCTGCCGCTGCCTGATAGCGGCGGTGCTCTTCTTCGCCCTGCACTTGCCCCCAAAGGTGGACGATGCCGTGCCGGGCTACGACGTCGAACCCGCCGCTGAGCGGCAGGCCGAGGCGACGGATGGCCGCTATGACGTCGGTTCGCAGCTGGTCGTCATCAACTTTCCTGGCCGCCGCCGGTGGTGCGGCGTCCGACCGCGACAGCAGCGCCTTCACGAGGTCAACGCGGCTCACCAGCCCGACGACGGTGCGATTGCGCACGACAGGCACGCAGCGCAGGCGATGCTTCACCATCAGGTCGGCGATGGCCTTGAGACCGGTATCCTCGTCGACCGAGATCGCGGGGCTCGTCATCAGGCTCTTCACCGGAAGGCCCAGGGTGCGTGCATTGGCACTGGATGGGGCTGTCTGCAGATCGAACACGCCCTCGCCCTCGAGGACGCGCAGGATGACATCGAACTCGCTCAGCATGCCGATCAGCACGCCGTCGGACTCGACGACCGGCAAGGCGGTCGCCCCGGCATTGATCAGGACCTTCACGGCATCCAGCAGTGTGGCCTGCCCCTCGACGGTCGCCACATCGGTCGACATCACGTCTCGTGCCTGCATCGCTTCCCCGCTCCTGTCTTGTTGCCAGACCTTGGCGAATGGCGCGCGAGCCGGCAAGAGGTGCGGCTTTTCCAGGAACAAATTGCAGCGGCGAGTGGACCTTGGCGCGCGTAAACTCCACCGGAAGAGCAAAATGGGGGAACATGTGGCCAGGTTATGCGCCGCCACTCTGGCGCTGGCGCTTTGGATTGGGTTGACCGCTGGCGCCTTGGCCCAACCAACGGCGCCGCAACCGCAGCCTCTCCCGCCGGACCAGTTCAACGCGCTGGTCGAGGCCGTGAAGAAGGCGGTCGCCGACGAGCTCAAGGCGCAAGGCGCGGCGCCGAAGAGCGCGCCGGAGGCGCCCGCGAGCGCGAGTCCTCCTTCTGCCGCGGACGATCAGCCCAGCCTGCTGAGTGTGTTCTGGCAACAACTGTCGTCCGCCCTCTCCGGCACCCCGCTGATGATCCGCGCCGTCGCCGACCTGCCTCGGACGCTGGACGAGAGGCCGACGGGAGGGCGCAGCGCTGCCGGCTTCGTCTCGCTCCTCAGCGCGACGCTGATTGCCGCCTTCGCCGTGGAGGCGCTCCTGCGGCGCCTCCTCAGCCGCTTCAAGGCCCGACTTGCCCTAAACGCCGGTACTGAATACGGCATGCGTTCCTTGGCCTATCTTGGCGCCCTCGCGCTGCTGGATGCCCTGCCGGTTCTCGGGCTGTGGCTCGCCGGCGAATTGATGCTCCGCGCGGTGTTCCCGTCAGCGACCCTGCATCAACGCTTGGCATTCACGGGGCTGGAGGCGCTGTTGATCTGGCGCGTCTACGCTCTCGTGCTCCGGCTGATCCTGCGGCCCCAATTTCCAACTGCCCGGCTTTGCCAGGTCGATGACAGGGAAGCGGGCCATCTCTATCGCCATGTGCTCAGCGTTCTGGCCGTGATCATCTTCTTTCGGTTGGTCGCGTTGGTCCTGATCACCACCGGCGCGCCCGACAGCGCCGTTTCGGCCACGCGCCTCCTCACCAGCCCTCTTGCCCTGGTAGTGCTGCTCTGGCTGGTCGTCGGCGCAAAGAAGGCAGCCCAGCAGTGGCTTGGCGGATTGGGGCAAGCCGCACGCTTCGCGGGCTTCATCGGCCGCCACTGGATCGGCCTCTCGGTTTCCTTCATCGTCGCGCTGGACGCGACGCAGATCTATGGCGCCGTCACCGGCCGTCGCGATGTGCCGGCGGCCCTGTTGCTCACGATCAACCTCGTCACCGGCCTGCTGTTGTTCGAGACCCTCATGCAGGCCTTCGTGCGCCGCCTCGATTCGCAGTTGGCCGGCTTCACGCCGGCCAGCACCGTGCCCACCATCGCCGACGTGATCGCGCGCTGCGTCCGCGTCGCCGTCCTGATCGCCGTCATCGTCATGATCGGCGAGAGCTGGGTGGTGAACGTGCTGGGCCTGGTCGATGCCAGCGCCTGGAACCGCGTGACGCGCGAGGCCCGGACCGCCGGCATCACCCTGTTCACCGCCTTCGTGCTCTGGGAGATGTTCAAGTATGCCACCGATTCGTACCTGCGACGGCAGCTCGCGGGCCAATCGCCATCGACGGCGACGCGGCTCGGCACGCTGATCCCCCTGCTGCGGGTCACGGTGGCCATCGTGCTGACCATCGTGGCGGTCTTGATCGCGCTCGAGAATATCGGGGTCAACGTGACGCCCCTGCTGGCCGGCGCCTCGGTCCTGGGCCTGGCTCTGTCGTTCGGCAGCCAGGCCCTGGTCAAGGACATCGTCTCCGGGATCTTCTACCTCACCGACGACGCCTTCCGCGTCGGCGAGTACATCGATTGCGAGAAAGCCAAGGGCACGGTCGAAAGCTTCACCTTGCGCTCGGTCCGCCTGCGCAACCAGAACGGCCAGATCCACACCATTCCTTTCGGCGAGCTCGGCCACGTCACCAACTTCAGCCGCGACTGGGCGGCCGCCGACTTCAGCCTTCGCTTCGCCCGTGACACCGACCTCGACAAGTTGCGCGAGGCGACCAAGAAGGTCAGCGCCGACATCATGGACGTGCCCGAGATGAAGGAAATGCTGCTCGAGCCGCTGAAGATGCAGGGCATCGCCGAGGTCGCCGACAACGCCCTGGTCGTGCGCTTCAAGTTCGTCGCCCACCCCGGCAGCCCCGGCAAGGTGCAGAACGAAGCCGTGGCGCGGATGCTGCGGGCGTTCCCCGCCCTCGGCATCGAGTTCGCCAAATAACGACGAGGTGACATCATGGACCCTGCCGCCGCTCACCGTCGGGCGAACAAGGCGAAGGAGGTCATCGTCCACGAGGCGACGCGCTTCCTCTGGATGTTCCTCTACCTCTGGGCGCTGCTGGGACTGTTCGTGCTGAACGAGAAGGTGACCCTTCGGCAGCACGGAATCGACTTCGCCCCGCATGGCTTCGCCCTGATCAATGCCCTGATCCTCGCCAAGGTCATGCTGGTCGCCGAGGACCTGAACCTTGGCGCAAGGCTGCAGCCTCGACCGCTGATCTACCCGATCCTTACCGAGGCCTTCATCCTGGCGGTCCTGTTCATTGTCTTCCACGTGCTCGAGGAAATCGCGGTCGGGCTGATCGCCGGGAAGGCGATTGCGGCCAGCGTGCCCATGATCGGCGGCGGAGGCTTCGTTGGCCTCGCCTGCGTGGCCCTGATCCTTTTCATCTCGCTCATCCCCTACTTCGGCTTCAGGCGCGTAAGCCGCGAGCTCGGTCCCGGCAAGATGAAGGAAATGCTGTTGGGCTCGCCTAGGCGCAATGCCGCCAGCCCAACCCTCTGAATACGCAACACGGACGACACAATTCAGGTGCGCCGCGATACGGCGAAGATACCGGCGTGCGGTAAAGCAACTTCCAGTCACCGGGAGCGTTTATTCCCTCTTGCCTGGCGGGTGCTTTCCATGATTCGGCTGCTGGCGGCTCCTCTCGCACTCCTTCTGTTGACGGACCAGGCCTTTGCGGGGACCGGCTGGGAGCTGGAAAAAGACGTCGATGCGCCGAGCTATGCCTTCGCCGAGCCGACCACCACCGACCTCAACATCGACACCGTCGTGCTGTCCTGCGAGCAGGGTGCGGACCGGCGCGGCCTGCAGCTTCGCCTTTTCCTGACGGATGCCGGCCCCCTCTCGCCGCGAGGCAAGGTCGCCCTGAGAGACGATCCCATCGTGGAGATCGCCATCGACGGCGTCCGCCATCCGGCCGAGCTCTTCTTCGCCGACAACTCGATCTTGGTCGCGGACTCCGCCGACGGCCCGGTGCCCATGCTCTCCAAGCGGCTGATCGACGCTCTTCAGAGGGGCAAAAAGCTTGAGCTGCGGTTCGGTCTTGCGCAGGAGTCACGCGGCCAGGCCCCGGTCTTCGACAGCTCGGCCATCGTCGATCTTCAGACGGGACGCGGCGGCTCAGCCGTTGCCACCGTGCGGCGCTGCGCCGACGGAAAGACGCCTGAGGTGGCCGAATCGCCGCTGCCCACACACTGAAAAGCCATGGCGTCCCCAACGGGATTCGAACCCGTGTTACCAACGTGAAAGGAAAACGCGGCCGTCCGGGCGCGTCCGCGACTATCCACAGATAGCCTCGCATTTGCTGGATTTTCTCGATTTTCCGTCCGGTCGCGTCCATAGTGGTCCGGACACGGATATTGGACCAGTGTTGGACAACGGTCCGACCAGCGGGGCGTTACCAGCGTGCCAAGAACCCTTCGGGACCAGAATATTGGACATCGCGCCGCTCGGCTGAAGCTCGTGCCACGAGGCAAACCCTACTACCGCGCGCTCGACCATGGGCTGCACCTCGGCTATCGCCGCGGCCGCGACGCCGGCCGATGGGTGGTGAGGGCCTATGTTGGCAGCCAGGCCTATCGGCTCGAGACCCTCGGAACCGCCGATGACATCGCCGACGCCGACGGAGTAGCCGTCCTAAGTTTTAGCCAGGCGCAGGAAAAGGCCCGGCAGCGCCGCGTCGAGTTTGTCCGCGAGGCTGAAGGCCTGCCGACCAATTCCGGTCCCTACACCGTCAAGGAAGCGATTGACGACTACTTCGAAGGTCATGAACGGCCCGCCGATAGCGCCTCGGCACGCAACGCGCGCGGTGATGCCGAAGCCTTCATCTTGCCGAAGCTCGGCAATCTCGAGGTCGCAAAGCTTACGGCGCCTCAACTCAGGAAGTGGCACAAAGCGATTGCCGCATCCCCTCCCCGGCTCCGTTCGAAGAATGGCGCAGCCAAGGCACGCCACGCAGATGTTGACATGCGGGATCCGGAAACCGTGCGGCGCCGGCGATCTCGAGCAAATGGAATTCTGACCATCCTCAAGGCTGCGCTCAATGCGGCCTGGCAAGACGAAAAGGTGGCCAACGATGGCGCTTGGCGTCGGGTGAAGCCCTTTCGGAGCGTCGACGCCGCGCGCGTGAGATATTTCGAACTGAAAGAATGTCGCCGACTGGTCGTCGCCTGCGACGAAGATTTCGGCGAGCTTGTGCAAGGTGGCCTTCACACGGGCGCGCGCTACGGCGAACTGGCGCGGCTCGAGCCCGCCGACTACGACGCCAACGTCGGGACGGTCGCGGTTCGCCGGAGTAAATCGGGCAAGCCGCGCTACATAGTGCTGACCGATGAGGGTCGTGCCTTTTTCAGCGCGTTGGTCCGACGCGCAAGCAATCGACAATTCCTGTTCGTGCGAGCCGACGGCGAGCCTTGGAAAAAGTCTTGGCAGCACCGACCGATGAGAGCGGCGTGTAAGAAGGCGAATATCAAGCCCGCGGGATATCACACCTTGCGCCATACATGGGCGAGCCACGCGGTGATGAAGGGTGTCCCGCTGCTTGTCGTCGCAAAGCAGCTTGGCCACAGAGATACGCGGATGGTCGAGCGGCACTATGGCCACCTTGCGCCGGACTTTATCGCCGACGTAATACGCAAGGGCGCTCCCCAGTTCGGCATCACTTCGGACAACGAGCAGCCGGCCGGCGTCGTACCACTTCGCACGGGGGCCTGATGAGGGCCGACCATGTCCGCAACCAACTCGCCCTGATCTTGGAGCGGACCGACGGCGCTCAGAACCTTGAGCGGCACTATGGCGACCTCGCACCCTCTATCGAAGCCGACGCCATCCGCGCGCCATCCGTGCAGACGTGGGCGCGGGCGAGCAGCGTCGCCAGTAGATGACGAAGCCTAAACCCAAGCGGGTGGCGCTAGACGCTCACGGGCGTGTCGTTCTCACGCCACAGCTTGCCGAAACCATAGTGCGTTTGGCGTGGCAGCCAGAGGGTCGTCAGTTCCTGCGCGAAGCTCTCGCCGCAGGATATGCTGCGCCAGACCCGGCCGGCCTCAAGCGCGCGATCGAGGTTGTGCACCGTGCGGTGCCGATCACGCCGCCGCACAAGGACGTTGGCCGTAAAGCGGTGCGGAAGGAAAGGTCCTTCGTCGCATGGATTATGTTTCATTATGCGCTTGGGAAAAGGCGGCTGGTCGAGCCCAGTTTCGGAAAAGAGGCGATGATTGAGGAGTTTGTTGCGCGCAGCCGCGCCGGCAAGGGCTTTTGGCATGACGGCCTCCGTGCGGTGGGACATGAAGGATCGAAACGCTTACCATCAGGCGCCAAGACGTTGACGTCCGTCGGTCAGTTCAAAGGGTGGTTGAAGGAGGCGGAGAAGAGCGTGAAAGGGCGCCGCGAGAAGAACTTACGCCACTACCTGCGGGCGGACGTCTACGCCGCGCTCCACGGCGGAAAGTAAGGAGACAAAAACCCGTCCCACTTTGGGTTGGATTGTCCCTCTCAGTCACCCTTAATTTCCCTGTCGTCCACCAACGAACCCGAACACACGGACGACAATCATGGACCTTTCCACCAAAGAGCGAGATCGTCGTGCCGAACAGCGACGCATCTCCTACAGCGTTGAAGAAGCTGCCGAAGAAACCGGTGTCGGCAGGTCCTTCCTCTACATGGCCATCAAGAACGGTGAGCTTGCGAGCCTCAAGCTCGGCAAGCGCCGCCTCATCATGCACGATGACCTGCTGGCTTGGCTGAACAGCAAGCGCCAAGCCGCGTAACGCCCCCTTCCCTTCCACGCAAAGAAAAGGCGCCCCGCAAGGGCCGCCGGAAGTCGAGGGTTTGATGAAGGCGAAATGTATAGCGCCGCCCCGCGCGCAAGTCGAGGCTCATCCGGCCGCCGATTACGTCGACGCCGAGCTCGAGCAAACCGGCCTCGACGAGCGTCGGCCAGGCCAATGGCAACGATTCGGAGACGTAGGTCGCCGCGTGGTCGAGAAGGCCAAGCGCGATGGCTAAGCGGAAGCGCAATCCGAAGAACCCGTCGTCGCTCCTCTTCTGGAACGACCTCGAGAACGACGAAAAACTCGGTACCTGTTCGCTCGCCGCCAAGGGCCTGTGGACGTGCCACCTATTGCCAATCGCTGCACGGTCGCCGGAGCCGGGCGTCATCATGATTGGCTCATGGCCTTCGAAGGTCCACGGCGACTTGCCAGTGGTGTTGTCCAACAAGGTCGGCGCGTCGCCCGACGTGGTCGGCGCCCTGCTCGACGAGCTCATCAACAGCGGAGCGGCATCGGTCGACGACAGTGGCCGACTTCTCAACCGCCGGATGGTGCGCGAGGCGAAGACCAGGGCGGAGCGTGCGAACGCCGGCGCCGCGGGTGGGCGGGCGACCCAAGAGAAGCGCCGCGCCAAGCAGGATGTGAAGCACCCCCCCAAGCAAACGTCTAGCAAAAGGGTGAGCAAAGCGGCCAGCAAAGGGGCAAGCAAACAGTCAAGCAAACTGGACGGTCACGAGGAGGAGCTAAACCTCGACGCCGTAATGGAAAATCCCGCCAGCGTCGAAAACGACGGCAAGCAAACGCCAAGCAAAGCGGCAAGCGACCCCGCAAGCAAAATTCAACCTTCTTCATGCTTCATGCTTCATGCTTCTGAAGAAGATTCTGTTTCCTCTAAAGAGGAAACAGCCCTTCGGGCACCCGGCAATCTCACGTCACAACTCTTCGGCCAGTGCTTGCATTGGCTGATAGCAAACAGCGGCCGCAGCGAGAGAGATTGCCGCGCCTTGATAGGGACGTGGCGCAAGACAGTCGGCGAGGCCGAGGCCATCGCCGCTATCGGTCGAGCACAAAGCCATGGCGTATCTGACCCCGTCGCCTGGATCACGAAGGCCATCGCGAGCCGACCGAACGGTAAGGCGCCGAAGAACCTGGTGCAGGACGATATCGACTTCGTCGAGCGGATGCGCTTGCAGGAGGTCCGCCATGGCGAATGACATCGCGCTCCGTGGCGATGTGCTTGCACGTCTCGAGCCTATCGGTCTCGGCCGTATCCTGACGGCGATGATGCCGACGGCGGTTGCCGCGGCGCTTGAGTGGCAGCACTCCCCTGTCGCGGGCAGCGACGGCCAATTCGAGCGGCTCGAGGTGCGTGGCCTATCAGTGCGGCCCGGCGTATCGCGCGAAGACCTCGCCCTGGCGCTTGACGTTGCTCGCCAGGCTTGCCGACCGGCCGGGCCCGCCGACGCTTATGCGGCGGTCGTGCCGCTGGTGAGGCTGGCGGCGAAGCGTGCCGAAGGCGACCTGGACGCGGCACTGCGGCGGGAAGTTTGGGCGCGAGAGCTCGCCGAATTCCCGGCCGACGCTATCGCCGAAGCTGCTCGAGGCTTCATGCGCCGCACGCATTTCTTGCCACATATCAGCGAGCTCATCGCCGCGATCGAGAGCATCACCACGCCGCGCCGGCGACTACTGCGCGCGCTTGAGCGGGCGGTGACCGACGCCGATGCTGGGCCGGAGTTATCAGGTCGACAAATTTCAGGCCCGGAGCCGCCCTCGCGCGCGGAGCGCTTGCGCGACGTCATCCGCTTCCATACCGCCCGCGGCGAGCGGCACCGCGCCGCCTGGGCCGAGCGCGAGTTCGCGAAGCTCGAGGGTCGCGCACCCGCCGAATGGGCGACGCGCCCGAAGCCGCCGACGCCTCGCCCAACACCGACACGCATGGACATCGAGCTTGCCGAGCTCGCCGAACAGCGCCGCCGCCGACTGACCGAGGAGCCCTAATGTACGACTCGATGCCGCACAATTTCGAGGCAGAGCAATCACTCCTCGGCGCCATGATGGTGGACAACGGCGCCTATCATGTCGCCAGCGAAATCGTTACGGCCGCACACTTCGCCGACCCTTTGCACGGCCGCATCTTCGACTCGCTGCGAGAGCTCATCGATAGCGGTAAGCGCGTCAATGCGACGACGCTCAGAACCTGGCTTGATCGTGACGGCGATATCATCGACGCGGGTGGCGGCAAGTACCTGGCCAGCCTGGTGAGTGCGTCGGTTCACGCCATCGACGCTGAGCACCTCGCTCGTCAGATTCGCGATCTATACCAGCGCCGCAAGATCATCGAGCTCGCGCAAGCCGCTATCGGTCGCGCACAGTCGTCTGCGGTCGCAGACGATGCGCAAAAGCAAATCGAAGCGCTCGAGCAAGGGCTCCTCGATCTCGGCCGCGGCGGAACGGAGGACGGCTTCAAAGCAGCCGATGCGGTGGTTGCAGAAGCCATCGGCATCGCCGAGGCAGCATACAGCAAAGGCAGCGAAATCAGCGGCCTCACTACGGGCTCGGCGAGTTTGGATGCGGCACTCGGAGGCCTGCACGCCGGCGAGCTCATCATCCTCGCGGGCCGCCCGGCCATGGGCAAAACCGCCCTCGCGACAAACATGGCTGTAAGCGCCGCCGACACCGTCCCCGTGGGAATGTTCTCGCTCGAAATGTCCAGCGCCTCGGTCATGCTGCGCATCCTTTCCGAAAGCGCCGGCGTGCCATCGCATCGCGTGAGGCACGGCCAAGTAGGCTCGGTGGAGTTCGGCCACTTTCTGCAAGCCGGCGACGAGTTCAAAGGCCGCCTTTTCCTCGATGACACCCCGTTGCTCACTATCGCTGGCCTTCGCACAAGAGCGCGGCGCCTGAAGCGGCAACACGGACTCGGCCTAGTTGTGGTCGACTATCTGCAACTCTTGCAGGGCACATCACCTCGCGCCAACCGCCTCGAGGACATCGGCGAGATATCGCGCGGCCTGAAGGCACTTGCGAAAGAGCTCGAGGTGCCAGTGCTCGCGCTCTCGCAGCTAAGTCGAGCGGTCGAGGGCCGCGACGACAAGCAGCCGCAGCTATCAGACTTGCGCGAGTCGGGTGCAATCGAACAGGACGCCGACGTCGTCATGTTCGTCTATCGCGAAGAATACTACCTAGCGCGCTCCGAGCCGGCCCGTCGGCAAGGCGAAGACGATCAGAAGTTCAATGATCGGCATGACGCATGGTCGCGAGCGATGGATGCTAGCCGAGCCAAGGCCGAGGTCATCATCGGTAAGCATCGTCATGGGCCGACCTCGACGGTGCGGCTCAACTTCGATGCTGCATTGACCAAGTTCAGCGACCCATCGGACCACGACGGGGACGCGGCATGGTGAGCGCCGCCGATAGGCAAACAATGCTTGTGCGGCGCCTCATCGGTACCGCTGTCGAGGCGATCAGCGCGCTCCCTGCCACCGCACACGCCGCCGCCGTACACCGCGCCGGCGAAGCATACCGACGGCTCCTCGCGCGAGAATGGCCGGGCCTGCCGGCCTCCGAGCTCCAGAGGCTCGAGGCCGCGTTTGTCGAGGTCGTGGGCGAGCGCGTCCGCACCGCCCAGCAAGCCACAGGCGGAGCGCCATGACCCCCCACCGGGTCAAAAGTCTAGCGCTCGGGGGTCACCGACCACACGGGGGCCGCACGCACACAATTTTTGTCTCAGCGCCGGAATTTTGGGGCTCGGATCGGGTTTTTGTACAAGAACGGAGAATTCATAAATGGGCCGACGCGCATTCGCTCCGACACCCGAAATGCGGCGCGCCGTGTTTAGCTTTAGGCACGGGCAAATGGGGCACGAGCGCATCGCGGCCCGTTTAGGCGTGACGCGCCAAACCCTGGTCAAGCACTTCGCCGAAGAACTCGAGGCCGCCTCAGACGCGGTCCAGGCCGAGCTCCTCGAGGCCATGTGGCGTGCTGCTAAGCGAGGGAAGGCGGTGGCGATAATCTGGCTAGCGCGCCGATTTGAGCGAGCGCGGCCGCGCGCCGAGGCAGAGAAACCGCGTTCAGGATGAGCACCAATGCCCGCGGCTGCCCTGATCGCCCCCTGGCCCGGTTTGAGCGTGGCGCCGAGACCTCAGACGAGCGCGCGGCCATCCGGAGGCGCTGTTGGCCCTCAACGCTCAGGCCCACGAAATGGAAGCCGCGAAGCCAGCCGAAGAACCCGATAGCGGCATAACCATTACTTTCAGTTGTACCCAAGGCGGCTTCAAAGAGTGCGCGTTAGAGTACTGACAGACATCAAGATGGACGATCATGGCCGACGAAATGCCCAGAAGCGTACGGCACAGGTTCGAAGGCTTGTGGTGGCCGCTTTCTTTGTCGCTCCTGCTGTTGGCCCTTTCGTTCATCTATCCTTGTTGGAAGGCATGGGCGCGTGTTGGAAAGCGTACCTTTGATGTCGTTGTTGGAATGCTGGCTGCTAGAGGAGATAAGTACCGACTCGGGTGCTGCCACCCAAACTGGGCACTAATGCTATGGATCAATATTGTTGGCTTTGAGAAAGCCAATAAGGTCTTCCAGTAGAACAGCTTGGCCAATAACCAGCTGGACCTGTTGTCTCAGTTCGTTCAGGACGTTGCCGACCAGTTGAGCTTCGCTAAAGCTTATTTCGCTGCCGTCTGGTCTTTTCCTCGAACGACTCCGGATCGGTCTCAGGCGCTGACCGGACTAGGTCGGCGTAACGGTCGCGCAGGGATTTCACTGCGCCGACGAAGGTGTCGTCGCTCATCGCCGCCGAGAAGGTCTCGCGCAGGGATCGGGCGTCGTGCTTAAGGATCGTGAAGCCTTTGGCTGCAGCGATGTGATCGGCGTATTCGGCGAAGGGGTTGAGGACGTTGCCTACCGCCGCGATGACGGCAGAGATGACTCCCAACGCTTGGGCGGCCTTCGCCCAGACTGCCGGCGCAGTCGACACCAACATGTCGATACCGGCCGCGGCGCCGAGCAGCGCGGCGATCGCCGCTGGCGCGATCTGAAAGAGATTGCCGAGCCACTTTCGCTTGACCATTGTGAAGAAGCTGTGTTCTTTCGAGATTATCCATTGGGTCACCTGGGCGCGGGTCCACCTGCCCTGGGAGTTTCCAAGGTGGGTGATGCCGTGGTGAGTGTCGTCTCGCGGCGTTTTGTTGATACAGCTGATGTGCACGTCGGCCATGGAGGCCTCCTTCGCTTCGTGAAGCGAGGCCGGTGTGACGCGCTTGACAGTGCACACGTCCGAAACTCAGACTTGCGCCCGCTTGCAAGAGCACGTCGCCGCCCGACCTCGCAAGGGATTGCGGCATCGACAAGTCGGGCCGGTGGTCGTTCGCGGCGGCCGCCGGCCCTTTTGATTGTCGACATTGAGATTCTATGTTCGACGGCCTGTGGGCAGCTACCGATTTTGGGTTGTCGCCGGTGGACAATGTGCACGCCGCCGCTCATGCTGACCTGCCGACAATTCCTTGGTTGCCCTAGGAAAATCGTCCCTGACGCCCACAAAAGCGGCCCAAGAACAGGACCGCCGGCGCCCTGAAAGGGGGCACATGAGCGGCGGCGCTACAAGCGCTGCCTATTCTAGTATGGCCCCATCATCCTGCAGGCACGTGGCAGGGGCCGCTATCAACATCCCGCCGCCAAGCGTAGAGCCGCGGCTGATGACGCCAGCCAAACTCCACGAGTAGATCCCGGTTTCGACGACGGCCAGGACGGGGCCGCCGCTCATTCCGCCGAATTCGAAGTCCTCCGGTGGCAGACCGTGCCCGAGGGTGTCGACAAGCTCCTCGTGCTTGATGGCCGTCACAATCCGTTGGTCTTCCACGTCGTCAGCCAATCCACCGCCGACACAGAGTCCAAAGCTGAAATGATTTCGGCCCATCCTTTGGCGCACCGCTCCGGGGAAGCCTGCATACAGCACCCCCTGTCCGACCTGCAGCCTTACGGGCGGCCACGCGGTCAGCGGCTGCTTCTTTGGCATCTCGGTGACTTGCCGGTTGATCCGCGCGACGAGGTGCTCATCGACTCGGAAGGTGGCGATATCGACCCGCTCCCCCATTCCGATGAGGTCGCGTTCGAGATCGATCTCAGTGTCGCTATCGACCAGTCCGCACCTGATGCCCGGGATGCGCGCTTTGTCAGCCAGATAACCGCGGACGACGTGCGCGGCCGTTATGCCGAAGAGACCTCGAGGGGTCTTCACAAAGAAGGCTGTGCCGTTCCTAAGCTCCACGCCATCGGCCTCTACTGACTTTGGCCAGTTGATGGGCACTACGTAGCTTCCGACATTGCGGAGCATCGTCTGGCCAAAAGGCCCGCCGGCAAGTGCTTTCGCCTGCTCAACCGTTACATCGGGAAGTGCCAAGACGCAGCTCCTTTTTTATTGGACATCCGTTGGACACGGAGCGATGGGTCTTGGCTAACTATTTGAAATAATTGGCGTCCCCAACGGGATTCGAACCCGTGTTACCAACGTGAAAGGCTGGTGTCCTAGGCCTCTAGACGATGGGGACGAGGCGGCAAAGAGGCGCTGCTAGTAGCGGCTTGGGGCCGTCAAATCAAGTCAGCACCGAGCCCGTTGCCGGGGCGGCGTCGTCGATCTGCAGGCGCACACTGTCGCGGCCGCCATAGCGGTCGATCCGCAGGGCGCCCGCGATATGCAGCACGGGCCGTGCCGGATCGAGCAGTGCCGGACCCAGAGCCGTCTGGCCGGCGCGGAAGGCGATCGCCTCGACGCGGCCGCGCTCGGCGCCGACCAATGAGCAGCGGACATGACCCTCGCCCACCGGCTGGGAATGGCCGACCCGCACCGAGGTGAGGGCAAAGCGCGGCAGCGCGTTGCCGGCGCCGAACGGTCCTGCCCGTTCGATCATGTCGACCAGCTCCTGGGTCGCCGCCGCCGGCGCCAGGGCCGCATCGATGCCGAGCTCGCGCAGCACGGGCGCGGCGCCGAGCTGGGGCGCGATGCGCTGATCGAGAAACGCCGCGAGCTCGGGCACTGCGCCTTTGGACACCGTCAGGCCGGCCGCCATGGCATGGCCGCCGCCATTCACCAGCAAGCCTGCTTGACGGGCGGCGATCACCGCCGCACCGAGGTCGATGCCCTTCACCGAGCGTCCCGATCCCTTGCCCAGCTCGCCGTCCATGCCGATCACGAAAGCCGGCCGGCCGTAGCGTTCGACCAAGCGACTGGCGACGATGCCGATCACGCCGATGTGCCAGCCCTCGCTCTCGACCACCAGCGCAGACGGCAATCCCTTGCGGTCGGGACCGTAGAGTCCCTCGATGCGGGCGATCGCCTGGTCGAGCACCTCGCGCTCGATGGCGCGGCGCTCGGCGTTGAACTCGTCGAGCCGCAGCGCCAGCGCGCCGACCTCCTGCGGATCGTCGCTCGACAGCAGACGGGCGCCGAGGTCGGCTTGACCGACGCGGCCGCCGGCGTTGACGCGCGGCCCCAGCATGAAGCCGAGATGGTAGGCGCCCGGCGGCTCGCGCAGGCGGGCGATGTCGGCCAGCGCCGCCAGACCGATGTTGCGTCGCTCGGCAATCACCCGCAGTCCCTGGCGCACCAGCGCGCGATTGACGCCGGTGAGCGGCACGACATCGCACACCGTCCCCAGCGCCACGAGGTCGAGCCACTGGCGAAGATCGGGCTCGGGCCGCGAATCGTTGTACCAGCCGGCGTTGCGCAAGGCGCGATTGACGCCGACGGCGAGCAGGAAGGCGACGCCGACGGCCGCCATCTGCTTGTGCGGGCTCTCGTCGTCGATGCGATTGGGATCGACGACGGCGACCGCCTCGGGCAGCGCCATCTCCGCGATGTGATGGTCGATCACGATCATGTCGAGACCGACGCGCCGCGCCTCCGCCAGCGGCTCGAAGGCGGTGACGCCGCAATCGACCGTCACGACAACGGCCGCGCCCTGCTCCTTGAGGCGAAGCAGCGCCGGCGCATTGGGCCCGTAGCCTTCCTTGCGCCGGTCGGGAATGTAGACGGCGACGTTGCCGCCGACGGCGCGAAAGAAGCGCAGCAGCAAGGCGGCAGAAGTCGCGCCGTCGACGTCGTAGTCGCCGAACACGACGATCTTCTCCGCGTTCTGCACCGCATGCACCAGTCGCATCACGGCGGTGTCCATGTCCTTGAGATGCGAAGGATCGGGCAGGAACTTGCGCAGCGTCGGCTCGAGGAAGTCGGGCACGCCTTCGAGATCGACCTCGCGCGCCGCCAGCAGCCGGCAGATCGCATCGGGCAGGCCGTGGCGCTGGGCCATGGCCAGCGCCGTGCGCTCGTCGGCGAGGCGCGCCGCCCAACGGCGGCCGGTCAGCGACCGCTCGATGCCGAGAAAGGCTGCACGCACCGAGCGTGATTCGGAGGACATGCGATAGCTTAGCCCAGACCGGCTGTGGACAGCGGCCTCCACGAGATGCTTCAAGAAGCCCGATGCCTCTCTACTGGACCATCGATTCCAAGGCCCGCCTTTTCAGCGCCGTCGGCGAAGGCGAAGTCAATTTCGGTCATGCCGTCGCTCTGCTCGAGGCGCTGGCCGGCTCCGGTGCCCTCACCTACCGCAAACTGTTCGATGGCCGGGCGGTGACGTCAGTCATGAGCATCGACGAGCTGTTGGCGGTCTGCGTCAGGATCCGCTCCTACCATTCGCAGGGCGCCATGGGTGCGCTCGCGCTGGTGGCCACCGACGCCCAGACCGTGGTGTTTGCCCGGCTGCTGGGAGCCCTCGCGTCGGCCAAGCGGCCGATCAAGGTATTCGCCAGCCCCCGCCAGGCGCGCAATTGGCTGGAGAGCCAGGAGCGCCTGCTGGCGTGAAACCGGCGGCGGAACGCCGCCAGCCCCGGCGCGTTGCCTGCCTGTCGGCCGGTCGGGGGCCGTCCCGGGCCGGACGTTTCTTGCGGCAGGTCCAACCATGCGTGGCATTCTCGCTCCCCTCAGCCCGAACGAAGAGATCACGCTGCGACGCGTGGCGCTAGGGTTCGGGGCGCGCGATCGCCTGCCATTGCAGCACGTGCAGCGGCTGGAGAGCCTGGAGTTGATCGAGGAAGCCGACGGTGTCCTGCGGCTGACGGAGCTCGGGCTGCAGCGCTACGCCGGCCTGTCGCGGCCCGTGAAGTGGCAAACCGACACCGCCGCCGAGGACCTCAGCCGCCTGTTCAGCAAGCGCGAAAAGCCTAACGGCTCTTAGTTCGGCCACCGCCTTCTCACGACTGATCACATGAGTTGCAGGAGGTGACGGCCCTACCCATTTGTGGTGCATGGCCCTAACCACTTCCCGCACGACCTTCGGTGACCTCGCCCGGGACGAGCTTGCCATCGAGGTCAGCTGCCCCAATTGCGGGCACAGCAGGACCATCGACGGCAGCGCGCCGCGCCTGCGCAACCGCCGCATCGCCGGGGCCCGTTTCCGCTGCGAGCAGTGCGGCTCGGTGGGGCTGCCCGCGATCGGCAAGCAGCGGCGGTGGACCAGCCGGTTGGCCGAGCATGCCCGCAAGCTCCGCCAGGACTGACCGCTCGCAGCGGCAGCCCGACCTGTTGCTGCAGCTGCGCCAGCGCGCCGCCGACATCGCCGGACTGCCGGTCGAGAGCCTGAAGCAGGCCCTGGTCACGGAATACGACGCGGGTGCCGCGATCGGCTGGCATCGCGACAAGCCGATGTACGGCGAGATCGTCGCCCTCTCCTTCCTGTCGTCCTGCCGCCTGCGCTTCCGGCGGCGGCAGGCAGATGGCTGGGAGCGTCGCGCCCTCGACGTGCAGCCGCGCTCGGCTTACGTGCTGCGCGGAGCCGTGCGCCCAGGACTGGGAACACAGCATCCCGCCCGTCGACAGCCTGCGTTACTCGGTGACGTTCCGGACGCTACGCTCATAGCGAGCTAAGGATAGCCACCCCGCGCCCGCAGCACCGAGACGTTCAGCCGGCGCACCAGGGCGCCGCCGAACTGCAGGGTGAGCGGCACGCTCTGGATCTCGAACTGGAGGCTCTGCCGGATGCCGGGGCAGTCCTGGCGGCTGGTCGCGGCGAGGACGGGCAGCCGCTTGTCGTTCTGCACGGCGTCGACCCAGGCATCGCCCGACAGCGTGATCTGGTAGCGGCCGGCGGCAATCCATTCCAGAGTGACGACGCCGCCATAGCCATCGTCGCGCCCGCGGGCCGGCGGCACGGTGTAGATCACCGCGGCGATGGGCTGCAGCAGCATCGAGAAGGCGCCGTCCTTGGGCAGCGCCGTCTCGCTTTCGACGTCGGCGAAGAAGCCCTCGCCGAAGAGCTCGAGCTCGCGGTCGACCTGCCAGGCGAAGCGATCGCAACCATCCTCGGCCGCCGCGGCGGACGCCGCAGCGCCAAGGAGGATCAGGACACAGGCGGTGAACCGGGCCCGCATCCCGTCATGATGATCAAGCCCAGCTCGGCAGGCCAGTCTTGATCGTGAAATTGTGATGCGCCGACACCCAGCGTACCGTGCCGGTCTTGGAGCGCATGACGATGGAATGCGTCTCCGCCCCGTTGCCGAAGCGCCGCACGCCCTTCAGCATCGAGCCCGAGGTGACGCCGGTGGCGGCGAACATCACGTCGCCCTTGGCCATGTCCAGCATCGAGTACTTGCGATTGAGATCGGTGATGCCCCACTTGCGGGCCCGCGCCTTCTCGTCGTCGTTGCGGAACAGCAGCCGGCCCTGGATCTGGCCGCCGATGGCGCGCAGCGCCGCCGCCGCCAGCACGCCTTCCGGCGCACCGCCCGAGCCCATGTAGATGTCGATGCCGGAATCGCCGGTCGAGGTCGCGATCACGCCCGACACGTCGCCGTCGCCGATCAGCATGATGCGGGCGCCGGCCTCGCGCACCTTGGCGATCAGCTCGGCGTGGCGCGGCCGGTCGAGGATGCAGACGACGAGGTCGTCGACCGTGACTTTCTTCGCCTTGGCGAGGTCCTTCAGGTTCTGCGCCGGCGTCTTGTCGAGATCGACGACGCCCTCGGGCAGGCCGCCGCCGACGGCGATCTTGTCCATGTAGACGTCGGGCGCATTGAGGAAGCCGCCATGCTCGGCCATGGCGATGACGGCGAGCGCATTGGGCAGGCCCTTGGCGGTGATGGTCGTGCCCTCGAGCGGATCGAGCGCGATGTCGATCTTGGGCGCACCCGGCTGGCTCAAGCCCACCTTCTCGCCGATATAGAGCATCGGCGCCTCGTCGCGCTCGCCCTCGCCGATCACGACGGTGCCGTCGATGGCGAGCGAGTTCAGCGTCGTGCGCATGGCGTCGACGGCGGCCTGGTCGGCCTTCTTCTCGTCGCCGCGGCCCATCAGCTTGGAGGCGGCGAGCGCGGCCGCCTCGGTGACCCGCACCACCTCCAGCGCCAGATTGCGGTCCAGTTTCGCGTCGTTGGCCATCGTCTCCTCCGTCGGCGTCTCAGTCAGCGCCATCTTGCTAGAACTGCTCGATCCTGATCAGGCAGGGCTCCTCGGCCACCGCCCCCAGCTTGGCAATGCGCGCCAATGCGCGCCGCATCGCCGCCTCTTCCGTCACATGGGTGGTCAGCACGACCGGCACCACGCCATCCGAGCGGCCGCGCTGCAGCATGGCTTCGAGCGAGATGCGCTCCTTGGCCAGCGCGCCCGATACGGCGGCGATCACGCCCGGCCGGTCCTGCACCATCAGGCGCATGTAGTAGGCGCCCTGGTGGCGGTCCATCGGCGAGGCCTTCTTGGCCGACAGCCGATCAGCCGGCACCACGAAGGCCGGCATCTCGCGCCCGCGCGCCACGTCGACAAGGTCAGCGACCACAGCCGACGCCGTCGGTCCCTGCCCCGCGCCACGGCCCTGGAACATGGTCGTGCCGACGAAGTCGCCCTCGACGACGACGGCATTGAACACGCCCTCGATGTGGGCGATCGGCGCCTCCAGCGAGACCATGCAGGGATGCACGCGCTGCTCGATGCCGTAGCGTGTCTCGCGCGCCAGGCCCAGGAGCTTGATGCGGAAGCCCAGCTCCTCGGCGAATTTGATGTCCATCGAGGTCACGTGGCGGATGCCCTCGACATGCACGCCCTCGAAATTGACCCTGGCGCCGAACGCCGCCCCGGTCAGCACAGCGAGCTTGTGCGCCGCGTCTATGCCATCGACGTCGAAGCTGGGATCGGCCTCGGCATAGCCCGCCGCCTGCGCCTCGGCCAGCACGACGTCGAAGTCGCGCCCGGTCTCGCGCATGGTGGTCAGGATGTAGTTGCAGGTGCCGTTGAGGATGCCGTAGAGGCGGCGCACGCGATTGCCGACCAGCCCCTCGCGCAGCGCCTTGATGATCGGGATGCCGCCCGCGACGGCCGCCTCGAACGACAGGATGCGGCCCTTCTTCTCGGCGAGGGCTGCGATCTCGGTGCCGTGCATGGCGAGCAGCGCCTTGTTGGCGGTGACGACGTGCTTGCCCGAGCGCAGCGCCGCCTGCACCAGCCGGCGCGCCACGCCACTCGAGCCGCCGATCAGCTCGACGACGACGTCGATATCCGGCGCGGCCGCCAGCGCCATGGGATCGCGTTCCCAGCGCACGCCGGAAACGTCGATGTCGCGCTTCTTGGCCTTGCTGCGGGCGCTGACCGCCACGAGCTTGAGCGGCCGGCCGCCGCGCAGCGACAGCAGCCGGCCATGTTCGGCGAGAAGCTTGACGACGCCCGCCCCGACCGTGCCGAGGCCGGCGATGCCTATTCTGAGAGGAGATTTCATGGCGCGCCTGATACGACAGGTTTCGCTCAGGCGCGAGCCTTCAATGGCGTGATGTTGTCCCCCACCCCGCGCAGGTAGAGATCGATGGCGCGACCGGGATCGGCCATCACTTGGCGGATGTTACGGATCGCCTGACGGATGCGATGCTTGTTCTCGACCAGGGCGATGCGGACATGGGCGTCGCCATGCTCGCCGAAGCCGATGCCGGGCGAGACCGCGACATTGGCCTGGGTCAGCAGGAGCTTGGAGAAGGCAAGCGAGCCCAGCTCGGCGAAGTCCTTCGGCAATGGCGCCCAGGCGAACATGCTGGCCGACGGCGACGGCAACTGCCACCCGGCGGACGCCAGGCCCTCGATCAGGACGTCGCGCCGCTCCTTGTAAGTGTTGCGCGCCTCGACGATGCAGTCCTGCGGCCCGTTGAGCGCCGCTGTCGCCGCCACCTGGATCGGCGTGAAGGCGCCATAGTCGAGGTACGACTTGATGCGGGTCAGTGCGTGGATCAGCGTCTTGTTGCCGGCGGCAAAGCCGATGCGCCAGCCCGCCATCGAGTAGGTCTTGCTCATCGAGGTGAACTCGACGGCGATGTCGCGCGCGCCCGGCACCTGCAGCACCGACGGCGGCGGCACGCCGTCGAAATAGATCTCGGCATAGGCGAGGTCCGACAGAATCCAGATGCCCTGGCGTTTGCAGAAATCGACGATCGCGGCATAGAACTCGAGATCGACGACCTGCGCCGTCGGGTTCGACGGATAGTTCAGCACCAGCGCGATCGGCTTGGGCACCGTGTGGCGCACCGCGCGCTCCAGCGCCGGCAGGAACTCCTCGAGCGAGGTGCTGCCCGGCACCGGGATATGGCGCACCGAGCCGCCGGCGATGATGAACCCGTAGGGATGGATGGGATAGCTGGGGTTGGGCACCAGCACGATGTCGCCCGGCGAGGTGATGGCCTGCGCGAGGTTGGCGAGGCCCTCCTTCGAGCCCAACGTGACGATGATCTCGCTCTCGGGATCGAGCTCGACGTTGAAGCGGCGCTGGTAGTAGGCCGCCTGCGCCTTGCGCAGGCCCGGAATGCCACGCGAGGCGGAGTAGCCGTGGGCGCGCGGATTGCCGGCGGCCTCGGCGAGCTTGGCGACGATATGCGGCGCGGTCGGCAGATCGGGATTGCCCATGCCGAGGTCGATCACGTCCTGGCCGGCGCCACGGGCCCGCGCCTTCATGGCGTTCACTTCCGCGAACACGTAGGGCGGCAGGCGCTTCAGCCGGTGGAATTCGGAATCGTCCATTGCTTTATTCCTTGGCGCTAGAAATCCAGGAAGATCTCGACGCGCCGGTTGGCGGTCTGGCCGCGCTCTGACGTGGTCTCCCACGCGGGTTCGGAATCGGATGCGGCCTCAGCGATGATGCGATCGCGCGGCACGCCGAGCCGGATCAGCTGATCGGCCACGATGAGCGCACGACGACGCGAGATGTCGTAGTTGTCGTTCGCGAGCTCGGCGGGCGATGACGAAAAGGCGTCCACGGCGGCATGGCCGACGATGCGGATCGTGGCGGCGTTGCCCTTCACGATCGCCGCCACCTTCGTCAGCACGGCATTGTCGTTGGCGTCGAGTTCGGCCGAGCCGCGATCGAACTGGATGATCGCGAGCTGCCGGCCCCTGTTTGCCGGAATCACGACGGACAGCGACGCCTGCGGTGCGGCCCCAGGAGGCGGCGGCGCAGCAGCGGCCATCTGAGCAGCCGGTGCCGGCGGCGCCCAGTTTGCCGGCGGCACGAACGCCTTGTTGGGGTCGATACGTTGCGCCTGCGGCGGTGGCGGCGCCACGGCCACCGCGGCCGGCGTTGGCGGCGGTGGCGGCGCGGCGGCGGCCGTCATCGTTGGGGCCGGTGGCGGCGTAGACGCAGGAGCCGGCGCCACATTAGCCGGAGCAACCGTGGCGGCGCTTTGGCCCGGCGGCGCCCAGCCTGGCGGTGGCACGAAAGCCTTGTTGGGATCGCCGCGCCGCCCCGGTGCGACAGCAACCGGCGCCGGAGCGGGCTCGGGCGGCGGTGGCGGGTTCACGGCGGAGAAGCTTGCCGCCGGCAGCGGCGCAGGCGCCGGTGGAGCAGGTGCTGGAACAGGTGCCGGCGGTGCGCTCGCCGCGGCGACAACGGGTTCTGCCTGGCCGGGCGGAGTCCAGCCCGGCGGCGGGACAAACGCCTTGTTGGGATCGCCAGACCGCGTCGGTGCGGCCGCAACGGGCCGAGGTGCCGGCACGGGCTCAGGGGCTGGTGCGACGACTGGTGGCGACTGCGGAGCCGGAGGCGGTGGTGGCGGCGGAGCGGGTGACGCCACTGGCGCCGGAGGTGGCGCGCTGGTCATGGCGGCCGTCGTCACTGCAGGCGCGGCGCTCGCCGTCGCGACTGCCGGTGTGGCCGTGACCGGCTCGGTGGCGCCTTGCGGCTGCCAGCCCGGCGGCGGCACGAACGCCTTGTTGGGATCACGCGGCCTGCTCACCGAGGCCTGCACGACTGCGGGCTGCACCATGGCCTGCTGCTGCGGCGGCTCAGGTGGCGGCGGCGGTGCCGCGCTTTGCGACTGCTGCGGTGGTGGCGGTGGCGGAGGCGCGGCGTTGATCGGTGCTGCAGGCGTGGGCGTGGCCGGCGGTGGCGCAGCGGGGCGCTCGGCAGGCGTCGGCTCGGGCGCAGGCGGTGCGCCTTCATTTAGTCTCTCGGGATTGCCCATCTGCGCTGACGACGGCCGTCCCGGCAGCCCTCCGGTGGTCGGCTGAATTTCCGGCTTGGGCTCCTTGGACTTGGCCTCCTTCTCGGCGGCGTCGCGCGCCTGGCGGTCCTCGCGTGCCTTGGCGTCACGCTCGGCGGCCTCCTTCTCGGCCTTCTCGCGCGCCGCCTTCTGGCCGCCCGTGCCTTTGACGAGGGAGCCGATCTGCGGCGTCTGTCCGCGCGTCTCGTCGACTGCCGCGACGCCCGGCTCGTATTGCCGATTCGGATTGCCCGAGGGCAGCGCACCACTCGCCGTTACGCCGCGGTCGGCGCCGGGGCGAAGCTTGGTGGTGCCCGCCGGTGGGCTGTCGCTGAACCAGCCGCAGCCCGACAGCAGGGTGAGCGTAGACACGCCAAGCAAGCCAAGCCATCGGCCCCTGCCCGTCACGTCCCTGTCCTCTGACATCCACACTTCCTTAAGGCGAACCCGGCCGCCCACGATCTGTAGCGGAGGCCGAGAGTAAAATTGACCCGTCTGTTGTCGCAGCCTACCTAATAAGGTGGAAAGCGGCGGCCTGGAGCCAGACGATACTAGGTATGGTACCGGGCCGCCGAAGCTATCGCAAGAAACGGCCCAAAGCCAATGATCGAGAAGGGGAAACGCATGTCGGAGTCGTCGACCCCACCGGGCGCCGCCGGGCCCTCCTCCGCCGAGGCCGAGCGGCTGAAGGACGCCTTCAAGGACATCGCCGAGCGCAGCCAGAAACTCCTCCAGGAGTTCAGCGAGCGCTACAAGGCCGACGGCCCGCAGCCGGTCGATCCGCTGCGCCTCACCCAGACCTTCATGGACTTCACCGCCAAGATGCTGGCCGACCCCAACCGGCTGCTGCAGGCGCAGATGGAGCTGTGGCAGCAGTACATGAAGCTGTGGCAGGTCACCGCCCAGCGCATGATGGGCCAGCAGGTCGCCCCCCTGGCCGAACCGGCCAAGGGCGACAAGCGCTTCGCCGATCCGGCGTGGAAGGATGAGATGGTCTTCGACTATCTCAAGCAGTCGTACCTGCTCACCGCGCGCTGGCTGCAGGACACCGTGAAGCAGGTCGAAGGCGTCGACGACAAGACGGCGAAGAAAGTCGACTTCTATACGCGCCAGTTCATCGACGCCATGTCGCCTTCCAACTTCGCGCTTACCAATCCCCAGGTCGTGAAGGCCACGGTCGAGAGCAAGGGCGAGAACCTGGTCAAGGGCCTGCAGAACCTCCTGACCGATCTCGAGCGCGGCAAGGGCAACCTCGCCATCCGCCAGACCGACATGAAGGCCTTCAAGGTCGGCGGCAATGTCGCGACCTCGCCGGGCAAGGTCGTCTACCAGAACAAGGTGATGCAGCTCCTGCAGTACGCGCCGGCCACCGAGCAGGTCTGGCAGATGCCGCTGCTGATCGTGCCGCCGTGGATCAACAAATTCTACATCCTCGACCTCAAGCCCGAGAACTCGTTCATCAAGTGGGCGACCGAGCAGGGCTACACGGTGTTCGTGATCTCGTGGGTCAATCCCGACGAGCAGCTGACCCAGCTGGTGTTCGAGGACTACATGAAGCTCGGGCCGCTGGCGGCGCTGGACGCCATCGAGCAGGCGACCGGCGAGAAGAAGGTGTCGGCGATCGGCTACTGCATCGGCGGCACGCTGATGGCGACGACGCTCGCCTACATGGCGGCGCGCGGCGATGACCGGATCGCGGCCTGCACCTTCTTTACCGCCCAGGTCGACTTCACCGAGCCGGGCGAGCTCGGCGTGTTCATCGACGAGGACCAGCTGGCCAGCGTCGAGCAGCTGATGAGCAAGAAGGGCTATCTCGAAGGTGCCGAGATGGCGACCACCTTCAACATGCTGCGCGCCAACGACCTCATCTGGTCGTTCGTGGTGAACAACTACCTGATGGGCAAGGACCCCTTCCCCTTCGATCTCTTGTTCTGGAACGCCGACGCCACGCGCATGCCGGCGGCCATGCACAGCTACTACCTCCGCAACATGTACCAGAAGAATCTGCTGGCGAAGCCGGGCGGGCTTACCATCGACAACGTGCCGATCGACCTCCGCAAGATCACCATCCCGGTCTACCTGCAGGCCGGCAAGGAGGACCACATTGCGCCGGCGAAATCGGTCTACAAGGCAACGCAGCTGTTCAGCGGGCCGGTGCGCTTCATGCTGGCGGGCTCGGGCCACATCGCGGGCGTCGTCAACCCGCCGCGCAACAAGAAGTACCAGCACTGGCTGAACGAGACGGCGAAGAATCCGTCGACGCTCGAGGAATGGCGGGCGGGCGCCCAGGAGTTCCCCGGCTCGTGGTGGAACGACTGGGACAAGTGGCTGTCGGCCAAGTCCGGGGCCAAGGTGCCGGCGCGCGTGCCCGGCACTGGCGGGCTGCCGGCGATCGAGGATGCGCCGGGGAGTTACGTGAAGGTGCGGACGATCGAGTGAGTCATGGTCTTCCGGACCCTTCGACAGGCTCAGGGCAGGCCGCGAGCCCTCTGCCCTGAGCGAAGCCGAAGGGTCCGGCTCGCTCTTGAGCTTGAGCGAGCCGGAGGCTCGCGGTCCAGAAGAGCACGAGGTCATCTTCCGGGAAGATAACCTACGTAATTAAAAAGATCAATAACAAATGACCAGAGTGCACTCCCGAATTATTGCGTGCCAGGGAGCGCGTTAATTCGCAGCTACTCCAATATCTGGTTATCCGGACGGCTCGCACCACCTACTGCTGGAAATATCGCTCGAGTTTATGCGCCGCATTTCAGGATGGCCGTCAGTGCCGCCACCAGCCGGCGGGTATCGTCCTCCGTCCCGACGGTGATGCGAAGCCAGGCGCCCGTTCGCGGTTTGTTGAAGTGCCTTACCAGGACCGCGCGCTGGCGCAGCGCCGAGGCCAGCTCCAGCCCGCCCCGCGCCGGGTGCCGCGCGAAGACGAAGTTCGTGGCTGATGGCAGGACGACGAAGCCCAGCCTCTCAAGCTCCCGCGCCATCGCCTCGCGTCCGGCGACGATCCGGGCGCAGGTCTCGCGGAAATAGGCATCGTCGCGTAGCGACGCGGTGGCGCCGGCCTGGGCGATGTGGCCGAGCGGATAGGAGTTGAAGCTGTCCTTCACGCGGGTGAGCGCCTCGATCAGCCCGGCGTCGCCCAACGCATAGCCGACGCGCAGACCGGCCAGCGCGCGCGACTTGGACATGGTCTGCACGACCAGCAGGTTGGGATGACGCGCGATCAACGGCACCGCGCTCTCGCCGCCGAAATCGACATATGCCTCATCGACCAGCACCGGGATGTCGCGATGCTCTTCGAGCAGCCGCGCGATCACCGCGCGCGGCAAGGCGATGCCGGTCGGAGCGTTGGGATTGGCGAACACGATCGCCCCCGCCTCGCGCCGGTAATCCTCGACGCGCAAGCGCAACTCGCTGTCCAACGGGACGGTCTCGTAAGCAACGCCGAATAACTGTGCCCACACCGGATAGAAGCTGTACGTGATATCGGGAAACAGCAGCGGCTTGGCCTGCTTCAGCAGCGCCACGAACGCATGGGCGATCACCTCGTCCGAACCGTTGCCGACGAACACCTGCTCGGGCCTGACGCCATGATGGTCGGCAAGCGCCTGGCGCAGCTCTGTCGCCTCGGGATCTGGATAGAGGCGCAGACCACCGGCCACCGCCTGCATCACCTCGACGGCGCGCGGCGAAGGCCCGAAGGGGCTCTCGTTGGTGTTGAGCTTCACCAGATCGGCGATGCGCGGCTGCTCGCCTGGCACATAGGGCGAAAGCTCGCGCGCGGTCTGGCTCCAGAACGGGTTCATCAGGCATCCGGTCGGTTGAGCGCCGGCTTATGCCATTGCTCGATCACAAGGTCGAGCGGCCGTTCAAGCCCACCTTGGCGTAATAGGCGTCCATGGCATTTATGTCGCCCTTCTTGAAGAACGCGCCAACATAGCCGTCGGGCCGGACCAGCACGCAATCGCCAGGCGACAGGTCGTAGCCCTCGCGCACATGGCCATGCACGTCGACGATGTCGCCGCGCTCGCCGACCGAATGGATGACAAGCCCGGCGCGCGCAGGACCGAGCGCGCCCCGCTCGACGTCGTAGGCCAGCAACGACCAATGCGGTCCGCGGAACAGATCGAACAGACGCACAGGCTGACCGCCGGCGCCGCGACAGACGGCGTCAGGGGCACGCTGTCCCGCGCGGATCCGCCCGGAGCGTCCACGCAGGTCCAGCACGATCGGCGAGTCGAAGTAGCCGAGGTCGAGCTCCTGCGTATCGCGACCGCGACGTATCGGGCCGCCTTCGCGGGCTGTTTTCAGCAGGCCCGTCGACAAGCCGAGCACGTGCTGGGCGACGGGACGCCGCTCCGCCTCGTAGGTCGCGAGCAGCGCTTGTGGCGCGCCGGCCAGCACAGCAGCGAGCTTCCAGCCAAGATTGTAGGCGTCCTGCACGCTGGTATTGAGGCCCTGCCCTCCGGTCGGCGGATGCACGTGCGCGGCATCGCCGGCGAGGAACGCGCGCCCGACTTGGTAGCGATCGGCCAGACGGACGTTCATCATATAGGCCGACGCCCACACGACCTTGTGCACGATGATGTCGCCGCGCCCGGTTCGGTCGGCGATCAGGTGGTTGAGGCCCGCGGCCGTGAGATCGGGCTCGCCCGGCCGCACGATGCCCGCCTGAAGCTGGAAGAGCGGCGTGCCGCGCAACGGGCAGATCGAGGTGGTCGCGCCGGCCGCGCCGTTCCAGCGATGCCAGCGATCGTCCGACAGGCCGTCCAGCACAAGGTCGGCGACCAGCGCGCGGCCCGGCAGGGTCTCGCCGGGAAAGCCGATATCGAGCGTTTGCCGCACGATACTGCGGCCGCCGTCGGCGCCCACCAGATAGCGCACGCGCAGCGTCTCCTCGCCGGCATCGGACTTGAGCCGCGCCGTCACGCCCTCCTCGTCCTGCTCGAAGCCCAAAAGCTCGGTGCGTGACGTCACGGCATGCCCTAGCTCGGCCAGGCGTTCGCGCAGCAGGCTCTCGTTGATGTTCTGCGGCAACATCAGCGGCAGGCCGTAGGGCTCCGCCGGAGTCGGTTCGCGACCCTCCATCATGACGCTGTCCTTGAACGTCTCGCCGTCATAGGTCCGCAGCAAGGGGTAGGGTCCGCCGGCCGCGACCATGCGGTCGAGCAGGCCGAGATCCTCGAACAGCTCCAGGCTGCGCGGCTGGACGCCCTTGCCGCGCGAGCCGGGAAACGCCCCGTCGGACCGGTCGATCAGGCGGAAGGAAACGCCGCGTCGCGCCAGGTCGATCGCCAGGGTGAGGCCGGCGGCGCCGGCACCGCAGATCAGGACATCTGTGTGCATAATACACATATCGGATCGGCGCTCGACGCGGTCAAGCAGGAATGTGCATAATACACGGAATGAGAACCGACCTGCGCCAGCTCCACGAGGCCCTGCTCGACCTGATGGCGTTCCTGAACCGGCCGCAGCCCG
>Ga0209909_100395_pt1 | contig 30680 bp, 24 predicted proteins | sample FECB22metaG_FD_188302 | JGI IMG/M metagenome (GOLD analysis project Ga0209909, IMG submission 188302) | Cyanobacterial communities from the Joint Genome Institute, California, USA - FECB-22 (SPAdes) (version 3) | ecosystem: Environmental > Aquatic > Thermal springs > Hot (42-90C) > Microbial mats... | reverse complement strand
CCTCGACCAACCAGCAGCAGCTGGGCATCGAGCAGGTGATGGGGGCGTTGCAGAACATCCGCCAGGCCAGCCAGCAGACGGCCGCCGGCACCCGGCAGGTCGAGGCCGCGTCCGCCAACCTCACCGAGCTCGCCCAGGCCCTCATGGCCCTGGCCGAACGCTACCGGCACTGAGCCCACACCTGGACCGCGTCGCTCCGGATCGGCGGAGCCCGGAGAAACTCAGCCGCGATGCGCCGGTCGATGCGGGGCCTGCCTCCGGGAAGCGGTAGCGGCGCGCCCGCGGGCCGCCCGGACGCGCACGATGTCGGCCATCCCGACCGGCCGCGGCGGAGCCTCCCCGGTGAACGGCATCCGGCTGCGGACATCGCCGTAATAGTCCGCCCCCCCCATCCCGAATCCGCCGGCGACGACGGGACCGTCGAGGAGGGGCTCTCCGGCCGAAGCTCCGGCACTGACGAGGACGATGAGAGGGACCGCGAGGAGGATGCGCATGGTCGCATGCGTACACGGACCTGCGCCAGCTTTGCGGCGGCGTCGGTCACGATGGCGTGCGCGGGGCCGGCAGCGCCGCCGTCAGATGCCCGCGTCGATGCCGCGACAGCGCGTCGGATGCGCCCGCGACTTCTGCCAGCCGGTCCGCCCCTGCGCGAAGCCGACCTCCAGGAAGTGGACCAGCGGGTTGACGCCCGCCGCGCGGACATCCGGATTCGCGTCGAGATACCCGTCGGTGCTGAAATGCCCGCTCGGATCACGGCCCTCGCGCCAGCCGAGATCGAGGTAGTGTCGCGCCAGACCGTGGGGGTACTGGCACGTGTCGGCGTACCAGCTCCTGTAATACTCCTCATCGAAACCCGGGAGCGGAGTCTCCAGGTAGCGCTCCAGCCCATATCGATCGCGGATGTGGCCGGTGATGCGTGCGGCCACCGCCGCGTAATCGCGCAGATGCGTCCCGTCGATGAAGGCGTCATCCTCCGCCAGCCCGAACCGGGCCCCGCGCAGCGACGCGAACGGATCGAAGAACGAGACGCCCCGGCGCACGCACACGTCGCGGAGGAGATCGGAATACACCTCGACCGCTGCGGGGTCGCGCTCGGAGGCCTTCGAGACCGGCGTGGGCGGCAGCGCCGACACCAGCGTGTCGAGGGTCCAGGCCTGGAAGCGATCGACCATGCGATCCGCGTGGCTGGAGAAGTCCTCGGTCGCCGATCTCGCGAGCGCCGACGGCGAGCGGATGTCGTTGGTCCCGACGATCAGGATCGCGAGGAAGGCCGGCAAGGGCGCGCGCAGCAGGTCGAGGGCGCGGCGATAGGAACCCGCCGTCGAACCCGCGAGACCGACATTCAGGACGGGACGGGAAACGACCGGTCGCGGCAGGTGAGCCGCGTGCGAATCGCCCGCGAGCACGATGCAACCACTCGGTGCAGCGTCGAAGACGGCCTGGATGTGGCCGATCTTGTGACGTCGGAGGGCGTTGCTGCGGAGCGCCCTCACGGCCTCGATAAAGCCCATACGAATCTTGAACACCGCCCCCGCGTCCCGCACCGTAGGAGGCTCAGTTTTCCCAAGTCCAGTCATTCTCGCGCACGGCGCCGCTTTTTGACGCCGGCGGTGTTGCCGGGTGACAGAGGCCGTGACGCCGGCCGGATCATGAATGCTGGCCGGCGGCGGAACCGATTTCACCCGCGCGCTGTTGTGGAGCCCTCCGCGATCGTGCAATGGAGCCGCCCCTGCCGGCGCCGCCGACCGCCACGCATCGGCCTCGTGCTCTCGTTCTTGTTCGATCACATGGTCCGCGGCTACTTATCATTCACGCCTTTCAAGTTGAGAGACCTTCATCCGGCGCCGGTGGCGCGGCGGCACGTCTTTTTCATCCACGGGTTCGACGCCCGCAGCGGCATCCGCTTCCCCGCCTTCTTCAAGCGGGAACTCCACCGTCACACGGCCCGGTTCGGGGCGATGCCGCGCGCCGTCTCGGAGATCCGGACCGACCCCGATGGTCTGAGCCGGAGCTGGGAGGTCGGCGCGCCGGCAGACGGGGACGGCGCGGCCGTCCGCTGCGAGACCCTGGTCTGGAGCGATATCGTCCATTCGGATCTCGCGCGCCCCGCGTCGCGCAAGCTCGCGCTGCTGGCCCGGAGCGCCGTAGCGGGGCTCACGCAGGGATTGTTCTTCAAGACGTCCCGGTTCGGATGGCCCTACACCCTGCTGAGCGCCTTCCCGTTCTTCGTCGCCTTCGTCGCCCCGGCGCTGCTGATCGCGCTCGGCACCGCGATCTTCGCCGCCGTCAGCCCGTCGGCGGTGGCGGACACGGTCTGCGTGGCGCTGTTTCTCGCCGCCGCCGCGCTCGCCTTCCTGTACGGCGCCAAGAAGGCGCTGGGCCGCCTGTTCTTCTGGCATATCCTGAGCATCCGCATCTTCTTCTGGCAGCATGCGACGGGCCGGCGACCGGATTACGTGGACCGGATCGCGGTCTTCCGGGACCGTGTTCTGGCCGAAATGGCGCACTGGCGTGCGAACCCCGCGGACGCGCCCGACGAGGTCCTGATCGTGGGCCATTCCCTGGGCGCCGCCATGGCGGTCGAGGTCGCCGCGCAAGTCCTCGCGCGCCTCGGGACCGACGATCGAGCGCATCCGCGGCTGTCCCTGGTCACGCTGGGCTCGGGGTTGCCCTTCGTCGCGCTTCAGCACGAGGCCCGCACGTTGCGCCGAGACATCGCGACGCTCGTCTTCAGCGACCGCATCGTCTGGTGCGACTACCAGGCGCCCCAGGACTGGCTCAACTGCTACGGTTTCAATCCGATCTTCGATCTCGGATTCGGACGACCGGCGTTCCTCGCCTGCAACCCGCTCATCCGCTCCGCAGGAGTCAAGGACAGGATACCGGAGGACGACTACAAGCGCCTGCGCCTCAAGCCTTTCCACATGCACTTCCAGTTCCTGAAAGCCAATTTCAGGCCGGGTGAGTACGATTTCTTCGAGATGATCCTCGGCCGGCAATCGCTGCTCGACCGCGCCCTGAGGCCGATCTGCCGCCGCGCTGCCGAACCCAAGACCGGTGCGTGACCCTGCCCCCGGCTGAAGGGCCTCTCCGCCCCGGTGGAAGGTCCGGACACGATCCGACGGTCCGAGCCGCCGGATATCAGACGGCCACATTCGCGTCGTCAGCCTCCGCCGGAGCGCCGCGGCGTCACGGGTGCAGGAGCGGACCGGAGCGAGGGATGGGTGTGAGCGTGTTACCGGATTTCGTTTCGCCGAGGAGCGCTCTCGTCGGGGTGCTGCTGGCGGTGCTCGCCGCGCCGGTGGCGGGTGAGGCCGGCTGGATGGGGCCGGAGGCGCAGCCGCTGTTCGTCAACGAGGCCAATCCGGCCGGCTACAACTACGCGCCGAGCGTCATCACCGAGAACGGGACCACCGACATCTGGTGGTGCGGCCAGGGCAAGACCGACGTCATCTTCCACCGTTCCTACACGCCGCAAACCGGCTTCTCGCCGGCGCGGATCGTGTTCCAGCCGACGCCCGGCTCCTGGAACCGGCAGTACGTCTGTGATCCCAGCGTGATCCGTGGCCGCTTCGTCAACCCGGCGGACGGACAGAGCTACGCCTACGCGATGTATTACTCGGGAGCCGACAACCTACCCGGACACAACAACCAGACGGGCCTCGCCTTCTCGAACGACAAGGTGACGTGGGTCGACTACCCGGAACCGGTCATCAAGCCGATCAACCCGGTCGTCGCGCAGGGCAATTACGGCACCGGCCAGCCCGCGACCTTCTCTGACGGCCGGTCCGGCGTCTTCGTCTTCACGACGGATCTCACCGGGCCGCAGGGCGTGCGGGGCTTCGGGGACCTCTACGTCCGGCACACGGCCGACGGCGTGCATTTCGGGGCGCCGGCGCGGGTCCCCAACGTCGCCACCGACGGCTCGACCATCAACCCGAACTCGGATTTCGCCTACGACCCCAAGGCGGGCGAGGTCTACGTCATCACCGGGCTGCCAGGTCGCGTGTGTCAGCAGGTGGCCTGCAAGGACCCGCGGCGCAATCCGGACCGGGAAACCTACCAGATGGGTCTGTTCAAGATGCCCCTGAAGGCGGTGCTGAGCGGCGCGCCGGCCACTTGGACGCCCTTGGGCTACCTGAACTCCGACGTCACCGGTTTCTACCTGAACCACAGCCCCGGCTTCCAGCGCGACGGAGCCGGCTCGCTGACGCCGTTCCTGCCGGACGTCACGGTGTTCTTCTCGGGCGGCGACCCCTACCCCGGTACGTGGCGGATCACCGAGGCGCGGCGGCCCAGCGGCGCCGACCGCCTTCCCCTGCGGCGCGCCTTCGGGCCCGACGGCCACTGGGTGACGACCGGCTTTATCGGGCCGGGCTACACGGTCGAGCGCAGCGTCGGCACCGCGTTTACGCTTCCGGCCCCTGGGACCGCGATGCTGATGAGCTGCGCGGCGGGGCAGAACCACTTCCTCAGCCGGGACCCGCGGTGCGAGGGCCAGACGCCCCTCGGCCAGACCGGCTACGTCTACGAGGCGCACAGGCCGGGCAGCCACCCGATCTACCGCTGCATCGCCGGCGGCCAAGATCATTTCGTGTCGACGGCAGCGGACTGCGAGGGACACACGTCCGAAGGTTTGCTCGGTTACGCCCTCGACTGAGGATGCGTCGCGTGGCGCGGCGACTCAATCGACTGTTCAGCCCGTGCAGCAATGCGCGGAAGCAACTGCGCAAATCTCCGTGGGCAGCTGAGCCGCCGCGACCCTGACCGATGCCGACGGGCCAAGTTTGTGCCCGTCGCTCGTACACTTCCCGGTAAGGCTACCGATTCGCCGAAAATACTCGCGCAGTTAATTCGGACTTAACCCTAACCGGTATTCTTAGGCATCCCCGAGAATCGGGTTGCTCCGGTTGGAAAGATAGCGATCCATGTCCTCCATCACCCTGTCGGCCGCGACGCGCCAGAACCTGCTCTCGCTGCAGGACACCGCCCAGCTGATGGCGACCACGCAGAACCGTCTCGCCACCGGCAAGACGGTCAACTCCGCCCTCGACAACCCGACCAACTTCTTCACCTCTCAGGCCCTCGACGGCCGCTCCTCGAGCCTGAACACGCTCCTCGACGGCATCTCCAACGGCATCCAGTCGATCCAGGCCGCCAACCAGGGCATCACCTCGATCCAGAAGCTCGTGGACCAGGCCAAGTCGATCGCCAACCAGGCGCTCTCGACCCAGCTCTCCACCACCGGCACCGCCGCCAACGCCTACAGCGCCAGCACCGCCTCCCAGACGGTCCTGCTGACGATCAACGGCAGCTCGGTCTCCGCAACGGTCGCCGCCTCCTCGAGCATCAGCGCCACCGTTGCGGCCCTGAACTCTGCGGTCAGCTCGGCCTCGACCGCGTCGAGCGGCTCGTTCGGCGCCGGCGCGATCTTCTCGGTCGACAGCACCGGCACCAAGATCGTCCTGAACGCCCAGGCGGACGTCGAATTCCAGAACTCCGGCAGCCAGACGGCGCTCGGCTTCACCGCCTCGGCCACCACCGCCTCGACCTACGGCACCGCCGCCAGCACCGTCGTCTCCAGCGACCTGTCGATCTCGGGCGTGACGCAGCGCGCCTCGCTGGCGAACCAGTACAACAACCTGCTCAACCAGATCACGCAGCTCGCCGGCGACGCCAGCTACAACGGCGTCAACCTCATTGCCGGCAAGGGCAATGACTTGAACATCAAGTTCAACAACACCGGCAGCTCGACCCTCAACGTCGCCTCGGTCGACGCCACGGCGAGCGGTCTCGGTCTGTCGTCGATCACCAGCTCGAACAACTCGTCGAGCCAGAACGGTCTCGGCAACTTCCTGCTGAACTCGGACGTCAACAAGACCCTGGCGACCCTGACCAGCGCCGGCAACACGCTGAACTCCGCGGCGAGCTCCCTGGGCTCGAACCTGTCGGTCGTTCAGAACCGTCAGGACTTCTCCAAGCAGCTGATCAACGTGCTGAGCACGGGTTCGGCCAACCTGACGAACGCCGACCTGAACCAGGAAGCGGCGAACTCGCAGGCGCTGTCGACCCGTCAGTCGATGGGCATCTCGGCCCTGTCGCTGGCCAACTCCGCACAGCAGGGCGTCCTCCAGCTCCTGCGGTAAGCAACCGTCTTTTCAACTAATGAGGTGGCCGGAGCTCTGCTCCGGCCGCTTTCGATCGAGCGCACATCATGCAAGCGCGCGCGGGTAAAAGCGAAACTGTCATGACCGACTGCCGAACGATCACTCAGCTTCGTCGGGAGCTGGCATCGACAAATTCGACTCGCTCGACAATTGCCAAGTGAGGGCTTGCAGAGCTTCGTGCCAAAATACAATCAGATCAGGACCGCAGAAATTCCCCGATTGAAAAATTTCGAGATAACGCGGATCTTCTCGGCGTGACTTTAGGGCCCGACACGTGAGCACCACTCTGCCAGCAAGGTCGGCTTCTGGGCTTCCGACAGGCTAGGGGTCGCGGCTGGACCGGGTCGAAACCGGACTGCGACCTTCGCCGACCGCGAGCGGAGGCTTGTGGCACCTCGCCGCGTGCCGCGGACTCGTCGTGGACGGCGACTCACTTTAGCCCGGCGTCATGCCGAAGGTCCCATCGTCTCGACGCGCCCGGCCGCGTTTGGACCCTCGCCCTGGCATGCTGGCGGCGCAGACGTCCGAACCGTCGACCGCCACTGAGCCGGTAGAGCGTGTGGGCATTCCCGGCCGAAAGCGCGGGAGACACCCCGCCGTCGCGCTGGCGCGGCTACAGGCTGACGGCCGCGCGGCCAGCGAGCTGAACCGGAATGTCGCCCGGTGACGTGCTGCGCATCGAGGAGTGCCCTCGATGTCTGCCAACGGACCACCCCGCTCCCGAACTCTTGCGAGCCCATGCCTCAGGCGCTCGCCGCCGGAGCTTCATCGTTCAATATCGTCGCAAGGACGGGATCAATGGAGTCTGGGTAATTTGCAGCCCGTGTGACTACGTCTTCGAGGACGCATTTTTCGACGTAGGCTTCCACTTGCTTGCTGAGGGATACCCCATTGCTCCTGGCCAAATGCTCGATGGCTCTGCGCAAATCGTCGCGCACATGAAACGAGATGCTGTTGCGTCGCCGCTCGTGCACAGCGAGTCGTGGGCGGCCAGGCCGACGCGTCGGCTGTTCAGTAGGCGTCGTTGACATGTAGGGCTCGCTGCGCGCGCTGTCGGGATCAGGATCGCTGCTGGGATGACGGAACGCGCGGCATCGGCGAGACCCGATGCAGGAGGGACAGCTCGCTCGGCGCAGGCTGTCAGCGCGCAGGGTTGGAGCCGACCTTGAACGGTCGACGCTCAGCTGGGCCGGGCGCGCGGATCGAATGACAGGCAGCTGGGTCGCTCTCCCCCGGCCGCCATGTCCATCAGGGAGACTGCTCTTACCGTAGGAGCTGGAGGACGCCCTGCTGGGCGGAGTTGGCCAGCGACAGGGCCGAGATGCCCATCGACTGGCGGGTCGACAGCGCCTGCGAGTTCGCCGCCTCCTGGTTCAGGTCGGCGTTCGTCAGGTTGGCCGAGCCCGTGCTCAGCACGTTGACCAGCTGCTTGGAGAAGTCCTGGCGGTTCTGAACGACCGACAGGTTCGAGCCCAGCGTGCTCGCCGCGGAGTTCAGGCTTGCGTCGGCTTTGGTCAGAGTCGCCAGGGTCTTGTTGACGTCCGAGTTCAGCAGGAAGTTGCCGAGACCGTTCTGGCTGGTCGAGCTGTTCGAGTTGGTGATCGAGGTCAGGCCGAGGCCGTTCGAGGTCGCGTCGACCGAGGCGACGTTGAGGTTGGAGCTGCCGGTGTCGTTGAACTTGATGTTCATGTCATTGCCTTTGCCGGCAATGAGGTTGACGCCGTTGTAGCTGGCGTCGCTGGCGAGCTGCGTGATCTGGTTGAGCAGGTTGTTGTACTGGTTCGCCAGCGAGGCGCGCTGGGCCGTGCCCGAGATCGACAGGTCGCTGGAGACGACGGTGCTGGCGGCGGTGCCGTAGGTCGAGGCGGTGGTGGCCGAGGCGGTGAAGCCGAGCGCCGTCTGGCTGCCGGAGTTCTGGAATTCGACGTCCGCCTGGGCGTTCAGGACGATCTTGGTGCCGGTGCTGTCGGCCGAGAAGATCGCGCCGGCGCCGAAGGCGCCGCTCGACGCGGTCGAGGCCGAGCTGACCGCGGCGTTGAGGGCGGCCACCGTCGCGCTGATGCTCGAGGAGGCGTTGATGGTGGCGGAGACCGAGCTGCCGTTGATCGTCAGCAGGACTGTCTGGGAGGCGGTGCTGGCGCTGTAGGCGTTGGCGGCGGTGCCGGTGGTGGAGAGCTGGGTCGAGAGCGCCTGGTTGGCGATCGACTTGGCCTGGCTGACCAGCTTCTGGATCGAGGTGATGCCCTGGTTGGCGGCCTGGATCGACTGGATGCCGTTGGAGATGCCGTCGAGGAGCGAGTTCAGGCTCGAGGAGCGGCCGTCGAGGGCCTGAGAGGTGAAGAAGTTGGTCGGGTTGTCGAGGGCGGAGTTGACCGTCTTGCCGGTGGCGAGGCGGTTCTGCGTGGTCGCCATCAGCTGGGCGGTGTCCTGCAGCGAGAGCAGGTTCTGGCGCGTGGCGGCCGACAGGGTGATCGAGGACATGAACTGTTTACTTCCTGGCTGGTTCCACCGATTCGCGGTGAAAGCATTAACCAGAGCCGCGGGTTTACCCTGGGTTAATCACAGACACATCTCAGCAAAGTTTTGTCGGCTGAAACAGGACTGACAGGCGCGAGCCAACATCTTAGCCACTTACGATAAATCAGAAGCCGATGGATTTTACCACTGGTTGCAATTTTGATCATAAATGATCGACCGTGATTCAGCGTCGATCCGCGCCACTGCTACTGTCGCCGCTCCCAAAGACCACTCTTAAGATCTTGAATCTGATCAAGGTCAAACAGAGCCGAGTGGAGCCCCTCGCCGATCAACGACAGACGGGGTCACGTCGACCGCATCCTGCAGCGCAGGCAGACTGATGGCTCAGCGGTCAGCGAGCTGCCCCGGAACGTCACCCGGTGGCGCTCCGCGGCAGCGGCGCGCCACGCTTCGGCGCTGCTCTAGTCAGGCGAGACAACCTTCGACAAGGTTTGGCGCTTCTGGATCTACGCTCTTCCTGCGGTTCGAGCGGCCGAGCGGTTGACGGGACGGCTCTGCAAGCTTGTAGCGACGGCAGATCGTCTCTCCGAATAGCCGGGAGCCACCATCGGGTAGTCGTAAGGAAGGCCCCACTTCGCCCAGTGTCTCCGGGGTCAGGCCAATCAGTCCTTCAAAGGATCAGGTTTCTGACCGTCTGGAAGCATCTGCTTGAGCCTGTCGCGCACCACTTCCGCGCTGAAGGGCTTGCCGACGAAATGCGCCCCCTCCGGCATCTCGCCGGGACCAGGCTTATGACGCCCCGAGGCTACCAGAATGCTCACGTGAGGCCAGTGTTGGGCAGTCTCGCGTGCCAGCCTGAAGCCATCCATCGCTCCCGGCATATTCACGTCGGTGAAGAGGACGACGATCGAGACATGGTGCCCGTGTAGCACCGCTAGGGCTTCCTCGGCGTTCTCGGCCTCGAAGGTCCGAAATCCCGCATCCTCCAAGATGTCGAGCGCGGTCATGCGGACCAGCACGTCATCGTCGACAACGAGGGCGCAGGGCCGACGATCTGTTGGACTCGGATCCATGCCCTGCCTGCGGCCTGAGGTGGTCGTGGCCACTGGCCCGACAATCTGCATTTGAAGACGCGCGATTGACTACGAAGGGCCCGCACTTCCAATCTAGGTGGTCATGCCTGATCCTACGTCAAAGCAGGTTGGCGGGTGATCTGTGGGACGGCGGGAAGCGCGTCTTCCGCGGGCGCTGCACCGGATCCCTCAATGGTGTTGATCAGATCGGCTTCAGAGACTTGGCGTCCGTCTGGATCGCGCACAGTGATGTCACTGTACCCCTTGGCCAAAAAATCTCGCAGCTTCTCAAGCGCCCAGTCTGCAGTCGGGCATTGACAGGTCACGCTGCCATCAGCTCGCATGCCACGGACTTCATAGACGAGGCGTGCGTTCATCATACATCAATCCCAGCCGCGCCTAGTATCGCGCGCTGCTTCATGATGCTGATGCGATATGTGCGGATGGCTTGATCTAAGTCGCTCGCGCCAGGATCGCTCCCATTGCGGAGGGTCGCCGCCGTTATAGCAAGGGCTTCAATCACCTGTTCGTCCAGCGCAATTGTCAGCGCAATTCGGCGATGAAGGCGATCGGCCCGGATATCGGTAGTTCTTTTTGGCTCCGACATAGCTGCCCAACGGCTATTTGGGGCAATTGTTCGCGGTGAAAATGCGATGGAGCGCTATCAGACATTTCTGAGCGAAGGGCACGAAGAAGCCCGCGCCGGGGCCGGGCGGGCCTTTCTAGATTCAAGCCTCGGGGGATGTGGGGCCGAATCTGGGTCAATGATAACGCGTTCGTCAGCGATGGAAGCCCCGCGCGGCGGTGCCGGCGGGGCTGGAGGAAGCGCGCGCAGATGATGGCGCTCAGCGGCTACTTGCTGCTGCCGCCACCGCCGCCGCCCTGAGGAACAGCGCGCTCAGGCTGGTTGGCATTCCCGGCGGACGACGAGCTGTTAGAAATCGTGTCGGCCGGCTGCCCGGTTGGTGAAGCCGTCACGGCGCCATTGCTACCGGTCGTGCTGTTCTGCGGCGCGACTACGCCCGGCGCGCCAGGAGCGGAGGGTGTAGCGGGAGTCGCCGCGGGAGCCTGTGCAGAGGCCCCGCCTGCGAGGAGGCTGAAGACGGCGGCGGCTGCGAGAACGCGATGGCGCATGAGACCCTTCCTTCGAGTTGAAGGCTGACAAACGCGCTCGCTTGAGAGTTGGTTCGATAGCACGAAGCCAAGGCAGGCTCGAAAGAGCCCCGCGCGGCCGGGCCGGCGGGGCTTCGATGGCGCTATCTTAATTCGCAGCAGCCCTTTGCGCCTCCTCGACCACCCGCACGACTTCCGCGGCGGCCGGGACCTTCTCGGGCTGGAGGATCGACGGGGTCATCTTCAGCATAGACACCACCTCGACGAGAGCTCCGATCTGATCCGGGCCGAACTCCTTCAATCCCCTGGATAAGCACCGCAGGAGCTTCTCGCCGGCGTCGACCTTGGACACGAATGCATCTGGCTGCCTGATATTATGAAGCGCCATGTTGGCGAAGGTCGAGCAACTTCGAGCTGATCGGCGTTCAGGTCCAGCTTCTTGATATCCTCTGGGGCTGGGCGCTTGTAGTAAACCGACCCTCATGGCGCATCGCCTCGCTCCACTTGGCCGAACAGCCTGAAACGATGAAGGGCGCATCGGCGGAGGCCAATGCGCCCGAGGGGACCGGCGAGGACGTTGCGGGCTTCGCTGCCCGCTCGGCGCGCCTTGTCGGCGGCTTGGCGATCTCAGGCGGCCTCGGCGACCTGCGCCAGCACCGGCGGGATCGCCAGATCGAAGCGGGCGAAGATCTCGTCCCAATCCGAGTCGTTCCCGGCCCAGGTGTTGGCCGTCCTGTCCAGCGGGATGAGATGCACGCGCGGATCGGCCGCTGCGTCCGCTTCGAGCTGCGTGAACTGCGGCAGGTAGACGAAGGCCATCTCGAACGGCAGCGCCGGAAAGCGGCTCGCCAGATAGGTGCAGAGGTCGTTGATCTCGGAGATCTTCATGACCTCAGGGTCATTCATGTAGGGCCATGCTCGCGCCTCCCCGTGGTGACCGAGAAAGCGGACAAAAAGCGTTGGCGTCGGCTCGCTCAACATGGATATCATCTTGTTGAACTTGTGTGCGAGCTTGCTCTTTCCTGTCTCTAATGCTTCTTGAGTAATATAGGGGATGACGTTCGCGTCACGCGGGAACTCGTGGTGATAAGAAACGCCGTAATTTTGGCAAATAATCTCAAATTTATTCACGGCGACATCGCTGCACAGGTGCTTGCCCTGCGTTTCGAAGATAGAGCGAACGGCGGAGAAAGGCGTAACCAGCCAGTCGAATAGACTTTTAGGCTGACCCGGGAAGCATCGGTTGATCTGGTGCGTGACTTGGCAGAGCGCACCCAGGCTTACAATCCGCTCGAAGCGCATAGAACATCGTTCCGATTGTGCATTTCGATACGCACAGGTTTTCCACTAACCGAGGGAATGCTCGGCCATTGCCCATGGAACAGCGCCGAAAACGCCGCGGCCACGAGCGAATGTTCAGTTTTGTACCTAGCGGTTGACGCGGATTCAGCGTTGCAACTTAAAGATTCAATCGCAAGGCCGTGAACGGGAAAACCCCGCGTGGCAGCGGCCAGCGGGGCTCATCGGTTGTGAGGTGTTGTGCCGAAGACACGTTGTAGTTGGGTTGCGCACAACCTAACGGGTTCATCGGGCACGAAAAACCGCCGCGGCCGGAGCCGGGCGGTTCAGGTGGTCTCGCAGATGTCCAGATTTCCGAGGGCCACCAAGGCGCGGTCCTTCGCGGGTTGCTTCTCGGCGTGCGGGTCCTCGCCCAGCTTCGCCCGCGCCAATCGTTAGCTCGCCGCCCGCCGTACATCGGTAGCCGCGAGCAGTCCGACGCGACCGAGGGTCTCCCGCTTGGTCAGACCGATGGCATTGCGGTATTGGACGATCCACTGTCGCGATCCGCCTGCGCTCACTCGCAGACCGAAGCCGTGAGATCGTCGTCGAACACGACGAGGCGATCCTCTCCGGCCGGGGACTGCGCGGCGGCGGCGGTCTGATTGGTGAGGCGCATTCCGGTAAGCACCCGGTAAGTAGGCGGAGCGTTTTCAGCGGTGCCCGACGTTCGACAATCAGAGGGTACATCGAATTTCGAGAGCGCGATCAAGCTGTCGACGGCGCCGGTAAGCACGACATGCGTGTCCTGGTGCCCGGAGCCTAGTCCTCTTGATCAGCGGGTCCTAGGTTCGAACCTTAGTGCGCCCACCAAGCCTTCCAGGCACGTTGCCGAGCCTCGCGGCATCAAACCCCTCGGGTCTTCTACGCAGCCGGCACGTCGGACAGCGGCGGCGCGCGAAACGCGATCTCGACTTGTCGGAGCCGTCCCGGTTAGCTGCCGGGGCGTGGATCGTCGGGGCAGGAGGGCGCCATGACGGGACTTCGGCTGCGCGTGCCCGTCGCTGGGTGTGGTCCCCGCGTCGATCGCGCGGGCGCGGCACCCCGGCCCTCTCGCGGGCACAGCGGTGGGGAAGCGGAATGACGTCCACGGCTCTCGCCGTCATGATGGCCGGCGTGCTGGGTGCCTTCTGCACGATCGTCTTCGCGGTCGACTGGGTGCCCGGCTCCGTCGTCGGATTGCCGAACCTGCCGAGCCGGCGCGTGATCGGCCTGTGGCTCTACAACGGCGCTCTGTGCCTCGCCCTGGCCGCCTGGCTGGTCTGCACGTACTTCTGCACCGTCGACGGCTACGACGACATCCCCGCGGTGCGCGACAGCTACTGCAAGCCGCGCGCGACGATCGGCGCGTGATCGCTCCTGCTCCGGATGCGGCGGGGTGCCGGGCGCCGTAGCGGCGCGGCTCTCGGCGAGTCCCGCCGGGGTCATGGCCCCTTCCGGTGTCCCAAGTCGGAAGGAGGCGCCCGCGGCCGAGACAGCCGCGCCTCGAGCCCGCCCCCGGACCGAAGTCGGGGCTCGGGCTCGGGCTCGACTCGGACTCGGACTCGGACTCGGACTCGGCGAGCGTCCCCGTCTCAGCCCGATCGGGAACAGCTCTAGCTCAGCTTGTCGTCGGGCTCGGTGGGCTCCACGCTCGGGCCCAGCGCGCTGCCCGCGGCCGCCTCGGTCCGGCCGTGCTGGTCCCGGCTCGGGACCCCACCAGGCTGCGGGCCGCGCCTGTCATGCGGGTGCATCGCGCGACGGTCGGCGCGGGCCATCTCCTTGTGGGTCGGGATGTACCGCCAGGGCGCCGGCGCAGTCCCCAGGCGAAGCACTGAAGGGGACCGTGTCAGAAACACCGCGAGCAGCACCCACGGAATGACGAACACGGCGAAGGCGGTGAGGCCCATGACGATTCCTCGGAGATTTCAACAGTAACAGTTGAAACTCCGACCGCTCAGTACTGATCCCATTAGCGCCGCACCAATCGATACTGCACCGCAACGCGGCCTTCGAGCTTCGCCACGCAGAACACCGTCGTATCGGCCCGGGAGAACGACGGATCTGCGCGGTGCGGCGCGGGACGCGTGCCAGCCGCGGCGGCGCGCATCCGCCGGTTCGGCGTGCCCCGTGCGGGCTGCGGACCAGATTCGTCGGGCCACCGGCCGAGCCGCATCGCCGACGATCGCGAGTTCCTCACGCAGATGCGGCGCCGTGCGGCTGGCCGCAGCCGCGGCGGCGATCTCGGGCCGGCCCGCGACCACGACGGTGCCGCCCGGGTCGCCGCCGGCTCGCCGAGGACGTTGAGTGTTTGGCCGCGCTGCCCGCGCGGCGAAGCGTCGGCGCATCGCCGCCGGACTCGGTCGAGTCACGGATCTCGTCCGCGCGCGGCGGCGGACGGCGATCCCCACCTGGTTGAGGCGTTGGGCTCACGGAGTCAGGTCAAGTACGGCCAGGGTCACCCGCGCGGCGCGACCGGACGCCTGCCCGCCCGCTACGCGGCGACCGGCAGCCGCAAGACGTCGTCCATCGTGATCGGCCGGCCGGCCTCGCAGCAGAGATGCAGCAGGGTCGACTGGCGGAACCGCAGGTCGCCGGTCACCTCCTCGCCGAGCCAGGCGGGCTTGGCGAAGGACTGATCGGCCCGCGCAAGCTCGACTTCGGCCAGGACCATCCCGGCCAGCGAGCCCTGGAAGACGTCGACCTCCCAGGTCAGCCCGTCGTGCGGCACGCAGTACCGGATCTTCTCGATCACGTTGCCGGTGCACACCTGATCGACCATGGCGGCACCGTCGGCATGCGGGATCTCGTACTCGAACTCGGCGCGGGCGATGCCGTCGCGGGCGCCCTTGACCGTGAGCCAGGCCCGCTCACCGTCGAGGCGCACGCGGACCTTCCCCCGCGCGAAATGACCGACCAAGCCGTCCTTCAGCGGCCGAATGGATGTGGCCGCCGCGCGCCAGCCATCGCCTGCCACGAGGAACTTTCGCTCGATCTCTAACCGCATCCAAGCGCCCATTGCTTCGGCCGGACGCCTCGTAGCCCATCGCGGCCGCCGAGTCAGGCGCCCGGCGATCTCCGGTGCGGACGCGCGGGAGCGGGTCCGATACCGGCACCGCGCGCGGGCGGACACCCGACCGATGCGGCGGCGTCACCCACGAGGGCGCCCGATCGGCGACGGCCCGCTCGGATCGCCGGGACGGTGGGCGTCAGACCTCGACGACCGGTGCGCGCCGGATACGGCGTGCCAGCGTCGCAGCGCGCATCGGCGGCGTCTCTGATCGCCGCGGGTCCGACGACGCCGCGACCGGGCGCGGACCGCGCCGCCTTCGCGACCGAATCGATGCCCGCCGGCCCGCGCACGTGAAGAGACCGCGCCGCGGGCGGTGGGCCTGCAAAGGAACGCGGCTGTTCCTGCACAATAAGTTCTCAGGTCTGTCTAAATCGGTGCCAATGCTGCAGTGCATTGTGAATTCATAACGGTAAAATTCCGGACGTGTCGTCTTCGAGCCAGAAAGCGTCGCAGGAAGGCAAGCCCGTGAGAGGCCCGCCGGTAGCTTTTCATTGTCATTGATAAAAGGCTCGTCCAGCCCAGGGCAACAAGCGCCGACAGAGAAAATGCAATAGATCGTAGAGGTCGTAACCACATGGGTCGTATTACCTTAGCGGGAGTGAGCAAGATCTTCGGCGCCAATCATGCCGAGGCCATCGCGCTGATCTCCGAAGGGAAACGGAAGGCCGACATTGCCCGGACATGTGGCGCGGTCGTCGGACTCTGCGACATCTCTTTCGACGTGGTCGAGGGCGAGATCCTGGTCCTCATGGGACTGTCCGGGTCGGGGAAATCGACCCTGCTGCGCTGCATGAACCGGCTCGTGGAACCGACCTGCGGACGCATCCTGGTCGACGACGTCGACGTCACGCGCCTCGGCCGGAAGGATCTGCTGGCGTTCCGGCAGAAGACCTTCGGCATGGTCTTCCAGCACTTCGCCCTGCTGCCGAACCGCTCCATCCTGTCGAACGTCGCGTTCGGTCTGGAGATCAAGAGAGTCCCCCTCCAGCAGCGCAGCGACCGCGCGATGGAGGCCATCGCCCTCGTCGGCCTGAAGGGCTGGGAGCACAAGTATCCGCACGAGCTCTCCGGCGGGATGCAGCAGCGGGCAGGCCTCGCCCGCGCCCTCGCGGCCGATGCCGACATCCTGCTGATGGACGAGGCCTTCAGCGCCCTCGACCCGCTGATCCGCCGCGACATGCAGGCCGAGCTGAAGGACCTCCAGCGCACGCTCAGGAAGACGATCGTCTTCGTCTCCCACGACCTCGACGAGGCCGTCGCGCTCGGCGGGCGCATCGTCCTGATGAAGGACGGCGAGGTGGTGCAGATCGGCCAGCCCGAGGAGATCGTGGCGCGGCCGGCGACGGACTACGTCGAGCGTTTCGTGGAGCATATCGACCTGTCCGCGGTCATGCGGACCGAGCACGTGGCGAACCGGGCCGCCGTCGTCCTGGCGCCGACGCTCACCGTGGCCGAGGCGCGCGCGACGGTCGCGGCGGATGACGCCGAGTCGTGGTGCGTGGCCGATCCGGAGGGCCGCTTCGTCGGCCGCGTCCGGCGCGACAGGCTCGCCGCCGCCCGTGCCGGCGAGACCGTGTCGGGCCTCCTCGATCGCGATCCGGTCACCGTGCCGGCGGGAACCTGTCTCGACGCGGTGATGAGCCGGGTCGCCGACGAAGGCGCCGTGGCGGTCGTCGCCGAGGACGGGCGCCTGATCGGCACGCTCACGAGCCGGGACATCGTCCGCGCCCTGGCGGCGCGCCCGGGCACGCACGGTCGGCCGACCCTCAGCGCCGCCCCCCTTCAAAAGCCCACAGGAGCGGAAGGATGGACTGGAACGTCCCGAAATTTCCCCTCGACACGCTCAGCGACGACGGGCTCGATTGGCTCACCGACCATGGCGCTTGGCTGACCCGCGCCGTCAGCCGCTCGGTCTCGAACGGGATCGACACGCTGACCGCGGCCCTCGTCTCGGTGCCGCCCTGGGCGGTCATCGCGGTGGCGGCCCTGGCGACCTACAAGGTCGGGGGGCGCAAGGTCGGGCTCCTGACGCTCGCCGGCCTGCTGTTCCTGTGGGATCTCCGGCTCTGGCAGTCCACGGTCGAGACCCTGGTCCTCGTGAGCCTCGCGACCGTGATGGCGCTCCTGATCGGGATCCCGGTGGGCATCTGGTTCGCCCTCAGCCGGTGGGCCTGGAAGGTGTTCTCGCCGGTGCTGGACATGATGCAGACGCTGCCGAGCTTCGTCTATCTCATCCCGGCGCTGCCCTTCTTCGGCCTCGGCGCGGTCTCGGCCTGCTTCGCGACCATCATCTTCTCCGTGCCGCCCGTGATCCGTCTCACGACGCTCGGCATCCGCAACGTGCCGACGGAACTGATCGAGGCGTCCGACGCCTTCGGCGGTTCGGCGACGCAGAAGCTCCTGAAGGTGCAGTTGCCGCTCGCGCTGCCGACCATCATGGCCGGCGTCAACCAGACGATGATGCTCGCCCTGTCCATGGTCGTCATCGCCGCGATGATCGGGGCCGGAGGCCTCGGGCGCGAGGTGTGGCAGTCGATCCAGCGCCTCGAGGCGGGCGCCGGCTTCGAGGCCGGGCTCGGCATCGTGATCCTCGCCGTCATCCTCGACCGCTTCACCCAGGCCCTCGCCGCGCGCGCCCGCCCGCACGGCTCGGCCTGACGGACGCCGCGCCGCCGCCGAAGCCGCCGCCGCTCCGGCTGCTCGCGGCGCCCGGTACCGCCGGGCGCCACCCTGTCGCGCGCCGATTCTCGAAGCTCCGTCCCGCCCTGAAAGGTCCAGTGATGCGCGTTCGAACCCTCAGCGCTCTCCTCTGCTTCGCGCTCACCCTGAGCCCCGCCGAAGCTGCCGGCAAACAGGTCCGGCTCGCCTACGTGGAATGGGCCGACGCCGTCGCCGCGACGACGATCCTCAAGCAGGTGCTGGAGGAGAAGGGCTACACGGTGAAGACTGTCCCGCTCGCGGCCGCCGCGATGTGGCAGGCGGTGGCCACGGGCGACGCCGATGCCAGCGTCGCCGCGTGGCTCCCGGTGACCCAGGCCGCCTACTACGACAAGCTCAAGGACCGCCTGGAACTGCTCGGACCGAACGTGACCGGGGCGAAGATCGGCTGGGTGGTCCCCGCCTTCTCGCCGCTCACTTCCATCGAGGATCTCAAGACCCGGGCCGCCGAGGTGGACGGCAAGGTGATCGGCATCGACCCGGGAGCCGGGGTGATGAAGAGCTCGGAGGCCGCGATCAAAGCCTATGGCCTGCCGGTTCGGCTCGTGGACGGCAGTGACGCCACGATGACCAGCGCCCTCAAGAACGCGATCCGGCAGAAGAAGGACGTCGTCGTCACCGGCTGGACGCCGCACTGGATATTCGCCCGCTACGAGCTGAAATACCTCACCGACCCCAAGAAGGTCTTCGGCGAGGACGAGAGCGTCAACACCATCGTCCGCAAGGGCCTCAAGGACGACCTCCCCGAGGTCTACGCCATCCTCAGGAAGTTCAAGCTCGGCATCAAGGACGAGGAAGCCATGATGGCGCAGAACGAGGAGCGCGGCGCCAAGCCGGACGAGACCGCCGCGAAGTGGATCGCCGGGCATCGGGCCACCGTCGACAGCTGGCTGAAGTAAATCCCAGCCTGAAACCGATAAAAAATAACGAAAAACGCCCGCCACGGGATCTACGACGACCTAAAATCCGGGGGCACGACGATGATGAAAGGATTCAGCGCGATCCTGGCTGCCTGTACGGCTGCCACGATGCTGTGCGGTACGGCGCCCCGCGCTCGGGGGCAGAACGGGCAGGCACAGAGCGGGCAGCCGCAGGGCGCACAGGAGATCGACGCTGAGCCGACGCGGCTCAACCGGGAGCAGCCGGTGGCGGTGCCCGATCCGACACCGGTCCTGGCCGCGAGCCCGTCCGAGAAGTTCACCTTCGGCGGGGCGATCCGCGCCCGCTACGACTGGCGGTTCGACGACGTCGACCGGGCCGGGGCGCCGAAGGCCTCGGAACATCTCGACTTCGACACCCTGGCTCTGAAGGCGGCCTACGATTCCGGGACGATCTTCGGCGCCGCCCAGTACCGTTTCTACGGCGGCAGCTCGATCTACGGACCGCGCAACGGCTACCGCGGCTTTCCGGGCGAAGTCAGCTTCCCGCTCTACGCCTATCTCGGCTACAGATTCACCAGGGAAGACAGCGTCACGGCGGGCATGAATCAAGTGCCGTTCGGCCTCGTGCCGTATTTCGGCGCCAGCTTCATCGAGACCCTCGGTTTCACGATGGGACTCGAGGAGGTCTACAACCTCGGCGTGAAATACGCGCATGTCGAGCCGGAATTCAACTATCAGCTCGCCTATTATCCGGGCGCCAATCCCAACGCGGTCGGCGCCAGCGTCGACAGCGCCCGCTACTCGACCAACATCGTCAAGGCCGACAGCTACGTGCTGGGCGGCAGCCGCAACGCCGAAGAGAACATGATCATCGGTCGCGCCGAGTACTTTCTCGTCAAGAACGACGTCACCTCGTTCGCGATCGGCGGCTCGCTCTGGCACTCCGACGTCTACAATTTCGACACGCGGTCGACCGGATCGAAGCAACTCGAAGGCGTGCACGTGCTCGGCACCTCCGGGCCCTGGGGCTTCAAGGCGATCTACGTCCGCCAGGACATCAACCCGAAGAACCCGACCCGCAACGACCAGATCACCGTCGGCGGCTTCGACTTCTCGTACAATATGGCGACGCACGGCAACTTCGTCTCGGCCGAGGTGACCTACAAGATCGCGGACCCGATCGGCCCGTTCACGGCGGTCCCGTACTTCGGCTACAGCGCCTATTACAAGGACAAGGCGAGCTTCAGGACGAGCGAGCGCTTCATCCTCGGCAGCGCCTGGACCCTGACCGCCGACCCCAACCTCGTGATCTACACGGAGGGGGTGTTCGGTCGGAACGACCCCTACGTCGGCGCCGGCCAGTTCAACAGCGGCCTCGCCATGGGCGGCGACAACCGCTGGAAGTCCCGCTTCATCATGAGCATCGGCTACTATTTCTGACCGAACTGGGCGCGCCCGTTCCGGGCGCGTCCGTCCCTGCCGGCGACAGCAGGAACGAGCCTTCGATCGCCTGGCTCCTCGGGAACCAGGACAAGGTCACACACAGGCTGCGGCACGGTCCTCGACGGAACAACCTGACGCCGCACAGTCTCCGCGGACAGGATACCCCGCATCGCCGCCCCGAGGCGCGTACGAGGCGCAGTGACTGCCGGACGCGCCTGCCTGGCTCAGGCCCCCGCCTTCGCGAGCACGTCCTGCGCCGCGCCCGGCCCGCGCCCGACCGCGCCGCCGACGAGCTTGCGCTCCGCGCTCGGCGGGCGCCCGAAATGGTCGACATAGGCCTTCGAGAAGTGCGATGCCGAGGCGAAGCCGCACTCGATGGCGATGCTGAGCAGCGGCATCGCCGTCTGGCGGATCAGGTGACGGGCGTGCTCGAGGCGGATGCGCAGATAGTGCTTCGCGGGCGAGCGACCGAGATACTTCAGGAACAGCCGCTCGAGCTGGCGCTTCGACAGGCGCACCGAATCCGCCAGCTCCTGACTGCCGAGGGGCTCGGCGAAGGTCTCCTCCATCAGCCCGACCACGTGCAGGAGCTTGGGATGCGCCACGCCGAGGCGCATGCGCAGGTCCATCCGCTGCCGCTCGCCGGCCTCGCGGATGCGGTGATGGATCAGCTGCTCGGCGACGTTCGAGGCCAGCTCCGGCCCGTGCTCGCGCATGATCAGCGAGAGCATCATGTCGGCCGCCGCCGTGCCGCCCGCGCAGGTGAAGCGGTTGCGGTCGATCTCGAACAGGTCCGAGCCGATCTCGAGGGCATCGTGCTCCGAGGCGAGGCTCGCGAGATTCTCCCAGTGGATCGTCGCCCGGTACCCGTCGAGGAGCCCGGCCTTCGCCAGCACGTAGGTCCCGGTGCAGACGGCCCCGATCGCCGCGCCGCGGGTGCCGCTGCGGCGCAGGCTCGCGTTCAGCGCCCGGTGGTCGTGCCGGTGAATGTCGATGCCGCCGCAGACGATGAGCATGTCGAGGCTCTGCGCCTCACCGAACGCGCCGGACACCTTGACCTCAACGCCGTTCGAGGCGGTGCAACCGTCCCCGCGCTCCGACCAGAGAGAGTAGCGGTAGAGCTCCCGGCCCGCGGCCCGGTTGGCGAGGCGCAGGGGCTCGATGGCCGACGAGAAGGCGATCATCGAGAACTGGGCGACGAGCATGAAGCCGACCGATGTCGTCTCCGACGTCCGACATGCCGCGCTGATCTGGTTCATCGACGTCCCCCGGGGACAGATTAGCCGAGAACCATTCAAAGGTAAGTCCGCGCCGATCACAACCGGCTGAGGCGCGAAACACCCTCTGAATCCGGGAGCGGAAGAGCGGCCGGGCTCGGCGTCGCAAATCTCAAACTCGCGGTCGCCGTCGAGAAAGCCGGCCCCGGTCGTCGCGCCGATGATCGATCATCCAAGGGGGCTCACCGATGCGCCGCTTCTCCCTCACATCGCTGCTCTCGGAATCGCTCCGGGGCCACCAGGGCTGGGGCCGTCAGTGGCGGGATCCGCAGCCGAAAGCGGCCTACGACGTCGTCATCGTCGGCGGCGGCGGCCACGGCCTGGCGACGGCCTACTACCTCGCGGCCGTCCACGGCATCACCAACGTCGCCGTGCTGGAGAAGGGCTGGATCGGAGGCGGCAATACCGGCCGCAACACCACGATCATCCGCTCCAACTACCTCTACGACGAGAGCGCGGCCCTCTACGAGCACGCCCTCAAGCTCTGGGAGGGCTTGGCGCAGGAACTGAACTACAACGTGATGTTCTCGCAGCGCGGCGTGCTGATGCTCGCGCACAACATCCACGACGTTCAGAGCTTCAAGCGGCACGTCTACGCCAACCGGCTCAACGGCATCGACAACGCGTGGCTGTCCAAGGAAGCGTGCAAGGACTTCTGCCCGCCCCTCGAGATCGGCGGCCACCTCCGCTACCCGGTGCTCGGCGGCGCCCTGCAGCGCCGGGCCGGCACCGCCCGGCACGACGCGGTCGCCTGGGGCTACGCCCGCGGCGCCGATGCCCGCGGCGTCGACATCATCCAGAACTGCGAGGTGAAGGGCATCCGCCGGGACGCCTCGGGGGCGGCGATCGGTGTCGAGACGACCCGCGGCTTCATCGGCGCCGGCCGGATCGGCGTCGTCGCCGCCGGCCACACCTCGACGGTCATGGCGATGGCCGACGTGCGGATGCCCCTGGAGAGCTACCCGCTCCAGGCCCTGGTCTCGGAGCCGGTCAAGCCGGTCTTCCCCTGCGTGGTGATGTCGAACGCGGTCCACGCGTACATCTCGCAGTCCGACAAGGGCGAGCTCGTCATCGGGGCCGGGACGGACCAGTACACCTCCTACAGTCAGCAGGGCGGGCTCCACATCACCACCCACACCCTCGACGCCATCTGCGAGCTCTTCCCGCAATTCACCCGGATGCGGATGCTGCGCTCCTGGGGCGGCATCGTCGACGTCACGCCCGACCGCTCGCCGATCATCGGGAAGACGCCGGTGCGGAACCTGTTCGTCAATTGCGGGTGGGGCACGGGCGGCTTCAAGGCCACGCCGGGCTCGGGCCACGTCTTCGCCCACACCCTCGCGACCGGCGCGCCCCACGCGATCAACGCGCCCTTCACCCTCGACCGCTTCCGCACCGGGCGGCTCATCGACGAGGCCGCCGCCGCGGCCGTCGCGCACTGACCGGCGACCACCCGTCCCAGCGAGGAGACGCCCGATGCTGCTGATCGCCTGTCCGTATTGCGGGAACCGACCCGAGACCGAGTTCCGCTGCGGCGGCCAGGCGCATGTCGCCCGGCCGGCCGATCCCGCCGCCCTCGACGACGCGGCCTGGGCCGAGCACCTGTTCGTGCGGGCGAACCCGCGCGGCATCCACGCCGAGCGGTGGAACCACGCCCACGGCTGCGGGCGCTGGTTCAACGCCCTGCGCGACACCGTGAGCGACCGCTTCCTCGAGACCTACCCCGCGGGCGCAGCGCCCTCCCGTTCCACCGACACCGAGGCGAGGGCGTGATGGCACAGCCGTACAGACTGGCCCGGGGCGGCCGCATCGACCGCGCGCGGCCGGTCCGATTCAGCTTCAACGGGCGCACGGTCGAGGGCTACCAGGGCGACACCGTCGCCTCGGCCCTGCTCGCCAGCGGCATCCACCTCGTCGGACGCTCGTTCAAGTACCACCGGCCCCGCGGCATCCTGAGCCACGGCCCCGACGAGCCCAGCGCCCTGCTGTCGGTGGATCGCGGCCCCGGCCGGGTCGACCCGAACAACCGCGCCTCGGTGGTCGAGCTGCGCGAGGGCCTCGGGACCCGGTCGCAGAACCACTGGCCGTCCCTGCGCTACGATGTCGGCGCGGTGAACGACCTGCTCTCGCCGGTCTTCGTCGCCGGGTTCTACTACAAGACCTTCATGTGGCCCCGGAAGTTCTGGGACCGGGTCTACGAGCCGTTCATCCGTGCCGCCGCCGGTCTCGGCAGGGCCCCGGCCGAGGCCGACCCGGACCGCTACGCCAACCGCCACGCCCATTGCGACGTCCTGATCGTCGGTGCCGGGCCGGCCGGCCTCGCGGCCGCCACGGCGGCGGCGAGGACCGGCAAGCGGGTGATCCTCGCCGACGAGGGCGCGGAGCCCGGCGGAAGCCTCCTGCACGACGTGACCTCCGAGATCGACGGCCGCCCGGCCGCGGAGTGGCTGAAGGCCGCCCTCGCCGACCTCGACGGGCGGGAGAACGTCATCCTGCTGCCGCGCACGACGGCGTTCGGCTACTACAACCACAACCACGTCGCGCTGGCCGAGCGGGTCACCGACCACCTGCCCGCCGGGTCCGCGACGGCGCCGCGCGAGCGGCTCTGGCAGGTCCGCGCCGGCGAGGTCGTGCTCGCCGGCGGCTCGCACGAGCGGCCGCTGGTCTTCGCCGACAACGACCGGCCGGGCATCCTGCTCGCCGAGAGCGTGCGGGTCTTCATCAACCGCTACGGCGTCCTGCCGGGACGGCGCATCGTCTTCGCGACCAGCGGCGCCTCGGCCTACGTCGCGGCCCTCGACGCCAAGCGGGCGGGGGCCGACGTGACCGTGGTCGACCTGCGCCTCGAGGCCGATTGCGGGCCCGACCCGGCACGCCTGCGGGCGGCCGGGATCACCGTCCTGACCGGCCACACGGTGGTCGGGTCCAGGGGCCGGGCGCGCGTCACGGGACTGCTCGTGGCGCCGATCGGGAGCGACGGGCGGGTCAGCGCCCGCCGCCGCCTCGCCTGCGACTGCGTGGGCATGTCGGGCGGCTGGACGCCCGCCGTCCACCTGTTCTCGCAATCCCGCGGCAAGCTCGCCTACGATCCCGCCCGCGACGCCTTCCTGCCCGCGACCTCGGCCCAGGCCGAGCGCTCGGCCGGGGCGGCCAGGGGCACCTACGACCTCGCGGCCTGCCTCGCCGAGGGCGACGCGGCGGGCGCGGCGGCGGCCGGCGCGACGGAGCGGCGCGCCTTCACGGCGACGCCGACGCCGACCGGTTTCCAGCCGGTGCGGATCATGCCGACCGACGCCGACCCCACGAAGCTCCGCGCCTTCGTGGACTTCCAGAACGACGTCACCGCGAAGGACATCAAGCTCGCGGTGCGCGAAGGCTTCCATTCGATCGAGCACGTGAAGCGGTACACCACGACCGGCATGGCGACCGATCAGGGCAAGACGTCGAACATGAACGCCCTGGGCATCGTCGCCGGGCAGCTCGACAAGGCGCTCCCAGGGGTCGGGACCACGACCTTCCGGCCGCCCTACACCCCGGTCACCTTCGGGACCCTCGTCGGCCCGGCGCGCCACGCCCTGTTCGACCCGATCCGCACCACGCCGATCCACGGCTGGGCGGAGGCCCACGGCGCCCTGTTCGAGAACGTCGCCCTGTGGCGGCGCGCCTGGTACTTCCCGCAGCCGGGCGAGGACCTGCACGCGGCGGTCGCCCGCGAGTGCAGGGCCGTGCGCGAGGGCGTCGGCCTCTTCGACGCCTCGACGCTCGGCAAGATCGAGATCGTCGGCCCGGACGCGGCCGAGTTCATGAACCGCCTCTACATCAACCCCTGGGCGAAGCTCGAGCCGGGCCGCTGCCGCTACGGCCTGATGCTCAAGGAGGACGGGTACATCCTCGACGACGGCGTCGTGGCGCGCGTGTCGCCGGAGTGCTTCCACGTCACGACCACCACGGGCGGCGCCGCCAGGGTGCTGGCCCACATGGAGGATTACCTCCAGACCGAGTGGCCGGACCTGCAGGTGTTCCTGACCTCGACCACGGAGCAGTGGGCGGTGATCGCCCTCCAGGGCCCGAAGGCGCGGGAGGTGATCGCGCCGCTCGTCGAGGGCATCGACCTGTCGCCGGAGGCGTTCCCGCACATGGCGATGCGCTCCGGCACGATCTGCGGCGTGCCGACCCGCCTGTTCCGGGTCTCGTTCACCGGCGAGCTCGGGTTCGAGATCAACGTCCCGTCGGACCACGCGCTGGCGGTCTGGGAGGCGCTCATGGACGCGGGGCGGCCCCACGGGATCACTCCCTACGGGACCGAGACGATGCACGTGCTCCGGGCCGAGAAGGGCTACATCATCGTCGGCCAGGAGACGGACGGAACGGTCACCCCGGACGATGTCGGCCTGTCCGGCATGATCGCCAAGGCGAAGAGGGACTTCGTCGGCAAGCGCTCACTCGCCCGGCCCGACGTGGTCGCCTCCGGCCGCAAGCAGCTCGTCGGGCTCGTCACCGACGACCCGAGATGTGTCCTCGACGAGGGCGCCCAGATCGTCGCCGACCCGAACCAGCCGATCCCGATGCGGATGCTCGGCCACGTCACGTCGAGCTACTGGAGCGCGAATTGCGAGCGCTCCATCGCGCTGGCCCTCGTGGCGGGCGGGCGCGACCTACTCGGCCGGACCCTCCACGTCACGACCCCGGACGGCTTCACCACCGCCACCGTGGCCGAGCCGGTGTTCTTCGATCCCAAGGGGGAGCGCATCCATGCTTGAGGCCCGCTACCGCACCGCCCGGGCGCACCCGCTCGGCCGCGCCGACGCTCCGGCGCCGGTCGGCGCCGGTCTCCTGATCCGGCCGGCCGCGGCCGAGGCGCGCTTCGCCCTGCGCCTGCGCGGTCCCCTCGGATCGGCGGCCGGCCTCCCCCTCGACCGCCCGATCAACACCCTGTCGGTCGACGCGACCCGCTGGATCGCCCGCCTCGGTCCCGACGAGTGGCTGATCGGCGCGCCCGAACCCGATGCCGACATCCTGGCCGCCGCCGTGACCGCCGAACTCGCCGGCCGGGCGCACGCCCTCGTGGACGTGTCGCACCGCAATGTCGGGATCGACGTCCGCGGGGTCGCGGCCGCGATCGCCCTCAATGCCGGCTGCCCCCTCGACCTCGGAGACGCCGCCTTCCCGGCGGGCAGCGCCACCCGCACGCTCCTCGGCAAGGCCGAGATCGTGCTGATCCGTCGCCCCGGCCCGGTCCCGACATACCGGGTTGAGTGCTGGCGGTCCTTCGCGACCTACGTGTATGGCTTGCTGCAGGAGGCCGCCTTCGGGGCCGGCCCGCTGGAGAGAGCCGCCGCGCGATGATCAGCGCCTTCGATCTGTTCAAGATCGGCATCGGCCCGTCGAGTTCCCACACGATCGGACCCATGGTGGCCGCGCGCCGCTTCCGCGACCGCGTCGCCGGCCGGCCCGGGCTCGCGCGGGTGAGCGCGGAGATCTTCGGCTCCCTCGCCTGGACCGGGCGCGGCCACGGCACCGACGTGGCGATCTTCCTCGGCCTGCTCGGCCACGAGCCCGCGACCGTCGATCCGGACGCCGTGGCGGGCTACACGCGGGCCCTCGCCGAGACCGGCGCCATCGGCCTGCCGGGCGTCGCCTTCGACACGACGAAGGACCTGCTGTTCAACTTCACCGAGGTCCTGCCCGGCCACACCAACGGCATGCGCTTCCGCGCCCACGACGCCGGCGGCGCCGTGCTGGACGAGGTGGTCTGCTACTCGGTCGGCGGCGGCTTCGTCGAGGAGGAGGGCGCGGCGGAGACCGCCGGGCTCGACGCCGTCGCGGTGCCCCACCCGTTCGAGAGCGGCGCCGACCTGCTGCGGATCTGCGCCGAGACCGGCCTGACCATCCCGCAGGTCCAGATGGCCAACGAGCGCGCCCTGCGCACCGAGGCCGAGATCGAGGCCGGGCTCGACGCCGTCCGCGACGCCATGCTGGCCTGCATCGCCCGAGGCCTGCGCATGGACGGCGAGCTGCCCGGCGGCCTCAAGGTCCGGCGGCGCGCGAAGCGCCTGCACGAGACACTCGACGCGAACCGCCTGACGAACAGCCGGCCGGCCCACGAGATCATGGACTGGATCAGCCTGTTCGCCCTGGCGGTGAACGAGGAGAACGCGTCCGGCGGCCGGATCGTCACGGCGCCGACCAACGGCGCGGCCGGGATCGTGCCGGCGGTGCTGCGCTACATCGTCGACTTCTGCCCCGGCTGGACCGAGACCCGCGGCCGGGACTACCTCCTGGCCGCCGCCGCGATCGGCGGTCTGATCAAGCGCCGGGCCTCGATCTCGGGCGCCGAGGTCGGCTGCCAGGGCGAGGTCGGCTCCGCGGCCGCCATGGCGGCCGCCGGGCTCGCGTCCGTCCTCGGGGGCGACGCGCGGCAGGTCGCCAACGCCGCCGAGATCGCCATGGAGCACCATCTGGGCATGACCTGCGACCCGATCGGCGGGCTCGTCCAGATCCCCTGCATCGAGCGCAACGCCTTCGGCGCCAACAAGGCGGTGGCGGCCGCCTCCCTCGCCCTCCACGGCGACGGGGTGCACTTCGTGAGCCTCGACCAGGTCATCGAGACGATGCGCCAGACCGGGCACGACATGCAGGCCAAGTACAAGGAAACCTCCCTGGGCGGCCTCGCGGTCAACGTCGCCGCCTGCTGAGCGCGACCTCCCGCGCCGGCCGCGCGCCCTGGAGCGCGGGGCCGCCGATCCCGCCAGGGCGGCGTCAGGCCGCCTGCGCCGCCTCGGGCAGCGCGAACGGTTCCGGCATGTGCCCCTCCGCGCGGAGCGCGGCCAGCAGGTCGTCCGGCGTGAGATTGAGGGTGCGCGTGCTCACGAGAGGATGGACGTTGATCCGCGCCGCCGTGAGCAGGCTGTCCTGGATGAAGATCCTCACGCGGCCCGGCGCGGCGTTGAGGGCGGCGAGCGGCGAGACCGCGCCGCTCGCGACGCCGAGCTGCTCGCCGAGCGCCTCGGCGCTCGCGAAGGACAGGCCGCCCCGCGCGCCGAGGACTGTCCGGAACGCCTTCAGGTCCACCTGGGCGTCGTGATGGAGCGTGACGAGGAAATACGTCCTCTTCCCGTCGCGCAGGAACAGGTTCTTGGTGTGCGCCCCGACGATGTCGCCGCAGGCCGCCATCATCGCCTCGACGGTCAGGACCGCCGCGTGCTCGTAGAGCTTGTAGGCGACCCCGCGCTCGCGCAGACGGGCCAGGAGATCGTCGGAGGTCAAAGGCATCGGGCTCCTCATCGGGGTTCGCGGGTTGGTGGCGCGAGGACGCCGATCCGGCGCAGATGCGCCAGGATTTCCCGGGCGGCCTCGTCGGGCTCGGGCCGGACGAGGAGGCGCCCGCCGCCGGACGCGGCCTCACCGGTCGCCGCCCTGAGCCGCTCCGCCGCCGAGCCGCCGGACGGCGCACCTTTCACGAGTTTCGGCCGGCGGCGATAAGGGCGTTCCTCGAGGGCCGGGACGGGGGCGGCCGACGGGTCCGGGTCGCCCGCGACGGTCTCGATGGCGCCGCGCCGCGCCTGCCCGTAGGCGAACGGGAGCGGCGCGGGCGCGTCGGGATGGAGCGTGGCCAGGACCGGCCCGCGCAGGGTCACGCGGCGGCGGGCGCCGCGGCCGAGGGTCTGGTCGAGGGACAGGTCACCCGCGTCGCCGACCGCGAGGGCGACGACGTCGGGGATCAGGAGGCAGTCGAGGGCCTGCGCGAGCGCGTAGGGAACCATCCCGGTCTCGTCGCCCCCCTGGCCGCGACGGCCCGCGAGGATCAGGGCGGGCGCCATCGCCGCCAGGCAGGCGGAGAGCGCCGGCACCGGATCGACTTCAGCCGGCAGGGGGACGTGCACGATCCGGGACAGGCCGTGGCCCAGGGCGTCCGCGACGGCGGCCGCGTCCGGCCCGGCGTGGAGGCCGACGGCCTCGCCGAGGCCCGTGGCGAGGCGGATCGCCTGGGCCTCCAGCCGCGGCAGGACCGTCGCGCCCGAGACCGGATGCCGCCCGGCGGAGAGGAGCACGACGCTGATCATGGGCTGCCCTCCGGGCGCGCGGCCTCCTCGGCCAGCAGCCGCAGCAGGGCGGGCATGACCGTCTGCGCGTCCTGCACGATGGCGAGGCTCGCCCGCTCGATCATCGCCGCGTGCAGGTCGGTGTTGACCGCCACGACGTGCTCGCAGCCCGCGACGCCCTGCAGGTGCTGCGGCGCGCCCGAGATGCCGAGGGCGAAGTAGCAGGTCGCCGCCAGGACGGTGCCGGAGGCGCCGACCTGGGTCCGGCGCGGCATCAGCCCGGAATCGCACAGGACCCGGCTCGCGCCCGGGGTCGCGCGGAGCGCCGCGACGAGCTGCCGGAACGTGTCGAGGTCGGTGACGCCGTTGCCCGCGGCGGTGACGAACTCGGCGAGCGCGAGCGGCACCGTGGCCGGGTCGGCCGGGAGGCGCTGCGCCGAGCGGATCGCCGTCCCGGCCGGCGCGGGCTCCGCCATCGCGACCGCCAGCGGCCGCGCCTCCCGGGGCGGGCCGGCGTACTCGGCCACCGCGTCGGAGGCGACGGTGGCGAGCAGCCCCGGCGCCGCCCGCTGCTCGACGCTGCGGCCCCGCGCCGGGCGGATCAGCCCGGAGGCGGAGACGCCCTCGGCCTGGGTGAACAGCGGCGCGCCGAGCCGGACCGCGACCCGGCGGGCGACGTCGCCGCCGTCGAGGGATTCCGGGAACAGGACGTGCCGCGGACCGAGTGCGGTCAGGGCGGCGGCAATCCGGGCGGCCCGGCCGGCGGGATCGTAGGCGCGGTCACCGTCGCCGTGCGCGAGGAGACGGTCCGCGCCCGCCGCGCCGCATCCGGCGCAGTCGCCGGCGGCGAGCAGCACGACCGCGCCGTCGCGGCCCGCGAGGACCCGCGCGGCGCCGAGGAGCTGCCGGTCGTGGGTCGAGAGCCGGCCGCCGGCACAGTCGGGCACCGCGACGACGAGGAAGGCCGGGTCGTCCACCGTCACGACGACTGGCGCCGCCTGGGCCGGGCGGGCCGCCTGGACCGACACCGGCGCCGCGGGGCGGTCCTGCTGGCTCACCTCGAAGCGCGGGCGGGCGGGGCCGGCGACGCGCCGGCCC